>Ga0213875_10002689_pt1 | contig 10490 bp, 8 predicted proteins | sample BarmaccomBMRX_R8_FD_160105 | JGI IMG/M metagenome (GOLD analysis project Ga0213875, IMG submission 160105) | Root-associated microbial communities from Barbacenia macrantha in rupestrian grasslands, the National Park of Serra do Cipo, Brazil - RX_R8 | ecosystem: Host-associated > Plants > Roots... | reverse complement strand
CGCGGCGTGCTCGCGGCACACCGCGGCCCAGTCGAGCAGCAGCTGCCCGCGGCGACTGGGGCTCGTGTCCCGCCACGCCGGGAAGGCATCCGAGGCCGCTGCCACCGCGTCCGCGACGTCGTCGGCACCGCTCCGTGGCACGTGGGCCAGGACCTCGCCCGTCGCGGGGTTCTCGACGGGAAGAGTGGAGCCACCACGCGCCGGCACCCAATCGCCACCTATGAGCTGGGTGCCGTCGGCGAACAGCGACTGAACATCGAGGGTTTCTGGGGCTTCCTGGATGGCCATAAAGCGTTCCTCCTGCCTCTCAGTTGCCAAGCTGGTGTGGGGTCCTGCCGGCCGCGGGCGCGACGACGCCCGACTGGGCGCGGGCAACCTCCTGCGCGCTCGCCTCCGGCGCCGGCGCATCGACGGCGACCGGGAAGTGACAAGCCGCGTAGTGGCGGTCGGCAAGCCGTCGCAACGGCGGCTCTACGGCGGCGCACACATCCTGGGCGCGTGGACAGCGGGTGCGGAACCGGCAGCCGCTTGGGGGATCGATCGGCGAAGGCGGCTCCCCCCGGATCGTCTTCGCCACGGGCGCCCGCGGCGCCGCGGGATCCGGGTTCGGAATCGAAGCCAGGAGCGCGACCGTGTAGGGATGAAGCGGCTCTCGGTACAACGACTCGGCCGGACCGATCTCGACCAGCTTCCCGAGATACATGACCGCGACCCGGTCAGAGACCTGTTTGACCAGGGCCAGATCGTGGGCGATGAACAGATACGTGAGCGAGAGCTCGGAACGCAGGCGCTCGAGGAGGTTCAGGACCTGCGCCCGGATCAGCACGTCCAGCGATGAGACGGCCTCGTCGTAGATGATCAGCGCCGGATCGAGCGCGAGCGCCCGCGCGATCGCCACGCGTTGCGCCTGACCGCCGGACAGCGACCGCGGGCGGCGGTCGCCGTACCGTTCAGGATCGAGACCAACCCGGTCGAGCACCTCGGTGACCCGACGCCGGCGCTCGGGTCGCGCCCCGGTCCGGAAGGCGATCAGCGGCTCCTCGACGATCCGGGCCACCGACCACTTCGGATCGAGCGAGCCGAACGGGTCCTGAAAGACCATCTGCATCTGGCGGCGCGCGCGCAGCAAATCTCGTCCCTTGAGCTTGACCAGATCGACGCCCTCGAACAGCACCTCGCCGGCTTTCGGACGTGGCGCCTGCAAGATCGCCCGAGCCAGGGTCGATTTGCCTGAGCCGGTCTCGCCCACGAGCCCCAGCGTCTCTCCCTTCTCGAGCGCGAACGAGATATCTGAGACCGCCTGTACCACGCCGCTGCGAACTCCCCCTTGAGCTCGGACCTCGAACTCCTGCACGAGGTGGTGCACATCGAGCAGCGGGCCGTCCGTGCTCACAGACGCGCCTCGTCGGAACATGGATGCCAGCACGCCCACAAGTGATCCGGCTCATGCTCCTCGAACGCGGGCTCGTGCTCGGCGCAGTGATCGGTAGCGTTGGGGCACCGGGGCGTGAACGGGCACCCGAGCTCGCGGAGAGCGAGGTTCGGTGGCTGGCCGGGCACGGCGGCAAGCCGCGTATGGGACGCGTTCTCCAGGCGTGGAATGGCGTCGAGCAGCGCGCGCGTGTAGGGCATCCGGACGTGCGCGAACAGTTTGCGTGTCGGAGCGCGCTCGACCGCCCGGCCCGCGTACATCACCACCACCTCGTCGGCGAAGCTCGCGGCCAGCCCGAGATCGTGGCTGATCATGATGAGTGCCATACCCAACCGCTGCTGAAGATCACGCAGGAGCTCCATGATCTGCGCCTGCGTGGTCACGTCGAGCGCGGTGGTCGCCTCGTCGGCGATCAGCAGCTTCGGCTCGGCGGCGAGCGCGATCGCGATCATCACGCGCTGGCGCATACCACCGGAAAGCTGATGCGGGTACTGCTCGAGTCGCTCGCGTGCCGCCGGCAGGCGCACCAGCTCGAGCAGCTCGATCGCGCGGTCGCGCGCGGCCGCCCGCGAGACCTCCCCGTGGGTCTGGATCGCCTCGCGGATCTGCGCTCCAATCCGCATGGTCGGGTTCAGCGAGCGCGTGGGATCCTGAAAGACCATCGCGACGCCACGCCCGCGATGTTCCCGCATGACCTTCTCCGGCAGCCCGACCATCTCGACGTCGTCGAACCGAATCGATCCGGTGACCCTCGCCGTCGGGGGGAGGAGGCCCATGATCGCTCGGGAGCTGACCGTCTTGCCCGAGCCAGACTCGCCGATCACCGCCACCGTCTGCGCGCGGTCGACGGAATAAGTCAATCCGTCAACCGCTCGCACCAGCTGCCCGGGCTGGCGGAAGTCGACCCGCAGGTTCTCGACCTCCAAGACCGCTTCGCTCACTGAGCACCCCAGCGGGATCGCAGTCCCTCGCCCAGCAGGTTGAGCGACACGACCGTGATGAACAGGGCGGCGCTGGGCAGGAACACGTAGCGCGGCTGCGCCGACAGCGTGCTCTGCCCCTGCGCGATCATGTTCCCCCAGCTCGGCGCCGGCGGCGGGACGCCCAAACCGACGAAGCTGAGCGCGCCCTCCAGGATCATGATGATCCCCATGCCGAGCAGCGCATAGGTCAGCAGCTGGGGCACGACGTTCGGCGCGATGTGACCCAGCAGCATGCGCGGAAAGCTGGTCCCCGACAGGCGTGCGGCGACCATGAATGTCTGCTCGCGCACCCGCAGGGTGGCCGCCCGGGCGATCCGCGCGGTCGCCGGGACGCTGAAGAAGCACAGCGCCCAGATCGTGTGCAGCTTGCTCGGGCCGAGACCCTGTGCGATCGCCACCGCCAGCACCAACCCGGGGAAGGCGATCACCACATCGAGAAGGCGCATGATCGTTGCATCGCGCAAGCCGCCCAGATAGGCGGCCACGGCGCCGATCAGGCCGCCGAGCACGAGGCCGATCGCCTGCACCGCGAGCGCGATCTCGAGCGATGCGCGACCGCCGTAGAGCAGGCGGGCCCACTCGTCGTTGCCCACTGCATCCGTTCCGAGGAAGTGGCCGGACGAGAACGCGGCGAGGTTCGAGTCGAGGATGGTGCCGCCGGTCGGGCTGGGGACCGGTCCGATCAAGGGCCATATGAAGCAGAGGCCGAAGATGAAGGCGACCATCACGGCGGGCACGATCACCCCCAGCGAGCCGCGCCACCGGCCGCCCAACTTCGCGGCCGCGGCCTCGTCGGCGCGAGGCGCTACGCCGGCTACGACGAGATCACTCGGTAGGTCGGCCATAACGGATCCTGGGGTCGAGCACCGAGTACAGCACGTCGGCCGCAAGGTTGGACAGCACCACGATCACCGCGAACACGAACACGATGCCCTCGATCACCGGAACATCGCGGTTGTCGATCGCCTGGAGCAGTTCGTGGCCGATGCCCGGGATCCCGAAGATGTCCTCGATCACGACCGTGAAGCCGAGCAAGGTGCCCAGGTTCAGGGCCACGACGGTTATCAGCCCGAACAGCGAGTTGCGCAGCGCGTGGCGCGTGAGCACGCGCCACGGACGCACCCCCTTGGCCCGCGCCGTCACCACGTAGTCCTCCCCCTGCATCTGCTCGAGCAGGTCGGCACGGAGCAGACGCGTGTAGAAGCACAGCAGGCCCAGCCCGATCGACACCGCCGGCAGGATCAGGTGCTCGATGTTCTGCGACAGGCTCTGTCCCGGCGGGACCCACCCGATCGCCGGGAGCACGTTCAGCTTCACCGCGAACACGAAGACCAGAAGGAGCGCCAGGACGTACGGCGCGATCGACAGGCCGGCCATGCTGAACATCATGCTCAGCCGGTCTGTCACGCCGTTCGGCTTGCGCGCGCACAGCAACGCGATCGGCACGGCCAGCACCAGCGAGAACAGGAACGCTAGCGCCACGAGCTCGAAGGTCACCGGCAGGTCCGAGACCAGGATCGAGCCCACGCTCTGGCCGCTGGACAGTGAATGACCCAAATGGCCGATGACCGCGTTGTGCAGCCAGTCCCAGTAGCGGGTCAGGAACGGCTGGTCGAGGCCAAGCTTGACCTGCAGCTGGTGGATCTCGGACGGCGTCGCCTGGGCGCCCAGCAGCTCCTGTGCCGCGTCACCCGGCAGCGAGTTCATCACGACGAAGCTGAGGAAGGTCACCCCCAACAGCACGGGGATCGCCGCCAGCAGGCGCCGGACGATGAATCTGAGCGTGGGGGAGCCCGCGAGCCGGGCGCCCCAGCCGGCCCGCGCCGCCAGCGGTGTGCTGAGCGGCGCGGACGTACTACTCATCAGTCGCTAATCCCCTGGGTCACCGCTCACTTGATCTACCCGACCGCTCACTTGGTGTAACCGACGGACTGCCAGAGCGGCGGAGTGTTGACCACCACCGACGGGATCACCGTGGTCAGGCCCGGCCCCACCACGCCGTGCTGGGCGACGTTCCAGGAAGCGAGCGGGAATAGGAACGGCCCGTAGGCGTTCTTGGCGATGTATTGCGCAGCCTGCTGGTAGACCTTGTCACGACCGGACGGATCGACGACTCCCTGGCCGCCCAGGATGAGCGCGTCGAGCTTCGGGTCGTGCACGCCGCTGAACGGCGACTGGGACAGGAAGCGGAACCCGAGGCCGACGCCAGCTGCGGGGTCCCAGGCCCCGGCCGTCTGCAGCGCCGCCTGCCACGTCTTGGTGTCGAACTGCTGGATCAGCCCGGCCAGGCTGTAGAGGTGGATCGAGGTGTTGATGCCCGCCTGCTTCCACAGCTGCTGCAAGGCCACCATGAAGTTCTGATTGACCGGCGATCCGAGCGTGAAGAAGTTCACGTTGAGCCCGCCGATCTCCTTCACCAGGGACTTCGCCTTGTTCAGGTCGTAGGTCAGATATCCCGGCACGTTCGGGTAATAGAACAACCCGCCCGGCGCGGTGAAGCCCTGGACCACCTGGAATTGGTTGCCGAACAGCTTCTGGTCGATGAGCGCCCCGTCGGTGGCGTAGTAGATCGCCTGGCGTGCCTTTATGTTGTTGAACGGCGGGGCTGCGGTGTTCAGCTGGATGTCGTAAGGGGAGGTCGCCGGCTGCTCGGTGGTGGTGAAGTGCGACTTGTACGTGCTCACGAGCGACGGGGTCGCCATTCCGTCGTAGGCTTGCGCCCCGCCGGACTGGAGCGCCTCGAGCGCGGCCTCGTCGTCCGCCGTAGCCTTGAACGTGAGGTTGTCCAGGTAGGGACGCCCGCTCTGCCAGTAGCTCGGGTTCTTCTTGAGGACCAGCGTGTTCGAGAGCGTGTCGCTGACCACCATGAATGGGCCGGCCCCCACGGGCATGAGCTTGAAGGCCTGCTCGCCCATCTTCTTCAGCGCGGTGGGCGACGCGATCCAGTTCAGGTTGGCGACCAGCAACTGGTTCTGGAACGCGCCGTCGGGCGCCGCCATGCTGATCTGGACCGTCGTGGGATTCGGCGCGGTGATCGACTTGACCGGCGGGAGGATCGGCTTGCACGTGCACGGCGAGGCCAGGTCGCGCTTCCAATTGGAGACGACGGCGGCGGCGTCCAGCGGCGTGCCGTCGGAGAACTTCAACCCCGGATGCAGCGCGATCGTCCACGTCTTGCCGCCGGCTGACGGCGTGGCGGAGTTGGCCAGATCGGGGACCAGCTTGCTGCCCTCGGCGAGCTGGAAGAGCTGTCCGAAGATCGAGTTCATCTGATCCTGGTCGGCGGCCCCGTTGACGTTGGTCGCGGGGTCGAGCCCCGTAGGCCAGGCCCCGGCGTATCCGCCCAGTTCGAGCACGGTCAGGGAGCCGCCTGGCTTAGGCGTTCCCGTGGCCCCCGAAGGCGACGACGACGTCGTGCCGGACGACGACGAGGCCGACGATGCGGACGTGGAACTGGACTTCGAACTGCCGCACGCACTCACGACCGCGGCGATCAGAAATAGACAGGCCGCAATGGCTGCAAGCCTGCTCAAACGGATGGCATCGCTCATCCTGGGCTCTCCTCGCTCGTGCCGCTTCTCCCGGGCTACCGTCGGCCAGAACGCAAGGTCTGACGGGGGCAGCGCGGGCGGATGTTAACACGATTGACAACGATCCCGTGGTGCTTTCGGCGCGTCCTACACCGGTGGAATCGTGACCGTGCACTCACGGTCAACTCGGCGCTTTCTCCTAACCAAACGTCAACGTCGGAGATGCCCCGAGACCGCTCATAACGCGCCGCGCGGGGCTCGTAAACGGGGGAAGATACCCCGGCAGGGCTAACGATCCGCAGGGGGAGCGGGGCCACATGGTCGGCCGGCGCCGGGCGGCGCCTCGGCCAGCGGCAGGTGCGGGAGCCGGATGAAGTCGGGTTCGAACTCATCCAGGGTCAGACGTGGATGCCGTGGCTCGATCGCCGGCGCCGCGACCCAGTCCGGATCCCCCAAGCGCGTTACCCCTGAGGTAATCGACGTCACCGGCGGCGGCTGGGATCGTCCGCCGCATGACTACGCACGAACTTACATATACGGACGTGGGGCGGCGCTCGGGCTGGGCGGCGAACCGCTGGCTTGCACTGCCGATCGTGCTCGCGGGCACGTTCATGGTCGTACTGGATTTCTTCATCGTCAACGTGGCGTTGCCATCGATGCAGTCGGAGATGGGCGCCAGCGACACCGCCATCGAGTGGGTGGTGGCCGGATACGCGTTGACCTCGGCTGTGTTCGTGATCACGGGCGGTCGGCTCGGCGACCGCTTCGGCCGCCGGCGCATCTTCTCGCTGGGCCTGGCGCTGTTCACGCTCGCCTCGGCGGCGTGCGGTGCGGCGGCGACCCCGTTCCAGCTCGTGGTCGCGCGCCTGATCCAGGGTGCGGCCGCGGCGCTGCTCACCCCTAACGTGCTGTCGATAATCGGCGTGCTGTACGCGGGCGCCGATCGCCTGCGCGCGCTCAGCGCGTACGGAACGGTGATGGGCCTTGCGGCCGTGGGTGGTCAGCTGATCGGCGGCGTGCTGATCGCCGTGGACCCCGCCGGCCTCGGCTGGCGCAGCTGCTTTCTGATCAACGTACCCGTGGGTGTGGCCGCGCTGGCCCTGGCGCCCCGGGTTATCCCGGAGTCACGCGAGCCATCCTCACCGCGTCTCGACAAGATCGGGACCGTCCTCGCCACGGGTGGGGTGACCGCCGTGGTGCTGCCGCTTCTGGAGGGGCGCCAGCATGGCTGGCCGCTATGGACGTGGCTCTCGTTCGCGGCCGCGCCGGCGCTGCTGGGGTGGTTGATGGTCTGGCAGCGCCGGCTGGCCCGCCGCGGGGGAGAGCCCCTGCTGGACGTGGGATTGTTCGCGCACCGCTCGTTCAGCGCCGGCCTGCTGACCCAGCTGTGCTTCTGGGCCGGTCAGGCGTCGTTCTTCGTCGTGCTCGCCCTCTATCTCCAGAACGGGCGCGGTCTGCATCCGCTGCCCGCGGGCCTGGTCTTCACGATCCTCGCCGCGGCATACGTGGCGGCCTCGATGCGCGCGCCGGCGCTGGCCGCGCGTCACGGCCGAGCAGTCATCGGAGTGGGCGCGCTGGTGCTGGCCGGCGGGCACGGCCTGCTGCTCGCCGCGGTGTCCCACACGGGCGTGGGCGGCTCGATCGTTGCCCTCGTGCCGGGCCTTGTGCTGGTGGGCGCCGGCATGGGGTTGGTGCTCGCGCCGCTGGCCTCGACGATCCTTCAGTCGCTCGAGCCCGAGCGGGCCGGCGCCGCCTCCGGGATGCTGACCACGATGCAGAACGTCGGCAACGCACTCGGCGTGGCCGTCACCGGCGTGATCTTCTTCGGCGCGCTGCATTCCGGCTATGCGCGGGCGTTCGAGCTGGCCCTGGCCGAGCTTGCCGTCCTCCTGGTCGGGGTCGCCGCGCTGAGTCGGCTGCTGCCGCACGGCCGGTAGCCGGGATGGGAGCGGGGGCGCAGCCCTCGCTCCTCAGCTCGCCCGCGCGAGCTACGCCACGCCGGCGGTATCGGCGACGTCCATGTACTGACCCGCGTCGATCAGCACGTCGCGCAGCCGGTCGACGATCTCGTCGAGCACCGCGCCATCGCAGACGAGCGGCGGCGCGATCTGGAGCACGCTGTCGCCGCGGTCATCGGGCCGGGCGATCAGCCCCGCCTCGAGCAGGCGCCGGGGCAGGAATCCGCGCAGGAGGCGGTCGCGCTCGGAGCGGTCGAAGGTGTGGTTCGCGCCGTCGCGGACCAGCTCGACGGCCCAGAAGAACCCCCGCCCCCGGACGTCGCCGACGATCGGCAGCGAGCGCAGCTCTTGCATGCGCGCCTCGAGTCGGGGTTCGTGGGCGCGGACGTTCTCGAGCACGCCGTCGCGCTCGAAGATCTCGAGGCTGCGCAGCGCCACCACCGCGGCGAGCGGATGGCCGCCGAACGTGATGCCGTGGCGGAGCAGCACGCCCTCCCGGTAGAGCGGCTCGGCTACCCGGTCAGACACGAGCACCGCGCCCATCGGAGCGTAGGCGGAGGTCAGTCCTTTGGCCACGGTGGCAAGGTCGGGAACCACGCCCTCGCGCTCCACGCCCAGCCACTCGCCGAGGCGCCCGAACGCGCAGATCACCTCGTCGGCCAGGAGGAGCGCCCCGCACTCGTCGGCCAGCTCGCGCAGCCCCTGCCAGTAACCGGGCGGCGCCACCAGGCAGCCGCCGGAGTTCTGGACCGGCTCGGCGATGATCAGCGCGACCTCGTCGGCGCCGGCCGCGCCGATCGCATCGCGCATCTCGTGGATCAGGCGCGCACAGAAGGCGTCCGGATCGTCCCCGTCCGGCGCCCGAAACGCGTTGGTGTTCGAGACGTGCGTGACGTCGATCGGCGGCGGGCCGAACGGCTCCTTCATCGGCGCAACGCCGGTGAAGGCCAGGGCGCCGAGCGTGACCCCGTGGTAGGCGATATTGCGCGCGATCGCCTTGCGCCGCTGTGGCTGGCCGATCGCCTCGAAGTGCTCGCGCACGATCTTCCAGGCCGCCTCCACCGACTCCGATCCGCCCGAGGTGAAGAACACGTGGTTGAGGTCGCCTGGCATCAGCTGGGCCAGCCGCTCGGCGAGCTCGATGGCTGGCGGGTGCGCCGTAGCCCAGTTGGTGTTGAAGGCCAGCCGCGGCAGCTGGTCGGCGATGGCCGAGACCATCTCCTCGCCGTAGGAGTAGCCGATCTGCGCGCAGAACAGGCTCGACAGTGCATCGATGTAGCGGCGGCCGGCGGTGTCGAACACGTACGGCCCCTCGCCGCGGTCGAGCACGAGAAGTTCGCCCGCGAACGCCGCCTGGTGGCGCGTGAAGTGCAGGATCAGGTGCTCGCGCGCCGCTTGCTGTAGCTCGTCGTGGTTCATGTTGGCTGGCCCATTATCGGACTTTGGCGATCCAGGTAACACATACGTACCTTCAGCGCCAAAGTCCAGTCGGCTAGCCGGCGCGGTCGACTGGGAGCGGGCCGAAGCTCTGGGCGACGGGCATCAGCTCGATCAGGTTGACGTTGACGTGCTCGGGCTGGCTGGTGGCCCATTCGACCGCGGCCGCGATGTCCTCGGGGGTGAGCGGCTGCGTGCCGGCGTAGACCGCCTCGGCGCGTTCGGCGTCGCCGGCGAAACGCACCGCGGAGAACTCGGTGCCGCCGATCATCCCCGGCTCGATGCACGTCACCCGGACGCCGGTCCCGTGCAGATCCGCCCGCAGCCCGAGGCTGAACTGGCGCACGAAGGCCTTGGTGGCGCCGTACACGTTCCCACCGGGATACGGATAGGTCGCGGCGACCGAGCCCAGATTGACCACGTGGCCGCGCCGGCGCGCGACCATCCCGGGCAGCAGCGCGCGGGTCGCGTAGACCAGACCGGTGCAGTTGGTGTCGATCATCTGCTCCCAGTCCTCGACGCTGGCCTCCTGCGCGGGCTCGAGCCCGAGCGCCAGCCCCGCGTTATTGACGAGCACGTCGACGTCGGCGAACTCGGGCGGGAGCGACGCGGCGAGCTGCTCGATGGCGTCACGGTCCCGCACATCGAGCACCGAAATCAAAATCAAATCTTCGCCGAATTCGTCAACCAATCCCCGGAGTCGGTCGCCTCGGCGCGCGGCGGCCACCACGCGCATGCCGGCGCCGGCGAAGCGGCGGGCGATCGCCTCTCCCAGCCCGGAGCTTGCCCCGGTGACGAACGCGACCGCCATGGCGGCAGCCTAGCTGTCGAACCCCAGTCCCAGCCGGTCGAGGGCGGTCAGCCACAGCCCGCGGCGGCCCTCGTGGCGATCTGCCGCGGCCAGCCGGTTGCGGGTGAGCTGGATGACCGCGGTGCGCAGCGGCTCGGGCGGGAACGGGAGCGGCCGACGGCGCACCATGCTCAGCGTGCTGGCCTCGCTCGAGCGCCCATCCAGCAGATCGAGGGCCACGCGCCCGGCAAACCGGCTCGCGCCGACGCCCAGACCGGTGTAACCGAGGGCGTACGCGACCCGGCCGCCGTGCGTGCGGCCGAAGAACGCCGAGAAGCGACTGCAGGTATCGATCGCGCC
>Ga0213875_10002688_pt1 | contig 10495 bp, 7 predicted proteins | sample BarmaccomBMRX_R8_FD_160105 | JGI IMG/M metagenome (GOLD analysis project Ga0213875, IMG submission 160105) | Root-associated microbial communities from Barbacenia macrantha in rupestrian grasslands, the National Park of Serra do Cipo, Brazil - RX_R8 | ecosystem: Host-associated > Plants > Roots... | reverse complement strand
GAATCGGCGAGCAGGCCCGATACGCTGCTGACGAGCTGCTCAGTCATCTTGCGATGAAATAGACAGCGCGCGGCGAACAGCGTCAGATCGTTGCCCCAGATGGAGACGATGAACGGTTGATATGCCGCAAGGGTAGCGAGTTCTCCCTCGATCGGGATGCGCAGTGCATGAACGATGTGGGGCTGTATCTCGTCGAGCATCCGGCGCACGGTTCGCGCGCGCAGCAAACATTCGACCGGCTGTACATACGAGTCACGCATCCGGAAAGCAAATTTTCCGCTGAACGCGTTGGGGTCGACGAAGGAGCGAATTTGACGAGCGCTTTTGCGCGCGGCGTTGCCAAGCTGATGAACGGCTACGTCCGGCACGCGATCGCGAACCGGCATCGTGCTTATGACGTGCACGTCGTGTCCCCTTGGGGGAAAATGGCGGATCCAGTTGCGCGCGATCGGGCTACGGAAATCGGCAATAAAGCAGATCTTCATTTCAGACCCGACTAACTCTCATCACTTCCGTTGCGAACGTCGCCGGAGAGAATGCGTTGATGATGCGCTGAGACTGTCTGCGCATTTCGAGTAGCTGATCTTGCGACAAGCCGCCAAGCTGCACCATGCGATTTTTCAGTTCACCCGGATTTTGGGGATCGAAGGTAAATCCGTTCGCGCCGTCGATGACAAGGTCATGAGCGCTTCCGCAGCGTGAAGAAACGATGACGGGCACACCAGACGCCATCGCTTCGTTCACGACCAAGCCCCACGGTTCCTTTCGGCTTGGCAGAACAAAGCAGGACGCGAACGCGTAATAAGGCGGCAGCTGCCACGTTGTCTTGAATCCCTCGAATTGCACGTGAGCGGCGATTCCAAGCTCGGCAACTTGGCTGCGCAATGTTGGCTCTTCAGCGCCGGAGCCGACTAGCATCAGTGACCACTGTCCGCCTTCATTTCGGTACTCTGCATACGCGGAAATGAGAGTTTGCAGGTTCTTCTCCGGCGCTAGACGTCCAACATACAGGAAATAGTCCGGCGGAAATCCGTAAAGAGCGTGCGACTCGGTTTTTCGGATGCGCTGGGCGGCTTCGCGGAAAAAACGGTTATCAACGACGTCGTAGCCGACACCGATTCTGTGGTCGGGGACGCCCAATTCCCGAACGTACTCGCGCGCGGCCTTGCCGCCGACTAACGCGCGCGTGTAGAAGACTCTCACAACGATACGCTTCATCCATTCGCGACAGAAGCTCCGAGAATAGTCGTCGCGCTTTGATTCCGACATTAGGACGGAGATGCGGCGGTGCACTCGCGCCCACGTTGCGGCTGTAAGTGAAATCGGATCTGAATAGCCGGGCACGAGCACGACATCCGGCTGACCGCGAGACAGCGTCTTCCACACCGCTCGACACGCGGAGGGCCACTGAATTTGTCCGAGATCAGACTCACTGAGCGTGACAATTTCTGCTCCGCCGGCGCTGTGCTCCGCAGGCCAACCGTAATAGTCCTGATACCGCGAGAATTGAATGGGCACGACGTCCGCAAGCTGAGCCAGTGCATTCGTCCGCGCTATGTGGTACGCACCGAACTTCGCCCAAATGACAGCAATCTTCCGGGGTCGCGGCGATGCGGGCTTCGACTGCGATGAAGTAGCGGCGATTACGTAGCCGGCCATGATGCTCACGCCCTAATTAACGGTTGTGCAGAGCTCGGGTGTTTCGATCCCCAAGGTCGAGATAAGCCGTCGTCGAAACGACGCGACGGTGAACTCAGATGCACGATTTCGTGCTTCGGCTGAAAACTGCTCTCGCTTCTCAGGCGAGCGCTGTAGTTCGTTAAGTTTAGCTTCGATGGGCTGGTATTCGGAAACTGGGACTACGTAACCTTCGAGCCCGTCACGAACGACACTGCCGGCGTTAGGCGTCGTGATTACCGGCAATCCGTACGCGAGAGCTTCGTAGCAAACGGTTGCTGATCCCTCGCAAACGGATGGGAAGACAAATACATCAGCCCACCGGTAATGTTGCGCCACCTCCGTTCGGGGAACTGAGCCAACAAACTGCACGTGCTTAGGTGCGCCGCTAACAGCCGTTTGGGAAAGTCTTATGGGTCCGACGATCCGAAACTCAAACTCAGTTGGGGGTAGCTTAGAGGCCGCGGCAAGTAAGTATTGGACGCCCTTATGGAGATTAACCGTGCCGACAAACAGGACTCGAAGCTTGCAAGATTTCGGTCGCTCTACCTTATCAGCGTAGCGATCGACGCCATACGGGACGACTTTACACTTTTCAGGGTCTCCGCCGAGTCCCTTGTAACTTGACTTTACAAACTCAGAGCCACAGACGACAAGATCAGCGCGGCGCCATTCTTCTTCTTCCCTGGCCGCGAATTCCTCCGAATGGTCATCATCTGACGAGGATTCCCAGCCCGGCCACGCACGATGTTCGCGCTGTACCAACTCTCGCTCGATGCGCCGCGGCGCACTGGTTTGTTCAAGGATCGCAAACCGTTTGGTTTGATTCGCAACAGCAAATAGCTCGAGAGCGGCCGAGTTTAGAGCATAGACGGCGCTCGATTCGGGCAAACCGGTCTGATTTACAAGGCGGCAGAAGCGCTGTCCGGCCCAGATGTGCGTGGCAGTCCGCTGCGAAGGCGTACGGCCCCACTTCGCACGCAACCTATACTCCATGCCGAATTTGGTGAACGCATGGATCTTATTGCCGGGTACACCGTGCGGGACGCGGCCTAAGAAGCGCCTCATAGCTTCAGGAAGATGTTCCGTACCAATTGCCCGAGAGAATTTTTGCGCGATCGGACCGGCGTAGGTATCCGTGTAGAATATCCCGAGGCAGCCTGCCTCTTCCATACACCGCGGCAACGCGTAATGCATGCGTGCGCCGAGTTGTGCAACGGCTATGCGTAAGTGGGCCATGCGGCTTGTGGATCTGATGCTCGGCTCGTCGGCAATCGCCCGATGTTCACGCCCTTGTATCTGGATCTGCCACGCAACGTCGCTATCCATCGCGCGAGCGCGAGCGGCGCAAACAGGAAGACAGCATCCGCACAGCTTGCAGCAACGTGTGGACGCGGCCACATTACGAATAGGAAAACCACAAAAATCGCAAGATACGCTTGCGCAAAAGGATCTTTTGGCTGTCTACGCCAGTTTGTATATATGCGATTGGCGATCCAGCCCAGCAGCAGGAAGCCTAAGAATACCCCAATTGCTCCGAAATTGACGTAGAGCATACCTAAGAACGGATAAGCGAAGCCGTTTTGTCGACCGGTTAGTCGCCAGACCAGTTCAATTTCGGGAGAGACGCCCTTATCGGGGAACCAAGCACGCGGAAGTACGTGGAAAGGAATGTAAGTAAAAGAGGAACCTTTTAGGTAAGGCGTAGAATCGGGCACCTCTTTCACAATGCGAGCAAAAGCCGGGACAATGTTGGTATCGCCGAGCAGTACCGAAGGATCAAGGACATTCTGGTCCATGCCGTGCGCCGGAGCGTCTGTCCGGCTTCTTGCGACGGTCAAGATGGCGAGACTGAGCATGGCGCCGGTGATCAGAACAATACCCGTGGCCAGTTTGGGGCGCGACCGCTTTCGCAGATACCACACTATTGCCGCAGGCGCTATGGCCATCACCATCCTGGCGCGAAAACCACTTGCGATTCCAAGCACTAGTAAGAGCAGGATCATGCAGACGGAGGTCACATTCAGGCGACGGCGGCGCAGGCCGGCAATCAGCATGCAACTGGCTGGGGTCGCAAGCGTTTGCGCTTCGAACAGATACCCGACAGAAGAGCCTTTTGCGTTTATGGAACCAAGAATTCCAACACGGTCGTATAAGCCGAAGCCGGCGACGACGCCATATGCGATGTAACACACAGCGCCGATAACAGATAAAGCTAGTCCTAGCTTAATGAACAGGGTTGCTTCATATTGCTGCGTTGCGCTCGACTTAGGCCGATACCTGATCGAGGTTCCGGTAAAGAACCCGAGTGCCGCGATGGTTGCCAGAATAACGACCAGCGCCAACGTATCTCTGACGGTATAGCCCTGAAACACGAGATCTGAATCTCGATACATGAGAATCGGTTTCAGCACCATGTAGACGAGTGTCGATGCGATGATGACCCAGTCAGGATGGAATATGTCGCGGTTTGCCGGCCGGCACGCCGCAAACGTCAGTACGGCCGTTGTACACAATGTTGCAATGCGGACGCCGGGATCGGAAATAAAATCCAGAATCAGGACGCCACAGGTGCAAGCTGCTAACAATAGCAGGATCTGATGCCAACGCAGCGGCGAGGCCGAGTGTCGAGGGTAGTGATACATCAGTGAGATCGGAGTTCGGTCGTACCTGATTCGTCGCTCCATCCGTGCCGCATCAGAATATCTCCGTGGCTAACAGCATCAGCCAATTGCTTGTAACTGTTCGCGGAGTTTCCGCCTGCGATGTTGATGACGCTGAAGGCATTTGCATAGATGTGGCTCACCAACTGCGGCGTCGAGGAATAGCCTAGACGTAAGTCGCCATATGGCGCCGATACGGAATAGTAAGCAGTGTTCTTGTGCTCAGGAATAAGAAGCACATCCGGAAAGCGCTGCGCCACGGCCCTGATTACTTTGAAATCCAATGGCCGAGCGGCGTCGCCGTTCGAATCAATGTAGAAGAGAGTAGCGCCCCATCGCTTTCGGCCGTACTCGATTTTTTCGATCAGCGTTGCTCCGGGCTTTTGCGAAGCCGCCTGCGATGCGGTTGCGTGGTCTTTCGAAACCACAAGCTCTTGTGGCCGAATGGTCAGGCCAACTCTGAAACCGGCGTCCCGGAAACGGCGAAAATATTCATCCACGACGCCCTTCAGCTCCGGCGCGAGAGTTTCCGCGAGTCGTGGGTCGCCTAGATAGGACGTAGGATGGGGAAACTCCTCGCCTTCGATGTCCCAGGTGATCATGCCCTGAGCGTTGACCTTCTTCATGATCGAAATCGAGTTATCTGCCCACGCGAGTAACTTCGCCCGGAACGCGGTGACGCCAGCAGTTGTACTCACGTCGATCGTGTGATCGTGAAACCAACCTCGTGGATTGTTTGGCCACCCGGTGTTGGCTGAAGCAGCGATAAGCGACACAATGGGCCGCCGATCGGTCCAACGTAACTCAAACGGGTAGACCGAGCGAAAGGAGTCGAGTATGTCACCGGCTAGCTGAGGAATGGTCGCGTTCGCGTCGCCAAAGCGCAGCGACACCGCGATGCGATCAGTCTGGCCAGGGGCGATCGGGCGGTCAATGAACGGCAAGCTCAATGGGTACATATCGCCACGGCCGCTGTTGATTCGGAGGGGAAATGTGGTGCTCACAGGCCGATCGGAGGCCCACGGGAATCCCATGAGTAGCGGTCGGCGCGCATCTTCGTTGCACAGCGCCAAGACTCCGCTTGAAGATGTCATCGTAGTAACTGTGGGTGAACCCACGTTCGTCGCCAGAATTGGTGTTGCGCCATCGTATTCGCGTGGCTTCTCGGGGAACTTCAATACGAGCGGCTCGTACGAGAACGCTTCGAGCGTCCCATTGCTTCGGTTCGTCGTACCGATGCTTAGGTACAGTCGGTCCCCCTGGACCCGATACAGAGTCTCGATTGTTCCCCACGCGAAGGTCATCAGCTCGCCGGCGCCCAATGCATTTGGGCTGACCGATCCTTTTGTGTCGCTTTGCCTGCGAGCTCCGTCCGTCGACGAGAACTGGACCGAGAGTACACGAAATGTGCCGCGGGCTAAGAAATCGAAGCCCTCATAGCGAAGTTCGCTCAATCCCGCGGGTGCGAATGTTGCCGAGAGAACTGCACAGGGGACGGCGAGGGGCAATGCGGAGCCGAACCCAAAAATCAACATCGTCTTGAATATCCAGTTCACGCTCAGCTTTGATACGAAGCTCGACGCGTGACGCGTGCACAAATTACTTGGAAGGCGGGGGTCTGCTGCAACGAGTTTAGAAGGCTTCGCACATTGGTCGGCGATAACCCCCAGAAGTCGGTTAGGGACAAGTGGAAAACTCGTTTCATATGAATGAGCAGGTAGGCGAACGCGGCAAAGTTCCCGATGCCGACTCCAATTCCCGCACCCGCGATGCCCAACCGCAACACGAGCATCGGGGCGGCAAGTAAAAAAACCGTGAGCGAGAGCCCTGCAGCGATCGTTCCGGGCTTTCCTTCACCTATCCCGCGGAGTAGCTGTATGCACACGGTCTTCAACGCCACGAGCGAATACGCTCCGAGCAGGATCCAACATACGGGCGTCGCGGCTCGATATGCGGCGCCGAAAAAGAACGCAATTACGAAAGGGGCGAGAACGGCAAGCACGGCGGAAATCGAAAGCAAGATTGCCATTGCGTGACGAATACTGCGCGCAACCAGTGCGCCGTTCTGTTCCGACGGGCCGCGCGACGCCAATGTAGGGAAGAGCACGACCTGAAATGCTGAGGTAACGGCCGCAAGGACAGTTGACGCTACGGTTAGCGCAACAGCATACAAGCCGATCGCTCGGTTATCGACCATCCTCAGCAACAACATCTGATCGGCGTAAAACGAGATCAGGATCAGGACGGCTGATGGATGAAAGCTGAAGCAGCGACGCAGCAGACTTCTTGCATCCTGCCAGTGTGGCAATCCGATCCCGAGCGGCAATATTAGGACGGCGCAGAGCAGCCCAAACGCGACATTCGCGACGGCGTTGGTCACCGCTGCCGCTGCCGCTGAGATCTGATGCAGGTATGCAAGCGCGATGAGACCTGTAATATTGAGGGCCGTCGGAAGCACTCGCAGCACGTTATAGCGTAGAAATTTGCGCGAACCGTGAACCCTCGAAAGCGTAACCAGGCTAAGGTAGTTAAACGGTATAAAGGTCAGCGCGTAAACACGAGCAATAGAAACGAGCGGTTCCTTGGCCGCGCCGAGCAGAAACGGCAGCGAGTAATACGCGAGAATGGAGCTAATCGCCGCGAGAGCTGACGCGAGCGAAAGCGCTGCACCCATGGTTCGCGGCCTCTGGTCGGGATCCGCTCCAATTCGAAAGGTCGTGGCTTCGTTCAGACTCAGCAAACCAATTGTGGCGACCAACTGCGGCCACAGAATGATGGCAGCCAAAGCTCCGCGCCCGTCGGGATGAAGAAGGCGCGCGGTTAGCGTACCGGAAGCCGCGCCGAACAATACGATGGTGATCTCGGCCGAAAGTGTTCCGGCTAGCGAGTTTGAAATGCTCCTCTTCACGTTATTGCAGCGCAGAGTCGAGTGGCACAAAGCTCATCCGTTAATTCGATGGCGCGCCCACCCATACCGTCGACCGTGAACCCGTTGGCGCGCAGCAGATCGATGCATTCGCTGTGGGCCGCCGCTCCATGAGTTGCGACGGAGATGATTGGCGAAGCACTGGCCAGGAGGCGGCGCGCGCCCCGGAGAACCTGGGCTTCAGCACCCTCGACGTCTATCTTCATCACGTCGGGAGGTACGATCCGTCGCATCGAGATTAGTGAATCGAGCGTGCGAATCTGCACTTCGAGACCCCCGCCGGAATTGAGCCGGCCGAGGGAGTTCAACGCACCTAATTCAAATCCAGCGGTACCGTCACTATCGCCCACCGCGCATTCGATTAACGTCACGTTGCGAATCTCGTTCAGTGCGAGATGACGCTTGAGCGCCAAGCAGTTTTCGGGCACAGGCTCGAAAGCAAAAACATGACCGGCCGGACCTACGAGCTTAGATAACAGCAGAGTGTAAAACCCGGCATTCGCGCCGATGTCATAGCAGATCATCCCCGGCTTTACGCAATGCCGGAAATAATTTTGCTTGTCGATTTCGTACGAGCCGAGCCAGCAGCCGTGATTACTCGAACCGACCACCCACCGTAAGCCACGGCCCGGTCCTTGCAAGATGGTAAAGACCGCCGAGCGCGGGACGCACCGCAATGACAGGCGTGCGACACGACCGATCGCCGAATCGGCCGACAACTTTGAGAATGCGATCATATCGCGAGCGCACAGAGCCGCTAACCGTTCCCTTCGCTGCTGCGGTAATAATACGGCGCTTTGTAGGACTGCCCTCTGTAGTAACCGTAATACCCGTTAGGAGCGGATTTCGGGTTCCAATCGTTCAGAATCGTTCCCAAAATCTTTGTGCCGTCTTCGTTGAAGCGCTGCGCTGCCGCCATTGCTGCATCACGCGTCGTATGACCGGCGCGCATGACGATGATTACTTTGTCGACCAATCGTCCGAGCACGCGCGCATCGGGGATTTGCAGCATGGGCGGCGTATCGATGAGCACCGTATCGAAGTTGTGCCGGACGTATCTCAACAGCTCCGTCATGTGCGAGCCGTAGAGCAGGTTTGTGGTTGTCGAAGCGCCCGGGCCGCTCGTCAGCACGTGCAACCCCGGTATCTGGCTCTCGCGGATCAAGCCGCCGAGCGACTTATCGCCGTTCAGCTCTGTCTTTTCCCGCAGAATCGTGCTTAGGCCGCGAGCGTTATCCATAGAGAAGATATCGTGGAGACGCGGGCGACGCATGTCGGCATCGATCACAAGCACTCTGTGCCCGACCTCGGCGATCGCGATGCCCAGATTACTCGCAATCGTGGACTTGCCTTCCGCTTGACCTGCGCTGGTAATCACAAACACTTTCGAACGCGGCATGTCTTCGCCGGCGAACAACATCGAAATCAACGTCGATCGGAAGCTTTCGGCTACTACGGACGGTTTTCGCTGCCAGGTAACAAGCTCGACACGCTCCGGGCTCGTCCCGGGCGCGGATCCACCTGCTGAGGCGGCGGCTGCGGCCAAGGCCACGCGATTCCGGCGTGAAAGCTTACCGGAAGGAATGATGCCGAGTTCCGGCACATTGAGGTAGAAACTGGCATCACCCGGTTGCTGAATGGTACGGTCCGCGCGGTCACGCATGACGATACACGCGGCGCCTAAGAAAATGCCCGCTATCAAGCCGAGTCCGGCATCGACTGGAATGTTCGGCTTCACAGGCCGCTTTGGCACTTTCGCGGGGTCAACTACGCGCACGTTGCTTGCGCGCATGGCGGAAGCGATGCTCGACTCCTTCAATTGCTGCAGCATGGCATCGTACAGTTGCCGATTACTGTCGACCTCGTGCTTCATGATGTTGTACTGGATGGCTTTTTCGCCCAAGCCAGTCACTTCCGCAGTTTGCGAAGCGTACGCGGCGGACAGCAGCTTTTCTTTGCGTGCCGATTCATCGAATTCGTTTTTGATCCGCTTCAGAATCGCGGTACGGTCTCTTTCAAACGCAGCTTCGAGGGTGTCTAACTCGGCTTGCGCGCGTTGCACCTTCGCATGCTCGGGCGTGAAGGTTGTGCTCAGATCGGCGATCTGACTTCGCAGCTCGGTAATTTTGGCTTGCGTCTCGCGCAGGCCGGTATCATTCAACACATCCGGCAGAGCGTCCGGCGAGCTGCTTTGCGCCATTTCGTAGCGCGATTGCTTGGCAATGCGGTCGGCTTGCGCAGTCGATAGCTCTTGTTGCAGCTGTCGGAGTTTGTCTTCCGAAACATTCGACTTTTCGTCGGTAAAGATCAGACCGGATTTCTGCGCGTAAGTTTGTAGCGCGGTCTCCGATCGCTCCAATTTGATCCGCATGTCGTCGAGCTGCCCGCCAAGCCAATTGCTCGTCCGCTCCGTGGTTTTCCACCGCGCTTCCAGGTTCTGCTCGATGAACTCGCTCGTGAGCGTATTCGCGAATGTTGCCGCAAGCTGCGGATTCGGCGAATCCACAGTGATTTCAAGTATGCGAGTCTGACCCGCGGCGTGAACCTTCACGGTCTTCGCCGCTTTCTTCAGCTGCCGCGTACGCTCGCTGACCGGTTCCGGATCCGGTAGATTCAGCACTCTGCGCCAGGCGGAAAGCCGGCCCGTGTCCGGCTGATTGAGACTTTCGTTGTTGCTGAGTTTCGCGAGAACGCGGTCGATCAGCGACTCGCTCTCCACGATCTTGATCTGAGTTTGAATATCCGAGACCTCGGGCGTGGTCTGCGTGTCGCTGACCGGACTCGCTTGCCTGAGGTTTAGAAAGTTTTGGTTTAAATCGACAATCTCGACCGACGTGCGCGCTTGATAAATCGGCGTCTGCGGCAGCGTAATCAGAAAGCCGGCGAGCGCGCCCGCAAACGCAAAAACAATCCAGGTGCCTTTATGGCGGCGCAGAATGCGCCAGTACTCAATGAGACCGCCGCTTTCGGGCTCGTCGTTGGGGTCCGCGCCCGCGGCCATTGGATATTCGCCGTAACGGCCCGGGTAATCGGCCGCCACACGACGCTCGGCCAGCGTGCCTCGTTTCACTACTTCAGGGTTCAGATTCTTTTGTTCCATTTGCGTTAATACCGTCCGTAGATCGCGACACCCGTGGCGATTTGAATTGCGGCTTCCGCGGTTCGTGCACCGACGCTCTTGGCCGCGCTGTTCGGCACGAACAAAATGTCGTTGGACCTGAGTGGCAAG
>Ga0213875_10002687_pt1 | contig 10496 bp, 6 predicted proteins | sample BarmaccomBMRX_R8_FD_160105 | JGI IMG/M metagenome (GOLD analysis project Ga0213875, IMG submission 160105) | Root-associated microbial communities from Barbacenia macrantha in rupestrian grasslands, the National Park of Serra do Cipo, Brazil - RX_R8 | ecosystem: Host-associated > Plants > Roots... | reverse complement strand
TGCTGATCTCGTGAGCACAATGCACGAAGACATGCATGCGGGGAGATTGAAACGTCAGTTCTCCTGCATGCTCATCCCGAGCTCGTGAAGGAGGGCTATGAAACTGCTGACTGGGTGCTGACGACCGCCGACACTTGCTAGTGACAGGCATGACCGGATATACCAGCTCAGGGATTATCGGCCGTCCTTCGCTAGCGTCGGCAGAAAAAGGTAAAGCAGTCCTCATGTCTCTAGTCCAGAGTTTCGGGGCTGTGCTGCATCAACTAGAAAACTGACCGCTCGCGCAGCGGCCGAATTTCTCTGGCGCGCGGACGAACGACGTTGACGCCTGCAAAAGCAGCCCGGCCCACTGTGGGCACCGCGAATTCTGGCGAGCTTGCCGAAAAGCGTCAGTGACCTGATCCGCGCTAAACAACTGCCCGGGTGACCACTGGGACTAGCCGGCGTCCGGGCTTTGCCGTATAACAAGGTCTGAGCCTTGGCTCCACGCGGCAGAGGCGGCAATGCGAGGAGGCATTCATGCCGGAACCCGCCTACGACCACTTCACCACGCACGACGGACTGCCGATCGCTTACCGGGTCAGCGGCCACGGCAGGCCGGTGGTCCTGATTCACGGCTACACCGTCACGTCCACGATGAACTACGCCACCCATTACGCCTATGACAGCAGCGGCGGGCTGGCGGCGGCCGCCGGGCCGACGGTAGAGAGCGCCCTGCTCGATGCAGGGTTCCAGCTGGTGATGTACGACCTACGGGGACACGGCCATTCGGCCAAGCCGCACGATCCGGGCTGCTACAGCATGGACGCTCATGTCGGCGACGTGCAGGCCCTGGTCGGCCACCTGTCACTGGACCGTCCGTCCGTGGTCGGCTACTCGCTCGGCTCGATGATCGCCGGGCGGCTGCTCGGCTCGCCCTGGGTGTCCGCAGCCGCCCTGTGCGGGACAAGCTCCTACCTCGTCGAAGGCGAAGAGGATCTGGTCGGGTGGGCCGATTTTGCCCGGTGCTTCAGCGAGGGCTGCTGGGATGACTACCCGGATTTGGGGATCTTCCGCAGTCTGGCTGAACTAGGCGGCAACACGGATTTCGCCGCCCTCAGCGCAGTCGCCCGGGGCGCGCAGGGGATGCCGAAGGCTATCCTCAGCGCCGCGACCATGCCCGTGCTGGTCTTGAACGGCGGCACCGATGACGGCGCCGCGGACGAATACGATCTCACCCCCTTTGTTCCGGGTGCCAGACGTGCGATAGGCGGAGACGGGGACCACATGATCGCGCCAAGCGATCCGCTATTCCACAACGAGCTTGCCAGCTTCTTGCTGACCGCCGCCTAAAGGGACGCTGCATGCGCCCATGCCCGAGCCCGGCAGGCGTCCCCAGCCGCTCAGCAACCTCAGTAACCGGAGTGCCGTCCAAGACCTCAGCACCGCTCGGGATCTATGCTCGGCCACATTCAACTCCCGAAGCATTGCGGGAGTGTCGCGCATCAAGTAAAGCCACGGTGTCGCACATCAAACGGAACCTGACAACGCCTGGCTCGCCTGATCCTGTCTAGTCCCACCTGATGCTTGACGGATCTGTCCCAGGACATGCTTGACAGGTTGCCTAGGAAACATGGGCAGCCTTGCGGTGCTGCTGGGCTTTGATGCTGCGGACCGGCTGGGTGGTGGTGCGGCGGACTATCCGGGTGTCGTCGCTGGCCAGGTCGATGGTGATCGTGTCGGTGGCGACGTGGACGGTGACGATGCGCCGGGCGTGGATGCGGCCCAGGGCGATCTTCTGCCCGGCGACCATGATCACGCCGGTGTTGCTGGCCACCCGCTGGGCGGTGACCGGCTCGGCGGACGGGCGGGGCGGCGGCCCGGCCGGGCGTGCGCCGCGCAGCAGCCGGGCCTGATCCCAGGTCAGCGGGCTGGGCCGGGTGCGCAGCAGGACCCGGGTGGCGGGGTCGAAGAACATCAGCGTGTTCTGCTCGATGCGGATCGAGACCATCATCCCGCCGAGGATCTCCGCGGCGATGTAGTAGCGGCCGCCCAGGCTGACCTGGCCGTCTTTACTGACGACCCGGTCGACTTCGATCGCGGCGCCGGGCTCGGCCGCGGGAATGGGCGGCGGCCCGGCGGGCCGTCCGCCGCCAGCTGCCAGGCGGGCCAGGTCCGCGGCGGACAGGTGCGAGCGGACTGATTTAACGCGCGCTCCGGCGATGGTCAGGTGGATCACCTCGGTGCTGGCCCAGAACGTGACCATCATCCCGGCACGCGCGGTGCCCAGCCAGAATTGCTTGCCCAGGACCTCCATGTTCCCGCTGGGCGGCACCGGCCGGGCGAACTCCACCGGCCCGCCGCGATAGGGACCGGGCAGGCGGTCCGGGACCGCCGCGCTGGCAGGCTCCGGCGCGGCTGGCCGCGTGTCAGCAGCCGCGGGTGCAGGCGGAACGGGAGCCAGGGCCAGGACGGCGGGCAGCCGCAGCGGCAGCAGCTCGAGCTCGGCCCGGGTCCGGGCGGTGCTGAAGCGGTCCGCCGGGACGGCCATCCCGATCGCCTGATGCGGCCGGGCCGTGTTGTACTCGCGGACCCACGCATCGACTGCGGCCTGAGCGGCGGCCAGATCCGCGAACGGCACCGCGTCATCGAGCAGCTCCCGGCGCAGGCTGCCATGGAACCGCTCGATCTTCCCGGTGGTCGTCGGGGAGCGGGGCTGGGTCAGCCGGTGGGTGATCCCGTTGTCCCGGCAGATCCGGTCGAACAGCACCTCCCCGCCCTTGCCGAACCGGTCGGTGAACTGCTTGCCGTTGTCGGTGAGCACCTCGCCGGGCACCCCGAAAGCGCGCAGCGCGGCAGCGAACGCCAGGCAGACGGCCCTTCCGGTGGCCCGGGCCACCACCGAGGCGATCACGCAGTACCGGGAATGATCATCGACCCCGGTCACGACCTTCGCCTCGGTCCCATCGGCCAGGAACGCCCCGCCGACGATGTCCAGCTGCCACAACGCCATCGGCTCATCCCGCTCCCAGCGCAGGTAGCTGTCCTTCGGGCGCTTCCGCGGACCCGGCTCGACCAGCCCGTGGCGGACCAGCACCCGGTACACGCTCATCCGCGACGGCGCCGGGACCACCCCGGCCCTGGCCAGCTCATGCGCCAGCCGCAGCGGACCCCACTTCGCATGCTCCCGGCGCATCTCACACACCGCCGCCTCAACCTCGGCGCTGACCTGATGCGGACACGACTCCGGGCGCCGGGAACGATCCGCCAGCGCACCCAGGCCGCCCTGCTCATAACGGCGCAGCCAGGCATGCACACTCTGCCGCGACACCCCGAACCGGGCCGCCACCTCAGTCACCGGCACCCCGGCCCTGACCTCTAGCACAGCGCGATACCGCTGCTCGACAACCGACACCTCCACCAGTGCCAATCCCGGCCTCCCGCCACCCGACACCCGCAAACGACGAATGACAGACAAGCCGAATAACCGGCACCTGTAAGCCATGTGGTGGGACTGCAATGTCAAGCATCTACCGGGACAGGACATGGCTCGCCTGATCCGGTCTGTGAGAATTTTCTGTACGGTTTCAAGGCGGCCCGCCGGGCCGCTCGCACCGCCGACGCGGCGCCCTGGCCGTCACTCTCGCTGACGCTCCCGCTCCGGCCAGGCCAACGCCGGTCGGCTGGCGCGAAGGCACTATCTTCGGACCGCTACCGATGAAGCTTCGGAGCCGCAGCGGATTTGACACGGGAACCCCTCGCGGCGGCTCCCATCGGGCGCAAGCGGGCAGGCTAGAAGCCAGCCCGACCGCGGGCAAGCGTACAGCCGCCGCCCCCGTGTAAAATCCGCTGCTCCGTCCACACGGAGCTAACGCGTTACCGTCGGCTACCCTTAGCTGCCGTCTGAATCGCCCCGGACCCCCTGGTAGGCAGATCTCGGCATAGGCGGTCAGGCCCAAGGCTAGTCACGTCCCAAACACTGGTGTATGTGTGCAGTGATGGAACAAGTAAGGCGCTGGTGGAGCGATAAGGGGCGGCGGCCATGGGGGGCGGCGCTGACAGCGGCATTGCTTGCCGGGCTCGGTGCGCTGCTGTCATTCCTATTTCACCTGGGTGTAGTTGGGGGAACCCCCATCGTATTTGGGGTGGCCGGTCTGTACGTGGCCTGGCTGACGGTGCCCACAACGAAGAAGACCGCTAGTAGCCGTCGGATAGCGAAGTGGGATCCGGTGGAGCTGGGTGTGCACCAGGTGGTGGGCGGTGGACCGCTGCCGCGCTACATCGTTCGTCGGAATGATGAGTTGCTGGCGGCAGTACTGGAGCCAGCGGTCCAGGCCAGTCGACTGGTCGTGCTTCGGGGTGGCTCCTCGAGCGGCAAGTCTCGTGCCGCCTACGAGGCGGTGAAGGCCCGGCTGGCGCAGTGGCAACTGGATTACCCAACGGGCCCGGCCACGCTGACTGCTCGGCTCAATGACGGAATCCCGTCTCGCACCATACTGTGGCTGCGTGAGCTGCGCGACTACGCCGAGCGGGACGGCGGACAGGCAGCGCTAGAGGCGCTGGCCGATCTCCTCCACGGTAAAGGCCAAATAGTCATCACGACCGTATGGCCTGAGCAGTGGCAGAGATACACCGACGCTGCAAATACCGGGTACGGTCAGGATCCTGCCGCTGCCGCGGCGGGACGACTTCTGCAGGGCCTGCCTGACCTGACCGGCGCTGTCTTGACCGCAATTGACCCAGCCCGCGGTGGGGTCATCGACGTCCCGTGCGAGTTCACAAGCGATGACCTAGCCAGAGTAACGAAAAAGGCCGACTCGACCTTGGTGGAAGCGGCCGCAGCCGCAGCCGCCGCGGGGAAGGGCGGCCAGGTGACCCAATATCTGGCAGGCGTGCCCGCCCTGCTGAACCGGTACAACAAGGCCGGCGGAGACCCATATGGGCAAGCAGTCATCACCGCGGCGATGGACGCCACTAGGCTCGGCCACGCCAGTCCACTGCCCTCCGCTCTCCTGCAGGAAGCAGCGGTCGGCTATCTAACGCCCGAGCAGCGTACTCAGCCCCTCGCCAGATGGAATGAAGCAGCCCTGAAATGGGCGAGTCAAGAGCTTTACGGCGCGGTTCGCGCTATTCAGCCTGTGCCACCTGCCGCTGGCACGGGGGTGGCCGGTTACCGGGTTGCAGACTACCTCGACCAACACGGCCGTAGGACCCGCCAGGATCAGGTTGGCCCAGCATCTCTGTGGGACAGCATTGTCACCCACACCGCCAGCAGAGTCGACCTGATCCGGCTTAGCCACGCCGCGCAGGACCGCGGCCTATACCGTCACGCAGCAGCCTTGCTGACCAGGGCGGCTGCGCTCGGCGATGGCTCTGCAGCCAGCTTGCTCCTTAGCCTCCTCCGCAGGGTGAGTCCGCAGGATGTCACGAGTGCCGGTAACTGGGCCGCCGTGCAAATCCGGATCGACGACGCATGGAAAGTAGCCGCACTGCTGCGGGCGCTGCGTGCGGCCGGGGCCGATGACGCGGTCCAGGCCCTGCTGGCGCGGGACCTTGTCGCCCAGGCCAAACTCGACAGTGAGGCTGGCGTCGCCATGCTGCTGCGGGAACTGCGTGCGGCTGGGGCCGATGACGCGGTCCAGGCCCTGCTGGCGCGGGACCCTGTCGCCCAAGCCAAACTCGACAGTCCGGCTAGCGTCGCCATGCTGATATTTGAGCTGCGTAATTCTGGCGCTGTTGACGCGGCCCATATGCTGGCTGAGCGAGCCGCTGCCCACGTCAACCTTGACAACCCACAAGAGGTCGCAAGCTGGTTGGAGCAACTGCGCTTGATAGAGGCTGTTGACCTGGCTCGTGTCCTAGCTGAGCGGGCTGCCGCCCATGCCAAGCTCGGTGAGCCACAGGACGTCGCGAGGCTACTAACGGAAGTGCGTGAGGCGGGCGCCGACGACGCGGCCCATATGCTGGCTGAGCGAGCCGCCGCCCACGCCAACCTCGGCAAGCCGGGCAGTGGCGAGTTGGTTAAGCAACTGCGCAACGCTGGAGTTGGCGACGCGGCTCAGGCTTTGGTGGAGGGGGCTGCCGCCCACGCCGACCTCAGCAACTCGCACGAGGTCGGCACCCTATTGGGGCTACTCGGCAAGGTCGGCGCCGACGGCACGGCCAAGGCTCTGGCCAGGGAGGCAGCTGCCCACGCCAGCCTCGACAACCCAATGGACGTCGCAGTGCTGTTGAGGCAAGCTTGCGAGGCCGGGGCCGACGACGCGGTCCAGGCCCTACTAGCTCGCGATCCTGCCGCCCACGCTAACCTTGATAACCCGGTGATTGTCGAGTGGGCGCTTAAGGACCTGCGTTGGACTGGATTCGACAATGTGGCCCGGGCTTTGGCGGCGCGGGCCGCTGCTCAGATCGACCTTGCCATTCCGAGGAACGTCGCCATGCTGCTACGGGAGCTTCGCGAAACTGAAGCTGATGACGCGATCGATGCCCTGCTGGCTCGTGATCCCGCTGAGCACACTAGTATCAACGAACCGGGGAGCGTCGCCGTGCTGCTGAGGGAACTGCGGGCGGCCGGGGCCGACAATGCGGCCAGGACTCTACTAGCTCGCAATCCTGCCGCCCACGTCTGCCTTGACTACCTTTACGGCGTCACTCGGCTGCTAGAGCAGCTGTGTGAAGCCGGAGCGTATGACGCGGCGAAGGCCCTAGCGGAGCGGGCTGCTGTGCACGCTCGCATCGATAACGCACAAGACGTCACGGCGCTACTACGAGAAATGCACGAAGCCGGAACCATTGACGCAGCCCGCGCCCTGGCTGAGAGGGCCGCTAATGCTGGCATGATCAACATTTTTTTCGAAGCGTACCCTGATGAGGTCGACAGGTGCCCCTTCGGGCGGGAGCCGGATGGAACTCCGGCGCATCCCTGGAGGTGCAGCGGTGAACTACGGAAGAGATTCAGGGAGACACTGTCAGCCAGTAATTGGCTCTGGCGCCTTCAGGAGACAGCCCGCAAATCGAAGGAAGATCACCGGGACGCCCAGTTCTACGAGCCACCGCACCAGGTTGGTCACCTACGGGCCGCTTCGTGGCTAGGTGAGGTATACTAAACGACTTAGCGATTCCGACGCTACCTCCAGGGCGATGACCACGGCCGCGGGCCTGGCGCCTCAACCGTTATGACGCAGATGATCTGCTCGGCCGTGTGCGCGCTTATGACGCTGGCAACCCGGGACCGATGCGGCCTCCTTGGCTGCGACGGCAAACTCGGCTCCACGGCAGCAGCAAACGGCAGCAACCGCATCGCCCTCAGGTGCCCGCGATCATCTGTCATTAACGCTCTGACTGCTCGAATAACCCTTATTGACCTTCCTGCCACTCGTTCGCATCGAGGTGGTCACTACCATCGGCCACGAGCTGCAGGCCGCCGTGATCGGGCACATTCCGGGCACACGACGTCACGATCTGCCCAGGACTGATGAGAACTACCGAGATTTTAGCCCCAGGTCACAGCGTGTCTGCGTCGCATTTGCCATGGTCAGGGTAACGGCTGCACAGGACCCGGCCTACAGGCCGGCTCACCCCCTCCCTGCGCTGGAGTCGAGCTTTCGCAGAAGGTCCCGCAGGGTGATGGTCTCGGTCTGGCTGAGGGCTGCGAAAGCAGCCGGGGCTGCGGCGCCGGCGAACTGCGCCCGCCTGGCCAGGTCCTGTCCCTTACCGGTGAGCACGATGACCTTGACGCGCCGGTCAGTCGGATGCTGCTCGCGGACGGCCAGTCCCCGGTCCTCGAGGGCGTCGACCAAAGCGGTCACATATGAGTTGTCGCAGCCCAGGCGCCGGGCGAGTTCGCGCATGGGCATCGCCTCGTCCGGGGGAAGCACCAGCAGCGCCCGCAGGGGGGCGAACGGCAGCCCGGTCTCCTGGGTGACCTGGTGGCAGGCCGCCATTGCGACCGGGTCGTGACTGATTGCCCGGATCCGCCGCCACGCCTCGGCCGCCGGGTCTTCCGCCTGGTCTCCGGCGACCGGTGGCGGCATCTCACAGAGCATGACGCCGATAGTAGTGCCTGTCAGTGACTGGGACAATCAAACGATGAGACACTCAGTGATTGACACACTCAGTGATAATGATAGCTTCTTTGTCATGGATTCCCGCCCGAACCAGAGGCTGGCTGTGGCGGTGGTGTACGTCGCCGCGATGTTCATGGCCATCATGGACACCACGATCGTCAACGTGGCCCTGCCCGCCTTGGGCCGGGACTTCCACGCCAGAAGCGACAGTGTCGGCCTGGTGTCGATCGCCTACCTGGTCAGCCTGACAGTGTTCATCCCCGCCTCAGGCTGGCTGGGCGACCGGATCGGCGGGCGCCAGGCGCTGCTCGGCGCCATCGGGCTGTTCACGATCGCCTCCGGGCTGTGCGGCCTGTCGAGCAGCCTGGGCGAACTGGTGGCATTCCGCGTCTTGCAGGGCGTGGGCGGCGCAGTGATGACCCCGGTCGGGCTGGCGATGCTGTTCCGGGTCTACCCGCCGGCTGAACGGGTGCGGGTGTCGAGCATCCTCGCCGTGGTCACCGCGCTGGCCCCGGCGCTCGGCCCGATTCTCGGCGGCGTGTTCACGACCTACCTGTCGTGGCGGCTGGTCTTCTTCGTCAACCTGCCAATCGGCGCGGCCACGTTCGCCTTCGGTGCGATAGCGCTCGCCGGACACACCCCGCCCCACCCAGGGCGCCTCGACGTGACCGGCCTGGCACTGTCCGGCCTCGGGCTGGGCTCGGTCATGTACGGGATCTGCGAGGGGCCAGCCCGTGGCTGGTCGGCCGCACCGGTACTGGCTGCGATCTGCACGGGCGTGGTCCTGCTGGCGGCCATGGTCGTCACCGAGCTGCGGGCGGCCAACCCGCTGGTGAACCTGCACCTGTTCCGCAACCGTCTGTTCTCCGCCGCGACCAGCTTGTACGGGCTCGGCTCGGTCGCCTACCTCGGCGCGTTGTTCCTGGCCGCCCTGTTCTTCCAGGACGCGCTCGGGCTGTCCGCCGTGCAGTCCGGACTCACCGTCTTCCCCTCCGCGCTCGGGGTCATGGTCGGCAGCCAGGTGGTCACGCGCACGCTGTACTGGCGGCACGGTCCCCGGCGGCTCATCACCGCAGGATTGCCCGTCATGGCCGGATCGCTGGCCCTGATGGCCCTGGTGGGCGCAGGCACCAGCTTGTGGCTAGTGCGCCTGATCATGTTCGCCCTCGGCCTCGGTGTCTCGCTCGTGTTCATCCCCAACCAGGCCGCCTCCATGGCAACCATCACCAAAGCCCAGACCGGGCGCGCCTCCGCGCTATTTAACGCAGGCAAGCAGCTCGGCAGCGCGGTCGGCGTCGCCCTAACCTCCACCGTGCTCGCCGCCGCCGGGCCAACCCGGCAACAGGACGGCCATCTCACCCCGAACCTGAGCGCCTACCACGACGGCTTTGTCGCCGCCGCCGCCATCGCTCTCATCTCGATACCGGTCGCCCTCACCGTCCGCGACAGCGACGCGGCGGCCACCATGATCCCCCGACGGCGGCGACCCACCCAGCAGGCAGGAGAACGAGCCGACACCCGCCGTCAAGAAGACCAGTCCCCGGCGCCGCAACGTTAAGGGCGAGACTACGCGGTGCATCGCAAGCACAACGGCAACCCTCAGACGGGACAGGCAGCAGCGCCGCCCCGCTGATGGCGGGATGGCGTCATGGTCTCCCGGCCTCCTTGGTGTTGTGGCCGTCGGCGAGGTCATGCCATCGCCGAATTCAGGGTGTACAGCCTGAGGTGCATGACAGGAGATATTCCGGAAAGGGGTATATAGGGTCTGGGCCGAGGAGTCCGGGCGACCTACGGAAACTGACCGCGAGGAAGACGTGAACCCGCTGATCTGCATCCAGGGCTCAGCTTCCCCTGGTCACAGCTATCCGATGACCCCGCTGGCCGTGAAGAACGCGGGGAATTCCCCGCTGGTGGTCACGCTCTCGGTCAATCCGGCAAGCGCCACGACCTGGCTGAAGGCCTCCGCGGTAACGATTCCGCCCGGGAAATCCGCGAGCGTCCCACTGACCCTGGTGGTCCCGGCAGACGCAAGTCAGGGGCAGGACAACCTGACCCTGACTGCGGGCGGGACCCAGTACGACGTCAGGTTCAGCGTCGGGGCTTCCCCTCCTCCCGAGTGCGTCGCGGCAGGATACAAAGCACCTTCCGGAACAAACCCGCTGGTGTTCTTGTGGCTGCTAGCTCTCCTGGTGATCGTCCCCGCAGCCTTCTGGATACGGGGCAGGCTGGCGCAAAGACCGTGAACGACCTGCCCAGCCTCAGCCTCAGGTCTGGGCGGATGCAGACCGGTCGATGGTGAGATACCAGTAGCCACCCGCGAGATTGGCCGCCCCGAGACCGAGGAAGAAGGCCGCCCAGCCGTCGGCGTCATACGCGAGGCAGATGAGGCCCGCGGCGGCCGCGACGCTGCCACCCGAAATACGCATCACTCCATAGCCGCGGAGATGGCGG
>Ga0213875_10002686_pt1 | contig 10496 bp, 7 predicted proteins | sample BarmaccomBMRX_R8_FD_160105 | JGI IMG/M metagenome (GOLD analysis project Ga0213875, IMG submission 160105) | Root-associated microbial communities from Barbacenia macrantha in rupestrian grasslands, the National Park of Serra do Cipo, Brazil - RX_R8 | ecosystem: Host-associated > Plants > Roots... | reverse complement strand
CCTCGGCTTCACGCCCTGGACCGCGGCCTTTATCACCGCGCGCCGCCGGCATGACCCGGCGCTTCGGCGCGCCCGGAGAACATTCAATGTCCATGCGCATGCTGATCGACGCGCGCCACCCGGAGGAGACCCGGGTAGCCGTCGTCAAGGGAAACCGGATCGAAGAGTTTGATTTCGAGTCCGCCGAGCACAAGCAGCTCAAAGGCAATATCTATCTAGCCAAGGTCACCAGGGTCGAGCCGTCGTTGCAGGCGGCGTTCATCGACTATGGCGGAAATAGGCACGGCTTCCTCGCCTTCAGCGAGATCCATCCCGACTATTACCAGATTCCCAAGGCCGACCGCGAAGCGCTGCTCCGCGAAGAAGCCGAGCATGCCGCCGAGGAAGAGCGGCTCCGCTCCGCCCAGTATGACGATGATGAAGAGGAAGAGTCAGTAGAGGGCTCGGCCGACGATGGTCACGACGGAGACGAGGATGACCACGCGGCCGACGATCACTCTATCGACGACCACGACCATGATGACGAAGATCATCCCGTCGCCGCGACCGGCACGGAATCGAACCGCTCGCCGGTTGACGAATCCGCAGCCGACGAGCTCCGCCAGCGTCGCCAGGCGCTTCGCCGCCGCTACAAGATACAGGACGTCATCCAGCGCCGACAGGTGCTGCTGGTCCAGGTCGTCAAGGAAGAGCGCGGCAACAAGGGCGCGGCGCTGACCACCTATCTGTCGCTCGCCGGCCGCTACTGCGTGCTGATGCCCAACACCAGCCACGGCGGTGGCATTTCCCGCAAGATTTCGAACGGCGCCGATCGCAAGCGGCTGAAGCAGGTGATGTCGGACCTCAAGCTTCCGACCAGCATGGGCCTGATCGTCCGCACTGCCGGGCTGTCGCGCACCAAGACCGAGATCAAGCGTGACTTCGACTATCTCGCGCGGCTGTGGGACGAGATCCGCGAGCGGACCCTCGGCAGCCAGGCCCCGGCGCTGATCTATCGCGACAGCGACCTGATCAAGCGCGCGATCCGCGACCTGTATCACCGCGACATCGACGAAGTCTTGGTCGAGGGCGACGAGGGCTACAAGTCGGCCCGCGGCTTCATGAAGCTGCTGATGCCGAGCCACGTTAAGCGCGTGAAGCTGCACAGCGAGAGCACGCCGCTGTTCCAGCGCTCGGGTGTCGAGGACCAGTTGTCGGCGATGTACCAGCCGACGGTGCAGCTGAAGTCCGGCGGCTACCTCGTCATCAACCCCACCGAGGCGCTGGTCTCGATCGACATCAACTCGGGCCGCTCGACGCGCGAGCACAATATCGAGCAGACCGCCTTCGCCACCAACATCGAGGCGACCGCCGAGATCGCCCGCCAGTTGCGCCTTCGCGACATGGCTGGCCTCGTCGTCATCGACTTCATCGACATGGAACAGAACAGCCATGTCCGGAAGGTCGAAAAGGCGATGAAGGAGGCGCTGAAGAACGACCGCGCCCGCATCCAGGTTGGCCGTATCTCGAGCTTCGGCCTGATGGAAATGAGCCGGCAGCGGCTTCGCACCGGCGTTCTCGAGGCGTCGACCAAGCCTTGTCCGCATTGCGAGGGCACCGGGCTGATGCGGACCGCCGCGTCCGCCGGCCTCGCCGCGCTGCGCATGATCGAGGACGAGGCGGCCCGCGGCCGCGGCGAGTGCGTGCGCCTCCGCGCCGGCCGCGAGGCGGCGGTCTATGTGCTCAACAAGAAGCGTTCCGAGCTCGCCGACATCGAGCAGCATTATGGCGTGTTCATCGACGTCGTCATCGACGAAACGCTCGAGGGCGCGCGCATGACGGTCGAAAGCTCGGGCTCGCGCCCGGTCGCGCGCCCGCGCCCGGAGCCGATCGCACCGACCGAGGAGGCGTTCGACGAGCCCGAGGTCGACGAGATCGAGGACTCCTTGGACGACGGCGAAGACGACGCGGAGGCTCCCGAGGCCGGGGCTGCCCGCCAGCGCGGGGAGGAAGGCGAAGGAGACCGGCACGGTCGCAAGCGCCGCCGCCGTCGCCGTGGCGGTCGTGGCCGCCGCCGCGAGGGCGAACCGGGCGAGCGTATCGAGCCTGCGGTTGACGAGGTCGCCGAAGCCGAAGCTGCGCCCGGCGAGGCCGCGATCGACACGGATAGCTCGCCGCTGGTCGAGCGTCCGACGAGCGAGGAGCCGCCGATCGCGGAAACTGAGCCTGCAGAGCAGCCGCAGCCCAAACGCCGCCGCCGCCGCAAGGAAGGCGCGGCAGAGATGGAAGCCGGCACCGAGACGCAGGCTGACCTGGCGGTTCCGGAGCCCGCGCCCGCCGAGGCTCCGCCGGCCGAGACGGTCGACCAGGTCGCACCTGCCGAAGACGCTCCAGCACCCGTCAAGCCCGCTCGCAGGCGCCGCGGCAAGGCCGCCGCGGCCGAAGCGCCCGCTACCGAAACGCCGGCCGCTTCGACCGAGGCTGAGCCCGCTGCACCGCCACCGCCGGCCAACAGCGATTCGGCCGAGGCTGACGATTCGGGAGAGCCGCGGCGCGGCGGCTGGTGGCAGCGCACGTTCGGCTAAACCGTCCCGGACACCTGAACTCGCCCGAAGCCGTTTTCATCGGCCGTTCAGCCCCTGAAATGCTAAGCCGGGCGCGATGAAGTCGGCGCTGTCCCGCTTTCTCCGGCTGTTCATGGCCGCCTTGCTCGTTGCAATGGCGGCGTGGCAGCCGGCGATGGCGCAGGACGACGACGATGCCCAGATGGCCGCCCTTCGGGACACCGAGACGGAGCTTCTGTTCAAGGACATCTCGCGCCCGCTCGTGCAGGCGGCGGGGCTCGATCCGAACAACGTCAACATCGTCCTTCTCAACGACCCGGAGATCAACTCCTTCGTTGCCACCGGACAGACGGTCTACGTCCAGTCCGGGCTTCTGATCGCCGCCGACAACGTCAACCAGCTGCAGGGCGTCATCGCTCATGAGCTTGGCCACATCGCCGGTGGCCACTCGGTCCGTTTCCACGAGGGCGAAGGCCAGGCGACCAAGATCAGCGTCGCGACGCTGATCCTCGGCGCCCTGGCGATGGCCGCCGGGGCGGGCGAAGCCGGCATGGGCCTGATGATGGCCGGACAGCAGGTTGCGATGGGCCACCTCCTCGCTTTCTCGCGAACGCAGGAGGCCAGCGCAGACCAGGCGGCCGCGACCTACCTGTCGAAGTCGCACATCAGCGGCAAGGGCTTGCTCGACTTCTTCGCCAAGCTGCAGAACGAGGAATATCGGCTCGGCAACTACGAGACCGACGATTATGCGAGCACGCACCCGCTGTCGGCGGACCGTATCCAGGCCCTCGAGCAATTGCTGAAGAAGGACCCGGCCTGGAGCAAGCCGCCCGACCCGGCGCTCGACGCCCGGTTCCAGCGGGTGAAGGCGAAGCTGATCGGCTTCGTCGACCCCAAGCATGCGGTGTCGAAATATCCGGAAACCGACCTCAGCGTTCCGGCCCATTATGCGCGCGCTTACGCCTATCACGTGGGCGGCTATGCCGACAAAGCGCTGGCGGAAGCGGACGCGCTTTTGAAGACCAGTCCCAACGACCCCTTCTTCCTCGAACTCAAGGGGCAAATCCTGCTCGAAACCGGCAAACCCGCCGATGCGATCGCACCTCTCCGCGAGGCGACGCAGCGGTCCGGCAACGCGCCGCTAATCGCGTCGATGCTGGGTCACGCCCTGGTCGCGACCGAGGACACGAAGAATTTCGCCGAGGCCAAGCGCGTGCTCAAGGACGCCGTGGTTCGCGACGATGACAATCCGTTCGCCTGGTATCAGCTCGGGATCATCTACGAGAATGAGGGCGATGAAGGCCGTGCCGCGCTTGCGACCGCCGAGCGCAGCAGCCTCGAGAATGATCCGAAGCTCGCCCTCGCGAGTGCCAATCTTGCCATGAAGGGCATTCCCTCCGGAACTCCGGACTGGCTCCGCGCGCAGGACATCTCCATGGCAGCCAGGCAACATGTGAAAAAGAAGGACGGGGGAGACAAGTGACGGATACAGCTGCGGCGGGAAGCCGCGGGACCTTTTGGGCGGGCGTCATCGGCGGCCTGATCGGAGCCGCTCTGATGGCGGCCCTGATCCTGTTCGCGCTGCCTCACTATCTCAGCGGAAAGATTGTCCGGCAGGGCATGATGTCCGATCCGCAGATTCTCGCCGACACCGCGGATGCTCTCCGCGATTCGCAGTATGCGCCGGTCATCGCCGCCAACAAGACGGCGATCGAAACGCCGTTCGCAAGCTCGTGGAAGGGTTCGTCGGCGCCCGACGTCACGCTGGTCGAGTTCTTCGATTACGCGTGTCCCTATTGCAAGGCGAGCAATCCCGCGGTCGACCGCCTCGTGCAGGAGGACAAGGGCCTGCGCGTGGTGTTCCGGGAGTTGCCCATCCTCGGTCCGAACAGCGTCACCGCGGCGCGGCTGTCGCTAGAAGCGTCCAGGGCAGGACGGTTCGCGGCCTTCCACGACACCTTGTGGGCGACGGGTCGGCCAGCGCCGGAAACCATCGCAGTCGCCGCCAAGGCCGCCGGCCTCGCGCCGGAGCCGACCGCCGATCCCGCGGTTGAGGCCGAGCTCAAGCGCAATTTCCAGCTCGCGGGACAGCTCGGCGCGACGGGCACGCCGTTGTTCGTCATTGGCAATCGGGTGATGAACAGCGCCGTCAGCTACGACACGCTCAAGAGCGCCATCGCCGCCGCCCGCGCGAAGGGCTGAACCCGCTCGTCTACTGGCCGAACGAGGGGCCGACCGTCTGCACGGGGATCGCCGCGGTCGACGGCTCGGCTGCGGGTGGGTCTTGGTCCCCGACCAGGCGCTTCAGCCGAAACACCGCATTGTTATAGTCGATATAGGCGTCGGCGGTCGCGGTTTCGGCCGAGCGCCATGCCTGGCGAGCGTTCGAGACCTGAGCGACGAGCCCCTGGGCGGTTTCGGGCGGCGCGGCGAGCAGGAGTTGCTCGGCGCGCTGCAGCGCCTGGAGCGCCTGGCTCGGGTCGGGCAGGTTGCGGATCCGGTTCTCGGCGCGGCTGACCGCGAGCACCTGCTGGCGAACGTCATAGGCGACCCGCTCGCGAAGCTCTTCCACGTCGGCGTCGGCCTGGTCCCGCTGGATCCGCGCGACTTCCTTGTTGCGGCGCAGCTGGCCATCGTCCCACTGCACGAACGGCACGTTGATGTTGACCAGTCCCCCCTCCTGGCGAAGCCGGTCGAAATGGCCGTCATAAACCGCCGCGCCGGCCAGTTGCTGGCTTGCGAACACTCCGACCCGGATCGTGGGCTTGCGCGAATCGGACGCCTGCTCGAGCGAGGTCTGCGCCTGCTTTACGCGAAGCAGCGCCGACTGGATGTCGGGGCGCCGGCTGAGCGCCCGCTCGAGCAGGCCGTCGCGATCGACCGGCTGCTTGCGGCCGCGAAGGTCGCTGGTCAGCCGCAGGCGCGCCTCCGGCGGGACGCGAAGGATTTGCTTCAGGCCGTCCTGCGCATTGTCGGCATTTTCGCGACTGGTCTGGGCCGTCTGCCGGGCATTGGCGAGCTCGACCTGAAGGAAGTTGCCGAGGCCCGAGGCCGGGCCAGCCCGGGCCAGCAGGTCCTCGATCTCCTTGGCGACCCGCTCGTCCGCATCGGCATTGTTCTGCGCGCGCAGGGCGTTGAGATAGCTGGTTTCGACGTCGAGCGTGACATCCAGCTGGGTATTGGAAAGGTCCTGGGCCGTGATCTCGCGCCAGATGTCCGCCTGGACCACCTGGCGGTGGATGACGCCGCCGACATCGATCGGCATCGAAACGTTGGCGGTGGCATTACCGCCGAACGCACTGGGCGCCGTGTAGGCGTAGGTGTTGCCCTTCCAGGCGAGATCGAGGGCCTGCTGGCTGACCCCGACGTTGCTGCTCAGCGACGGAAGATATTGAGCCTTCGCATTCTGGACGCGAAGTTCGTTCTGATTGAGCGAGCGGCTTGCGCGCGCGGTGCGGAAGCTGCGCTGCTGGGCGAGGGCGACGGCGTCGTCGAGACTGAGGTCGTAGGTCTGGCCGCCCGTCTCGGCCATATCAGGCACAGCGCTGGTCTGCAGCGGCGGCACCGCGGCGGAAACCTCCGAGGCACCCGCAGCAGCAGTGGTGCCAGACGCAAGCACGACTAGCGCAGCCAGAAAATGCGGGAACGAATGAATCTCGGTCACTCCAAGCGGCTGCACGTGTCGCTGATCCCCCGCCCTCGCCTGCGCGAACAGGAAGACCGATTGCTGTTTGCTACGGGATTAGGAGCGCTATTTCGACAGCAAAGTGCGGCGCTTAGGCGCCTTTTCTAGCCGCTTCGCCGGGATTCTCGGTCGCGCCGCCCTTGAAGCCCTGGGCGATCACGTACCACTCGCTCGACTCCTTGCGGCTTGCCGGCGGCTTGGCATGCTTGACCGCGGCGAAGTGCCGCTTGAGCTCCGCGAGAAGCGCGTTGTCGGTGCCGCCGGCGAGCACCTTGGCGACATAAGCGCCGCCCGGTTTAAGCACCTCGGTCGCGAACTCGAGGCCCGCCTCGACGAGACCCATCGTGCGCAGGTGGTCGGTCTGCGGATGACCGACGGTGTTCGCCGCCATGTCCGACAGGACGAGGTCGGCGGGGCCGCCAAGCGCGTCCTTGAGCCGGGCCGGCGCGTCGGGGTCCATGAAATCCATCTGCAGGATCGCGACGCCGTCGATCGGGTCGGTCGGAAGGAGGTCGATGCCGACGACGGACGCCCGCGGCGACTTTCGCCGGACCACCTGGCTCCAGCCGCCGGGCGCGATGCCGAGGTCCACAACCGCCGTGACGCCGCGGAGCAGCCCGAACTTCTCATCGAGCTCCAGCAGCTTGTAGGCTGCGCGGCTGCGATAATTCTCGGCCTTGGCTCGCTTGACGTAAGGGTCGTTGAGCTGCCGCTCCAGCCAGCGCGTCGAGGAAACCTTGCGGCCCTTGGCCGTCTTCAGGCGCCTCACAGCTGGTGGCCGTCGCGGGCCATGAGCGAGCGGAGAATGCCTTCGCGGATGCCGCGGTCGGCGACTCCCAGATTTCGCGCCGGCCAGATCTCGATGATCGCCTCGAGGATTGCGCACCCGGCGACGACGAGGTCGGCGCGCTCGTTGCCGATGCATGGCAAGGCGGCGCGCTGCGCATGGTCCATCGCCGCGATCATGCTGCTGATCCGCCGCATCGATTCGATCGGCACGTGAAGCCCGTCGACCACGCGCCGGTCGTAGGAGGGCAGCGCCAGGTGCACGCTCGCCAGGGTGGTCACCGTGCCGCTCGTCCCAAGCAGGCGGATCCCGTCCTCGATCTCGGGCAGCATCGCGGCGAATCGCGAGAAAGCGCGGCGGGCTCGCTCCCGCATGCGCTCATAGGCGAGCACCCGGTCGGGCCCTTCGAGCGCTTCGCGGCCCTCGCTTTCGGTCAGCGAGACGACGCCCCAAGGCGCGCTCCACCAGCTGCGAATGCGAGGTGTTCCCTCCTGCTGGTCGACGAGCACGAGCTCGGTCGAGCCGCCGCCGATGTCGAAGATCAAAGCCGGGCCGTCGCCGGGCTCAAGCAGCTTGTGGCAGCCGAGCACGGCCAGCCGGGCCTCCTCCTGCGGTGCGATGATGTCGAGGACGATGCCGGTTTCGTCCCGAACGCGCTCGGCAAATGCGGAGCCATTCTTCGCGCGGCGGCACGCCTCGGTGGCTACAGACCGCGATAGCGAGACATTGCGGCGGCGCAGCTTGTCAGCGCAGATCGACAGGGCATCGACCGCGCGGTCCATCGCCGCGTCGGACAAGGCGCCGCTCCGCGTCAGGCCCTCGCCGAGGCGCACGACCCGCGAGAAGGCGTCGATGACAGTGAACGTGCCGTCGATCGGCCGAGCAATCAGCAGGCGGCAATTGTTGGTCCCGAGGTCGATCGCGCCATAGGTATGCCGTCCGGACTCGCGCCGGGGCGGAGCCTCCGGATTCGACGGCCCGCCCTGCCCGGCATTCGCCTGTCGCAGGACCGGCGCACTGGCGACATCCTGCGCCATTGAACGCCCGCTTCTTTCCTTCACCGCGCGGGGAAATGCGCGGCTGACCTGAGCCCGTTAAACCATAGTTTGCCGCCAAAGAGCAAGCTGCAGGGGAGGAGGCGGCGTTGACAGTGCGCTGGCCTATTTCTATCTCGCGCCCCTCGCCCGAGCGGCGCTGCCCCGTCGTCTAATGGTAAGACTACGGACTCTGACTCCGTCAATCGTGGTTCGAATCCACGCGGGGCATCCATCCAGCCATGCAAAGCGCGTGACGCCTGCCAGCCCGGCAATTCCGTCGGCGACGCGCAACACCTCCAACCCGCTCCATTACGGTCCGACGATTGAGGCTCGGGAAAGCCCTCGCGACTAAAGGCCGCGCAACGACCGCGGCGGCTGAGCGAGCCTGCCGTTAACCAGGCGCGTTAGCGGGAAATTGACCACGGAGGTTTAGACTTCGACGCATGGCAAAGTGGAACGATGATTGCGGCGCGTCCGACGGGGCCCCGGCGACGGCGTCGCGTCAGCCGACGGGGCGCTGGTGAACGCTCGGCCTTCCACCGATCGCCTGCGCGCAATGCAGTCGGAGCCCTCTTCGAACGACCGCCAGCCGAGGCGCGTGGTCGAGCTGAAGGGCTTCGGGGTCCTGGACGACGGCACGACGTTCGCGATCAGCGTCGTCGACCTGTCCTACGACGGCTGCAAGGTTCAGACGGACCTCGCGCTCATTCCCGGCCTGACGCTCAAGGTCTCAATCCTCGGCGCGAAAGGCGCGGTACCCGCGGTCGTGCGCTGGTACAAGGAAGGCGTCGCGGGCCTCCGCTTCAATCCCGAGCCCGAACCGGCGCCCAAGCAGACCCCCCGCGATCATGAGCGGATCGAACTCACCGCCCAATTGTCGCTGCGACGCGCGGGGCGGCAGCAATATGCGGCCCGGCTGTTCGACATCACGCCGACCGGCTGCAGGGTCGAATTCATCGAGCGGCCACGTCCCGAAGAGCGGCTGTGGGTAAAATTCGACGGCCTCGACGCCTTCGAGGCAACGGTGCGCTGGGTCGACGGGTTCTACGGCGGGCTGGAGTTCGTTCGACCGATCTACCCGGCCGTGTTCGACATGGTGCTCGCGCGATTGAGAGCCTGAGCTAAGGCGCAGCGAAATGTTCCGCGGTCGTCCGGGCAACCGCATCCTTCCATCCGGCCACCATGCGCTCCCGAACCTTGCGGTCCATGCGCGGTGTGAAGACGTCTTTACTCTTCGACAGGCGAGCCAGGGCGGCAAGATCGGGCCACAGCCCCGTCGCGAGCCCCGCATGAAAGGCAGCACCGAGAGCCGTCGTCTCCAGCATCGGCGGCCGTTCGACAGGCGCCTCGAGGATATCGGCAAGGAACTGGCATAGCCAGCTGTTGGCGACCATGCCGCCGTCGATCCGCACCGGGCCGGAGCGGATCGTCCCGTCCGCGCGCATCGCCTCGACCAGGTCAAGGGTCTGGAAGGCGGCGGCTTCGAGCGCGGCTCGAGCGAGGTGCGCCGGAGTCGAATCGAATGTCAGGCCGAATAGGGCGCCGCGCGCGCCTGGGTCCCAGTGCGGGGCGCCGAGCCCCACGAACGCCGGGACCATCGTGACGCCGTGGCTGTCCGGCACGCCGGCGGCAAGTGCTTCGGTCTCGGCTGCGTCCGCGATCACGCCCAACCCATCGCGCAGCCATTTGATCGCTGCCCCGGCAACGAAGATCGAACCCTCGAGGGCGTAAGTCGTGCGGCCCGCAATACGATAGGCAGGCGTGGCGAGAAGACGATGATGCGATTGCACGGGCGTCGTGCCGATATTGAGCAGCATGAAGCCGCCGGTGCCATAGGTCGCCTTCACCATGCCCGGTTCGAAGCAGCCCTGGCCGAACAGCGCGGCCTGCTGGTCGCCCGCCATGCCCGCGATGGGCAGCGGCGCTTCGAGCAGGCCGGCCGCGGTGGTGCCGAAGATGCGGCTGTTGCCGTGGATGTCGGGAAGTATCGCGTCGGGCACGCGGAATAGCCGACACAGCTCCAAATCCCAGCATTCCGATCGGATGTCGAACAGCGACGTGCGGCTGGCATTCGTGACGTCGGTCGCGTGGACGGCGCCGCCGGTGAAGCGCCACAGGAGGAAGCTGTCGATCGTGCCGAACGCAAGCTCGCCCCTCTCCGCGCGCTGTCTTGCGCCCGGAACAGTATCCAGGATCCACGCGATCTTGGTCGCCGAGAAATAGGGATCGAGAAGGAGCCCCGTCCGCTCCCGAACCAGCGCTTCCGCGCCGTCCGCCTTCAGCCGACCGCAATCCCCGGCCGTCCTTCGGTCCTGCCAGACGATCGCGCGATGGATCGGCTCGCCGGTTGCCCTATCCCAGACGACCACCGTCTCGCGCTGGTTGGTGATGCCGACGCCCGCGACGCGACGGATCGCGAGGCCGCTCGCCGCCAGCGTCTCCCG
>Ga0213875_10002685_pt1 | contig 10498 bp, 1 predicted proteins | sample BarmaccomBMRX_R8_FD_160105 | JGI IMG/M metagenome (GOLD analysis project Ga0213875, IMG submission 160105) | Root-associated microbial communities from Barbacenia macrantha in rupestrian grasslands, the National Park of Serra do Cipo, Brazil - RX_R8 | ecosystem: Host-associated > Plants > Roots... | reverse complement strand
TCAGCAACAAGCCGCCACAACTGCTCAGGCGTCGACACCCCGCCAGGAAAACGACACCCCATAGACACCACAGCAATCGGCTCGGACGAGGCTGCAAGCAATTGCTCATTGAGCTGCCGGAGGTTTTCACGCTCCTTTAGCGACGAGCGTAGGGCTTTGATTAGTTGGTCCGGCGAAGTCGTCATCCTTGCTCCGTGTCGTTCATGGCGATGTATTAATGAGCCTCTAGCGCTGCAGGTTCGCGATCCACGATTTGATCGCGATGGCGGTGGTCTGGGCGTGTTCTTCCATAAGGGTGAAATGGTTACCTGGGACATCGACTGTTTCGTGCGGGTAGTTCCACTCGGCGTGAAATCTCAAGCCGGGGCTCGCAGAGCCGGTCCGGTTGGGCAGAGCCTCTGTCGCGCGGACGAGCAGGGTGGGAACGTCGTGCGGTTCCAGGACCCAGGTGTCCATCATGCGGAGATAGGCGCCGAGAGCAATTAGCCAGTTGTCGTCAATGGCGTCGCCCAGCTCGCCGAGGTTGTCGCGGGCCATGAATTCCGCCCCGAACGCAGCCATGGTGTCATCACTAAGAGCACCGGGTTGCGGCGCGTCGATGAGGATGCATCCTATTGGCAAGCGCCCGGCTTCGGTAAGCTGGGTTGCAACCGCGTGTGCGATCATGCCTCCTGCGGAGTGCCCAAGCAGGACGAAGGGGTGGTCGCTGGCATGGGTCATGATGGCTTGGGCCTGCGCATTAATGAAGGTTTCCAGGTCGAGAGGGACGGCTTCATCGTGGTCGTAGCCGGGATTGGGATATACGGTTACTTTGTGGCTACCGGCGAATTCTTTTGCCAGACGCAAGTATTGGAATGTCCCGGCGATAGCGGCGAATGAAGGGAAACAAATCAGCTCGGGATTGCATTGCCCTTTGGCGAGCTCTATTGGCATGGGAGTATTCTCGTCCAGCGACATCTCGTCAAAGGTTGGCATGAGCCGGGATGCGATTTTAATGAGGTCCATGGCCAGGTCATTACGTCCCACGCTTATCATCTGGCGGTAAAGTCCCTCCACTCCTGTTATGCGCTCGGGCGCGGGTTCGGCGAGGAGGAGGGCGAGATGTCCGGCGAGCGCTTCGGGGGTGTTGTATTCGAAGGCCGCGTTTTTCGAGATCCGGACGCCCGTGGCCTTGTTCAGCCTGACACTGAGGTCCACGGCAGTCATCGAGTCCATTCCTTGTTCGATGAAGGTCCGTCCGGGGTCGATGTCCCCGCCCGAGTCAAATCCAAGCGCGGTGGCAGCCTGAGATCGGACTTCATCCAGAAGCATGGGCAGCCGGGCAGGCTCGGCTAGGCCGGCGAAGTGAGGCACCGAGCGGGGATTCTGGACAGGCTTGCTCTCGACGTGTTCAGCGGTTTGCTCGTACGGCCGCGATCCTCCAAGCCAGTAGTGCTGTCGTTGGTAGGGGTAGGTGGGTAGGTCGATGGTGTGGGGGTTGTGGTGGGTGAGGAGGGGGGTCCAGTCGATGAGTGTTCCGTGGGTGTGGCAGGTGGCGAGAGCTGTTAGGAGGGTGCGGGTTTCGTTTGATGTTCCGGCGGAGAGGGTGGTGGCGCTGGCTGTGTCGCCGAGGGAGTCGTTGATGAGGGCGGTGAGGGTGGCGCCTGGGCCGACTTCGAGGAATTGGTCTGCTCCGGCTTGGTGAAGTGCGTGGACTCCGTCGGCGAACTGTACGGGCTGGCGGATGTGCCTGATCCAGTAGGCGGGGCTTGTGAGCAGCCCGGGTGCGGCGATGTGTCCGGTGAGGTTTGACACGATGGGGATGGTGGGTTCGTGGTAGGTCAGCCCGCTGATGGCCTTTTCGAAGTCGGCCAGTACTGGCTCTACCAGTGGCGAGTGGAAGGCGTGGGAGACCTTGAGTGGTTTGGCGGCGCGTCCCTTGGCTTGCCAGCGTGTTGCTAGTTCCGCCAGTATGTTCGCGTCGCCGGAGATCACTGCCGACCCTGGCGCGTTGATCGCAGCGATCGCCACCCGGCCGAGGTGATCGGCGAGGTCGGTCGCTTCGGCGAAGAGCTCGAGGATTTCTTGCTCGCCGCCTGCGACCGATAGCATCGCGCCGCCGGGTGGCAGGCTTTGCATGAGCCGAGCCCGCGCTGCTACCAGCTGGGCGGCGTCGCTGAGCGACAGCACACCGGCCACGTGCGCTGCGGTGATCTCCCCGAGCGAGTGGCCGGCCACGAAGTCCGGGCGCATTCCGCACGATTGCAGCAATCTGGCCAGCGCCACCTCGATCGCGAACAGGGCGGGCTGGGCCTGGCCGGTCTGGGCCAGCAGCTGTTCGTCGTCACCCCACATCACTGGCCGCAATGGCGCCTGGAGGTGCCGGTCCAGCTCGCCGATCACCGTATCCAGCGCCTCGGTGAACGCCGGGAACTGCGCGGCCAGGGCGCGTCCCATGCCCAGCCGCTGGGCGCCCTGCCCCGGAAACATCATCGCCAGGCGGCCGTTGCCGCGCACCACGCCATGCGTCAATGCGGGGTGCGGACGGCCTTGCGCCAACGCCGAAAGCGCTTCGGTCAGCTGCTGCTGGTCATGGCCGATCATCACCGCCCGGTGATCGAACAACGACCGCGAGGTGACCAGTGACCAGGCCACATCCGCCGGCCGCACCCTCTCAGTCTCGGTCTCGACCAGCCGGGCCAGTCGCGCTGCCTGCTCTTGCAGCGCCTCCGGCGAGTGCGCCGAGAGCACCCAGGGCACCGGCCCGGGCGGCTGCTCCGGCGTGAGCCCAGACGGCGCCGTCGATGGAACTGTTGCCGGAGCTTGCTGCTCAGGCTGTGGTGTTGGTGGCTGCTGCAAGATGAGGTGGGCGTTGGTGCCGCTGATGCCAAAGGAAGAGATACCTGCCAGGCGTGGGCTGGAGCTGGCGGGCCAGGGGCGCGCGTGATCCAGCAGCTCCACTGCGCCTGAGGACCAGTCCACATGCGGTGTCGGCTCGGTGATGTGCAGTGATTGCGGGAGCAGCTCATGGCGCATGGCCATCACCATCTTGATCACCCCGGCCATCCCCGCCGCGGCCTGGGTGTGGCCGAGGTTGGATTTGACCGACCCCAACAGCAATGGCCGCTTCGGGTCATGGTCTTTGCCGTAGGTGGCCAGCAACGCCTGGGCCTCGATCGGATCCCCCAATACCGTCCCAGTGCCGTGCGCTTCCACCACGTCCACCTCAGCAGCCGATACGCCTGCGTTGGCCAGCGCCTGCCGTATCACTTGCTGCTGCGCCGGTCCGCTGGGTGCGGTCAGCCCATTGGATGCGCCGTCTTGATTGACCGCGCTACCACGGATGACCGCCAGCACCGGGTGCCCGTGACGCCGCGCATCCGACAGCCGTTCCAGCACCACTACGCCAGCGCCTTCGGACCAGCCTGCCCCGTCCGCGCTTGCCGAAAACGGTTTGCACCGCCCGTCGGGGGCCATCCCCCGTTGCCGGCTGAATTCCACAAATGCCAGCGGCCCCGACATCACCGTTACCCCGCCGGCCAGCGCTAGTGAACACTCGCCTGACCGCAACGACGCAGAAGCCCAATGCAATGCCACCAGCGACGACGAACATGCCGTATCCACCGACACCGCCGGCCCTTGCAATCCCAGCAGGTACGCCACCCGTCCAGATGCCACACTTCCCGCCGTCCCGGTCACCACATAACCTTCGACCTCCTCGCCGGCCTCACGGCCGGATCCCCACCCGTAATCGTTAGCCATCACCCCCACGAACACCCCCGTCGCGCTACCCCGCAGCGACTGCGGCGCGATCCGCGCACGCTCCACCGCCTCCCATGCCGTCTCCAGCAACAGGCGCTGCTGCGGATCCATCGCCAGTGCCTCACGCGGCGAAATACCAAAAAAAGCCGCATCGAACTCGCCCGCGTCATACAAAAATCCGCCCGATGACGCATACGAGGTCCCCGGCCGTGCCGGATCCGCATCAAACAAGCCGCCCAAATCCCAGCCACGGTCCCGGGGGAATTCCCCAATCACCTCGCCGCCGGCCGACACCAGCCCCCACAAATCCTCCGGCGAGGCTATTCCGCCAGGGAAGCGGCAGGCCATGGAAACAATTGCCACCGGCTCTGCATCGACCCCCGGCGCAGGAGTCCTTAGAGGCCCCGGCCCCGCCAGCTCACCAGCAGGCTCATCCACCAGCAAGCCACGGAGATAGTCCGCCAGCTCGGTCACCGTCGGATAGTCGAAGACCAACGTTGGCGACAGCCGCAGCCCAGCCGCCCGCGCCAGCCGGTTACGGAACTCCACCGCCGTCAGAGAATCAAAACCTAGATCCTTAAATACCCGGTCAGCCTGCACCGCATCCGCGCCGGAAAACCCCAGCACCACCGCAACGAGCTCACGAACCATCCGGCTAATAACCCCGGCTTGCTGCTCAGCCGGCAAACCCGCAAGCCGGCTACGAAGAGCGTCTCCCGCACCCCCAGGCGGAGAACCATAAGCAGCGGGATGCGGCACCCGGACAACCGTGCGCAGCAATGGAGGCAGCAGGCCATCCCGCGCCTGCACGCGCAGCCCAGCCACGTCCAGCCGGGCCGCCACAAGCAGCGCATCCTCACCACCGACGGCGGCATCGAACAACTCAAGACCGCCCGCCGCCGAGATCGGCAAGAAGCCGTTCCTCGACAACCGTGCCCGATCGGTGCCAGAAAGATGACCCGTCATATCACTGACGGTTTCCCACAGCCCCCACGCAATGGCAATTCCGGGCAGATTCCGCGCGCGCCGGGCGCGGACCAGCGCCTCGATCCCGGCGTTGGCCGCCGCATAGTTGCCCTGACCAGGAGCACCGAACGTTGCCGCCACCGAGGAGAACACCACAAACGCCGACAGTCGCATGTCTTTGGTGAGTTCATGCAGGTGAGCGGCACCGTCTACCTTTGGCCGGAACACGGCCTGCACCTGTTGCGGTGTCAGGGAGCTTACGGTCGCGTCGGCCAGCACGCCCGCAGCGTGTATGACTCCCGTGAGCGGGCGGTCTTCCGGAATCCCGGTGATGACCTTGGTGAGTTCGATCCGGTCTCCGACATCACAGGCCCTGACCGACACCTCCGCGCCCGCGCCGGCCAGTTCCTCCACCAGCCGGCCAGCCCCGGGCGTGTCCATCCCACGCCGCCCCACCAGCATCAAATGCCGCACCCCGGACACGGCCAAATGCCGGGCTACCGCCGCGCCCACACCACCAAGCCCGCCAGTTACCAGCACAGTTCCGTTTCCCCACGATACCGCCCCGCCACAAGCGGCCCCTTCCCGGCGCGCGAGCCGGGGGACCAGAACATTTCCCCCCCGGACAGCGCATTCCGGTTCAGCAGCCGCCAATCCCGCCCCCACCACGGCATCAGACATCACATCCACATCCACCAGCGCGAACCGGCCCGGATGCTCCGACATCGCCGAACGCACCAGCCCCCACACCGCAGCAGCCCCCACATCCGCCACCCCACCCTCAGGGCCCGCACCCCCGCTAGTCACCACAACCAAGCGCATCTCAGCGAATCGCTCGTCCGCCAGCCACGCCTGCAGCACAGCCAGCACCCCACAGACCAGCCCGCTCACATCCCCACCGAAATCAGAAGACAGCACCGGCAGCACAACCGGCCCCGCCGTGACGCCACCACCGGAAAAAGCAGCCCCCACCGCGCCAAGACCGGAATACACACCACAGCCCCGCACCACCGAATCCCCGAACCCAGCCACCACCACCCAATCGCCACCCCCACCACCAACCCGGACACCCTCCCAAACCACCCCGAAAAGAGCATCATCAACCGCCGCCGCCCCAAGCCCAGCCGGAGCAGCACGCAACACCAGCGACCCCACCGACACCACCAGCCGCCCCGCCTCATCAACCGCCGTCAGCGACACCCCGCCACCACCAGCCGGGCAAAGCCGCACCCGCAACCGCGAAACCCCCACCACGCCAGAAGTACGGAAACGCACACCAGACCAGGAAAACGGCAGCAACACCTCATCGCCTGATCCGCCGGGCGGGTTCAGGCTGAGAGCATGGAGCGCCGCATCGAGCAAAGCGGGGTGCAGGGTAAACCCCTGGGCGTCACCCGCAGCCGGTTCAGGAAGCACCACCTCGGCGAACGTGATCTCGCCACGCCGCCAGGCAGCCCGCAGGCCCTGGAAGACCGGACCGTAACCGTAGCCACGGCCATTGAGCCGGCCGTAGACATCCGTGACGTCCAGCGGTTCGGCCCCCTCAGGCGGCCACCCGGCCAGCTCGGCCAGGCCGGCATCCGCCAAAGACTCCTCAGCGGCCAGCCCGCCGCTCGCGTGCAGCGTCCATGGACCATCCAAGTCGGCGGGCCGGGACGACACCTGAACCGGCCGCACCCCCACCCCCGACTCGCCGGTGGCACCCACCCACACACGCAGCGCCACCCCACCACGCCGCGGCACCACCAACGGCGTTTGCAGCGTCAACTCCTCCACCACCGGCGCCCCGGCATACGCGCCAGCCGTGGCCGCCAACTCAGCAACCGCCGCGCCGGGCACGACAACAACGCCGAACACCTCATGATCACCAAGCCACGGCTGGCCAGCCAGCGACACCCGGCAGGAAAACACAAAACCATCCTGCTCAGCCTGCTCAACCACCGCACCAACCAGCGGATGCCCCAAATCCCTCAACCCCAGCGAAGCCGCATCACCAGCCCGCCCCCCAGACGCCAGCCAATACCGCTCCCGCTGGAACGGATACGTCGGCAAATCCACACCCACATCACAACCCGCGGCGCCAGTGACCGCCGCCCAGTCCACAGCCACCCCGGCAGCCCTCAACTCAGCAGCACTCAAAGCAAAACGATCGGCACCGCCGCCGCGGCGCAGCGACCCCACCACCACCCCCTCACACCCCAGCACCTCCAGCGTCTGCTCAATCGCCACCGCCAGCACCGGATGCGGGCTCACCTCAACAAAAGTGCCGAACCCACCCTCAGCAAGCCCCCGCACCGCATCCTCAAACCGCACCATCTCCCGCAAATTCCGGTACCAGTACCCCGCATCCAGCCCAGCCCCGCCCACCACACCCCCAGTCACCGACGACACAAATGTCACATTCCCGCGAGCGGGCGACAGTCCTGCTGCCGCTTCCATCGCCTCGGTATACACGAGTTCGACATGCACAGAGTGCGATGGGATGTCAGCCAATCGCCTTGTGCTTATTCCTTTGCCAGCACACTCGGCCAGCAGCTCCTCCACCGCCGCCACCTCACCCGACACCACTACCGACGCCGGGCCATTCACCGCCGCTAGGCAGACACGTCCCTCTTGACGCGAGATGAGCGGCGCGACCTCAGTGGCACCCGCCGCCACCGACGCCAGAGCGCCCGCTCCGGACAGCTTCGCCAAAATCTGGCTGCGCGCAGCCACCAGCCGCGCCGCATCCTCCAAAGACAGCACGCCAGCCACGCACGCCGCCGCGATCTCCCCCTGCGAATGCCCCACCACCGCCGCCGGGCGCACCCCACACGCCATCCACAACCGCGCAACCCCCACCATCACCGCAAACAACACCGGCTGCACCACATCAACCCGGTCCAGCGACGGCGCACCCTCCACCCCCCGCACCACATCCAGCACCGACCACCCCACAAACGGCGCCAGCACCCGATCACACTCACCCAGCACATCCGCAAACACCGGCGAAGAACCCGCCAGCTCACGCCCCATACCCACCCACTGCCCACCCTGCCCGCCAAAAACAAAAACCACCCGGCCACGATCAGCTCGCAACCCAGCACCTGCCAGCCCAGAACTCACTTCCTCCAGCCCAGCCGCAAACTCCTCACGACCACCACCAGCCACCACCGCGCGGAACTCGAACAACGACCGGGACCCCAGCGCCCGCGCCACAGCCCCGGCCTCCACCCCCCGGTTCGCCAGCACCACCGCGCGAACCCGGTCCGCCAGCTCACGCAAGGCAAAAGCCGACCGCGCAGACAACACCACAGGAACCCGCGTAACCCCCAAAACCCCAGCATTACCGCCAATATCCTCACCAGCCCTATCAGCAGCCTCCTCCACCACCACATGAGCATTCGTCCCGCTCACCCCAAACGAAGACACCCCAGCCCGACGAGGACGACCAACCGACGGCCACGTTTGTGAGGCTGTAAGCAGCTTTAGCAGGCCGTCACTCCAATCAACGTGTGGTGATGCCTGTCCAACGTGCAATGTTGGAGGCAAGGTGCGGTGATGGAGGGCGAGTAGCATTTTGATCAGCCCTGAGACACCTGCGGCTGCTTGGGTGTGCCCGATATTTGATTTGACCGACCCTAGCCACAATGGCCGTCCCCGGTCACGGCCACTCCCATAGGTTTCCGCCAGCGCCTGCGCCTCGATCGGATCCCCCAAAGGCGTACCAGTCCCATGCGCCTCCACCACATCAACATCCGCAAACGTCAAACCCGCGTTGGACAGCGCCTGGCGGATCACCCTCATCTGCGACGGGCCATTCGGGGCCGTCAGCCCATTCGACGCCCCATCCTGATTCACCGCCGACCCGCGAATCACCCCCAGCACCGGATGCCCATGACGGCGCGCATCCGACAACCGCTCCAACAACACCAGTCCCACACCCTCGGCTAGGCCGGTGCCGTCCGCCGCAGCCGCAAACGACTTGCATCTGCCATCCACCGCCAGCGCACGCTGGCGGCTCATCTCTACGAATACATGGGGATCGCTTATTACTGTGACGCCGCCGGCCAAAGCCAGCGATGACTCACCCGAACGCAATGACTGACATGCCACATGAATCGCTACCAGAGACGACGAACAAGCCGTATCAATCGACAACGCCGGCCCCTCAAGACCGAACACATACGACACCCGCCCAGACAGCACACTCCCGGACGAGCCGAGGCCAGCGTGCCCTTCTATGTCATGCGGAATCTGATGAGCATTCGCGAGGTAGTCGTGGTACATGACGCCGGCGAACACGCCTGTGCGGCTACCACGCAGCGAATGAGGATCAATCCCGGCGCGCTCAAACGTCTCCCACGCAACCTCCAGCAACAACCGCTGCTGCGGATCCATCGCCAGAGCCTCACGCGGCGAAATACCGAAGAACTCCGCATCAAAAGCCGCGACATCCTCGACAAAACCGCCTTCACGCACATACGACTTGCCCGGCCGATCAGGATCCGGATCATACAAGCCATCCAAATCCCACCCGCGATCCACCGGGAAAGCACTAATAGCATCGACACCCTCAGCAACAAGCCGCCACAACTGCTCAGGCGTCGACACCCCGCCAGGAAAACGACACCCCATAGACACCACAGCAATCGGCTCCCGACTACTTCGTTCAAGTACACGAATTCGCTCGTTAGCATCTCGGAGGCTGGCCGTGGCTCGGCGCAAGTATTCGCGCAGCTTCTGCTCACTCAACAGTTTCTCCCTTGTCGTCCAAAGTTCCTGTACGCGACGGGTAGTCGCGCAATTCTTTCTGTAGGACGTCATAAAGTTCATCGTCGGAGATCGAGTCCAGGTCGCGCTCCGGACTATCTCCGGATCGCGATTCCGGCGTTGTCGAGTTCGCCAGTATAACCTGCAGCCGGTCGATCACTTCGTCACGGAGTCTCGAGCCGTCAGTTCCGGCCATGAAGGCCTCGACTTTTTCTAGTTCGGCTAGCACGACCCGCTCGTCGAATAGCCGTTCGGCCAGGTAACTGCTTAGGGCAGCGGGTGTGGGATAGTCGAAGATCAGCGTGGCTGGCAGTTTCAGGCCTGTACGCGCTGACATGCGGTTGCGGAAGTCGACTGCGATGAGCGAGTCGAAACCGAGATCCTTGAATGCACGACCAGCAGCTATATTTTCCGACCGCGCATGCCCGACTGCGGTCGCGGCAACGGTTCGGATTAGATCGACCAGAGTCTCGCGCCGCTCGTCTGCGGTAAGCCTACCCAATTCATGCCGCAGGGCGTCGGCAGAGCCATCATTTGCGCTGTCGGCGGCGTGCCGCGGCGCCCGTATCATGGAGCGCAGGAGCGGCGGCAACAATCCCTCCCGGGCGCGGATCCGGAGGGCGGCAAAGTTCAGCGGGCTGGCGACAACATGGGCATCCTCGAGGTGAACGGCGGTGTCGAATAGGCGCAGGCCTTGGTCCGGTATTATTGGCAGGAATCCGTTACGTGAAAGGCGATCTCGCTGCGTGTTGCTGAGCTGGCTGGTCATGTCGCTGGTCAGGTCCCATAGGCCCCATGAGACCGACGTGCCCGGGAGACCGGATGCCCTTCGATGGCGGGCTAGAGCGTCGAGGTAGGCGTTGGCAGCAGAGTAGTTGCCTTGTCCTGGGCTGCCGAAGACCGCTGAGGCGGATGAGAACAGGATGAATGCCGACAGTCGCATGTCTTTGGTGAGTTCATGCAGGTGAGCGGCACCGTCTACCTTTGGCCGGAACACGGCCTGCACCTGTTGCGGTGTCAGGGAGCTTACGGTCGCGTC
>Ga0213875_10002684_pt1 | contig 10499 bp, 10 predicted proteins | sample BarmaccomBMRX_R8_FD_160105 | JGI IMG/M metagenome (GOLD analysis project Ga0213875, IMG submission 160105) | Root-associated microbial communities from Barbacenia macrantha in rupestrian grasslands, the National Park of Serra do Cipo, Brazil - RX_R8 | ecosystem: Host-associated > Plants > Roots... | reverse complement strand
GGCGACGCGCACGGCGCCTCCACCAGGCCGCAGCCGGTAGATGCCGGTGGCGACCGCGGTTCCAGTGGAGACCGCGACGTACAGGTCGCCGCCGACGGCTCGGACGATGCCGCCGAGGAAGAGTTTCCGGTGTACGACAGGGATGTCACCGTCGGACGGGATCGGGATCCGACCGATGATCTCGACATGGCCACCGGGCGTGACCCGGCCGATCTCGCCGGACCAGCCGAAGGTGAGGTCGGCCGACCCGTCGGGCTCGAGCGTGATGTTCTCCGGCTGCTGGCCGCTCGCCGGGTCGAGATGGACGATCCGGGACGTCGCGGCCTGCGCCATGGATGCCGTGGCGGCGAGCGCGGTGAGAGTGACCGCGGTCAACGCGATCCTGAAGAACTGCCTGGTACGCACGAAACACTCCATCAGATGGCCGGTGGCGGACGATTCCGCACACAGCGACGGTAGCCGGGGAGACGGTCACCGACCAATAGCGGAGACTGGGGATGCCATCGGGCTTCTGATGGGAAGCCTGATCGAACAAATCCGAGACGAAAAAGAGCTGGCCTGCCGCCCTACTGCGGCGGCAGGCCAGCTACCCGCGGTGGCGGCGGGATTCGAACCCGCGGTGGGTTGCCCCACTCACGCTTTCGAGGCGTGCTCCTTCGGCCGCTCGGACACGCCACCGCGAAAAACGGTACAGGAGCCTCTGCCGGCGTGAAGAACCGGGTCACGGGGCACACCGCCGCTCGGGTTGGCTGAAGTCAAGGCCGGCGCTGGGCGAAGAACTCCTCGAGCAGTCGCGCGCAGTCCTCGGCAAGGACACCGCCGACCACTTCGGGACGGTGGTTGAGGCGCCGGTCGCGCACCACGTCCCACAGGGAGCCGATGGCGCCTGTCTTGGGCTCCCAGACGCCGAAGACCACTCGTGACACCCTTGCGAGCACCAGGGCACCAGCACACATCGTGCAGGGCTCGACGGTCACCGCCAGCGTGCAGCCAGTCAGACGCCAGCCGTCGTCGTGCCTGGCGGCGGCTGACCGCAGGGCGAGGATTTCGGCATGTGCGGTGGGGTCGCCGAGCCGTTCCCTGCCGTTGCAGGCGCGGGCCAGCTCGGCGCCGTCCTCGTCGACGATGACGGCGCCGACCGGGAGGTCCGCACCGGATAGCCGCGCCACCTCCAAGGCCTTGTGGACCAGGTCCGCGTCGGATGGAAGACTCACCGCTGATCGCGATCAGCCAGATCGGCGAACTCGGAGCCGAATCCGCAGCGCTGAGCGATAATCCGCAACTGCTCGTCAGGGTAGAGATCCACCTCGTCGATGATCACTTGCAGTTCACCCTCCGGCAGCCCGATGTCGGCGAGGATCGCCAAGTCACCCTCTGGCCACAGGTCATCCTCCTCGTCATCCGGCGGCTCCACCCGGAGCAGGTCGAGCACGTCAGCCGCGATGTCATAGCTCAGCGCCGCGGAGGCGTCCGACAGCAGCAGCGACACGCCTGTGGGACTCGGCCGCAGCAGGATGAAGAACTCGTCGTCGACGTTCAGCATGCCGAAGACGGCTCCCGTCGAGCGCATTCGGCGCAGTTCGGTGATGGCCGCATCGAGCTCGTCGAGGGCGGCCGTGTCCATCCAGCCGCACCGCCACTTGCCGTCCTCTCGGACGACGGCAACGCCGAATCCCCCCGGCTCGCGCATCGACATATGCATACCGTATGCGCCCGGCTGGCAGCCGGGAAGCGCCCTCCGTCGGGCCGCCGCTCACGATCAGCCAGGTCACTGCTCAGATGGCAGCATGGTGGAATGACCAGTTCTGCTGCGCGTCCAGCCACCGCACGTCAAGGCCAGCCCGGCGATCCGAGGTTCACCGGGCTCATCGAGGCCGCACGCGCCTTGCAGCCGAGGACAGTCGCGCTCCGCCGGCAGGTACACAAGCATCCCGAGTTGGGTCTTCGGCTGCCGGCCACGCAGGCGGCGGTGCGGCACGCGTTGGAAGGGCTTCCGCTCGAGATCCATACGGGAGAGTCGTGTGACTCGGTTGTCGCCGTGCTGCGCGGCGCCAGGACGGGGCCGACCGTGCTGCTGCGCGGCGACATGGACGCACTGCCGCTGACCGAACAGACCAACTGTGCGTTCGCCTCCCAGGTGCAGGGCTCGATGCACGCATGTGGCCATGACACACACGTGGCGATGCTCGCGTCGGCCGCAAGGCTGCTGTGCTCACGCAGGGAGGCGCTCGCCGGCCAGGTCGTGTTCATGTTCCAGCCCGGCGAGGAAGGCTTTCACGGCGCCAAACTGATGATCGAGGAAGGAGTGCTCGACGCCGCTGGCACGCGCGCCACCTCGGCGTTCGCGCTGCACGTCACCTCGACACTGAAATCCGGCGTGATCACGACGCGACGCGGAGCGGTCATGGCTGCCTCCGACGTGTTCCGAGTGGCGGTGACCGGACGCGGTGGACACGCCTCCCGGCCGCACGACGCGCTCGATCCCGTGCCGGCGGCCGCGGCCATGGTGGGTGCCCTGCAGACGATGGTCACTCGCCGAACCCCGGTCTTCGAGCCGACGGTCGTCACCGTCGCCAGGATCGCGGCCGGCACCGCCAGCAACATCATTCCCGAGACCGCCGAACTGGAAGGAACGATCAGGACGCTGTCGGAGTCGGCGAGAACGCGGGTGCATGCCGAGCTGGAACGGGTCTGTGAGCACACCGCCGCCTCATACGGCTGCGCTGCGACGGTCGAGATCGACAGCGGCTATTCGGTCACCGTGAATGACGACGCGGCGGCGGACGGGGTGCTCGCCTTATCGGCCGCATTGCTCGGCGAGCGCTGCAGCGAGCGGATGGACGAGCCGATGATGGGCTCCGAGGACTTCTCGTACGTGCTGCGCCAGGTGCCGGGCGCGATGGTGTTCATCGGCGCCTGTCCGCCGACCACCGAACCAGACCGGGCTGCGCCCAACCATTCCAACCGCGTCGTCTTCGACGAGTCGGCCATGGAGCACGGAGTGGCCATGTACGCCGCGTTCGCGTTGGACGCGCTGCGCTGAGGGTCGACCGGCCCGGGGTTGGGCCGCGACCTGCCGGCGGGACCAGTTTCGCGGGGCGGTTTGGCTCGCCTGCCCTGTGCAGGCAGGATGGTCACCGTGTTGCCTGTATGTGTTGTCGGATTGGGGTTGATCGGAGGCTCGGTTTTGCGCGCCGCCGGTGCGGCCGGACGGGCCGTGTGGGGGGCGACGACGTCGGCCACCGACGCCGATGGGGCACGGGCCGCCGGGTTCACCGTGGAAGCCGACGTCGACGACGCGTTGCGTCGGGCCGACGCCGAAGACGCCCTTATCGTCCTCGCCGTACCGCTGACCGCGATGAGCGACGTGCTGCGTTCAGTGTCGACCTTCGCCCCCGGCTGTCGGCTCACCGATGTCGCCAGCGTGAAGGGCGCCGTGGCCGAGGCGGTGCGGAAGATCAACCCGTATGCCCGGTACGTCGGCGGCCACCCGATGGCTGGCGCGTCCCGGTCGGGCTGGGTGTCTGGCTCGGCTGAACTGTTCCGTGACGCGGCGTGGGTGGTGAACACGGAGGACGATGTCGACCAGGAGGCGTGGTCGGAGGTAGTGCGGCTGGCGCTGAGCTGCGGGGCCTATGTGGTGCCGTCATCGGCGGCGGCCCACGACGACGCCGTGGCGAGAGTCTCTCACCTGCCTCATCTGCTCGCCGCCGTGCTCGCCACCGTGGGCGTCGACGGCGGCCCGCTTGCCCTCGCGCTCGCCGCGAGCTCGTTCGGCGACGGCACCCGGGTGGCCGCCAGCCGGCCGGAACTGGTGCAGGCGATGTGTGAGGCCAACCGGGCGGCGCTACTCGATGCCGTCGATGAGGCACTCGGCCGCCTCGGGGCGGCCCGTGGTTCGCTCGCCTCCACCGGCGGCCTCGCAGCTACGGTCAACGCCGGTTACCTCGCCCGCCGTGAACTCGAGCAACACCGATCCGCGGCAAGGCGGACCGTGCAGGTGGACCTGACGGCGGAGGGCGCGTTGGCGAAACTGCGCGACCTCGGCAACCAGGGTGGTCGACTGACCTCGCTGGAGGGCATGACAGCCACGCTACGGATCGTGTGAACGTGATCCGGGCGTCGCCGGGCGGCCGCGCGCTCAGACCCGGGTTGCCAGCCCCGGGTAGTCGACAACCAGACCACTGGCGTCAACGGTCAGATCGGTTTCCACGGAGTCACGCGTGAATCCGATGACAGCGCTTCCCTCGTTGATCGAAACCGTGCGGTAGGACTCCCGGACAAGACGCACCGAAAGATCGGGCAGGGCGACCCACACCACGGGCAGCTCGTGCTCACCGGCCTTGCGGTGCAGCCCGAGCCGGCGCACGGGCAGGGCGTTGAATAGCACGGTGCTCTCCACGTTCACATCGACAGCACCGGCGAATTCACTGCGCTTCGCACCGCCACCGTGGTCGACGAGCCACACGCCGTCCTCGGTGCGGCTGATCGACACCTGCCGCTCCTGCTCGGCGGTGGTGCTGCGCAGAAGCAATCTGCTCACCACCCCGTCCTCGCCGACGGACAGTTCGAACGACGCGTTGTAGGCCCCATGCTCGTCACTGTCGGCCGCCACGACGCGCCCGGACGCCTTGACTCTGGCCTCCTGAAGCAGGATACGGGCCGATTCCAGGCGGTTTCCGGCTTCTCCTCGCCACGTGACCATCATGGGTCGACGACCTGTTCCGTCGGACAGGACCCGCTCGGTGGTGCTTGGGACGTTCACTGTCCACCTCCCCCAGGACACGCGCGACGGTTGACAACGGAGGGTACCTAACCGGTTCGACGGGGCACACCGCCGAGAGCGCTTGTTCGCCTCGGCCTGCGTCATCAACGTCACGTGCCGGGTGGACTGGCGAACACGCCCGGAGTGAGCACACTGATCGGGTGACCCGAGCTCGCGACCTGAGCCCTTACGTCGAACTGGGCCGTGAGCAGTGGCGGGAGCTCCGTGCCGCCACCCCGCTCAGCCTGACCTCGGACGAACTGCGGCGACTGCGGGGCCTCGGCGAGCGGGTGTCGCTCGACGAGGTCGCCGACATCTACCTGCCGCTGTCCAGGCTGATCAACCTCCAGGTGGCCGCCCGCCAACGACTGCACGCGGCGACAACGACGTTCCTCGGCGAGACCGCGGAGAAGGTGCCGTTCGTCATCGGCATCGCCGGCAGCGTCGCGGTGGGCAAGTCGACGACCGCACGGATCCTGCGGGCACTGCTGGCGCGGTGGCGGGACCATCCACGAGTCGACTTGATCACCACGGACGGCTTCCTCCACCCCAACGCGGAGTTGACACGCAGGGGCCTGATGACGAGGAAGGGATTCCCGGAAAGCTACGACCGCAGGGCGCTGGTGCGTTTCGTCGCCGACGTCAAGGCCGGCGCACCCGCGGTGCCCGCCCCGGTCTACTCGCACCTGAGTTACGACATCGTTCCTGGCGCCAGCCAGGTGATCCGCCAGCCCGACATCCTGATCGTGGAGGGCCTCAACGTCCTGCAGCCGGGCTCCCGGCTGGCGGTGTCGGACCTGTTCGACTTCTCCATCTATGTCGACGCGCACGCCGACCGCATCCGCCAGTGGTACATCGATCGCTTCCTCGCTCTGCGAGACACCGCGTTCGCCGATCCAGCATCCTACTTCCACCGATACGCGACGTTGTCCGACGACGAGGCCACACAGCGCGCCGCGCAGATCTGGCACGAGATCAACGAACCAAACCTGATCACCAATATTCGTCCGACGCGAGGAAGGGCCGCGCTCGTACTGCGCAAGGACGCGGATCACTCGATCACCAGAGTCAGGATGCGCAAGCTGTGACCGAACGCGGTGGTACGTCACTTGGCAGCGTCGGCGAAACGCCCGAGCGGGTCAGGACCGTCGACGTGCTCACCAGTCAGCAGAGCGGTCGCCGTGATCAGGTCGACTGTAAGCGGACGATCCACGGTTTCCGCCGAGAGCATGCATGCGGCGTTGTCGAATGCGGCTGTCAGCTCCGCACTGTTCGTCGGCCGCATGCCCCGCATCCGCAGCACCCTGACCGCGGCGATCAGTTCGCAGGCCAGCACGACGACGTAGTGCGGAATGGTGTCGCCGCTCATTCGAACGGACTGCGCCGAGAAGCTGGCATGCTCCTCGACGCCTCGTGAGAGGGTCGCATGGCCGAGTACTGCCGGCATCGCCAGCGCGCGTAGACCGGCCAACGAGGCCGCGGCGGTGTACTCGATCACCATCAGGCCGGAGCTCCCGGTCGTCTCGTCGGCCGCGAAAGGCCGCAGTCCGGTGTAGCCAGGCTCGCACAGCATCGCCAGCCGGCCGGCGGACAGCTGTGCGGCCTGCAGAATGGCCAGTCGAACGCTGTCGAGCGCCAGGCTGAGCGTGATGCTGTGGAAACCGCCGTGGTGAAACACATCGTCGTCCGCCACCGACACGAGTGGATTCTCCGCTCCCGCGTTCAGCTCGATCCGCACGATCTCCTCGAGCGCGGCTGCGGCGTTCATCGCCTCACCGTGTACCTGGGGGAAACAGCGGAGTCCGAACGGATCCTGCACCCGGGCGGGCGCGTGCGTGGTTTCTCCAAGCAGGGTTCGCAGCCGACGCGCCACCTGCTGACCGCCACGATGCGGGCGAGCGGCGTGCACAACCTCGGCAAACGGTTCCGTCGAGCCGTCGACCGCGAGCAATGACAGCGCCATCGTCGTGCATGTGTGTGCGAGCAGCGCCGAGGTCCTGGCCTGAGCGAGCGCCGACTGGCCGATCGTGAGGGCGTTGCTGCTGAGAAAAGCCAGCGCTTCGGAGCTGGCCAGTTCGCTAGGAGGCAGCGGGTGCGGTCCCGACCACGGCAACTCTCCGAGCACGGTCAGTGCCAGCTCGGCGAGCGCGGTGAGGTCGCCGGTGCCGATGGCGCCAATCGAGTGCACCTGCGGGTAGCAGCCGGCGTTGAGCGCCAGTGCCAGCGTGTCCACGACGGACTCGGAGACCCCGGAGTAGCCGGCGAGGATCTGGTTGGCCCGGACGACCATCATCGCCCTTGCCTCCGCCTCGGTGACGAGCGGCCCGGTCCCGCCCGCGTGGCTGCGCAGCAGTCGCCGGCCGAACGCCGCCACGTCCGGTGGACCGATACTGGTGTCGCGGTTGGCGCCGACCGCCGTCGTGCGGCCGTACACCTGACGTTGGCCGCTGATGTTCCGTGCCAGGTCCGCGGCGTGCCGCACGCGTTCCCGAGCTGCTCGGGCGATGCCGACCGGCTCCCGTCTCACGGCGACCGAGACCACATCGTTGCAGGTCAAAGATGTTCCGTCCAGCACAACAGTCATCTGCTGTCCTTCCCGACCGCAGACTATCCCGCTGACGCCGGCGGGCCGGCCTGTCGGGACCGAATACCACCCCGACGGGATTGCGTGCCGGGTGTGCGGCCAAGAAGAACCGCCTGGGACCAGGCGGTTCTGTGGTGTATGGCGCGCCCGAAGGGATTCGAACCCCTAACCTTCTGATCCGTAGTCAGATGCTCTATCCGTTGAGCTACGGGCGCATGTTCACTTATGTCACCATCCGACCGCGGCCAGATGTTGCGGAGGCTCCGGGATTTGAACCCGGGATGGGCGGTAAACCCAAACCGCATTAGCAGTGCGGCGCCATAGACCAGACTAGGCGAAGCCTCCTGGAGCCGTCGGCTACCGGGGCAAGCCTACACACTCGATCTATGGGCACCAAACAGCCCCCCAGCGAGCCTTCTACCTGCCAGTTCGGGCACCGCCGCTGGTCACACCCCCCGCGGCGTCCACACGACGCCGCATCCCGGTTCGGCGATGGGTCCGCGGACCACCGACGACGGTGGACGAGCCTGCGCGGCTTCGTTAGCTTGGCATCGCCCGATCTTCCGCCGGATCGGCTGACACCGGCCATGGGCACGGCCCGAGGAGAAACGAGGACCAGGAATGGACAAGGTTCAGCCCTCCGCCGCTGACGCGGTCAGCGATCTGCCTGCGGGCGCGAGCATCGCGGTCGGCGGGTTCGGGCTGTGCGGCATTCCCAGTGATCTCATTCGCGCCGTGCATGCGTCGGGAGTCGGCGCGCTGCGGGTGGTCTCCAACAATTGTGGTGTCGATGAATGGGGCCTCGGGGTCCTGCTCGCCGATCGCAGAATCGACCGGATGACCAGTTCCTACGTCGGTGAGAACAAGGAGTTCGCCCGGCAGTACCTGTCCGGTGAGCTCGAGGTCGAGTTGGTCCCCCAGGGCACACTCGCCGAGCGCCTGCGTGCGGGAGGATGCGGTATTCCCGCGTTCTTCACACCGGCGGGGGGCGGCACGATGATCGCCGATGGTGGCCTGCCGTGGCGTTACGACTCTTCGGGCGGGGTGGCAGTCGCCTCGCCGGCCAAAGAAGTGAGGATGTTCGACGGTCGGGAGTATGTGCTCGAGGAGGCCATAGTCACCGATTTCGCCTTGGTCCGGGCCGCAAGGGGAGACCGGCATGGGAACCTCGTGTTCGCCAAGTCCGCGATGAATTTCAATCCGCTCTGCGCGATGGCGGGACGGATCACGGTCGCGGAGGTCGAGGAGCTGGTCGAACCGGGTGAGTTGGATCCAGAACACGTGCACCTGCCCGGGATCTTCGTCCAACGTGTCGTTCAGGTGATCGGTGACGAGAAGCGGATTGAGCGCCGTACCGTGCGCGAGACGAGTGGGGAGGCCAAGTAATGACTTGGAGCAGGCACGAGATCGCGGCCCGGGCGGCCAGTGAGCTTTCCGATGGGCAGTATGTCAACCTCGGAATCGGGCTGCCGACGCTGGTTCCCAATTATCTACCCCAAGGCGTGACGGTTGTACTGCACAGTGAGAACGGTATTCTCGGCACCGGCCCTTATCCGACGGAAGATCAGGTCGATCCGGACCTCATCAACGCCGGAAAGGAGACTGTGACCGTTCTTTCCGGAGCGTCCTTCTTCGACTCCGCGCTGTCCTTCGGAATGATTCGCGGCCGCCACATAGACATCGCGATCCTGGGTGCGATGCAGGTTTCCGAGACCGGGGATCTTGCCAACTGGGCGATTCCGGGAAAGCTCATCAAGGGCATGGGCGGAGCGATGGATCTGGTCCACGGCGCGCGCCGGGTGATCGTCGTCATGGAGCACGTCGCAAAGGACGGCTCCCCCAAGATCCTCCGAGAGTGCTCCCTGCCGTACACCGGTCGTGCCGTGGTACAGCGGATCATCACCGATCTCGCCGTGCTTGACGTGACTCCGGAAGGCCTTGTGCTGGTCGAACTGGCTCCCGGTGTCACGGTCGATGAGGTGCGTGCGGCAACCGAGCCGGAAATCCTGGTGCCGGCAACGACCGGTTGAGTTCGGGGTGGGTCCCCAGGATCACGACAGCAACTTGACGATCGCGGTGACTCCGACCACGACGATCACGCCACGCAGGACGGCGGGGTGCAGTCGCCTGCCGAACCTGGCGCCGAGCATGCCGCCGACGGTCGAGCCGGCGGCGAGCAACAGCACAGCGAGCCAGGCGACGTGCGCGACGAAGATGAAAACCACGCCGGCGACGAGGTTGGCGGCCATGGTGAGCACGTTCTTGATCGCGTTGAGCCGCTGTAGCCGTTCATTGAGCAGGACACCCATCAGACCGAGCGCAAGCACTCCCTGTGCCGCGCCGAAGTAGCCGCCGTACACACCCGTGCAGAAAACCGCGAGGCACAGGGCGCGTCCGCCGTGCCGGGACATCCGTTGAGCCCGTGCGGCCACCTCCTTGGCAACGAACGGCTGGATGACGACGAGCACGAGTGCCACGGCGACGAGCACCGGCACGACGGCCTTGAACGCTTCCGGCGGAAGAGTCAGCAGCAGTGCCGCGCCGACAAGGGCGCCAAGCGAGGACATGACCGTGAGCCTCACCAGCATGCTCCGCTGGCCGACGAGCTCGTCGCGATAGCCGATAGCACCGGTGAGTGATCCCGGAACAAGGCCGAGTGAGTTGGACACGTTCGCGGTCACCGGCGGATATCCAACTGCGAGCAGCGCCGGAAAAGTCACCAGCGTGCCCGACCCGACGACCGCGTTGATCCCTCCGGCGAACAGCCCGGCCGCGGTGATCGCGAGCACCTGGAGCCAGTTCACTGCGTCCCCCACCCGGTGCGGCAACAGCGTCTCACTCACCGTAAACCGACACCGCGGTACCGAACCTGGTGATGGTTGTCACGGCTGTGAGGCCGCTCTCCACGGTGGAGCCCAGCAGCACACAACAAAGCGACTCATGTCGGTGCTCTCCACCGACGTGAGTCGCTTGGTCCTTGGCGGAAGCGGAGGGATTTGAACCCCCGGACCCTCGCGGGTCTTCCGCTTTCAAGCTGTGCGAGGCTTAGCGCTGTGCCCGCCTGTCGCTTAGCTGGAGAGGCTCACCGTAGTAGCGAGCGCAAGTCGCCGAAGCGTGTGCACTGCACTCGATCACACTCGTGTACCGGGT
>Ga0213875_10002683_pt1 | contig 10501 bp, 11 predicted proteins | sample BarmaccomBMRX_R8_FD_160105 | JGI IMG/M metagenome (GOLD analysis project Ga0213875, IMG submission 160105) | Root-associated microbial communities from Barbacenia macrantha in rupestrian grasslands, the National Park of Serra do Cipo, Brazil - RX_R8 | ecosystem: Host-associated > Plants > Roots... | reverse complement strand
AGTCGCTTGCTCATCTTGCCTCCTGCTCGCGGCCAGCATGGCCGCTGTCAGACCGGCAATCCACTCATCCCCACTGTTCAAATTCCCCGAGCCACCTCTGGGTACGATCTCAGCGATTGGTAATGAGCGTCTTTTTATCTGATTGCTGAGCAAGCCCTTAGTATTAAATTGAAACTCTTCCGCGCTGATGGAATGTGCTCGCGGGTTCATCCGAGGCGAGAATGCAGGTCAGCCGCCGTTTGGCAGCGCTGCTCGACCGGCGCAAAAGTCGGCGGCGGCGAATTTTCCTTCAAGCCACTCTGATGGTGGGTGCGGTCGTGCAGGCAGCCCATCTGCTCGACGTGTCGGAAAGCGGCGCGCTTCTTCATGTTGAGCAACCACCGAAAGTCGGCTTCGGGGTGACGATAAAAGCCGCGGGGGTCGAGCTACTGGCGCGAGTAGTCTGGGTTGAAGGCGGCTACATCGGCGTCGCCTTCGTGCATCGCTTAACCCCCGAATGCGTCGAGCGCCTCGCCGCCGCTGACTGCGATCTCAAAAGACGGGAGGAAACAATAGCCTCAGCCCGGTCTAGCTGATTCTTAAGCTTTGGCATGGCAGGTCGTTACCGTCCCCGGGGGAGTGCATCATGACCAACCTGCCTCGCTATGGCTTGTCGTGTTTCGACCTACGCAAGAACAAGCGTGAAAAGATCTTTGAGCCCGGCGCGATCGAAGATGGCGGAGGCAAGAGGCGAGCGCACGTGCTCGACTTTTCGGCAACTGGCGCTCTTGCCTACGCTGAAACTCCGCCCGTTCCCGGCAACATCCTTGTTCTTCGGTTTGCGGGCCAGGCCTTGGCTGGTCGCGTCGCCTGGGTCGAGAACCGGCACTTTGGTTTCGTATTTGCAGCGCCGCTATCAGCGGAAGCGGTTGATCGAGTTCGACGCTTCGGTCACGCCGCAGCGGCGGCATAGCCGCCACAGCTGAAAGAGGGCCCGCCATGCGTGGCGCGCTAAGAATCCTCTCTGATTGAGGCGCCTCGGGTCAAGCTGCTTCCTTATATTCGTGATCGTTTCCCTGGATCACTCACTTCTTTCCGCGGTCGCGCTGAGTTGCCGCATGCTGGGGTCAGGAGGTCGCGATGCCTCAAGCTGCTTCGCGACCTTCGGCAAAGCCGAGGATCTGGACTCTCAACGAGGTCATTCTGCCCATCGTCCCCACGGGAGCGACCGCTACCCGCCTGTTCAGGCGAGATGGTAGCGCTGTTGGGATGCCGTGTCGATCGCTTCAGGCGAGCTGACCGTTCGACTGCTCGCCGGTAACACGCCTGCGATGAGGCTCTATCAGAAATGTGGCTTCCGCTTCGTTTCGGCGCATTGGCATGCGCTTGCCGGGACTGAGATCCCGATGCGCTCTGTCCAGCTGCGCTGGCAGGCAAGGCGATCGCCATAACCGCGCGAAGCCACTGACGCCATCGCCGGACGCCGACCAGAGCGGTGACCTTGATCTGGCCTAAACCTTTGATTTTTCGCGAGGCTCTCAGTCCACAATGGATGGCGGCATTTGCCTCAAGCACGGGCGGAGGCATCCCTACCAGATCTTTCGCATCGGGCGCGCGTGAACGCGACCGGATCTTCATGTCCGGCCTTCACCAGCTCCGCGACATGCGCATCTCTGCGGGTCAGATCACCGGTTTTTAAGCGCCTTGCCGGGCGTCAGCTACCACCGGGACTGAGCTTGCATGTTGCGACCGCGATACAAAGTTTCAGTCCGACGGTCCGCCATGACATTTTTCCGACATGGGACGATTCAAGTAGTCCTCGGATCGCTATCCGGGGAGGTAATAGTGCGTAACAGTTTGGCGTTCACGCTCATCATGGCAACGATCGGTGGCGCGGCGATCGCGGCGCCCCCGCCGATAGACCCCAGTCGCGATGCTAATCACGCCGAATACGAGCAATGGCAGATCCAGCGGGCGAAAAAGCGGGCGGATGCGATCGCGCTTCTTCTCAATCTTCGCAGCGACCAGCGCGCGGGCCTCGAGCGCTTGCTCGCCGCCCTGAAACCCGAGCACGGTTTCGGTGTCGGCGGACCTGGATCGGACGGAGCGAAGGCTCCGCGCCTCGACACGACGCTACCGGCAACGCTCGATGCGATGCAGGCGAGGGTCGACCGGCGAGACGCAATGGCGAGGGAGAAGATCGCTGCGACGAGGCAGTTCTATAGTAGCCTGACGCCCGACCAGCAGCGCCGTTTCGATGCTCTGGAGCTCCTCCGTCACGACCATGAGCACGGCCACCGCGGCGCCAAGCGTCGCTTGCCGGACGGGGAGCGTAACGGTGACGCATCGTCTTTCGAGTCAACGCCGCGTTAGCGCAACTGGTCCGCGCGACTCCGTCACACGGAGCCCTGCATTAGAAGGCAAAGTCGCGCGGAATGATCTTGGTCATTGCAGGTGCACGAAAGCGGAAAGGCAGCACGTGTCTTGCCGGTCCACATTACGCCATCGCCATCGCCATTGCAGGGCTGTGCGCTACGGAAACGAGCGCGAAAGGCGTTGCGTCCGATCAGAACGCGGCTACCGGCGCGGCCGCCTCGAACCCGAGCGCGGGCGATGCCGCCGATAGTAGTGACAGCACAATCCTCGTTATGGGGCACCACCAATATGGCTCGGTGGCGACCGACCTGCCGGCGGAGGCGCACCTAAACGCCACCGCTATCAGCGCGCTTGGCGCGGCCGACGTCAACGAGGTGTTCGCGGATCTGGCACCCGAGTTCAAAAGCGGTCTCAGCATGCCGGGCGCCGCAACGCAGACGCCGATCGTGCTGGTGAACGGCCAGCGCATCGCAAGCTTCTCCGCGGTGCGCGATCTGCCGCCTGAGGCGATCCTCCGGATGGATGTGTTTCCTGAGCAAGTGGGGCTGCAGTTCGGCTACGGCGGCGACCGCAAAGTGGTCAACATCGTGCTCCGTCGCGGCTATCATGCGCTGACGTTGCTCGGCCGCTATACGGCTGCACCCGAATATTGGCGCGGTATCTATCGAGCCAAAGCCGATCTTCTCCATATCGACCAGCATGCACACTATGATCTGGACATCGATTTCAGCCATCTCGATCCCATCTTCGCCGCCGACACCATTGGCGACTTTATGGGGGCGCCGAGAAGCGGCATCGCACCGCCAGCGCGCACCCTCGCCGCCCAAAGCGACGAGCTCGTCCTCAGCGGCAACTACAACCGCGATTTCGGCACATTCACTGCCGAATTGGCCGCGCGGATTGATCTCTCGGCGCAGCAGAGCCGACTCGGCCTTGCTGATTTGGACGGCGATCTGATGATCGCACAGGGCTCCGTGGACTATCTCTCCGGACCTCGCTACCGAGCCGACGAAACGGTCGATGCCCAATCGAGCCTTGCGCTAAACGGTGTCTGGGATAGCTGGCGCTGGTCCTTCATCGGCCAGCTAGATGATACGACCCACGACACGCGTACAGCGGGCACCGCGAGCGCCGGCACCTTCGCCGCCATCCTATTGCCCTCGCCTGCGCTGCTCGGTGACCATTGTGATGGCGTCCTTGCATCCTATTGCGTCGCCACCGACAAGCGCACTGCGCGCGGCGATCTCTACCTGAACGGCAAGCTTCTGTCATTGCCGGCTGGCGACGTTGCGGCGTCGTTCCGCGTGGGCTTTGTGGCTTCGGGAATACGCAGCCAATCGGTGGGAGGCGACAGTATCGGGATCCGAAACCGCACCGAGGGCGATCTCCAAGCCAATCTGGACGTACCGATCACGTCGAAGTCATCCCTGATCGGCAAGACAACAATTGGCCTCAACGGTGTAGTGCGGCGTTTCTCGGACTTCGGCACGCTTTCTGATGCGGGCGCGACACTGCAATGGGCACCCGCTAGGGCGGTGCAGATCATCGCATCGTTCCGTTCCGAACAGCAGATCCCGACCCTCGACGAGCTCACCGACGCTATGCTTGCTACGCCAGATCTGCGGGAGTTTGATTTCGTCACCGGCGAGACATCGATCGTTAGCAAGATCGCGAGCGGAAACGGCTCTCTCGTGGCGTCCCGATCCCGGATTGCGAGCGCGCGTATTCAGGTAACGCCGCTTGCCTCGACCGATCTCCAGCTTTCGGCCGAATACACGCTCGAGCAAACCCGCGATCCGATCGTAACGATCAGCGCGGCGACCGCAGCCACGATGGCGGCGTTTCCCGGCTTGTTCACCCGCAACGCGGACGGATACCTCGTCAAAATGGCGTTGCAGCCGGTCAATCTCGCGCAGCGCGATCAACAGCAACTACGTTGGGGACTGAACTATACCGTGCCACTCGGAGCCGCGCGGCCTGAGACAGTCGGCGGCGGTCCTACTCCAGCTCAGTTCCAGATCGCCCTTTACGACACGTGGCGGTTCCACGATCTCGTTACCCTCCATGAAGGTGAGCCGGCGCTCAACCTGTTGAACGGAGGCTTTCTCAGTGATCTCGGTGGCACGCCAGCACATGAACTCGAACTTCAGACGACGCTCGCGACACGGCGATGGAGCGCCGACATCAACGCCCGTTGGCAGACGCCGACGACGATCGACGCCGGTCCAAATGGAAACGAACGGCTCACCTTCTCGCAAGGCGTCACGATCAACGTGCGCTTCCAGCTGAACCTGGGCGAGCAGCGCTGGCTGACACGACTTCTGCCCTTCGTCCGCGGCAAGCTCAACCTGTCTGCAGACAACATTCTCGGGGCACATGTGAGCGTTCACAATGCGACTGGAATGGTGCCGCCTGCCTATAGCCAAGCTTATCTGAATCCAACAGGTCGGACGTTCCGCATCACCTTTCGCAAGCGATTCCACTGACGCGAAGCGGGACGCCGAAGACCTTGGAGGTGTCGGCAAGAATGCCCAAAAGTGAAGCCGGACATTCTTTAGGAATAGCTGGAATGCCATCGCTTAATCAGAGGCGCGCCGTCGTCAGCGAGCTTCGGCGTGAAGCTCCGCTTTGTGTTCTCTATGTTCCTCACAAACCATGGAGCGCCCAGCTTGCGGACGTGACCCTTGAACGGAGAGTGGCGGTCAGCTTCCCTCGGACCTATCTGGAGCAACGACTGTCAAGCCAAGGCGGCGCACCGCGCCGCGTGTGCGGCAGGGTTGCTCGCTTGTAATGATTTCGCCGGCCGAGTGACTTCTGACGGCAATCTGGCGAGCCCATTGGAGGCAGACCGGCCGAGACCGGACACCTCAATCAGGAGAACTTCAATGGCCACTCACAAGGGCGCCGAGCACCATCGTCAGGCTGCGGACCACCACGAGAGCGCAGCGCGCCACCACCGCGAGGCTGCGACGCATCATGATTCCGGCGATCACGAGAAGGCTGGTCATCACGCCAGCGCGGCGGCCGGTCACGGAAGCCACGCTCGCGAGCATGGTGAGCACGCCCAGCGCCACCACGCCGAGCACCACGGCGCCTGAGCAGTCGTGCCGGTCGTCACGCGGCGGCCGGCACGCGCTTTGTTCCAACGGTTGGTGCGAGCGTCATGTCACCTTAATGACGGCGGGGGCCCTCTGGAGGCGCTGATGGCGGACAGTAACATTGAGGCCGCCGTCGGGCGAAGGGGCTGGGTCCCTGCGAACCGGCGACGACTCCGACAGCGACCGCGAAGATAGCCTCCTTCCCGGTTCGGCTACGCCTTCACCTCATCTGGCTTCGCCGGCTTCTCCTCGGCATCGACAATGGCCTCGACCAACGCCGCCTTAGACGAGCGGAATGCCGCCTCGATCGCGGGGCGGATCTCCTCAGGTCTTGCACAACGGAACCCGTCGGCGCCGCAGGCGCGCGCGAACGCCACGAAGTCGATCGGCGCGAGTTCACAGCCATATTCGGGATTGCCGATCTCCCGCTGCTCGAACTTCACCTCCGCGAGGCTGTTGTTCTTGAGGAGGATGATCTTGACGGGCAGATCATGCCGCACGGCGGTCGTGAGCTCGGCCATGAGCATGGCGAAGCCGCCGTCGCCGACGATGGCGACGGATTGCCGGCCTGGATAGGCGAGCTGACCGGCGATTGCGATCGACAGGCCCGGCGCCATTGAAGCCAGCATGCCGGTGCCGGTCAGCCGCTGCTTCTCGCGGAGCATGAGTCCGCGCGCCGCAAAATGCGTGTTGGCGCCGCAATCGAGCGAGATCAGCGCGTCGTCGGCGAGCAGGTCGCTCACCGCCGCGATGACCATTTGCGGGCGAAGCGGCATGCGCGGCGTGGCGGCGACGCGCGCGATAAGCGCGTTCCAATCCTTCGTCCGGCTTTGGGCCTCGGCTAGAAAGCTTCGATCAGCCTTGCGTCGGAGCAGTGGCAGCAGAGCCTGGAGCGTTGCCTTGACGTCCCCGACGAGGCCCACCTCGACCGGATAGCGCAGCCCGATGCGGTCCGGCTTGAGGTCGACCTGAACTCCACGGGCCTGACCCGGGGTGGGGTAATATTCTTCCCACGGCATTGTCGAGCCGAGGATGAGCACGGTGTCGCAGGCCTTCATCGCCCAGGAAGATGGTGCGGTGCCGAGGTCGCCGATGCCGCCTGTGGTGAACGGGGAGGTGTCGGGCAGCACTGCGCGGCCGAGCAGCGCCTTGGCTACCGGCGCGCCGAGCGTATCGGCGAGACGGGTCACCTCCTCACGCGCGGGGAGCGCCCCCTGCCCTGCGAGAACGGCGACGCGACGACCGGAGTTCAAAATGTCGGCGGCAATGCGGAGTTGATCCGCAGGTGGCGCGGACAGCTGCGGTGTCCAGGAAGAGGAGGTGCGAGCACCGGGGTTGCGCATCGAGCGCTTGTCCTCGGAGCGCTTCATCCGCTGCACGTCCTTAGCCGTGGCGAGATGCGCCACACCGCGATCGCTGAGCGCCGCGCGACAGGCGCGGTCGGCGACAAGGATGGCATGCTCAGGACCGGTGATGTTAACGTTGTAGAGGGCAACGTCCTCCATGAGCTTCACTGTATCGACGCCCTGCTGGTAGCGGAGGCCCTGAAGATCGTGGAACGTCGTGCCGGTGAGCGCCAACACGGGCGCGCCGTCGAAATGCGCATCGTAGAGGCCGTTCAGGAGATGGATGGCGCCGGGGCCGGTCGTGCCAACGCAGACGCCGAGCCGCCCCGAATGCTTGGCGAAACCCGAGGCCATGAAGGCCGCCGCCTCTTCATGGCGGACGCCGATGTAGCGGATCCGATCCTGTCGCTTGCGCAATGCCTCGATGATCGGATTGATGCCGTCGCCCACCACGCCGAAGGCGTGGGTCGCACCCCAGGCGATGACGGTCTCGACGAGAATGTCGGCGGTGGTGGTGTCGGCGCCGAAGTTCGGAGCGGGTTGCGGCCTGATTGAGGCAGCCGTTTCCGACGGCTGCGCGCTGGCAGCCGATGCTAGCACGGAGCCGAGCAGGGTTCCCGCGGCCACCGATCGGAACAGATCGCGCCGGTACAAGCCAGCTGCGAGGCCAGTTTCATTGTCCATGGTGATGCTCCGGATGCCGTGGGCGGTGAAACGCGGGACACCACGCAATCGCTGCAATGACCGGGCCATCGCAGCATCAGCGCGTGAACTCGCCCCTCACCCATACGTTTGGAATGCGAAGGAGAGCGTCATGGCCAAGTTGTCCACCTCCGAGCGCGACAAGCTTCCCGACGGCAAGTTTGCTGAGCCGGACAAGCGCGCCTCTCCCATCGAGGATGAGGCGCACGCGAAGAATGCCAAGGCACGAGCTGGTCAGGCCGTAAAGGCCGGACGCATGTCGAAGGCGGAAGAGAGCAAAATCAACCGTAAAGCTGATGCTGTCATCAAGAAGAAGTAAGCGGCGTCCATCCGCCTGAAAGCTCGGGACGATTTGCAACGATAATCGTTTAACGCCGTCCAACCAGTCAGCGTCGTTCGTCTGTGCCGGCGGCTCGCGTTCGCCAGCGCCGTAGCAGTCGTGGGCTCAAGGCAGCAAGGAGGACGAGGGCTCCTGCCGCGACGATCACGAGCCGTCGCGGACTTGATCGTGTGAAGCCAAGGCTCGATCGCCTTGCCGAACACGAAGCCCGACCAGACGACGAGAATGCCCCAGGCCGCCGCCGAAATCGCGTTCAGAGCGACGAAGGTCCGCGAGCGGATCGACGATGCCGATATCGCGATCGGGGTCACGGTGCGCATGCCGTAGATGAAGCGGAAGCCCAGCGTGAAGAGGATGAGATGGTGCTCTACGAAGCCGAGCGCGCGCTGGAACGCCTGCCTTTTTTCGACCCGTTTGACCCATTTCTCCCGTTCATAATGACGAGCAACCCAGAACCAGAGCTGATCGGCGAGGCACGCTCCGGTTGCGGCTGCGGCTACGACGCCCCAGACCGGCACCAAGCCACGTTGCGCGAGAACGCCCCCAGTGATCGCGACAGCCTCACCCTCGATGCCAGCACCGACGAATATCCCGGCCAGTCCGAACCGTGCGATCAGGGTTTCGAACGCCAGGCCGGCCTCCTCGAATCATGAGCGATCAGCGACGACCCCGAATTGTCGCCTACGATCGCTAGCGTCGGACAAGGACCCGCTTCGAGAAGGGTGATCGATGCCTAATCAGCTCGACAAAATCGACCACATTGTTCTCCTCATGCTGGAGAATCGGTCCTTCGATCACATGCTTGGCTTTCTCTACGCGGACACCGGTAACACTTCGCCTGCCGGTCACCCATTCGATGGTCTCGCCGGCACCGAGACCAACCCCGATGACACTGGGCGCGAGATCGCGGTTTACAAGATCGGGGCAGCCGACCCGCACCCTTATCTGATGCCGGGCGCGGACCCTGGCGAAGGTTTCCACAACACCAATTATCAACTCTACAACAGCGATACGCCGAGCGTCGGCGTGCTGCCTCAGAACAAGGGCTTCGTGCTCAACTTCAAGTCCGCGATCGCATCGGATCTGGCCAAGCACTACAAGGACACAATCCCCGGCACCGACCCGTCGCAGATCATGGGCATGTATACCTCGGAGCTGCTGCCGATCCTGAGCGGGCTCGCCAAGGGCTATGCCGTTTGCGACGCCTGGTTTGCGTCAGCGCCGACCATGACGATGCCCAACCGCGCGTTCGCGCTGGCGGCGACCTCGCAAGGCCATCTCGACGACCATGTTAAGGTCTTCACCTGCCCAAGCATCTTCTCCCGATTGACGGCGAAGTCACTTGGCTGGGCGATCTACGGCTACAATCGCGATCCGCTCACGCGGCATGATTTTCCCGACGTCCAGCATGCAGATGAGAGCCACTTTGGTCATTTCCGTGATTTCCAGGAGCGCGCAGCGCAAGGTGACCTCCCTCCCTTCACCTTTCTCGAGCCAAGCTGGGATGCGACCGGCAACAGCCAGCATCCCAACTATGACGTCTCCCTCGGCGAGCAACTCATCCACGACACCTATTATGCGCTCCGCGCCGGTCCGAAATGGGGTTCGACCATGCTCATCATCACCTATGACGAGCATGGCGGTTGCTATGATCACGTGCCGCCGCCGATCGACGCGGTCCCGCCCGACGATGGCACGATCGGCGAATTCGGTTTCGACTTCACTCGGTTCGGCGTGCGCGTGCCGGCGGTGCTGGTGTCGCCGCTTATCGAAGCAGGAACGGTGTTCCGCAGTGCCGATGCACATATCGACCACACGTCGGTTTTGAAGACGATCTCCGAACGATGGGGCACGGAAGCGCTGACCAGGCGCGATGCCGCAGCTGCGTCACTCGGCGACGTACTCACGTTAGCCGCGGCGCGCGCCGACGACCCCATCGAAGGCGTCTTGCCGCCGGTCTCGTCGGGCGCCCATCCCAACAGTTCAACTCCGTCGAAGATTGACAGGATTCACGCCTCGAAGGTGGCGGCGCTACCGCTCCGCAACGAGAAGGGCCATTTCGAGGAGACGGGCAGCGTACCACCACTATCCTCCGCCGCTGATCTCACCAATTTCATCCGCGATCGGTCCGCGGCCTGGAGCCAGCATCAGCAGCGGCAGAAGGCCAGAGCCCATCACCCGCATGATCCGGATGGCGGAACGCTGGGTCCGGATGCAGCGGCGAGCAGGTCCGCTGCGCAGGCTAGGCGGCGGCGACCGAAGGCGACCGTGAAGTGAATCGGCTGATCCTTGTCCGTCACGGCGGCAGCACCGCCAACGAGGAGCCGAGCTTCTACAACTACGCCGACGGTGCGATCTGCTTGACGACCAGGGGCATCCGGCAGGCTCTCAACACCGCGGGGATTGTCGCTGGCATTGAACCGCGATGGGCGAAGCGGAAAACTTCGCGCTCGAGATCTTCGCTTCCGAATATGTCCGAGCGCAGCAGACCGCGCGCATTCTGCTGGACCATATGGGATTGCTCTCGATGGGTCCTCGGATCAGTCCGCTCCTCAATGAACGGGAGTATGGAACGACGTACGATCGTCAACTCCCGGCAGACGTCCCCAAGACGGCGGCCGCGATCACCCAGGCGCCGGCAGCGCCGCCACCCCAACCCG
>Ga0213875_10002682_pt1 | contig 10506 bp, 11 predicted proteins | sample BarmaccomBMRX_R8_FD_160105 | JGI IMG/M metagenome (GOLD analysis project Ga0213875, IMG submission 160105) | Root-associated microbial communities from Barbacenia macrantha in rupestrian grasslands, the National Park of Serra do Cipo, Brazil - RX_R8 | ecosystem: Host-associated > Plants > Roots... | reverse complement strand
GCGATGCGGGCCAGCTCGTCGACGCGCAAGCGCTGACGTTTCCCGATCGGGCGAAGGTCGTGCGCGCCGGCGCCGACGGGCGCCCGGTCACGGACGGCGTCTTTCCGGATTCGAAAGAGTTTCTCGCGGGCTTTTGGCCGATCGACGTGGACACGCCGGAAGAGGCGTACGCGATCGCGGCGCGCGCGTCGGCGGCGCCGGGCCCGGACGGCGAGCCGCTGCGCATGCCGATCGAAGTGCGCCCCGTGATGACCGGGCCGGACTGAACGCGATCAGGGGCTTTCGACGAAAATCTTCCGCGCGACGCGGTACACCAGGTAGAAGAACGCGCCGAAGATCGCGACGACGACCGCGAGGTCGGTCAAGCCGCTGAAGCCCGCGACGCTGTTGCCGCACAGCGCGGTCGCGCCCGTCCGCAGCCACATGTCGAAGCGTGCGAGCCAATTGCCGCCTTGTCCGTTGATCGCATCGATCTGCGCGAGCATCTCGTCGGGCAGCCACGCGGTGTCGTTCTGCATGCGCCGGATCCGGCCGTCGCGGTCGATGACGACCGTGTTCTCCGCGTGGATGATGCCGATGCTGGGGTCGGGGAAGGCCGAGATGCTGAACTGCGCCGCGAAGTCGAGCACCGGTTCGGCGTCGCCCGTGACGAAGCTCCAGCGCTTCGGATCCTCGTGATATGCTGAGCCGTAGCGCGCGAGCACGTTCGGGCGGTCGTACGTCGGGTCGAGGGTGACCTCCACGAGGTGCAGCGGGCGCGCGGCCATCGATTGCTGCACCTTCGAGAACTTCGCGCTGATCAGGGGACACATGCGTGCGTCGGGGCAGCGCGTGTAGATGAACGAGAGCAGCACGTCTTGGCCGCGCAGCTGCGAGAAGCGGAACGGCTTGCCGTTCTGATCCACGAACCGCGTGTCGGGCACGCCGTCGCCGATGCGCAGCACCGTCACGCGGCGGATCGGCAGCGTGTCGCTCGTGAGCGGCACGGCCGACGTGCTCGCGACGTGCGAGAGGGTCCACGGCTCGGTCGTCGTGTCGACGTCGGCGTCGATCGTCGCGCCGGGTTGCAGTTGCGCGGCGCGCTCGCGGGGAACGATCCGGAACGGCATCGTCATCGCCGGCATCTTCCCGAACGCGTCGTGGCGAACGATCGCCTCACCGCTCTTCGGGGTGACCGCGAGGACCACGCCGTGCAGCCGCGGCGCCGCATCGGCGAGCCCAGGGACCAGGAGCATGATCGACACGACGAAGATCATCCACGGCGTGCGGCCCAGCCGGCTGAGCGCCGACGAGCGCGCTTCGACGCTGATCCGGCGTCGCTGGACGCGCAGGGAGCGCGGTGTCGTGCTGACGGGGTTCTTCGGTCGACTTGCCATCGCGATCGAGCCCGTGCTCTGTGGGCTCGTCTTCGCGGCGATCACTTTCGGCGTGTTCTGGGCTCCTCGGCTCTCGCGCGGAAGGGTTCTTCCCGACATCGTGGTCATCGCCCCGATCTTCGGGCTCGGCGTCGTCGCATGCGCGATGTGGCTCGTCGGCGTGATGCTGGCGCCGGTGCGCGCGCTCGCGCACACGCTGCGACCGATCTACGTCGTCGACGGTTACATCCGTTACCGCCGCCGCGACGAACGTTCGCGTTTCGACACGAACGGCTACGTCGCGGTTCTCACCGAGGACGGCCGCGTCGCGTGCGAGTGGCCGACGCTCGGACCCAGCGAGCTGCCGAACGCGACGCGCGCCGCGCTGTGCGAGTTCAGCGAGTACGGCGGCGTGCACACCGTCGACGGGCGGCCGACGGGCGTGCTGCCCGGCCGCATCCCCGCGCTCGGCGTGAGCATCCACGGCCGCCGCGAAGAGATCGTCTAGGACAGCTTGATGTTGACGGCCTGATCGGCCGGCCACACGTGTCCGGACGCGGAGTTCCCCAGCACGAGCCCCGCAATGACGAAGATCAGCACCACACCGGCGACGCCGGACCACAGCACGAGCGGCGGAATCCCCGCGGATATCGGTACGCCGCGTTCATCTTCCAGATCGTACATGTCCGTCTCCATTCCCCGCGGGCGCGCTTCGCATCACGCCGCGCCTCCGCGCGGCAGCACGCCGAAGCATGCGAGTGCGACCAGGATGCACCCGAACGCCATCAGGCCGAGCAGAATCTTCGTGACGTTGTCGTCGAGGCCGTTCTTGTGCCACTCGCCGCGCAGGCCGACGATCGCAAAGACGAACACCACCACCCCACCGATGAGCGCCACGACGTGTTCCACCGTTGCTATCGAGCCCATATCGCGCCTCGCATCGTCGGATGTTCCATACGGCAACAGGGTCGTTGCGGCCCACCTGGGGGAAGCGTGCACGTCTCGAAACGTTGCAGGGGCCGCGCGTTATGGGGGCCGCACGCGAAGCGTGGGGGGCGCGGAGCCCGCGGCGAAGCGCCTACCATAAGTAGAACAAAAAGAACAGCACGACCCAGATCACGTCGACGAAGTGCCAGTACAGCGTGCCGGCCGTGAGCCCGAAGTACTTGTCCTGCGTGTAGACGCCGCGGCTGGTCTGGATCCAGAGCGCGATCAGGAAGCACACGCCGACGAAGACGTGGCCGCCGTGCATGCCGGTCAGCGTGAAGAACGACGCGCCGAAGATGTTGCCGCTCCATCCGCCGATCTGCGCGTGCGCGTACTCGTACGCCTGGCCGCCGAGGAATCCGAGGCCGAGCACGATCGTGAGGAGCATGAACAGGTTGAAGCGCCCGCGGTTCGCGTGCTTCCAGTTCTCCAGCGCGTAGTGCATCGTGACGCCGGACCCGAACAGCACCACGGAGTTGAACGCCGCGAACGCCGTGTCGAGCCGCGGCAGCTGGTGGCCGCCGACGTTCGGCGGCCACACCGGCACGCTGTCGCGCAAGTAGATGTACGCGAAGATGTAGGACGAGAACAAGACGACGTCCGACACGAGGAACAGCACGAACCCCATGAGACGCATGTCGCGCGTCTCACGGTAGATGATGTCGTCGTGCCCGTCGTGGTGCTCGCCGTGCGCGGCAGCCGCTACCGCCATCAGTGGCTCGGTACCGGATGCGACACCGACGTCGGCGTCGCTTCGGTCGCGCCCGGTGCGGCGTCGAGCCCGAGATACGGCAACGGGTTGCCGAAATCGTACGGCGCCGCGAGCACGGCCGGGATCTTCTTGTAGTTGTAGTACGGCGGCGGCGACGAGATCATCCACTCGAGCGTCCGCGCGCCCCACGGGTTCGGGCCCGCCGGCTTGCCGCGCCGCAAGCTGTCCAAGAGGATGTAGAAGAACAGGACCGTTCCGATCGCCATCACGTACGAGCTGATCGACGCGAACTGGTTCCAGAACGTGTACTGCGGGTCGTAGTTCGGCACGCGCCGCGGCATGCCGAGCAGCCCCAGCCAGTGCATCGGCGTGAACGTCGCGTTGAAGCCGATGAACGTGAGCCAGAACTGGATCTGCCCGAGCGTCTCGTTGTACATCTTGCCCGTCATCTTCGGCCACCAGTAGTAGATGCCGGCGAACATCGACATGATGGAGCCGCCGTAGAGCACGTAGTGGAAGTGCGCGACGACGAAGTACGTGCCGTGCTCGTGGTAGTCGGCGGGCACGGCGGCGAGGAAGAAGCCGGTCAAGCCGCCGTATGTGAACGTGATCAGGAAACCGGTCGCATACAGCGCCGGCGTCTTCCAGTTGATGGAGCCGCCCCACAGCGTCGCCATCCACGAGAAGATCTTGATGCCGGTCGGGATCGCGATCACCATCGTGATGATCATGAACGGCAGCTGCAGCCAGGGCACCATGCCGGAGGTGAACATGTGGTGCGCCCACACCGAGAAGCTGAGCAGCGCGATCGCGACCGAGCTGAACGCGATCATCTTGTAGCCGAAGATGGGCTTGCGCGCGAACGTCGGCAGCACTTCCGAGATGATCCCGAACCCCGGGATGATCATGATGTAGACGGCCGGGTGCGAGTAGAACCAGAACATGTGCTGCCAGAGGATCGGCGATCCGCCCAGCGCCGGGTTGTAGAACGGTACGCCGAACACGCGCTCCATGAACAGCGCGGCGAGCGCTGCGCCGAGCGCGGTCGTCGCGATGAACAGCAGCGGCGTCGTCGCGAACTGCGCCCAGACGAACAGCGGCATGCGCGTGAACGTCATGCCAGGTGCACGCATCTTGAAGATCGTGACGAGGAAGTTGATGCCCGTCATCGTCGAGCTGATCCCGACGAGGAAGACGGCGACGCACCACAGGTTCGTGCCCGGCGGGCCCTGCAGCGAGATCGGCGGATACTCCGTCCAGCCGGCGTCCGGCGCGCCGAGCAGGAACGAGCTGAACAGGATCACGCCGGCGACCGGGAAGATCCAGAACGCCACGAGGTTCAGCCAGGGGAACGCGACGTCGCGCGCGCCGATCTGCATCGGCATCACGAAGTTGCCGAACGCGCCCGTCAGGAGCGGGATGACGACGAACCAGACCATCGCCGATCCGTGCATCGAGTAGATCGAGTTGTACGTCGCCGCGCTCACGATCGCGCCGTTCGGAGACAGCAGCTGCGTGCGGATCACCTCGGCGAGCAGCCCCGCGATGATGAAGAAGATACCGCCGGTGATCATGTACTGGATCCCGATCACCTTGGCATCGATCGAGAAGATGTACTTCCGGATGAAGCTCGTCGGTTCGGGATGGATGTGATCGAGGACGGCGTGGTACGGGCCGGTCGGCACTCCGGGTGCGAGCGTCGCCATTGATGTTCTCCGTTACTTCTTCGAGAGGCTGACGAGGTATGCGACCAGGTTCGCGATGTCGGGGTTCGAGAGCCCGTTCACCTGCGCGTTCGGCATCGTCCCGATGTCGCCCTGAAAACCGTCGTGGATGATGGCCGCGACGTCTTGCGGCGTGGGTGCCGTGTTGTTCACGAGCTTCGGATGCGCGGGATCGTTGAAGATCTTGCCGAGCCCCGGTCCGACCAGCTTCTGATCGAACGGGCCCGTCGAGTGGCACGCGCTGCACTTCTGGCCGAACAGCTTCGCGCCGTCCTGCGCCTTGCCGGCGCTGATCGCGATCGCGGTACCGCCCGCGGCGCCGCCGCCTCCGCTGCCCGTCGCGGCCCCTTGCGCGCCGCCCTGCGCGCTGAACCACTTCTGGAAGTTCTGCTGCGTGTCGACGATCACGTCGGCGTGCATCACGCCGTGCGCGATCCCGCAGAACTCGCTGCAGACGATACGGTACTTGCCGGGTACGGTCGGCGTGACGCGCAGCGTGTTGATGAGGCCCGGCACCATGTCGGCCTTGATCCGCAGCTCGGGGATCCAAAAGCCGTGGATGACGTCACGCGACGTCACGTGGATCGTCGTCGGCGTGTTGACGAGCAGGTGCAGCTCGTTGACGGGCTGCGTCAGCTTCGGATAGCGGTACTGAAAGCCGAACTGATAGCCGATCGCCTCGAGCGTCAGCACGTCGCCCTGCGTGTTCTGGATGTCCGCCCAAATCTTCACCGAGTAGATCGCAAGGATGACGACCAGGATCGTGGGGATCGCCGTCCACCAGAACTCCAGGATCGGCGCGTCGTGGATCTGCACGCCGATCGTGCTGGGCGGCGCATTCTTCGGGCGCGCGAACACGATCCCGAAGTAGACCGTGTAGATGACGACGATGTTGAAGATCCAGGCCGCGACGACGCCGAGAAACTTGAAGAGGTTGTCGGTCGCGTCGGCAGGTGCGCCTGCCGGGATCAGGCCGATCGGCCACGGCGACGTGATGACGAGATACGACATCACGATCGAGAGCACGGCGATGAACGCCGTGACAGGCCAGAAACCCGGCCCGAGGTTCGTCTTCGGTCTGACGACGCGCTGTGCCAACTGATCCTCTCTCGTGAGAACGTCCCGCGTCCGGCGCTTCGCTGCTGTTCCCCGCGACGACTTCCTACTATGACGTTCTTTGTGAACCGTCGGCGAGGACTTCTATCGGATGCACGCGCTCGGTCGCTCGCCGCGAGGCGGCGGCGAAGCGCCGGACCAGCGCGTCGACGTTCGTGATCGCGGTCCCGACGACGACGCAGGCGGCGCCCGCCGCGAAGGCCGCGCGCACCTCGTCCGGCGACATCACGCCGCCCTCCGCGATCGCGAAGGACCCGCTCGCCGCGCAGGCGCGGACGAGATCGATCGCGGGCAGCGGCGTCCCCGCCGTCTCCGCCGTGTAGCCGCACATCGTCGTGCCGACGATGTCCGCGCCCGCGGCCGCGGCGCGCGCGACGTCGGGTGGTGCGGCGCAGTCCGCCATCGCCAGCTTCCCGCGCGCGTGGATGTCGCGGACGACCGCCTCGTCGGAGCGCCCGTCGGGACGCGCGCGACCCGTCGCGTCGAAGGCGACGATGTCGGCTCCGGCGGCGACGGCCTCCGCCACCTCGCGTGCCGTCGCGGTGATGTACGGCGCGAATCCCCGGTACGCGCGCTTCACGAGCCCGATCACCGGCACGCCGACCGCGCGGCGGATCGCGCCGATGCGCGCCGATCCCTCGGCGCGGACGCCCGCGGCGCCGTTCGCGACGGCCACCGACGCCAGCATCGCGAGCGCGTCGGACGCGTTCAGCGGCGACGTCGCTTCCGCTTGCACCGACACGACGAGCCCGCCGCGCAGGCGCTCCAGCGCGCTCACTCGGCGATCTCCTCGGGCGGCGTGAGGCCGGCGTCCGCGAAGGCGAGCAGCGCGGCGCCGACGGCCGGCTCGTAGCGCGGGCGCACGGCCACCGCCGCCGGTGCGAGTCGCACGAGCCGTTCGCGCACGCGCGCGAAGAACGGCTCGCTCCGGAAGGCGCCGCCGGCGAGCGCGACGGCGACGCGGCCGTCGCACTGCAGCCGCGCGACCGTCGTCGCCGCGAGCGCGGCGACCGCATCGGCCGCGCGGTCGACGATCGCGCCCGCATCCGCATCGCCGAGGCGCGCCGCATCGTGCACGACCTGCGCGAACGCCGCCACCTGCGCGTGCGCGATCCGGCCCTGCACCGTCGCCGTCGCGATCGCGCGCAGGTCGCGACGGTCGAAGAACGCGAGCGCGGCGTCGCCGAGCGGACTGCGCGCGCCGCGGTCCTCCTCGCGCATCGCATGCGCGAGCGCGTCGCGCGCGACGGCATACGCGCTCCCGTCATCGCCGAACGGCCAGCCCCAGCCGCCCGTGCGCAGCCGCACGCCGGCGCCGTCTTCGCCGTACGCGACCGAACCGGTGCCGGCGATGACGACGACCGCCGGGCGCGTCGCGACCGCGCCCGCGAGCGCGACGGGCGCGTCGTGCTCGACGCGCAGCGAACGCGCGAGCACGCTCGGCCGCGCGCCGTCGAACGCGCCGTCGAAGCCGGAGAGGCCGACGTGGACGGCCTCGAATCGTGTGCGGCTCGCGAGCGACGCGCGTTCGAGCGCGCGCGCAAGCGCTTCTTCGCACGCGTCCGCGAAGCGGCGCGACCCGGGCGGCTCGTCCACGTGCGCGGCCGGTCCCGCCGTGCCGCGTCCGCGCAGCGCGCCGCGCTCGTCGACGACGACCGCCGTGGTCGACGACTGCCCGCCGTCGATCCCCGCGAAGAACTTAGCGGCCGACAAGGCTGTTCGCGTACGCGTCGGCCGCGGCTTCGCGCGCGCCGCGGTCGGCGATGCGCGCGATCTCGCCGATCGCTTCGCGGTGATGATAGAGCTCGTGTGCGATCGCGCGATCGATCGCGACGCGCACCGTGCACGAGTCCCCGTGCGGCAGCGCCGCCTCGTTGACGCGAATGGTCGGACCGCGCGGATCGTACTCCGCGATCAGCGTCGCGGGGCTCCAGTCGCCGAGCCCCGCGAGCTCGACGCGCACGCCGTACGCCGCGGCGAGCGCGCGCGCGTCAGGCATCGGCGCCGTGCATCGCGGGCTCGCGCCGGCGCAGGTCGACGCCGTCGCGCGCGAGGCGCGAACGCAGGATCGCCGCGTCGAGCGCACGCGGCGCGATCCCGCGCTCGACGGAAAGCGCCGCGGCGGTTCCGGCGGCTTGCCCGAGCGTCATCACCGTCGGCGTGAGGCGCGTCGAGGCGTGCGCTTCGTGCGTCGTCGAGATGCAGCGTCCCGCGACCAGCACGTCCTCGACGCCGAGCGGCACGAGGCAACGGTACGGGATTTCGTACGACGCGCCCGGCGGAAGACGGTGCGTCGTCGTGCCGCTGCCGCCGGGATTGTGGATGTCGATCGGATACGCGCTGCGCGCCACGGCGTCCGGAAACGTACGCGCGTTCAGGACGTCGTCGGCCGTGAGCGTGTACTCGCCGCGAATCCGCCGCGACTCGCGCACGCCGATCTGCGTGGCCGTTGCGGCGATGCGCGCGTTCGCGAACCCCGGAACGTCGCGCTTGAAGAAATCGAACAGCTGCATCACCTGCGTGCGCGCCTCGACCTCCGCGCGCGTGAGGTCGTCGGGATCGAGCGGATCGACGTCGACGACGCGCGTCATGTTGACGGTCACCTCGTCGTCGTACGGCGTCGCGAAGAACGACACGAGCTCGCGCGGCACGTCGACCGCGCCGCGCTCGCGCGCGGCATCCCACAGCTCGTAGAGCCCGGCGACGGCGGTGAGCGCCGCCGGCGTGCGCTCGTGCGCTTTCAGCGAGCTGCGCAGCTGCTCGGGACGCCGCCGCACGTACTCGCTGATCGCGACGAAGTCGACGTGCGAGAGCCGGAACATCAGCGACGCCGGCTGCACGCGCCCGCGTTCGTCGCCCTGCTGGCACGGCACGCCGGCACTCGCGGCGACGTACGCGTCCGCCGTCGCGTCGATCGTGCGGCGCGCGCGCAGCTCGCGTTCGCCGCCCACCGTCGCGACGCGCGCGCCCGCGACGCGCGAGCCGTCGACGATCGCGTCGAGGAACCACGCGTGCAGCAGCAAGTCGACGCCGCTCTCGCGCATCATCTCGAACAGGAGCGCCTTGTGCAGCTCCGGATCGAAGGGCGTGATCGTCGGCACGTAGTCGGACGCGTCGCGGACGTGTCCGGGCGAGCCGCCGCGCAGCACGAGCCGCTCGACGATCTCTTGCGCGATGCCGCCCACGATGCGATCGTCGCCGGAATGAAACGTCATCCACGGACCGACCATCGACGCGGTCGCCGTGCCGCCGAGGAAGCCGTAGCGTTCGGCCATCAACACGCGCGCGCCGGAGCGCGCGGCCGCGAGCGCCGCGGCGCAGCCCGCGTTGCCGCCGCCGACGACGAGAACGTCGTACTCGCGCATCGGCGCACCCTTCGCGCCCGCGGCGCGATGCCCCGTCACGCCCGGTTGGGCACCACGACGAGCACGACCGCGTCGTCGTCGTCGACGCCCGCGAGCTCGTCGTCGACCAGCGCGGCGATCTGGCGCGCTTCCGCCATGCCGGCGAACTCCGCGATGCGAGCGCCGCGCAGGAGCACGACGTCCGGCAACGCACGCCCGACGTCGCCGAAGGCGGTGTGCTCGTCGACCGCGCGCGCGAGCGCGCGCTGCACGTCGCCGGCGCGCGTCGCGATCGTGACGGCGCTCGCGAGCACGAGCTTCACGACGCCGCGTTCGTCGACCACCGCGGTGTCCCGGCCGCCGGTGAAGACGTCGAGCGCCGCGGTGCGCGCGACGCGGCGCACGCCGGACGCATCCGCGTGCAGGTGGTTCGCCGCCGCCGCGCGCCGCGCGGCGTCGTCCGCGCGCGCGGCCGACTGCGCCCCCTCGACGAGTGCCGTCGCGCCCGACGCCGTCGCGCGCACGCGGTTGCGCGCGCTGTCGACCTCGACGACGACCTCGACGCGGTCGGGCGCCGCGCCCGACGCCACGGCCGCGTCGATCGCTTCGCGGCGGATGCGCGCGAGATCGTCGGGGCCCGGCGCGACGATCGTGCGCTCGACCACGTCGCGCACGAGCGCGAGCGCCACGCCGAGCGGCGAGATCACGTGCGCGTCGCGCGCGATGCGGTGTGCGAAGCCGAGGCGCTGCGCGGCATACGGCACGAGCGCCGCCGCGCCGCCCCCGCCGCCGACGATCGTCACGCGCGCGCGATCGAGACCGTAGTCGGCGATGAGCTCGGCCACGACCGCGTGCAGACGGTCGGTCGCGCGGTCGAGAATCGCGCGCGCGAGCGCGTCGGCGTCGAGACCGATCGCCGCACCGGCACGTTCGCACGCAAGCCGTGCGGCGTCCGCGTCGCCGCGTGCGAACGCGTCGCCCGGAACGACGCCCACGACGTTCGCCGCGCAGGTCGGCGTAACCGCGATGCGCGTGCCGTCGGCCGCGACCAGGCTCGCGAACGCGGCCGACGCGTCGACGCGCGCGCCGGCGACGACGTCGCGCGGCGTGAACGACGCGTAGCGGTAGCCCGCGATGTGCGCGGAGCGCGGGCCGACGTCGATGACACGGCCGTGCGCGACGCGTGCGAGCGACCCGCCCGCGACGGCGATCGTGCGCACGTCGAGCGTGCGCAGCAGCGTGCGGTGTCCGCCGATGCGGGCCGGACG
>Ga0213875_10002681_pt1 | contig 10507 bp, 8 predicted proteins | sample BarmaccomBMRX_R8_FD_160105 | JGI IMG/M metagenome (GOLD analysis project Ga0213875, IMG submission 160105) | Root-associated microbial communities from Barbacenia macrantha in rupestrian grasslands, the National Park of Serra do Cipo, Brazil - RX_R8 | ecosystem: Host-associated > Plants > Roots... | reverse complement strand
AGGGGCATGGGGCCGTGCCTCTGCCTTCCATCCAGAGGCGTTACATCCCCAGCCAGTTCGCCAGGGCGGGCCAGCGGTCCAGGGCGAGCGAGAGCGGGCCGAGCAGGGCGGCGTAGCCGAGCAGCACCTGCGCGAAGCCCATGCTCCAGGCGCGGCGCAGCGGGCGGAAGCGGACCCCTTCGCCGGTCTGCTGGCGACGCCGCAGGACCTCCTGGGCGGCGCGAATCCCGCCGGCGATCTGCCGGTCGGTCGCGGGGCGGGTGGCGAACCACTGCTGCACGAAGCCCCCGATGCGCCGCCAGAAGAGGAGGGCGGGCGGCGCGGCCAGGACGAGGGCGACGGTCGCACCGTCGGCGATGCCGACGCCGTTAGCGAGGGACAGCGGCGCGGGCGCGGCGGCGCAGAACGCGCCCACGAACACCAGCAGAAACAGCGAGAGGCCGACGAACAGGTTCGTGCCGCAGCGCGGGTGGACGCGCGGCATGGCGCGGACGCAGTCCGGCGTCAGGGGCAGGCCCTGCTCGATGCAGTGGACGACCTGGTGCTCGGCGGCGTGGGTACCGGACATCGGGATCAGGCGCAGCAGCACGAAGATCAGGGGGACCGGCAACCCAGAGACCAGGGCCGACAGCCAGGCGCGCAGGGCGACAGGGCGAGCCGGCGACTCCGCCCAGGCCCACACGTCATGCCCGTGCGCGCGGGCGAGCGTCAGGGCGGCATTGACGATCGCCTGGGACAGCAGGGCCAGCGCGCCCAAAACGATGCCGGTCAGAAACAGCCCCCAAAAGCCCGCGCCGCCGCTGACGATCCCATCGGTGAGATAGACGCCGAGCGGGGTCGCCATGCCGCCCAGGCGCGGGGGCGCGGGCGGCGGGAAGGCCCCCGGGCGCGACAGCACGGCCACCACCTGGCCCGTGTCCGGGTCCAGGATGGGCAGGGACCCACCGGGCGTGCGGCGCAGCAGCTCCAGCGCCTCGTCCAGAGTGCCGGGGGAGTCCAGCGGCGGAAAATCGTTGTCCACCTCCTTATCTTACCAAAACGCGGGTCAAAAATCAAGGCCGGGCCTGAAGATGCGCCGCCGACCCCCCGATAATGGGCGGGGACAACCGTATTTTTGCAGGCTCTTCCCGGGGGAACAGCGATGGCGACGACCGAGCGATGGTTTCAAGAGGCGTTCGCGCGGCACCAGGCCGGCGACCTGGCGGGGGCGGAGGCGCTGTACCGCCGCCTGCTGCGCCGGCAGCCCCGCCACGCCGACGCCCTGTACCTGCTCGGCTCGCTGCGCGCGCAACGGGTGGACTACGCCGGGGCGCTCCCCTTTCTGGAGCGGGCCGCCGCCCTCGCCCCCGCAGAGGCGCGGTACTTCAACAACCTCGGCGTGGCGCTGAAGGAGACGGGGCGGCCCGACGAGGCGCGGGCGGCCTACGAGCGGGCGCTGGCGCTCAGGCCCGAATACCCAGAGGCATTCAACAACCTGGGCATCCTCTGCAAAGACCAGGGCAACTTAGAGGAGGCCGCTGCCTGGTACAAGAAGGCCGTGGCCGCCCGGTCTGACTACGCCGACGCCCACAACAACCTGGGCATCGCGCTCAAGGAACGGGAACAGTGGGACGAGGCCGGGGAGCATTTCGCGCGGGCGGCGCGGCTGCGGCCCGAATTCGCGGAGGCGCACAACAACCTGGGGGCGGTCCGGCGGCATCAGGGCCGGCTGGAGGAAGCGGCGGCGAGCCTGGAGCGGGCGCTGGCCCTGCAGCCGGACTACGCCGAGGCGCACAACAACCTGGGCATCGTCCGTCAGGAGCAGGATCGCCTCCAGGACGCCGAGGCGCACTTCCGCCGGGCGCTGGTGCTGATGCCCGGCTACGGGGACGCGCTCCTGAACCTGGGCGGCGTCGCGCAGGCCCAGGGACGCCATGAGGAGGCGCTGGCCTGCTTCGACGCGGTCCTGACCGCCGAGCCGGAGCGCCACGACGCGCACTTCAACCGGGCGCTGCTGCGGCTGCTGCGCGGCGAGACGGCGCAGGGCTGGGCCGAATACGAGTGGCGGCTACGCAATCCCGCCTGCCCGGAGAGGGCCTACAGTCAGCCGCTCTGGGACGGCTCGCCGCTGGCGGGGCGGACGCTGCTGGTCCACACCGAGCAGGGCTTCGGCGACACGTTCCAGTTCATCCGCTACCTGCCGCTGATCGAACGGAGGGGCCTTAAGGACGGCGGGCGAGTCATCTTCGAGTGCCAGCCGCGCACGAGGGCGATTTTGGAGCGGTGCGCGGGCTTCGACGAGATCATCGAGCGCGCCGATGGGAACGAGCCGGAGGGACGCGCGCCGCATGACGTGCAGCTCCCGCTGATGTCGCTGCCCCACCTGTTCCCCCACCCCGTCGATTCGCCGCCCGCCGACGTGCCATACATCACCGTCGCGCCGGAGAAGGCGGCGCAGTGGGGCGAGCGGCTGGAGCAAATATCCGCCGTCGTCCCCGGCCACCGGCCCGGCAATCGGAAGGTGGGGATCGTCTGGGCGGGCAACCCGAACCACAAGAACGACCGCAACCGGTCGGCGTCGCTGGCCGACTTTGCGCCGCTGGGGCGCGTGCCCGGCGTGACCCTGTACAGCCTGCAGAAAGGCCCGGCGGAGGCGCAGGCCGCCGACGCGCCGCCGGGCATGACCCTGGTGGGGCTGGCCGGGGCGCTGGACGACTTCGCGGACACGGCGGCGGTGATCGGGCACCTGGACCTGGTCATCACGGTGGACACGTCGGTCGCGCACCTGGCCGGCGCGCTGGGAAAGTCGGCCTGGCTGCTGCTGGCCTTCGTGCCGGAGTGGCGCTGGCTGCGGGGCCGCGCGGACAGCCCCTGGTACCCGACCATGCGCCTGTTCCGCCAGCCGCGCCGCAAGGACTGGGCGGCGGTGCTGGCGCGGGTCGCGGAGGAGCTGGAAGGGCTGGCATCAGCGGCCCCGACGGTGCTGACCCGGATCGAGGCCGCCGAGGTGCTGTTCATCGCTAAGCGAATCGAGGAAGCGAAGGCGGCGCTGGCGGCGCTGGCGCGCGACTTCCCGCCTCACCCGCGCGTGCTCAATAACCTGGGGGTCATCCACTGGCAGGAGGGCGCGGCGGTCGAGGCGCTGACGATGTTCCTCCGCGCGCTGGAGGTCGCCCCCCATGACCGCACGACCCGCCTCAACTGCGCCGCCGTCCTGCGGGCGCTGGGGCAGGAGGACGACGCGCGGGCGCTGGAGTCCGAGGGACAGCCAAGCCGTCCCCTAATACGGGTTGCCGCATGAACACTTCTTTTGAGCCGATCTGCGCGGCGAGCGCGCCGTGCAAATGCTGCGGCGCGGACGCCCCGCTGTACGGCGTGGCGGACTTTCACAAGCACTGCAACGTCACCGCGCCGGGCACGCTGGCGCTGTCGGGCATCCCGATCTACTATCACCGGTGCCGGGAATGCGGCTTCCTGTTCACGGCGGCCTTTGACAACTGGACGCCCGACGACTTCAGCCGCCACGTCTACAATGACGAGTATGTCCTGGCGGACCCGGACTTCCAGGCGGCGCGCCCGGCAAACAATGCCCACCTGATCTGCCACCTCTTCGGCGGGACGCCGTCGCTGTCCATCCTGGATTACGGCGGGGGCAACGGCCGGACGGCGGCCCTACTGCGCGAGGCCGGGTTCCGCGACGTGGACACCTACGACCCCTTCGTGCCGGCGCACGCCGCGAAGCCCGCGCGGCGCTACGATCTGGTGATCAGCATTGAGGTGCTGGAGCACTCCCCGCAGCCGCGCGCGACGCTGGAGGAGATGGACTCGCTGGTCGCGCCCGACGGGCTGATCCTGTTCTCCACGCTGCTGCAAGGAGCGGACCTGGAGACCTGCGGCATGAACTGGTGGTACATCGGCCCGCGCAACGGGCACGTCTCGCTCCACTCGCGGCAGAGCCTGCTATGCCTGGCGGGGCCGCTGGGCTACCAATTCGGCTCGTGCGGCGACGGGCTGCACGTCCTGTTCCGGCAGCCGCCCGAATTCGCCCGGCATTTCATCACGGGGGGAAAGGCATGACCTTGTTCACGCAGTTCACGCAGTTCAATCAGGCCAAGCGCTGCCGCTACGGCACCGTGCTCTACAACGTCAATGACGCCTACGTCGGGCGGTCGCTGGCGCTCTACGGCGAGTTCAGCGAAGGTGAGGTGGAGGTCTTCCGGCAGATTCTCGCCCCCGGATGCGTCGTGCTGGACGTCGGGGCGAACATCGGGGCGCACACCCTCTTCTTCGCGCAGGCGGTGGGGCCGGAGGGGGCGGTGCTGGCGTTCGAGCCGCAGCGGGTGGTGTTCCAGACGCTGTGCGCCAACATGGCCCTGAACAGCGTCACCAACACGCGCTGCATCCAGGCGGCGGTCGGGGAAGCGCCGGGGCGTCTTCTGGCGCCGCCGATGGACTACGGCCGGGCCAACAACTTCGGCGGCATCGCGCTGGGCGGCTTCGAGGCCGGCGAGGAGGTGGACGTGCTGCGTCTGGACGACTTTGATCTGCCGCACTGCCGGCTGATCAAGGTGGACGTGGAGGGCATGGAGCTATCCGTCCTCAAGGGGGCGGCGGGGCTGATCGCGCGGCACCGCCCGCTGCTCTATGTGGAGAACGACAAGCCGGAGAAGTCGGACGCGCTGATTCGCCACATCGCCGCGCTGGGCTACGACCAGTACTGGCACAACCCGACGCTGTTCAACCCGGAGAACCACGACGGCAACCCGGACAACGTGTTCCCGCGCGTCGTGTCGCGGAACATGCTCTGCATTCCGCAGGAGCTCGGCCAGCAATTGTCGGGATTCCCGCGCGTGCAGATCCCGGCGGCCCAATAAACCGTCAGAAAAACTGGCTCAAAAGGCCTAAGGATTTGGCTCGCCGCGCCGAAAATCATTTTGTACGCGGACGAACCGGCTGAACTGGCCCGACCTCAGGCGCAAAACGGACCGCCTCCCGCACTGAGAGGGCGCAGGACAGAAAACTCGCCGGCGTACAATCACCGGCAGGATGCCAATCACACACACCGTCTCCGGCGGCGACGCCCGGGGACATCATGGAGGAAAAAGAAATGCCGTTCCTGATCAACACCAACGTGACCGCCCTGAACGCGGCCAACAACCTCGGCGTCAACAGCGACAACCTGAACAATGACATCGCGCATTTGTCGTCCGGTCTGCGGATTAACTCAGCGGCGGACGACGCCGCCGGCCTGGTCATCTCGAACAGCCTGTCGGCGCAAGATGCGGGCATCACCCAGGCCACGCGCAACACCAACGACGCCATCAACGTCGTCAAGACCGCCGACAGCGCGCTGGGCCAGGTGAGCACTTTGCTCACCAACATCCGCCAGCTCGTCCTGCACGCCGCGAACGTCGGCGCCAACGACCCCACGGCGGCCGCCGCCGACAAGGAGGCCATCCGCCAGGCCGTCAACAGCATTGACCGGATCGCCAACACCACGCAGTTCAACAACAAGAATCTGCTGCAGGGCAACGCCGGCACCACCTCCGGCTCGTCCACCAGCCTGACCTTCCAGATCGGCGCCAACGGCGGTCAGACGGTGCAGGTAGCCATCGGCGACGCCCGCTCCCTGAACCTGGGCAACGTCACCACGACCGACACCTTCACCGGCGCGGACGGCTCGGCCACCTCCTTCGCCGCCGCGCAGAGTCTGTCCTCCCTGGGCGGCGCGACCCCCTCGCTGGACATCACGGCCGGCAGCAACGGCAACAACGCGCAGGAGGCGCTGCAGATCGTGGACAACGCGATCAACCAGGTCTCCACCGAGCAGGCGGATCTGGGCGCGGTGCAGTCCAACGAGCTGCAGACCAACGTTCAGAGCCTCGCCACTGCCCAGACCAACACGGAGTCTTCGCTCAGCTCGATCCGCGACGTGGACCTGGCGACCGAGATCGTGGACTACACCAAGAACCAGATTCTGGTGCAGGCGGGCACCTCGGCTCTGTCGCAGGCCAATCAGGCTCCGCAGGCGATCCTGAAGCTCCTACAGTAAACTCGCTCCTTCACGTCCCGGCGGGGCAGGCGCAAGCCTGCCCCGCCTTTTTCGCGTCACGCGGGGCCGCGAGGCGCGGAAAAAGTCCCTACAGAAAACAAGCACACAAGCCGATTAAGGAGTATGTCCACTACCCCACCCATTAGTTTCTCGGGGCTAGCGTCGGGCCTCGACACGAGCAGCATCATCTCAAGTCTGGTCCAGGCGGAGCAACAACCAATCACGCAGGTGCAGCAGCAAGAGAGCACTTATAATGATGCGCTCTCGGCGTGGCAGAGTCTCAACAGCAATCTGTCGCAGCTGCAGAGCGCGGCGTCCAGCCTGAGCCAAGCCGCCACCTTCACGGCGGCTACGGCCGCCTCCTCGGATTCGTCGGTGGCCTCGATCACGGCGCTTCCGGGCGCCCAGATTGGGAACCACACGCTGACCGTCACGCAGGTGGCGCAGTCGCAGAAGGTCGTCACGAAGTCCATCACGAGCGGCAGCACCGCCCTGGGCGAGACGGGCAGCTTCACCCTCAACGGCAAGACGATCACCGTCGGCGCGACCGACGCGCTGACCGATGTGGCCGTCAAGATCAACGCCTCCGGGGCGGGGGTGACGGCGACGGTGGTCCACGTCGGGCAGAACGACTATCGGATGACCCTGACCGGCAACCAGTCCGGCACGGCCAACGCGCTCTCGGCCGCCGACAACGGCAGCGGCACGGTGCTGTCGGACCTGGGCCTGATCTCCGGCGCCGCCGCGATCCGGCAGGTGGTCACGCCCGATGCCGGCCACACGGGGGCCGGCTCGCTCGGCCTCAACAGCGCGACGCAGTCGGTCGCCAACACCCTGGGCATCGCATCGGGCAGCGCCGCGTCCGGCACGATTCAGATCAACGGCGTCGGCGTCGCCGTCAACCTGAACACGGACTCGCTCAACACCATCGCGGCCAGCATCAACAAGGCGGGCATCGCAGGCATCACGGCGGAGGTGGTCGCCCTGCCCGACCCCAGCGGCAACATCAGCGGCAGCAGCCCGCAGCAACTCCAGATTCTCAGTTCGGGCACGGCACCGCAGTTTACCGACTCCAACAACATCCTACAGACGCTGGGCGTCACGCAGAGCGGCTTCACGGGCACCATCAGCCAGGCCCAGGACGCAAAGTTCAGCCTGGATGGGCTGAACATGACCCGCTCCTCAAACATCGTCAGCGACGCCATCCCCGGCGCGACCCTCACCCTGCTGTCAGGCACCCCGTCCTCGCCGGGCACGGCGACTCTGAGCGTGACGCAGGACACGAACAGCATCGTCCAGTCGGTCCAGAGCTTCGCCACCGCCTACAACGCCATTCAGGACTTCATCACCCAGCAGAACACATTCACGGCCCCGGCCGGCAACGCGGCCGGGCAGGCGGGGACCTCGCCCCCGCTCTTCGGCGACTCCACTCTGAGCCAGATTCAGCAACAGCTCGGCAACACGCTCAACGCGGTCGCCGGCGCCACGACATTGGAAAGCATCGGCCTGACGCTGAACTCGAGCGGCGACCTGAGCGTCAATGCCTCCACGCTCACCAGCGCCCTCCAGACCAACCCAACACAGGTGGCAAGTCTGTTCGGCCTCTCGGGACAGGCGGACAACCCCGGCGTCCAGTTCGTCACCGGCAGCATCAAGACTCAGGCGTCCAGCGGGCCGGGCTATGCCATCAACATCACCCAGGCCGCCACGCAGTCGTCGGCGCTGGCCCAGGCGGCGCAGTCGGGAACGAGCACCGCCCCGGAGACGCTGACGTTCAACGGCGCGCTGTTCAACAACAGCGCGACTTCCATCACGCTGCCCGCCGGCAACGCGCTTCAGGACACAGTCAACCAGATCAACGCCAGCAGCAGCCTCAACGGGAAGATCTACGCCAGCATTGACCCGGCCACCCACGCCCTGAAGCTGGCGTCACTCTCCTACGGCTCGGGCACGGGCTTCACCGTCACCAGCGATCAGACCAGCGGCGGCTCCGGCATCGCGGCCGGCACGACGGCGACGGCGGGCGTGGACGTCCAGGGCACGATCAACGGCGAGGCGGCGACCGGCCAGGGCCGCACGCTGACCGGCAACGCCGGCAACAGCACGACCGAGGGAATCCAGCTCCTGGTCTCGGCCACCTCCGCCGGAGCCTACGGCCATGTTCAGGTCACCCACGGCGTCGCGGACGCCCTGGGCAACGCCCTCACCCAGATCATGGACCCCATCAGCGGGGGGGTCATCCTCGCCGAGAACAGCCTCAACACTCAGATCAGCAATGCCCAGCAGCAGATTCAGAACATTCAGGACCAGGTGAGCGCCTACCAAGACTACCTGACGCAGATGTTCAGCGACATGGAGACCCGCGTGGCTCAATTGCAATCCCAGGGCGCCGCCTTCGCCGCTCAGATCGGCACCTCGACCAGCACCAGTTCCACCAGCAGCATTGGCGGCTCCCTCAGCAGCAGTTCAAAGGCCTAAATACTCTTAGATAAGGAAACCCATGAGTCGATTTGCTCCGAACGCCCAGTACCTGAAGACGGCCGTGGAGACGGCGACGCCCACTCGCCGCCTGCTGATGCTCTACGATGGCGCGATCCGCTTTCTCGGCCAGGCCCTGCCTGCGATGCGCGCGCGCGACTACGAGGCGCAGTCCCGCTTCATCGGCAAGGCCCAGGACATCATCGTCTATCTGCGCGCGACCCTGGACTTCGAGGCCGGCGGCGCGGTCGCCCGACAACTCGAAGCAGTATACACGCCGATGTACGACATGCTCACCGACGCCAACATCCACGACCGGCCGGAGAAGATCGAGAAGGTGATCGAATTCCTGCGCGAACTGCGCGAGGCCTGGGTCGAGGTGGATCGCCAGTGCCAGATGGGCAAAAGCGCCGGGCGTGACCCCGGCGCAAAGTCGGAACTTGTCGCCGCCTAGCGCCGTCAAAGCGATGACTACTTCCACAGCATAAGGAACGTTACAATGTCCCTTTCCAGCCGCAGTGCCGAACGCGCCAAATATGACTACCTGCTCCAATTGGCCCGCGAGCAGATTCAGGTCCTGGAATCCGATGATCTGTTCGCATTTGACCGCATCCTGATGGCAAAGCGCACTCTGATCGAGAGCCTGGTGGACGGGCGCACCCTGATGGCCGCCGATCCGTCGCTGCGGACGCTGGTGACGCAGGTGCAGGACCTGGACAAGACCGCCCAGCGCCTCCTGTATCGCAAGGTAGGCCGCATCATGCGCGAGATGGCGGAGTTGCAGCAGTTCAAGAAGGCAAAGCGGGCCTATGGCCGCTCCGTCCAACCGCCTGCCATGCTGCGCTTCACGCCCGAAGCGTCCAGTTTCCTTGACCGACGCTCGTGAGCGCCCCGACAAGCACCCTCTCCCTCACCGGGGAGAGGGTTTTTGCTTGCCGGGTGCGAATAAGGAGGCATGAAAACACCGGGCATCAAGAAGGCCACCAAGGACTATGAGGCGTGGCTGGGGGAGCGGACGACACTGGTGCAGGCCGACCTCGAGGCCAAGCACCAGATGATGGCGCAGGGCGCGTTCGCGTTCCTGCGCGGGACCTTTTATCGCTGGTCCCAGACGTGGCCGCAGGTCTGCGCACACCTGACGCAGACGCCCCCCGTGCTGGCGGTGGGCGACCTGCACGTGGAGAACTTCGGGACGTGGCGCGACAGCGACGGGCGCTTGGTCTGGGGGGTGAACGACTTCGACGAGGCCTACTCCATGCCGTATGCCAATGACCTGGTGCGCCTGGCGACGAGCGCCATCCTGGCGGTCCAGGAGAACCATTTGTCGCTCAAGCCGGAGGAGGTCTGCGGGGCGGTACTGGCCGGATATCAGGAGGGGCTGGCGGCGGGGGGGCGGGCGTTCGTTCTGGCCGAGCACCATGCCTGGCTGCGCCAGATCGCGCGCGGGGCGTTGAGCGACCCGGTGACGTTCTGGCAGAAGATGGACAAGCTCGCCGAGGTCAAGGAGGGCGTTCCGGCGAGCGCGCGGGAGGCGATGGAGTCGCTGCTGCCGGACCCGCAGCCGGAGTACCGGGTGGTCCACCGGCGGGCGGGGGTCGGGAGCCTGGGGCATCAGCGGTTCGTGGCGGTGGCCGACTGGTGCGGCGGGGAGATCGCGCGGGAGGCGAAGGCGCTGGTGCCGTCGGCCTATCTTTGGGCGATCGGCGAGGACAAGGGGCCGATCGAAATTCTTTATCAGGCAATCATCACGCAGGCGCGGCGGGCCTGCGACCCGTTCGTGCAGCTCCGGGGTATGTGGATCGTGCGGCGTCTGGCCCCGGACTGCTCGCGTGTCGCGCTGGAGTCCCTGCCGGCGGAGCGGGACGAGGCGCGGCTGCTGCACGCGATGGGCTGGGAGACGGCGAACATTCACCTGGGCAGCCGGGAGACGGTGGGGGCGGTGCGCCGGAACCTGGAGCGCCAGCCCAAAGACTGGCTGCGGAAGGCGGCGGAGAAGAT
>Ga0213875_10002680_pt1 | contig 10508 bp, 8 predicted proteins | sample BarmaccomBMRX_R8_FD_160105 | JGI IMG/M metagenome (GOLD analysis project Ga0213875, IMG submission 160105) | Root-associated microbial communities from Barbacenia macrantha in rupestrian grasslands, the National Park of Serra do Cipo, Brazil - RX_R8 | ecosystem: Host-associated > Plants > Roots... | reverse complement strand
GTTCACCGTCGACGCGTCGACGCGGACGCCGTGCGGCACCACGACGTCGAACGCGACGTCGGTATCGTTGTCGTTGTCCTGTTCCGACTCGTCGCAGCCCGCGTTGGCGTGGGGCGCATAGCGAACGCACACGACGACGCCGTCGGCGCGGTGCTCGACGTGAATCGCGACGGCGTTCGGATCGCTCCGTTCGGCGCGCTTCGTCGCGTGCACCGTGAACCGGTCGCCGGTCTGCACGTGCACGCGCCCGTTGACGTCGCGGATCGTCACGCTCTGCCCGGCGCGAAGCGGTCCGGAATAGTCGAACGGCTCGCCGGCCAGCGCCAAAACTAAAAGCATAGTTTCACGGTACGCCGCGCGTGCCGGTCGTGTCAAGGCCGGCGGTCGCGGCACGGTCGGCGCCGCGCTCGGTATACAGGCGGAGCTCCGCGATGTCGCGCGGGAACAGCAGGCCGAGCGTCCAGTCCAACGCCACGCGCACGCGGCGGTCGACGCCCGGCAGGCGCGCGAGGTAGTATGTCCGCCACAGCACCCACGCGAGGAAGCCGGCGAGCACGAAGCCGCCGGGAAGCTCGGCGACGCCGCGGCGGGCGCCGAGCGACGCCATCGTCCCGAGCGCCGTGTACCGGAACGGCTTCGTGGGCGTGCCGCGCAGCGTCGCGACGATGTTGTCGGCGAGCGCCGGCCCTTCGCGGATCGCGTGCTGCGCCGTCGCCGGATACCACGCGGCCTTGTCGCCGAGCTCGGCGTCCGGCTTGACGGGAATCCACGCGCAATCGCCGAGCGCCCACACGCCGGGCACGCCGACGGCGGACATGTCGGGATTGACGACGATGCCGCCGTTGCGCGCACGCGTGAACTGCGGCAGGTGCTGCAGCACCGGCGACGGCCGCACGCCCGCGCTCCAGATCGTCGTCGCGCATGCGATGAGGCGCCCGGATTGCAGCGCGATGCCGAACGCGTCGATCTGCGTGACGCCGTCACCGATGACGAGCTCGACCTTGCGTCGCGCGAGGTTACGGGTGGTGTAGCGGCCCATGCCTTCCGGCAGATCCGGCAGCAGCGCGCGCCCCGCTTCGATAAGCACCATGCGCACGTCGCCGAGCTGCAACGGACGGTAGAAGCGCACGATCGAGTGAAAGAAGTCGACGAGCTCGCCCGCGCACTCGCAGCCGGTGTATCCGCCGCCGACGACCGCGAACGTCAGCAGCCGCCGGCGCGCGGCGCCGGGCGGCGTCACGACGGCCTGTTCGAGCGCGGCGACGATGCGGTTGCGCAGCGTCTCCGCGTCCTCCAGCGTCTTCAGCGGCAGCGTGTGCTCCTCGACGCCCGGGATTCCGAACGTCGACGTGACGGATCCGAGCGCGAGCACGAGGTGATCGTAGCGCAGCTGCGTGACGTCACCGGTGATCGGATGCCGCGCTTCGACGAGGCGCTCGTCGAGATCGACGCGCGCGATCTCGCCGAGCACGAACGTCGTGCGCCGCAGCTGCGCGCGCACCGGCGTCGCGACGTGCCGCGGTTCGAGGCCGCCCGAGCTCACTTCCGGCAGCATCGGCGTGAACAGCGTGAAGTTGTCGCGGCTGACGAGCGCGATGTCCGCCTCGTCGGCACGCAGCCTGCGCTCGAGCCGGCGCGCCGCGGCGACGCCCGCGAACCCGCCGCCCAGCACGACGATCTTCATCACCGTTTCATTCCCGTCCACGGATGCACCCACGGGTGCCAGGTCATGAGCGCGACGGTCAGCACGCCCGCCGCGAGCAGGAGCCACAACGCCGCGTTCGCCGCCCTACGCATCCGCGGCCTCGCGAATCGACGGCGCGAGACGGTCGATCTCCGCGACCCGCGCGGCGTACCGCGGCGCGCCGCCGACGTCACCGGGCACGCGCTCGCCGTGGCGCGTCGCGACGTACCACGCGAGCGTCGCGGCGTGCCGCAGCATCGCGTCCGGGATCAGCGCGCGCTCGTCGTGCGACAGCGGCGCTTCGGCCGCGTACGCGCGAACGAGCGGCGCGATGCGATCGACGCGCAGCGGCGCGTCGTCGCCCTCCCGCGCGAACTCGTCGAGCAGCACGCCCACGTCGTAGACGCGCTCGGTCTCGTGCGCGAAGTCGAAGTCGATCAGCGCGCGCACGTCTCCCGCGCGTGCCGTGACGACGTTGTCCGGGTTGACGTCGCCGTGCACGACGACGTGCGGAAGCGCGCGTGCGCGCGGCGCGACGCGCACCGTCGCCGCGCTCACCGCGACGACGAGCGCGCTCCAGTCGACCGCGCGGCCGACGAGCGGGTCGGCCGCGAAGCGTGCGAACCGCTCGCGCAGCCACGGGAGCGTTCCGAGGAATCGCGTCGAGCGCATCCCGCTGCCGACGTGCACGTCGTGCATCGCGCGGTGGAAGCGCGCGAGCACGCGCGCCACCTCCGACGCGGCCGGTTCGTCCCGACGGCCGGTCGACCCGTCGACGTACGGCAGCACGGCCGCGATCCCGCCGCCCGGAGGCGTCACGATCGTTCGGCCGCGCGCGTCGCGCAGCGGCGCGACGACCTCCGGCATGCGCCGCGACGCATGCTCGGCGATCGCGTGCTCGAACGCGACGGCGGCGCGCGACACGTGCAGCCGGCCGTAGCGGCGCACGACGAACCGGCCGGCGCGCGCGTCGACGCGCACCGTCTCGTTGGAATACCCGCGCTCGAGCGAGACGGCCGACGCACCGCCGACGTCGATGCCGAAGGACGCGGCGACGACGAGCGCGTCTTCGGCCGTCACGCCGGCCCCGGAGCGGTCGGGGTCGAGCGAGAACGTAGCGCGGCAATGCATGAGGACGAGCCGCCGAAGCCGCAGCTTCCGACGGGCACGAAGCGGCGCGGCGCGCAGACCGCGGGCGGCATCGCGGTCGCGATCGGCGTGATGCTCGCGAAGGCGAAGTCGGTGCTCGCGCTCATCCTGTCGTGGAAGTTCCTCCTCATCGGCGCGAAGCTGGCGTGGCCGCTCGGCACGATGTTCCTCTCGCTGTGGTTCTACGCCGTGCTGTTCGGCGGCTGGAAGATCGCGGTCGTGTTCGTGCTGATGATCCTCGTGCACGAGCTCGGGCACTACACGACGTGGCGCAACTTCGGCATCCCGGCGTCGCTGCCGCGATTCATCCCGGGTTTCGGCGCGTTCGTCGCCGCGCCCGCGACCGGCACGCCGGGGCAGAACGTCGCGGCGGCGCTCGCCGGTCCGGCGTTCGGCGTCGCCGCCGCCGCGCTGTGCTGGGCGTTCGGCTGGTATCTCGGCGAGCCCGGCCGTCCGCCGCAGGACCGCTTCTGGACGGGCTGCGCGTACATCGGCTTCTTCATCAACCTCTTCAACTTGATCCCGACGCCGCCGTTCGACGGCGGCGCGGTCGCGGGCGCCATCGACGCACGGCTGTGGATCGTCGGCGCGGTGCTCCTCACGCTCTGGGTCATCTTCTTCGCGCACACGCCGTTCGGCATCGTGATCGTGCTGCTGATGCTGCTGACCGCGATCCCGCGCGTGCTGGCGGTGCTGCGCGGCCAGATCGATCCGCGCGGCAGCGGCCTCACGGAAGGCCAGCGGGTCGCGACGCTCGTGGCGTACCTCGCGCTGATCGGCGTCGGTGTCGCGGGCGCGGCGGCGACGCTCATCGAGCGGACCGCTGCGACGTAGCGGCGCGCTGGTCGCGGCCGCCGTCGCGTTGCTCGTCGCGGTCACGGCGGTCCGTCCGCCGCCGGCGCACGGCCCGTTCGGCCGCGACTTCGAAGCGTACTACGCGGCCGGCGCGACCCGGAACGCCGGCGGCGATCCGTGGTCGCGCGACGTGTGGCGCGTCGAGTCGACGATCGGGGGCGTCGACCGCGGCGAGGAGCTGCTGCCGTTCGTCGGACCGGCGTTCGTGCTGCCGCTCTTCGCAGCGCTCGCGCGGCTCCCGTTCGGCGCGGCCGAACGCGTGTGGAGCGGCATGCTGGCGGCGGCGCTCGGCGCGCTCGTGCTCGCATCGCTCGCGCTCGTGCGCGAACGGCGCGTCGTCGCGCTGCTCGCGGCGTTCGTGTTCTGCATCGCGAGCGGCACCGGAACGAGTGCGCTCGCGCTCGCGCAAGCGGCGCTGCTCGCCGCGGCCGGCATGGCGTGCGCGCTCGTCGCGCTCGATCGTCGGCGCGCCGTCGCGGCCGTCCCGGCGATCGTGATCGCGGCGGTGCAGCCGAACGTCGCGCTCGCGCTCGTCGCGCGGCTGCGCGACCGCACGGCGCTGATCGCGACGGCATGCGCGCTCGCGTGCGTCACCGCGATCACGCTTGCCGGTGGCGGCGTGCGCAGTCTGCTCGCGTACGTGCAGCGCCTCGGCGCACATGGCGACGCGGAACGCTTCATCGCGATCCAGTACACGCCCACCGCGATCGCGCACGCATGGGGCGCGACCGCGCCCACCGCGTCGGCGCTCGGCGCCGCGGTGGCGATCGTCGCGGTGCTCGCGGCGATCGTCGCGATCGTTCGCGCGCGCCTCGGCGCGCTCGACGGAACGCTGCTCGCGATCGCGGCGCTGCCGCTCGCGGTGCCGTTCTTCCACGAGCACGACTTCGTCGTCGAGCTGATCCCGTTGCTGGTCGTCGCCGTGCGCGCGCGCGGAACGGTGCGGGCGCTCGCCGGCGCGGCGGCGGCGCTCGTCGGCGTCGACTGGTTCGGACTCGCGCAGCGCCCGCCGGCCGCCGCGCAGATCCTCGCGCTGGGCGCGGCGAGCATGCTCGCGTTCGTCGCGCTCGGGCGCTCCGCGCGCCTGTCGCGCGCGGACGCCGTTCCGCTCGCGCTGCTCGCCGTCACCGCCTGCATCGCGCTGCCGCTGGCGCGCGCGCATCACGCGCCGACGTGGCCGGATGCGTTACCGCCGACGTACCGCGCGCCCGCGAACGTACCTGCGTCGTCGGTCTGGGCGGACGAACAGCACGTCGCGGGCCTCGACGGCGCCGATCCCGTGTGGGGCGCGTTGCGCGCGATCCCGCTGGCGGGCTGCGTCGTCCTCGCGGCGGCCGTGGTGGCGGGAGCGCGACGACGTCCCGAACGCGAATGATCCGGCGATGACCGTTCGCGCGGGACGCCGCGACCTTCGTCGCTACAGCCGCCACCTGCTGATCCCGGAAGTCGGACTCGACGGTCAGGAGAAGCTCGCGCGTGCGCGCGTGCTCGTCGTCGGCGCGGGCGGGCTCGGCACGCCGGTGCTGCAGTACCTCGCCGCGGCCGGCGTCGGACGCATCGGCATCGTCGACGACGACACGGTCGACGTCACGAACCTGCAGCGTCAGGTGATCTACGCCGACGCGGACGTCGGTCGTCCCAAAGCCGAGGTCGCAGCGCAACGCGTGGTCGCGCAGAACCCGCAGATCGCCGCCGATCCCATCGGCATCCGGTTCGACGCCGGCAACGCGCGCGCGCTCGTGCGCCTGTACGACGTCGTCGTCGACGCGACCGACACGTTCGGCGCGCGCTACCTCATCAACGACGCGTGCCGGCTCGAAGGCAAGCCGGACGTCTACGGCGCGATCTTCCGCTTCGACGGCCAGGTCAGCGTCTTTGCGCCCGGCGGTCCGTGCTACCGCTGCGTGTTCCCGGTCGCGCCGCCGGCCGGCACGGTGCCGACGTGCGCCGAAGGCGGCGTGCTCGGCGTGTTGCCCGGCATCGTCGGCACGTGGCAAGCGAACGAGACGCTGAAGCTGCTGCTCGGCATCGGCACGCCGCTGATCGGGCGCCTCACGCTGATCGACGCGCTCGACGCAACGGTGCGCGACGTGCGCCTCGCCGTCGACCCCGACTGCCCGCTGCACGGCGAGCACGCCACCATCACGGATGTCGGCGAATCGCACGACGAACCGCGCCCGCCGCTCCGCGTCGACGAGATCGGACCGGAATCGCTCGACGACTACCTGAGCGCGCACGGAAGCGCACGCGTGCTGGACGTACGCGAACCGCACGAAACCGCCCTCGGCCCGGCGCCGCAAGCAATTCACATCCCCGCAAGCGAACTAGAAGCACGCATGCACGAGCTCGACACGGCAACGGACTACGTCGTGGCGTGCCGCATCGGCGTCAAATCCGCATGGGCCACGCAACGGCTCCACGACGCCGGCTTCCGGCGCCTCCACCACCTACGCGGAGGCCTCCTGGCGTACGCCGCCCACAACGAAAGCTTCGACGTCTTCTAACCCCCCACGCGCCGCCGCCCATCGCCCCGAGCCGCGTCGGCGAGAGACCACACGCACGCAAGCCGCAGCACCCTCGGCTACCGCGAGATTCTCCGACCGAAATCGACAAGCTCAGGGCGACATCAGATCCCGCGACAGCGACGCCGCGATATCCACGCAGTGACATCGACGCGATGACCCTTGACACCGTGACAGCGACGCGGCGGACGTCGACGCCGCGACATCGACGCGGCGTCGACGCATCGTGACCATGTCGCGAGCGGCGGTGCGTGGGTGCGGCGGGCACTCTGAACGAGCGTGCGCAGGATGCGCGGAAGCGATGTGAAGACGTAGCGACCGGAGCGCCGGATGCGCGAAGGGAGCGGCCCGCCGCACCCACGCACCGCCGCTCGCGACCACGACACAACGACGACCGTGCGGCGTTCAGATGTCGATGTTCATGGAGTCGTCGAACGGCGACACCTGATTCGGATGAAAGCCCGTGAGATCGGTGTTGCGCGCGTACGTGTCCTCGCGGATGTCGAGCACGGCGATGGGAGCGTCCGAAGCGATCCCTTGCTGGACGATGTTCGAATAGGGCTGACGCTGCTTGGAATCGTAGAGCAGCTTGAAGCGGTTCATCGCGTCGGTGACCTTGCGGTCGCAGTAGCGGGGATCGTTCTGGCCCTTCGGCGGAATCTGCTCGCACGAGTACACGTTGGAAAGATCGCCGATCGGATCGCCGCCCCAGGCAAACGTGATCATGTCCCATTTCCCGCCGTAGACGATGCCGCCGCTGGCGTACGGCGCGAACATGAGCGGCGCCGGATAGTGCCGGACGCTGATCGCGACGCCGAGCTTCTGCCAGTTCGCGCGCATGAGCTCGATGCCCTGATCGGCGTCCGGCGTTCCCGTCGTCGTCGCGAACGTGAACGTCATCGTTTTGCCGTTCTTCGTGCGCAGACCGTTCGGGCCCATGGTCCAGCCCGCGTCGTCGAGCAGCTTGCCCGCCGCGGCCAGATCGAACGGCGTCGTCGGCACGGCCGGATCGTGCGCGGGATGGATCGGCGAGATGGGATCGTCCTGGATGACGCCGAGCCCGTGGTGCAGCTTCGCCTTGATCTCTTCACGGTCGATCGCCATGCGGAGCGCACGCCGCACGCGGACGTCGTCGAGCGGCGGGTGCGTGTTCTGAAAGTCGAGATGGTCGAAGTAGTAGCTCGGATACCGGTCGACGACGATCCCGGGAACCGCGCGCGCACGGTCGTAGAACGCGAACGACACGCCGGCCCACAGGTCGATCTCGTGCGTCTCGAGCTGCGTCAGCACGGTGTTGCGGTCCGGCACGATCCGGAAGACGATCTTCTTGAGCTTCGGTAGGCCGCGGAAGTACAGCGGGTCGGGAACGAGCGTGACCGAGTCCGCGCGCTTCCACGACTGGTACTTGAACGGCCCGATCCCGACGGGCAGCGCGTTGTACGGCGCGTTGTTGATGTTCGGAAGCGTGCCGAGGAGGTGCACCGGCAGCACGCACGGGTTTGCGCCGCCCGACCCGAAGAACGTCGCCGCGTACGCCGCGTACGGCTTCTTCAGATGGTAGACCACGGTGTATTTGTCGGGCTCGTCGACCTTCGTGATGAGGTCCCACCCGTCGCGCCCCACCTCGTTGTTCGCCGGGTTCAGCACGACTTTCGTCGAGAACACGACGTCGTCCGCGGTGAAGGGCACGCCGTCGGACCACTTGGCATTCTTGCGCACGTGGTACGTGAGCGTTAGGCCGTCTTTGCTGATCCCGCCGTTGGCTTGCGTCGGCACGACCGTCGCGAGCTCGGGCACCGGGAGATTGTGCACGTCGTACTTCACGAGCCACGCCATCGTCATCGACGACATGTACGAGACGACCAACTGCTGCGAGAGGTGCGGGTTGAGGCCGACGATGTCTTCCGCCGTCGCGTAGCGCAGCACGTGCGGGATCGTGTACGAGTGCCGGCCGCCCGCGCCCGGTCCGGGCATCGCGACGCCGCCGCCGGCGGTCGACGCCACCTTCGTGCAGCCCGTCGCGAGCATCAGCACGGCAAGAACGAGGGCGGAGCTCTGCTTCACGATGCGTTCCTCAGATGTCGGCGTCGACGAGACCGTCGAACGGGGTGACTTGGTTCGGGTGAAAGCCGCGCAGGTCGGCGTTGTACGCGTAGACGTCCTCGCGCACGTCCAAGACGATGGTCGGCACGGCGTCGACGAGCCGCTCCTGCAGCGCGCGCGACGTCGCGCGCTGCTGCGCGAGGTCGTAGGTCGCGTCGAACGCGTACATCGCGCGGTCGGCCGCCGCGTCGCGAAAGCGCGGCACGTTCTGGCCTTTGGGCGGAACGCGATCGCTCTCGAACAAGTTCGCGAGGTCGCCGTTCGGCGGCGGATACCACGCGTACATCGTGAGGTCGAACTTGCCGCCGTAGATGATGCCGCCGGTCTGCGCGGGCGCGAAGAAGAGCGGTGAGGGATAGCGCTTCACGTCGAACCGCGCGCCGATCGCCTGCCACGTCGGACGGATCAGCTCCAGGATCTGATCCGTATCGGGGAGACCCGTGCCGATCGCGAACGTGAAGTCGAGCCGGTCGCCGCGCTTCGCGCGGATGCCGTCGGGACCGCGGCGCCAGCCGGCGGCGTCGAGCATCCGGTTCGCCGCATCGACGTCGAACGGCACGCGCGGCAGGTCGACGTGCAGCGGATGCCCCGGCGGAAACGGCGTCTCCTGGAGCACGCCGATGCCGTGCCGGATCGTGTCGACGATCTCGCGGCGGTCGATCGCGAGCCGCAGCGCGCGGCGCACGACCGGATCGCGCAGCGCGCCGTGATCCATCTCGACGTCGATGTGGTTGTAACCGTACGACGGTTGCCGCAGCGTCGCGACGCCGGGCAGCGCGTGCACGCGGTCGAAGAACGCGGCCGGCACGAGCGCCCACAGGTCGATCTCGTGCGTCTCCAGCTGCGTGAGCGCCGTGTTGCGGTCGGGGATGATCGTGAAGATCACACGCTGCAGCTTCGGCTTGCGGCCGAAGTAGTTCGGGTCGGCGACCATCTCGACGCGGTCCGCACGTTTCCACGACACGTACTTGAACGGACCGATCCCGACCGGCAACGCGTTGTACGGCGCGTCGTTGATCGTCGTGCGCCCCGCGAGCAGGTGCTTCGGCAGGATGCACGGGCTCCCGCCGCCGGGGCTGAAGAAGTTGACGTAAAATCCGCTGTAGGGCTGCTTCAGCCGGAAGACGACGGTGTACGGATCCGGCGCGTCGACGCGCGCGATCCGATCGAACCCCTGATGCGTCGTCTCGTTGTTGGCCGGGTTCAGCACGACGCCGACCGAGAACACGACGTCCGCCGACGTGAACGGCGCGCCGTCCGACCACGTCGCGCCGCGCCGCAGACGATACGTGATCGTCTTGCCGTCGGCGGAGATGCCGCCGTTCGCCTTCGACGGGACCGCCGTCGCGAGCTCCGGGACGGGCAGGTTGGCGTGGTCGTAGCGGACGAGCCACGCCATGGTCAGCGTGCTCATCAGCTGCAGCGTCAGCTGCGAGTTGAGGTGCGGGTTGAGGCCGACGATGTCCTCACCGGTCGCATACCGCAAGACGTGCGGCATCGTGTACGGCCGGCGCGCGGTTTGCGCGGACGACGCGCTCGCGCCGAATGCGCACGCCGCCGCGAGAACCACCGCCGCGGCGCGCTTCACGTCAGTAGTGATACGCCCACGGATTCCAGAACGGCGTCAGGATGACCGGCGTCACGGTGAAATCCTTGAGCGCCGACGGATACGTGATCACTTCCTTGCGGAACCACAGGATGATGCACGGATCGTCCTTCGCGAACTCTTGCTGCACCGTCTTGTAGTCGGAGATCTGCCGTGCACGATCCACCGCGCCGTTCGCGTCGTCCATCGCGGCGGTCGCACGCGCGTTGTTCCAGCGCGGATAGTTCTGCCCGTGCGGGGGCATGAAGTGCCCGGAGTAGATCGCGCTCTCGTCCAAGTCGGCGGCGCCCGACCACGCGTACATCGCAACGTCGTACCGGCCTGCCGTCAGCGGCCCGTTCATCGTTTGGTCGAAGAAGAGCACGGCCGGATAGTTCTTGATCTCGGCCGCGGCTCCGATCGCCTTCCAGTACACCTGGAGCTGCGTTTGAATGAGGTGCGCCGTCGTCGACTCGACCTGCGCCGAAAGCTGGAACGCCAGCCGCACCCCGTTCTTCACGCGCACGCCGTCCCGCCCGACGTGCCAGCCGTCGGCGTCGAGCAGCTGCTTCGCGCGCGCGGGATCGTAGGCGTACGTCATCACCGTCGG
>Ga0213875_10002679_pt1 | contig 10509 bp, 9 predicted proteins | sample BarmaccomBMRX_R8_FD_160105 | JGI IMG/M metagenome (GOLD analysis project Ga0213875, IMG submission 160105) | Root-associated microbial communities from Barbacenia macrantha in rupestrian grasslands, the National Park of Serra do Cipo, Brazil - RX_R8 | ecosystem: Host-associated > Plants > Roots... | reverse complement strand
CGGTGGTCCGTTGTGATCGGGTTGATGGTCATGGGGGTAAATAGAGGTTGATGCCCTGTCCGCTGGCCAGGCTGACGGTCAGTCGGTGGATCTCGCGGGGGACGTGGTCGAGCACGTCGGCGCGGATGATCCGCGCGAGGTCGTAGAGCGGTACGAGCCAGGACCTGATCCGCCGCAGTCGTCGCGGCCAGGTGTCACGCCCTGTGGCAGGGGCCGGAGGGCCGGACGCCGAGGACGCCACCGGTACGGTCGGGTCGTCGTTGTCCCGGCGCCAGGTGAAGGAGAAGGCGAGGTTGACCAGCGTCCAGTGACGTTGGATGGCCCGGCCGGAGCGGACTTGGAAGTCTGCCCAGCCGAGTTCGTGCTTGACCTGCTTGTATTCCTGCTCGATCCAGTTGCGCAAGCTGTAGAGCCGAAGGATCTCAGCGTGGTCGGCCGGCTGGTGACGGCAGCCGCGGTGTCGGCGCCGGGGCAGGTTGGTGGCCAGATAGCGGGTGCCGGCCTCGGGCAGGGTCACCGGGTCGGTGGTGGCCACCACCATCCGTCGTGCCTGGTCGGGCCCGTAGGGACCGCACTCCATATCGGCGGCCCACCAGGTCTCGGTGTGGCCATCGCGCAGGACCCGGGTGATGCGCCGCCAACGGCCGGGGCGGGACGGTGAGATGAACCGGGGGGTGACGGTGGCGGCCGTGGCTTTCGGGGTAAGCGGCGGCCCGGCCCGCTGCCGGACCTCGGTGTTAGGGCCAAGCGCCACCACGTAGGGCAGGCCGGCCCCGTCGAGGGCATCCACCAGCACCGGCCCCTGGCTGGGGCCGTAATCGGCATCGGCGACCACCGCCCGAAAGCCGATGCCCGCCGCTCGGGCTCGCTCGACCAGTCCCACGGCCAACTGTCCCTTGGTGCGAAACTCCGGGTCGTGCTTGCCGTCCGGCAACGTCGAGGCCGGCTGGTAGGGGGCCACGTGTGCGGGCCAGTACACCCTTTCGTCGGCCCAGCAGGTCGTGACGGCCACGATCCCCTCCTCGACCTTGCCGCGCGAGCCGATGTACTGCCGGGACACGTAGGCGGTGGCGTGCCCGGACTTGCGGTCCCCGGAGTCATCGATGACCAGTACACCCTGGTCGTGGGGCGCGGTGCGGGGGTCGGCCATCAGCAGTTCGATCCTGCGGTCGTTGACCGCCTGGTGGTCCCACGGCGACTCGGACAAGAACCACTGCAGCCGTTGTTCCTCGCGGTGCTTGGAGCCCACCCCCGGTTCGGTGTCCGCCAGGGCGGTCAGGGTCTTGTTCCGTTCAGTGGGGCGCAGTAGCGCCGCGGTGTAGTCCCTGATAGCGGACCGCTGGGCGCGTGAGATCAACACCGAGTCGAACTCGGCCAGGTAGCTTTCCAACGGGCCGGGCGCCGGGTCCACCGGCAGACGCGAAGTGGCCATGACCCCTCCCAAAGCGGTGGGTACCACCTCCCATCACAGCGCGATACCCACCTGATCACAACGGACCACCGTTAGGCGGGCCGCCTCGAACCCGACCCGCCGCGCCACCACTAGGCATCGTCAGCTTCCTGAGAACGGAGAAGTCAGCCACCATGATCGGGACAGCCCGGCAGTTCACCCGGCTTTTCACCCGCCCAAAGGTAGCCCGGCCAGTGGGCTGGAGCGTAGTGTCCCGCCTGCCTGTCTACCTCGTGTCGCTCGCCCTCATTCTGGTGGTGCGCGATCAAGGCGGCAGCTATCCGCAAGCCGGGCTGGTCTCGGCCCTGTACACGGTGGGCATGGCGTTGGGCGGCCCGCTCATCGCCCGCCGCATGGACCGGGCAGGCCCGCGAACCGTCCTGCTCACCACAGGACTGGCCTACCCGGCGGCACTCGTCACCCTGGTGTGGGGGACCGGCCCTGCCGCCCCGGCCCAACTCGAACTGGCCGTCCTCGCCGGCATCGCCCTGCCTCCGGCCAGCGCCTTCATGCGTACCTTGTGGGCGCGCTTACCGCTCACCGACGAAGAGCGAGACACCGCCTACCTGTGGGAGGCGACCCTCGCCGAACTGCTCGTCATTTGCGCACCGCTGATCTTCGCCGGGGTCATGATCGTCGGGTCGGCCGAGGAGGCCCTCACCGTCGTGGCCGTCGTAGGCGGTGCGGGCACGATCGGGCTGGCTTTGACACCGTTTCCACGCACGGCCCCCGACGATGCCTCCCGCTCCTCGCCACAGGCCCCTCAGCGGGTGTGGGGGCCGCTGGCGGACCGGGACGTACGGGCTTTGATTCTCGTGGTCGGTGTGGCCTCCGTTCCCATCGGCCTGATGACACTGGCCATCCCCGCACTGGTGGGCGACTTCGGCTCGCCCGGCGCCACGGGCGTGGTGTACGCCTGCTGGGGCGTCGGAAGCGCGGTGGGGGCGCTGACACTGGGCCACCTGCAGTCCACGCGGCCGGTACACGAACGGTTCCCCCGGCTGCTGCTGGTGTATGCCGTGGGAGCCGCACTGCCCGTGACGGCCACATCCGAGCTGACCCTCGGGCTTGCCCTTGCGGTGGGCGGCGCTCCCATCGCCCTGGTTTCCGCTTGCGAGATGACGCTGATCAGCCGACTGGCCGACCCGCAGCAGCAGGCCGAGACGTTCACCTGGCTCTCCCTGATTACCGTGACTGGCGACGCGGTGGGCCAGCAGGCGGCCGGCCTCCTGATCGATCCACTGGGAGCCCGTACGGTCTTCCCGGTCGCGGCATGCCTGTGCCTGGCCGCGATGGCCGCGGCCTTCGCCTTCCGCAGACGGTTCGCTCACCCCCTCGCACCCAACGCTCACGCCATCTGAACGACCCCGCACCCAGCACCGCCGGAGCGGCGCCGCTCAGGGAAACAGGAAGAACAGAAGTGACCTCGAAACAGTTCGACAGGACCGGACACATCCGTGACACTGCCCCGGACGACAGCGCGGCCAGCACGTTCCACGTATCCGTGTTCCAACCCGTAGAACAGATCGAACTACCCCACGCCGTACAGACATTCCTGAAAGACCCCGCCAGCCGGCAGATCCCCCTGGTGGTCACCGGACGTCCCGACCTGACCGCGTCGGTGGAACTCGCCCGGTACCTCTACGACGCAACCCAGCTTCCCGACCCGGTCGATCACGCCGTCCTGCTGGACGACCCCGCCAGCCTGCCGGACGGGCTCGCCGACTTCGTCCGCCCCCTGGCCCTCAACTGGTTGTCCTCCGCCGACCTGGACCGCTTCGGCCGCGACACGCACGGCACGCTCCTGGCCGTGGGCACCTACCCGCGACTACGGCTGGACCCGCTCCGAGCCCTGCTCCACCGCAGCTACCGCTCGCCGGACGTCGGCCTGTCCTTCCTCAGCGGCCGGGACTGGCGATCGCTGCTGTGGAACATCGCCAAGCAGTACGCCCGGACCGACAGCACCCTGATCCGGTCCGGCCTGTTCACCGACACCGACCGGCCCACTCCCGTAGCCGGCGTCCACACCTACGACGACCGCGAGTTCGCGCGAACCGACATCCAGGCCGCCATCCTCGACCACCGCTGGCGTTCCGTCGTCTTCCAAGGACACGGCAAAGACGACAGCATCAACCTCGGCGAGTTCACCATCTGCGGGCTGAACCCCACCGCACCCCGCCACCCCGGCACACTCGGCCCCCGCTGCGCCTACGGACTTCCCTGCTACAAACCCGAGGACAAGCTGGTGCCGCTCAACCGGGTGCGGGCAGCGGAGGTCGTCCTCAGCGCCTGCAACAGCGGGCCCCTGTCCGACCTGGCGCTCTACGACCCCCGGTACCAACTCCTGCTCAACGCGCTGGACGGCCCCGCGCGCACCGTCGTCTCGGCCGTCTCGGTGCACGACTCGGACCGCCCGGAGAACATGGCCTGGATGCATGCCGCAGGCACCTGCGCGGACTCGGTGGACGTCCTCAACGCCAGCTTGGCCGGCTCGCACCCCTACCCGGCCTTCATGAGGTTCGGCCTGCCTTCCGCCCGGAGCGCGGACCGACCCGCCTCCAAGCCCTCCGACCACCGGCCCGACGATCTAGTCCTCACCACCGGCACCCGGCTCACCGCCCTGCTCACCGGCGAACTGCTGCCGCCCCAGGACCCGCTGCGGCCGAGGCTGGAGAAACTCGCCCGCAAGGTCGATCAGTGGGTGGCCCGCCCGACCAGCCTGGCCAGCCAGTCAGACCGGGAGATCCGCGCGTCCCTCACCGCCGATCTGCAGTCCCTCGACCACGTCATCGCCCAACAGGTCGCCGCCGCCCCGGAGACCGAGTTGATGAACTACCCCGCTTACTTCGGCGACCGCAGTCGGCTGGACGAACACGTCGACGAGGTCGTCTGCCACTGCGGCCGACCGGCCCAGCGCTTCACCCGACGCGGCCTCCTACCGCACATCCTCGACACCGTCTGCGTGGTGTGCCTGCGGTGCGGAGACGTCGTCTTCCGCGTCCCCGACGCCCCCGAACTCCAGGCGTACGCCCCGGACGAGGTCGCCGCCGGCGAGGTGCTCGACGTACGCGCCCAGCTGACCGCGATGCGACCGGGACCCGTACGCCTGGGGCTGTTCGTCCCCAGTTATTTGCGCGACGACAGCGTCGTCGAACCCGCCGTCACCAAGATCAAGGGATCAGACCGGGAAACCCGCGAGGTGTCCTTCCAGGTGCACGTGGCACCCCGTACCGCTCCCCAGGCCTACTACTTCACCATCTTCGCCGTACAAGACCTCGCGATCACCACCGCCCGGCGGCACTTCGGTGTCGTTCCCCGGCAGAACTGACCCAACCCCCTCCGGAAAGGACAGCCATGAACCAGCCCGGCACCGGCCGCACCGACGACACCGCTGTCGAGGCGGACAGCGCCAAGCCCGAGATCCGGCTCATAGAGACCGACGGCGAAGTCACCTTGAGCAATCGGCGGCGAGCAGGCCATGCAGAAGTGGCGGGGCACGCTTACGCGGCGTACGGCGCCACCGAGTACACCTGCGGCACCACCCGCGGTAACGCCTACATCCCATGCTCCATCAAGGACTGATCGAAGCCCTGCCGTACTGTCCGAGCTCGTCCATCCCGGAGGCATGAACGATGACCGCTCCGCTCAACGTACCTCGACCGGTTTTGCCCGGCGTGAACAGCATCTTCCTCGCCGGCCCCTTCATGGGATTGGTCAACTCGGCCGCGGGGCGGATGCCCGATGCGGTCTGCCGGCCGTTCACCGTGCTGATCGAGCACTTCGAGCAGCACGGCATCCATGTCTACAACGCGCATCGCCGCGAGGCTTGGGGCGAGGAGGTGATGGCCCCTGCCGAATGCACCGCGCTCGACCAGAAGGAGATAGGGGATGCAGATGTCTTCGTCGCCATCCCTGGTATCCCGCCCTCGCCTGGTACGCACATCGAGATGGGCTGGGCCAGCGCCTTCGGCAAGCCGATCGTGCTGCTGATGGAGGAGGGCAGGGAGGAGGAGTACGGGTTTCTCGTCCGCGGGCTTGACTCGGTGGCGACCGTCGAGTTCGTGTACGCCACCGACATCGCCTCGGCCGTGGCGGATGTCGACGCCGCCATTCGCCGGGCTGTCAACCGGCTCCGCGCCTGCGCCTGACCAACCCTGATGCACCGGACCGGCGCTATCGCCCGGAACACAGCGGTAGCGCCGGCCGCTCGTTGAAAGCGACCGATGAGATGGAGATGAGCGGTGAGCATGTACGGGCATAGCTGGCCAGAGGTCTGGGGCGACCCGGACGCCATACGCGATCTGCTGTTCCGCGGCCTGATCGCACTGATCACACTGGTGGCCGCCTGGGGACCGCTGCGCGAACTGGGGGCCGGTGGCGGGTGGCGATCCGGCACTCTCGGGGCACGCGTCGGTGACCGGCTCTCCACCCCGGCCGGCCGGGGTACGCTCGGACTGCTGCTGGTGGTGTCGGCCGGAGTCTTCACCGTCGGCGTGGCGTTCTGGGCGGCACTCGTGTTCTTGGCGGCCAGCTTCCACCTGCTGGTCCTGGTGTATCTCTCCCAGGAGCACTCCGGGTACACCACCGAGGAGGACGACGGCACCAAGGCATTCCACGTCCACCACCACCTGCATCTGATGGGGATGACGCTGCTGGCCATGGTGTGCACGGTAGGTATCCTCGGCCTGGCGGGGGCCACAGGATCGGGCACCTCACACGCGGCGCAGGCGTTGTGGGGAGCCATCGCGGCGCACTACGTCGTGGCAGCCGTCGCCAAAGTGCGCAAGCGCGGCCTGCGGTGGCCCGACCGAAGGCTGTTCCCCTTCTACCTCACGCTGTTCGCCCGCTACAGCGCCGGTGACGGACAGCCGCTCCCGGAACACGGCCCGGCCCGCGCTCTGACCCGCCATCCCCGGTGGGGCGTGCTGCTGCTCTGGGCCGCACTGCTCCTGGAGTTCAGCACGCCGGTGATGCTGACCGGCTACGGTCCCCGGCTGGTGATCACCGCCTCCCTGGTGGTCTTCCACCTGTGCTGCCAGTGGCTGCTGGCGGTCGACTTCCGTGAGAACGCCATGCTCGCCGCCCTCGCGGCCCTGCCCCTGCCCCACGACGGCCACGGGATCCTGGCGCCGGAGGCGGCTCCGGTCCCGCTCGCGGTGGCGGTGGCCTGCGCTGCCGTGTCGCTGGCCTTGCGTGACCGGGTCTACCCCTTCTCCAGCCTGCCCATGTTCACCGCCCCCTACCGCCCCGCCACGGTGATCTCCCTGCGCTCACCAGACGGCGCCGTCGTCCACCCCGCACCCGCTCACCTCGGCAGCCCCACCTCCGCGCTCTCCCGCCAGTACGACGCCGAGGCGTCCCAGAACCAGACCGAGCCGTTCCTCACCGCGCTGCGTGACACCGCCGTCGCACGCGGAACGCCTCTGCCCAGTGAAGCCGTCTTCTGGCGGGAAGTCGTCACCGTGTCACCGGAAGGCCGGGTCCACATCAGCCTGACGCCCCTTGAGCGTCATCCCTGCACCGGCCCGAGCTCCACCGCTGCGGACTGATGCTCTTGGACCAAGGCTGGAACCCAGAGATGCCAGGAACGGCCTCGCCAACAAACGCACACACCCGTCCTCTCCTCGCCCTTGCCGGGCCCGCCTTTCGACTGCTCAGGACTGGGCGGCAGGGACTGCGCGCGGCGCGCCATCTGGCCGGGGTGGTCATCTCCCTCAGCCCCGCGCAGCGGCGTCACGCTGCTGCCGAGACTGCCCATTCCAGTCCGAGGTCGGCGAGCGTGGCGAGCTTGTCAGCGGTGAGCTTGGCGCGGCGGCTCTTGGTGTTCGACAGGAACACCCCGAGCTTCACCTCGGTGCCGTCCTCAAGTTGTTCTACATGAGCCCGGGGGACCGTCACAGAGCCTGTGCGGGCCTTGTACTGCCGCAGGGCTTCCACGCCTCGTTCGAAGGCCCACAAGGCCGTCTTGCGGGCCTTTGCGGGCGCTTCTTGCTCCGGTGGGAGCGGGGTGATGCCGAGTTGTTCCAGGCGTTCGTGCTGTCCATCCATCAGCCCAGCCCATACCGTGTGCTGGCGCTGCCGCTGCAGCCATTTCCCGATGTCCATTCCGTGTACGGTGACGCCGGGTTCCACGTACGCGAGGATGCTCTCTTCCGTGAGCATCTCCCGGACCGCCGCGTAGTGGCGTTGCCAGTCGGCCGGCCAGGCCGGGTTCCAGTCCGGATCGACCTCGCGCAGCGCCTCTTCCCACTCGGGGTGATCGGCTAGCGCGCCGGGGCGGCGGAGGTTGGAGAGCCATTGCCCGACCGGCTTGTCCAGCGCGGTCGCGGTGCGGGGGGCGCACAGTGTCCAGTGGTCCTGGTAGTACGCGCGGGCTGCCTCGAGGTTCTCCTGGAAGCGTTCGTCCGCGAGGTTCCAGACCATGCCGAGCTTGTTCAGTCGTTTGACGCGCAGGCCGGTCATCTGTCCGGCCCCGTAGGCGCGTCGCTGTTCTGCGACCCATTGTCCGAGGGGAGTTGCTCCCTCTTTGTGTCCGTATGGAACGCGGGCGTGGCCCTCGCGCTGCGTGAAGGTCTTGAGTTTTGCCCAGCCGCGTGCCCAGTCCTGCTTTTCCGTATCGATCACGTTGAAGGACACCCACTCCGCGACCATCACTGGATCACGCGGGGCGGCGAAACGCAGCAGCAGACGGGTTTCTTCCTCGCCTTCCTCGGGAGTCGCGCCGATGTTCTCGGACGGCTGGACCATGTCCTTCTGCGGCTCTTGCGGGATGGCGAGCAGTTCCACGGCCTCTTCATCGTGCGCCCGCAATCCTTCGAGCACCTTCACCAAAGGCAGATACGATCCCGAGGTGAACATGTCCGCGGGCTTCTCTCCGGGCTGGAGGAATACCGGCACGATCAGGGAGGCCAGTTTCCCCTCTCCGGGCTTTTGCCTAAGTGCCTGTGTACAAACTGATCGTTATAGCGACTCGGACGATGCGGATCGCGCCAGCCGCCGGGCCATGAGGCTGATCATCGACCAGAGCACCATCGCTTCGTGGTGCTCTGGCAGGCGTTCGTAGTCGCGCACGCAACGACGGTGCTGGAAGATCCACGACAGCGTTCGCTCCACCACCCACCGGCGTGGAAGCACCTGAAATCCCGTCATATTATCGCTACGCTTGACAATCTCCAGCGTGAGCTGCAGCTTCTTTTTGGCCCAGTCGACGAGGCGGCCCGCGTAGCCGCCGTCGGCCCATACCAGCGAGATCCTCTCGTACCAGTCGCGCAGGATCTCCAGTGCGGGCCGGGCGCCGTCGCGGTCTTGCACGCTTGCCGCCGTGACCAGCACGACCAGCAGCAGGCCGAGGGTGTCCACGATGACGTGCCGCTTGCGGCCTGCTACTTTCTTGCCCGCGTCGTAGCCGCGGGAGGCGGCACCGACGGTCTCCGCGGCCCGTACCGACTGGCTGTCGATGATCGCCGCGCTTGGCTCGGCCTCGCGTCCCGCGTCTTGGCGGACCTTCTCGCGCAGGTCGTTGTGCAGGGCGAGAGTGTCGCCGTCGCGGCCCCAGCGGGTGAAGATCGCGTGGACGGTCCGCCAGGGCGGGAAGTCAGCGGGCAGGTTGCGCCACTTGACGCCGTTGTCCACGACGTAGCCGATGGCGTCGGCGACCTGGCGGCGGCAGTACTCCTCCGGATGTCCGCCGTAGCCGTCCAACCACGTCGGCCAAGGCATCAGCGGCTCGACGACGGTCCACTCGGCGTCGGTCATGTCCGAGGTGTAGCGGCGGGGCCGGATCGGGCGACGCGTACCGTGGCCGAACCGGCAGGCCACACATGAGCAGGCAGTTTCTCCCCCTGGAACGGCAGCTACAGGTTCAGTGGCGCACAATGGCATGACAGGACCTCTCTGGTGCGGCAGGACCTTCTAACACCACCGTTGCACCGGGAGGTCCGTCCCTGTTACCAGCCGTTTTACCGGATCCGCGCATCCGCCAACGCGCCAGCGATCAGTTTGTACACAGGCACTGACAGGATCGACCCCCGCGTGCAGCAGGGCCATCGCCGCAGAATGCCGCAGCGTGTGGGGTGTGACGTGCTTGCCCTGCATGGACGGGCACGTCGCCGCCGCAGCGGCGACGTGCTTGGTGACAAGGTCCTGGACGGCGTCGGATGACAGGCGGTGGCCGGTCCGGGTCGGGAAGAGCGGGTCGGAAGGGTTGCCGGGCTGCTCGCGGAGCCAGCTGCGGATGACCCTGGTGACGCTGGAAGTGAGCGGGGTGACGCGTTCTTTGCGTCCCTTGCCGTGACAGCGGACGTTCGGCCCGGTTCCGGTCTGGACGTCGCCGCGGGTGAGGCTGGTGAGCTCGGTGACCCGCAGCCCGGTCTGGGCGGCGAGCGCGAGAAGCGCGTGGTCGCGGCGGCCGTGCCATGTTCCTGTGTCGGGGGCGGCGAGCAGCGCGGTGGTCTCGGCGGCGGTGAGGTAGGAGACGGCACGCTGACCGTGTTTCTTCGCGGGGATCGCGAGAACCTGCGCGATGGTCCCGGCGTGCTCGGGATGGCGCAGGGCGGCGAACTTGAAGAACGAGCGGATCGCGGCCAGTCGGGCGTTGCGGGTCCGTGTCATGTTGCCCCGGTCTTGCTCCAGGTGGGCGAGGAAGCCGCTGACCAGGGCGGCGTCGAGTGCGGCGATGTCGAGCGTGGCGGGGGCGGTGCCTGTTTGTTCCAGGGTGTAGCTGAGGAAGAGCCTCCAGGTGTCGCGGTAGGAGCCGATGGTGCGGGGGCTGGCATGCCGCTGCCCTTCCAGCCGCTGGGTGAAGAAGGCCTCCAGAGCCGGGGCGAGGAGTGTCATGATGCGGCCTCCGTGTTCTCCAGCCGCTGCGCGGCGAGTGCGAGCAGTTCGGGGACGGCGTGCAGGTACCAGTACGTCGAGACGGGGCTCACGTGCCCGAGGTAGGCGGACAGCAGCGGCATCCTGGCCGCGACATCACCGCCGTCGCGATACCAGCCGGTCAGCGTCCGGACCGCGAACGTGTGTCTCAAGTCATGGATTCTCGGGCGGAGTCGGGCGGAGGA
>Ga0213875_10002678_pt1 | contig 10510 bp, 9 predicted proteins | sample BarmaccomBMRX_R8_FD_160105 | JGI IMG/M metagenome (GOLD analysis project Ga0213875, IMG submission 160105) | Root-associated microbial communities from Barbacenia macrantha in rupestrian grasslands, the National Park of Serra do Cipo, Brazil - RX_R8 | ecosystem: Host-associated > Plants > Roots... | reverse complement strand
AGCGCAGACACCGCCGTGTCCCGCGCTGGCTGGCCGTGCCCGCCCTGCTGCTGGTCTGCGGCGGCCTCCTGTCCTGGCTGTGGACGTCCCAGCACCAGATACGCTTCGTCCCCACCGCTGGGCAGATCGTCTACGCCTCCGACCAGGGGACGCCGGGCACGCCCCACCTCTGGATCGCCAGGAGCGATGGGACCGGGGCGCACCCGCTGACGCGCGGCCCCGCCGCCGCCGCCGCCCCCGCCTTCGCGCCGGGCGGCTCGCAGATCGCGTTCCTCTCCGACCGCGACAGTCGCCAGAATCAGGTGTTCGTGATGGACGCCGACGGCCAGAATGTCGCCCAGGTCACGCGCAACGCCGGGGCGAAGTCCCAGCCCGCCTGGGCGCCGGGCACGCCGGGGCTGCTCGGCTACATGGCCGGCGGCGCCCTCAGCGTCGTCCACCTCTCCAGCAGCGGCGCGGGCGACGCCGACCGCCTGCTGCCGCCCCCGCCCCAGGCCCCGCACGCACCGGGCGCGGAGGGAGGCCCCGAGGAGACGCTCGCCCAGCAGGGGACCGTCACCGTCCCCGCCTTCGCCTGGTGTCCGGCCAAAGGCGCGGGGCTGGCGGCCGTGGAGGACACCGGCAGTTTTCAGGCCCTGGCGGTCCTCCCTACCTTGTCCGGTGGCGTCAGAGACGTGCGGCAGACGCCGCAAGGCGAGGTGCCCCTGGCCGCCGCCGACACCCTCTCGCTCGGCTGGTCGCCCGACGGCAGCCTGCTCGCCGTCGCCATGCTCGGCATCAAGGGACTGCCGGGGGCGGCGTCCGGCATCCTCCTGTTCGGCCGCGACGGCAGCCTGGTCAACGGTCCGCCCCCCGTCCTCGTCCGCAGCGCCACCATCGGGCCGCAGAACCCCGTCTTCTCGCCCGACGGCACCCAGATACTCTATGAGGCCTGGAGCCAGCCCGACCTCGCCAGCCGCAAGCGCCTGGGCCTCTATCTCATCCCCGTCGGCGGCTCCCCGCAGCCCCGTCTGGTCTACCGGGGGGACGTCTCCGACGCGCAATGGACTCCAGACGGCTCCGCCATCCTCTTCCTCGTCGCGCGTCCCGGCGGCGGCCACGACCTCTGCCGCATCGCCCCCGACGGCACCGGCTTCACGCGCCTGAGCGACGGCCATGCCGACATCAGCGGCCTGGCCATCTCCCCGCAGTCAGCCGCGCGCTGAGCCGTCCTCCGGCCAGGCCGCCCTGAGCAGTGCGGGCAGGGTCCGTCCGGCGGGGCCGGTGATGGAGAAGTCAGCCAGGGAGGATTGGCCGGTGGACTCGAGGTTGAAGAGGGCGGTCGTCGCCCCCCGCCGGGCGGCGAGGCCGAGCAGCGACGCGGCGGGTTCGACCAGGCCCAATGTGCCGACGGAGAGGAATACATCACAGTGTTCGGCGGCCTCAGTCGCCTGTTCCAGCGCCTGGGGCGGCAGGCTCTCGCCGAACCAGACGACATCGGGCCGCAGGGGGCCGCCGCAGCGGGGGCAGCGGGGCGGCACGTCGCCCGTCTCGCCCCACCCTTCGACCACGACATCCTCCCGGAAGCATTTCACGCGGGACAGGCTGCCGTGCAGCTCAATCACATCCCAGCTGCCCGCGCGCTGGTGCAGTCCGTCCACGTTCTGCGTGATCAGGGTGAGGCGGGGGACGCGCCGCGCCATCTCGGCCAGGGCAAAATGTGCGGGGTTGGGGACGGCTTGCGCGGCCAGAGCGCGCCGCCACGCATACCACTCCCAGACCAGGCGCGGGTCGCGTCGGAAGGCCTCAGCCGTGGCGAGGTCTTCGGGCCGGCGCTGCGCCCACAGCCCCGTCATGGCGTCCCGGAACGTCGGCAGCCCGCTCTCCGCCGACACCCCCGCCCCCGTCAGCACGGCCGCCGACCGGGCGGCGCGCAGAGTTTTGACCAGAAATGACGGGATCGCCTCGGTCATGGCTGACTGCCTCTTGCCGACCGGCCTGGGGAGTGACGGGCACGTCCCTTGATGCGCGGCGGCCGCCGACGAATCAGGCGGGGCGGCGGCCTTCGCCGGGGGATGGCTCGTCCTCCTCCACGATCTCGATCTCGACCGCCTGGAACACGCGGACGTTGAAGCCGTCGTCGCGCATGGCGTCGCGGACGCCGACGGCGATCTCAATGTCCTCGCACAGCTCGAAGGCGATGTCGTCGCCGGCCTCGCCGACCACGATGAACAGTTCTTCCTCTTCCTCCTCCTGGCTCCCCTGATCCACCAGGGTCAGGGGCAGGGGCGGGGCCTTGCGCTGGGCGTTGCCGTTGGGTTGCTGGGCCATCGGTTCATTCTCCTTCGGGGGTGGGATCGGCGGCGGTTTTGCGGGGACGGGTCTTTTTCGGGGCCGGAGCGTCTGCGTTGATGGTCTCCACGACCAGGCGGTTGAAGGCCTGCGCCTGCTCGTCGTGGGGCAGCAGGCCGCTCTTGTCCAACACGGTCAGCTCGGCGCGGGCATTGGCCGCGAGAAAGGCCTCGGCGTCCGACAGGGGCGTCATGCGCGCCTCGCGGCCCCAGATCAGGCGGACAGTCTTCTGGGGTAGCGCCGGGAGGGCGTCGGCGATGCTGTGGTTCAGGAGGCCGCTGAGGAAGGCCGGGGGCGCATACTGCCCGCCGTACTGGTGGGCGGCGGTGGAGTAATGGTCCACCATCGCATCGTCCACGTAGGACGGGTCAAAGTAGGCCTGGTTCATCAGGTACCAGCGCAGGCCCGCCTGCGATACAATGCCGTTGTAAACGGTCGTGCCGACCAAAGGCGCGTTCAGCAACTGATACAGGGCCTCGGCGCGTGCGTCCGGCGGCTGGGCGAGGTGGCGGAATCCCGTCGGGCAGACCAGGATCAGGCCCTGAACGGCATCGGGAACGTTGCGCGCGGCCCGGACGGCGTAGGCGGCGGCGAGCGAGGAGGCGACAAGCGTACAAGGCTCCTTGACGACTTCGCGCAGGAACTGGGTGAGCTGCTCGATGTAGGTTTCGGCGGTGTAGCGGCGGCGGGGCTTGTCGGACAGCCCGAAGCCGAGCCAGTCGGGGGCGTAGACGTTAAAATGCTCGGAGAGAGCATCGAAATTCTTGCGCCACTCGTAGCCGGACGCGCCGGCGTAAATGCCGTGCAGCAGGACGACGGGCCGGCCCTTGCCCTGGCGGGCGTAGAAGATGTCGCCGTAGGGGCCGGGCCAGAATCGCCCCTCGCCGCCGAGCGTATTCCCCAGCGCCTTCGCCCGCGCGAAGACGCTGCTGTTGGCCGCGGCCAGCCCCGCCGCGCCCGCGCCGCTCCAGAGCAATGTCTTCAAGGTCTTGTTCATGAGCCCCTCACGATGTCGTGCCGTTTGGAGAAGTATACCCCGCCGGTCTGCTTTCTAGCCTCCCCGAAATTGGGCGGCGAGCGCCGACGCGAGGTCACCGGCGGCGGGGCCGGTGAGGGCGTAGCGCCAATGCTGAGTCGGGAAGGCCACGGGAGGCATGGCCTGCTTTTGCATACGACCGGCGATGGCAATGGACCTGCCGAACTCGCTCTGCTCCGCCGGGGGGCGGTCGGCGGGGATGGCGAACACGTCCGCCGTCTTGAGCGGGTCGCCCCGGAGAGTGTAGACGGCGTGGAAGATCGGCGTCCTGCCGGTCAGCGTCACGTCCTGGTCGCGCTCGGCGCGGTCGTAGGGGCCGATGCGCGCCGGCATCACCTCTTCCAAGGCGGCGTTCGCGGCCGGGCCGGCGGGCAGACCGGCAGTGGGTGATGGCGCAGGCGTCGTCACGGCAGCGGGCGTGGGCGGGCGGCCCGGCTGGCGGTGGGCGGCGATGACGATCACCACCACGACGAACACGGCGGTCGCCAGGAAGATGCCCAGGACGCCCAGGCACGCGCCGAACGACTGCTCGCGCCAGCGCTCGTCCTCGGCGGCCTTGACGGCCTGGAACTCCGGGGACTGCTCGGCGGCGGCGCGGGCGCGGGCCATCTCCTGCGCCGTCTCGCGGTCAATGATCTCCAGAAGTGCGAAGCAGTTGGGGCAGGTCTTGGACTTGATGTCTTCGTACAGGTTGCCGCAGCGCGGGCAGACTTTGGCGGGCATAAAAAGGCACAAGAACAACGGACAGCGAATGAATTCGGCGCTTTCGGCGAGAACGCCGATTGTCCGCCTTCGCGGACATAGGCCAGTGTCCGCGAAGGCGGACACTCAGCCGAAGGCTACCGAGCGGCGAATTGATTCGCTGTCTCCTTCGGCATCGGTCAGGCGACCCATTTTGCCTTGGCGGCGGCGATGCGGGCCACGGACTCGTCAATGCGCGCCTCCGAGATGCGCCCATCCCGCACGGCGCGGACCAGCGCGTCGCGGAGCGCACACTGCGTCTCCCAGGTGTGGCAGCAGAGCAGGATGTCCGCGCCCGCCTCCACGGCCAGCATCCCGGCCTCCGGCGTCCCCCAGCCGCGCGCCACGCCCTGCATCTCCAGGCAATCGGTGATGATCAGGCCCTGAAAATCCAACTCCTCGCGCAGCAGGCCGGTCAGGATGCGCGGCGAGAGCGTCGCGGGCAGCGCGGGGTCGAGCGCAGGAAACAGAATATGCGCGGTCATGATGGCGGCGAGGCCCGCCGCGATGGCGGCGCGGAACGGGACCAGTTCCACCTGTCCCAGCCGGTCGCGCCCGTGGGCGATGCGGGGCAGGGCCAGGTGCGAGTCCGTGTCGGTGTCGCCGTGGCCGGGGAAGTGTTTGCCGCAGGCCAGAATGCCGCCGTCCTCCTGGAAGCCGCGCACGGCGGCGATTCCCATCGCGGCGACCAACTGCGGGTCATCGCCGTAAGACCGATCCCCGATGACCGGGTTCCGGGGGTTGTTGTTCACGTCCAGCACGGGCGCGAAGTCCCAGTTGAGGCCCAGCGGCCGGAGCTGCCCCGCGATGGCCCGCGCCGCCGCCCGCGCCTCTCCCGGATCGCCCGTCCTGCCGACCTCGCGCGCCGACGGCGGACGGAAAAAGTGCGGCGGACCCAGGCGGCTGACCCGCCCGCCCTCCTGATCCACGGCTACGAACAGCGGCGGCGCTCCCAGCGCCAGGCTCCGCGCCTGCAAACTGGTGATGGTCTCCCGCAGCTCCTCCGGCGTCCCGACGTTGCGCGTGAAGACGATCACCCCGCCCGCCGCCAGCTCGTCCACCAGCGCCGCCGCCTGGGCATTGACTCCCTGCGCCCCCGCCCCCTGCCACCCCAGCAGCAACATCTGACCGATTTTTTCGTGTAGCATCATCACTTCCAATGACCCGTCAATGCCGGCGCGCGACGATATTTGCCAGGACGTCTACGGTGCGGCAGAGTTCGTCTTCCGTGGTGCCCCGGCCCAGGGTGAGGCGGAGGGCGCTTTTCACCCGCCAGCCGGGGAGGCGCATGGCGGTCAGGACGTGGCTCGGCTCGATGGAGCCGGAGGTGCAGGCGGAGCCGGAGGAGGCGGAGATGCCGGCGAGGTCCAGGGCGAGGAGCAGTGATTCGGCGTCGCCGCCAGGGAAAGAGACGTTGACGTTGTTCGGCAGGCACTCGGTCGGATGGCCGTTCAGGACGACGCCGGGGATGCACGCGCGCAGGGACGAGAGGAGCAAGTCGCGCAGGCGGGCCAGACGGGCGGTCAGGGCGTCGCGCTCCGGCAGCAGCAGGCGGACGGCGGCAGCGAGGCCGACGATGCCGGGGACGTTCTCGGTGCCGGCGCGGCGCTGGCGCTCCTGCGCGCCGCCGTGCAGCAGCGGCTCGATGGGCACGCCCGCGCGGACGTAAAGCGCGCCGACGCCCTTGGGTCCGTAAATCTTGTGCGCGGAGATCGTCAGCAGGTCCGCGCACAAGCCTTCGAGCGAGACGGGCATCTGGCCGAAGGACTGCACGGCGTCGGTGTGGAGCAGAACGCCGCGCGCGTGGGCGATGTCCGCGATCTCCCGGAGGGGCTGGATCGTGCCGACCTCGTTGTTGGCGTGCATCACGGAGATGAGGACGGTGCGGTCAGTGATGGCCTGGGACACGTCGCCGGGCGAGACTCGTCCCTGCTCGTCCACCGGCAGGTAGGTGACGCGGAATCCCAGCGTCTCGAGGAAGCGGGCGCTGTTGAGGACGGCCTCGTGTTCGACCTGGGTGGTGATGAGGTGGTCGCCGCGCCCCTGGTGGGCCCACATGATGCCGAGGAGGGCGGCATTGTCGGCCTCGGTGCCGCCGCTGGTGAACGTGATCTCGGCGGCCTGCGCGCCCAGGGCCTGCGCGACCGTGTCGCGGGCGTCATCGAGGGCGTGTTTGGCGCGCTGGCCGTCGGCATGCAGGCTGCTGGGGTTGCCGAAGGCGTCGCAACTCAGATACGGCTCCATCGCCAGACGCACTTCAGGGCGCACCGGCGTTGTGGCCGCATGGTCCAGGTAGATGCGCTCGGTCATGGCCTGCCCCTACGCGAGCTCGTCTACAACCCCTGTGACGCCGGGGACGGCGTGGAGGGTGGCGAGAAGGCTGGGCTTGAGCGCGGGGTCGGGCAGGGAGCCGGAGAGGGTGACGCGGCCCTCGGCGTCGGCGGCAAAGGTGAGACGGGACAGAAGGCCGGTGAAGCGGCCGTCCTCGGCGAGCGTCTCCTCAATCCGGGCGGCCAAATCGTCCGAAGCCGCGCCGCCTGTGCCGGAGGACACGACCGGCTGAGGGAAGACCGGGAAGCCGGTCCCGACGGCCGCGCCGCTGCCCTGGTTGACGGGCGAGAGCGCGTTGGGGGAGGGGAGGACGACGGCGGGCGCTTCCGGCGAGCCGTCGTCCTGCTTCAGAATCTGATCTTCGTCTGCGCTCATGGCTGGCCCTGTGCCCCCGTGACAGTGTCCGAGTCGCGGTCGGCATCGGCACGCAACTCGGTCACGGCATCCTGACCGGTGAGCGCCGACTCCGTCACCGCGGCATCAGCCTCCTCCACGTCCTGAGCGGTCCGGGACACGTGGACGGAGGCAATGGCGATGTCTTCGTTGGTGGTGAACTCGATCTTCGGGTTATGCGGCAGGTCGGCAACGCGCAGCACGTCACCGGTCTTCATCTGCGACACGTCCACCTCCAGGTGCGGCGGCAGGTCGGCGGGTTGGGCGTGAACGTCAATGCTCTCCAGCGTCTGCTCCAGCAGCGCGCCGTTGAGGGCCACGTCCTCCGGGGTGCCGACCAGGGTGATCGGGACCTGGGCATGAACTTTGTCGCCCTTCTTGACCTGGTGGAATCCGACGTTCAGGAAGCCGCGCGTGATGGGGTCCCGCTCCAGATTGTCAATCAGGACGGTGTGCTGGGCCCGGTCACCCTGGACGGTGAGGTTGATGACGGTGTTCATCCCCGACTCGGCCAGCAGCACATCGGCGATGGCCTTGGCGGGCACTTCCACGAGCGCCGGCTCCAGGCCCCGGCCGTAGATGGCTCCGGGGACGAGGCCCTGGCGCAGGCGGCGCTTGCGCTCGCCCTTGGTACGCCTGGGCCGGGGGGTCACGGTAATATCCATGGGGTACTGTCTCCGCAGAAAACTTGATGTCCGGCCTAGAGGATACCCTATTGGGACGCCTTGTTAATCACATCCGCATATTTTTTGGCGTAACTCCGGGCCGTCACGATTAAAGGGGACTTTTCGGCGGGGGGGGCGAGGGCGATTCGCCGGCCCATGACGCGGGCGTAGAGGTCGCGCATCTGGGCGTCCAGGGCGGGGCTGGGGCGGTCGCCGATCAGCACCTGGCGCTGGGGATTGGCCGTGCCGCCCTCGTCCGCGTAGGACTCCAATAGTCTCGAAGCGCGCGCGTAGTAGAGGCGAGCCTGGTCCAGATCGCGCGCGGCGAAGGCCGCATCGGCGACGCAGGCATCGGCGACGGGGAATTTATATTCGGTGATGTTGCCGATGGCGCGGACACGGCCCACGGGACCGTCTTCCAGGGCGGTGATCTGCCGGCAGTAGGCGACGGACTGCGGGGGCGGCAGCATCTGGGCGAGGGTCAGGCGCAGGTCTATGGAGTTGGGGTCGCTTCTCAGGCCGTCCTGCAGGGCACGGACGGCGTCGTCCCGGCGGCCCTCACGGGCGAGGACGGTGGCAAGGGAGGCGTAATTGAGGCTGGACGGCTCCAGGCGCACGGCCTCGCGTAGCGCGCTTTCGGCGGCGGGCAGGTTGCCCTCGCGCTGGAAGTAGACGCGGTAGCCCATATAGCTGGGGTAGCGGGCATTGAGCGGGTCCCAGTGCGCCGCCTCGGCCCAGCCTTGTTCGGCGACGGGCGTGGCGTCGGCGTCCGGGTTGGTGACGACAGCCGTCGCCTGCGCGTCATAGGCGGCGGCAAGGCCCTGCGCCGCCATGCGGACCAGAATCAGCCCGGCCACGACGGCCATGGCGCTTCGCGCCCCGGTGCTCCCCCCCGCCCCCGATTCTGGGGGAGCCGGAGAGGATCGCCCCCCAACCCCCGATTCTGGGGGAGCAGGAGGGGCTTCGGCCAGGCCGGCGGCGAGGCCGGCGAGCGCCCAGAAGGTGACGCCCAGAAAGAAGACGTACCAGTCGGAGTCGATCAGGTTCTGCACGGCCCCGGCGGACAGCCCCCCCAGCAGGCCGCACAGCAGCACCCGGTCATCGGCGGGGGCGACGAAAGCCAGGGCCTCGGCCCCCCGGCCCCCAATAATGGGGGAGGAAGAGTGATTCGTCTCCTTTGCGGCTCCCCCAGGATTGGGGGCGGGGGGGGCCGAAAGGCCGCGCCCGATGGCGGCAAAGAGGAAGCCAAGCGTCAATAGCAGGGCCAGCAGGCCCGGCAGGCCGCACTCGTCGGCCATCTGGATGTAGGAGTTGTGGGCCAGGCGGGTGAAGCCCGTGACGGCGTAGCGCGGGTAGAGGTGGACGTAGGTGCCGACGCCGGTTCCCAGCACGGGATTGGCGGCGGCCATCTTGAGCGAGCCGCGCCAGGTGTAGAGGCGGAAGGCGGTGGAGTTGTCCCCCGTACTCGTCTGCTGTAGGCGGTTCAGCAGGGGCTTGGCGAAGCCAAGCCCGATCAAGGCGATGAAGACGCCGACACTCAGCAGTCGCCACCACGAAGACGCCTCCAGCGACAGCCCCTCCCGCCACGCCCGCCACAGGGCGACCCCGAAGACCAGCAGGCCCACTCCCAGCGAGACCAGGCCAAAGCGCGACTGAGTCCGCAGCAGCGTGAACGCCTGGTAGCCGAACGCGACCAGCAGGAAGACGGCCAGCAGGAACCCGACGCGGGACCGGCGCCGCTTTGGAAGGGGAATGCCGACGTACAGGGCCAGCGTCGGCGGCAGCAGCATGACCAGGTAGCCGGCCAGAAAGTCCGGCGTGGAGGTCGCAAAGACGCGCCAGCCCACGTCCCCCATGCGCCGATGCGTCAGATATTCCGTGACGCCGATCATGGCGACGATGGCCGAGGCGAACACGGCCGCCAGAGTCAGTGCATAGGCCGGGAGTCGTCCGCCCTGGGCCGCGCGGCGGGCCAGGGCGAACAGTGCGAAGTCCGTCGCCAGGACCGTCCAGCCGCGCAGCATCGGGCCCAGGTAGGCGATGCCCCGGTCCGCGGCCAGTCGCCACAACAGTGAGATCAGGGCGATGCCCAGCAGCGCGGCGAAGGCCGCCTCCGCCCGTCCCGCTGCCGTCCTCTCCCGGCACGTGCCGCCGCGCCCGCCCCGGAGGATGGCGATCAGGGCCGCGAGCAGGACAAGGACGCCGACAATGGCGGGCCAGTCCGGGTAATTCCAGACCGCGCTGAACGCGGGAAAGGCCTGAATGCCCCAGATCGGAGTGCCGTCTGGGACGGCGGCGAACACGGCGGCGAGCAGCAGGGCGAGGGCGAGCAGGGCGAGGATCACGGGCGAGACCTTGTCGTTTCCGCCAGCGGCGGCAGCGGCGTGTTCTGGAGGCGGCGCAGGGCACGGCGGCGCTTGAGAATGCGAACGGCGGCGCGCAGCCCCAGCCCGGCGGCCACGGCGGCGCGGCGCAGGGGACGAAGACCGGGGTGGCGCTTCTTGTCGAACTCGTACCAGGAACGGTGGAACTCGACGATCATCCGGTCGGCGTTCTTGTCGCTGGAGCGGCCGATGGCGTGAGTCACCACGGCCTCCGGCGCGTACCACACCTCTCGGCCCGCCCGCCAGCAGCGCCAGCAAAGGTCCACGTCCTCGCAGTACATGAAAAACCGCTCGTCCAATGTCCCGGTTCCGTCCAGAAAGTCCCGCCGGATCAGCATGGCGCAGCCGGAGACCCAGTCCACCGGGCGGGGCCGGGAATGGTCCACGTCGCCCATCAGGTAGCCACGGGCAAATCGGTTGTTGGGGAAGAAGCGGCCCAGGAAGGTGTTGCGAAAGAAGCCCGCGCCCAGGCTGGGGAAGCGGCGGCAGGAGAATTGCAGGCCGCCGTCGGGATTCAGTACCAGGGGGCCGAGGATGCCCGCCTGCGGGTGGGCGTCGGCGAAGACGACCAGCGCGTCCAGCGCGCCGGGATGGACGACGGCATCGGAGTTCAGAAGAAAAACGAAGCG
>Ga0213875_10002677_pt1 | contig 10515 bp, 7 predicted proteins | sample BarmaccomBMRX_R8_FD_160105 | JGI IMG/M metagenome (GOLD analysis project Ga0213875, IMG submission 160105) | Root-associated microbial communities from Barbacenia macrantha in rupestrian grasslands, the National Park of Serra do Cipo, Brazil - RX_R8 | ecosystem: Host-associated > Plants > Roots... | reverse complement strand
GCTCGCCGCATCGGCTTCCGGGCGCCCGGCCCCATGGCGGTCGTTCGGCTGAACAGCTGGATGTCCCTCGTCCGGCTCGCCACGTCCGGCTCGGTCGGCTGGTACAAGGCCTGGGCGTTGGGCGAGTGGTCGAGCCCCGACCCGGTTGCCATCTTCGAGCTGTTCTCGTCGAACGCCGTCGCGCTTGGCGACACCGGCCGCGCCAAGGGCCCGTTCCGGTGGATGAACGCGCTCGCTCATCGCCTCCGCGATAATGCTCCGGGGAAGGCGCGCGCCAACATCGCCGCCCATTACGACCTCGGCAACGACTTCTACGCCGCCTGGCTCGACGCCACGATGACCTATTCGAGCGCGCTCTTTTCTCCCGTCCCGCTGGCGGGAGGGGAAGAGGTGCGAAGCACCGAAGGAGAGGGCCTGTCCGTGCGCGACAAACCCTCCCCCAGCCCCTCCCGCAAGCGGGAGGGGAGTCTAGAAGCCGCCCAGCTGCGCAAGGTGAATGCGCTCCTCGACCGCCTTGACCTGAAGCCCGGCCAGCGTCTGCTTGAGATCGGCTGCGGCTGGGGAACGCTGGCGATGGAGGCAGCCCGGCGCGGCGCGGAGGTGGTCGGCCTCACCCTATCGACCGAGCAGAAGGCCTGGGCCGAGCGCAAGATCGCCGACCAGGGCCTCGCTGACCGCATCGAGATCCGTCTCCAGGATTATCGTGAAACTGACGAGCGCTTCGACGCGATCGCTTCGGTCGAGATGGTCGAGGCCGTCGGCCAGCGCTGGTGGGGCGCCTATCTCGACAGCATTGCCCGCAACCTGAAGCCGGGCCGCCGGGCGGCGCTTCAATTCATCTCGATGGATGACCGGCTGTTCGATCGCTATGCCCGCAACCCCGACTTCATCCAGACCTACATCTTCCCCGGTGGCCTGCTGCTCGACGAACCGCAGTTCGAGGCGCTCGCCGCCGAGCGCGGGCTCACCTGGCACGACCGCGAAGGCTTCGGCGGCGATTATGCCGAGACCCTGCGCCTTTGGCGCCGCCGCTACGATGCAGCGGTGGCTGAGGGGCGCCTCAGCGACTTCGCCGAGGAGTTCCACGACCTCTGGCGATACTATCTGATGTACTGCGAGGGCGGCTTTCGCGGCGGGGCCATCGATGTTGCGCAGGTCACGCTGGGGAAAGCGGACCGGACGCCCTGACGCGTTTCGCTTGAAGTCCGTTCGTCCATCCACGATATATTGCTCATTGCCGGGGGCCCTTCGCCCGCGGGAGAGGAGATAAGATGGCCAATTGGCAAGACCCGCGGATGACTGGAGCCAACCCGGCGACGGTCGGCGTTCCGCGCGCCGCCCGCGATGCGGGGCTCAGGTCGTACATGCTGTCCGTGTACAACTACATGGCCTCGGGCGTTCTTCTGACAGGGATCGTCGCTCTGCTGTTCGCCAACAGCAGCCTCGTGAACCTGCTCGTCAACCCGCAGACCGGCGCTCCGTCGCTTCTGTTCTACGTCGCGCTGTTCGCTCCACTCGGCCTCGTGATGTCGCTGAGCTACGGCATCAACCGGATGTCGACGGCGACGGCGCAGATGGTCTTCTGGATCTACGCGGCGTTGATCGGTGTGCAGTTCTCGACGCTTTTCCTGGTCTATACCGGAGTGTCGATCGCTCAGACCTTCTTCGCGACCGCGGTGTCGTTCCTGGCCGTCAGCCTTTATGGCTACACGACCAGGCGCGACCTGTCGGCCATGGGCACGTTCCTGCTGATGGGCGTGGTCGGGCTGTTCGTCGCCCTCCTAGTCAACATGTTCCTGCGCTCGCCGGGCTTCGACCTCGCCATCAGCGCGATCGGCGTCCTGCTGTTCGCCGGACTGACCGCCTATCGCACGCAGCAGATCAAGAGCGGCTATTTCGCCGTCGCCGGGACGTCGGTTGCGGTGAAGAGCGCCGTGATCGGGGCGCTCGGCCTCTACATCGCATTCATCAACATGTTCCTGTTCCTGCTTCGCTTCATGGGCAACCGCCGCTAGTCGCGGAACAGCACCGAACAAGGAAGGGCCGGGGGAAACTCCGGCCCCTTTTGGTTTCCGCCAGGGCGTCTAACGCAGAGCCGATGCCGTTTCCCGCCTGTCTTGCCGCCGCCGCGCTCGCCGCCTCGACTCCCACCGCCGCCACGATCGCCGCAGTTCCCATCGAGCAACTGCACGGCCGGGGCGCGGTCGTGCCATTCACCGAATATGAAGCAGAGAACGGCTGCTCCAATGGTATATTGCTCGGTCCCTCGCGCGCACTTTATTCCATTGCCGCGGAAGCCTCCGGCCGACGCGCCGTTCGGCTCGATCGCCCGGGCCAGTTTGTGGAGTTCACGCTTCGCCGGTCGGCCAACGCGGTCACGGTCCGCTACGCCGTCCCGGACTCAGTGCACGGGAGCGGCCTCAGCGGAACGCTGGGGCTGTATGCCGCCGGCGAGCGGCTCGGTTCGCTCGGCGTCACGTCCCGGTACGGCTGGTATTATGGCGCCTATCCGTTCACCAATCATCCGTCGGACGGTCGCGGCCATCACATGTTTGACGAAGCACGGCTGCGTTTCGCAAAGGTCCTGCCGGCCGGAACCAGGGTTCGGATCGCGGTCGGCCCCGAAGATAGCCTGCCCTGGTATGTCGTCGACCTCGCCGATTTCGAGCTTGTGCCGCCGCCGCTTGCTCGGCCAGCGGCATCGCTCGATGTCGTCTCATTCGGCGCCGATCCGTCGGGGCAGCGTGAGAGCTCCAGCGCCTTCGCGAAGGCCATTGCGGCAGCCCGGATTCGGCACCGCCCGGTATGGATTGGACCCGGAACCTATCATGTCGATCGCCACCTCATGGTCGACCGCGTGGCGATCAACGGCGCCGGCCCATGGTACTCCATTCTGAGCGGCGACGGCGTCGGTCTATATGGCTCGGCCCACGCATCCGCCGTGCACCTCGCCCACTTCGCGATCATCGGCGACGTCCGCGAGCGCAACGACAGGACCAAGCTCGCCGCGGTGGGCGGCACCCTGGGCGGCGGGTCGACCATCGATGACCTATGGCTGCAGCATCACAAGTCGGGCGTCTGGCTCGATGGTCCGCTCGATCGAGTCACGATCCGGAATATGCGCATCCTCGACAATACGGCCGACGGCATCAACCTGAGGCGAGGAGTGCGCGACGCCCGCATCGAGAATGTCTTCGTCCGCAATTCCGGTGACGACGGCATCGCCTTGTGGTCGCATTATGCCGCGGACAGCGGCGACGTCATCGCTCATTCCACCGTGGTGGCGCCGATGCTCGCCAACGGCATCGCCGTTTATGGCGGGCGAGACATCCGCCTGACAGCCAATGTCGTCGCGGACACGTTGACGCAGGGCGGAGGCATCCACCTCGGCAATCGCTTCCGCGCCGTCCCATTCTCCGACGCGATCTCGATCAACGACAATTTGCTGGTGCGAAGCGGCAGCTTCGACCCGAACTGGCAATTCGGCGTCGGCGCCCTGTGGCTCTATGCGCTCGACGCCCCGATCCGCGCCGACATCCGCGTCTCGCGCACCGAGATCGTCGACAGCACGATCACGGCTCTCCAGTTCATCGGCAAGCCGATCCGGTCAGTTCGCCTGGCGCGCACGACCGTCGATGGCGCCGCCGGCTGGCTGCAGTTGCAGGGGGGCGGCGACGCGCTGGTCTCGGACTTGCGGGCAAGGAATATAGAGGTTCCCGGCTATCTTCGCTGCACTGCCCGCTTCCGGCTGCGCCTGCAGCGGGTCGCAGCCGACCTCGCAGCACCCTCCACGAGGCTATGTGGCAGGCTCGATGCAGCGACCGTCGAGAGACGGCTCGGGCAGTGACGCCGAGTCAGGCGGGCTGCGGCTGGCGGGCTTCGGCCTCCGCTTGCGCCTGATCGTCCAGTTCCGCCGCCCGTTTGTACGCGGGGCGCTGCTGCAGGCGCTCGGCGTAGCTCGTGAACCGCTCGCGCTTGTCGAGCAGGCCGAACATCATGGGGAACATCAGCTGTGAACCGACATAGACGTCGGCGGCGGTGAACCGGGCGCCGCAGACGTAATCTCGTGTGGAGAGCAAAGCGTCAACCACGCCGATTGCCCGCTCGAAATTGCCGTAGCCGAACATTCGCTCGCGCTCCGGCGTCGGTTCCCAGCCCATCGCCTTGTTCGACACGGCAGCCTCGATCGGGCCTGCGGCAAAGAACATCCAGCGGTAATAGTCGGCCTTTTCGTCATCGCGCGGCCCGAGGCCCGCTTGGGGAAAGACGTCGGCGAGATAGGCGCAGATCGCCGCGCATTCGGTGACGGTGCGGCCGCGATGCTGGATCGCCGGGACCTTCGCCATCGGGTTGACGGAGCGGTAGCCCTCGGCCCGAAGGTCGGAATAGTCGATGATCTGGGTGTCGTACGGCTCGCCGATCTCCTCGAGCATCCAGCGAACGATCCGCCCTCGGGACTGCGGGTTGGTGTAGAAGATGAGATCGGACATGGCGTGTCTCCCCGGCTCTGAATGGGGACCGATCTACGCTTGTTCGATGATATCCTCCAGCATTTCGAGCGACGTCTTCAACTCGGGCCGTAGGGGATTTTAGCGGAAGGATCGGCTCGGAAACGGTCGATCGCATCCGACTGGCGCAGGATCTTGCTCTCCGGGTCGACCGTGACGAGGCTCAACGGACTCGGCAAGGTCAGCGATCCATGTCCGCCGGTCATCGGCACGATTTCGATTCTGCCATCCACTCTGACGTCGATCGGCATCGGAAAGGGCAGGCCTTTCGGCGTCTTCCACTGCAGGCTGAGCGAAGTCCCGGAGCGGCTGACCACTAGGCGCGGAAGTGGGGCCTGACGCAAATATACTTCGAAGAACCAGTGAAGATCGCGATGCGATTCCTGGTTGACCAGCGCGATGAACTCGTCGGTCGAGGCGAAGCGCGGCTGGAAATTGCCGGGCCGCGGTTCGACGCGCCCGTAGACCAGCCGCCGGGTCGCGCGCCAGAAGGCGTCGTCGCCGATCATGCTGCGCAGCGTATGGAGCACCCAGCTCGCCTTGTAATAGATGTCGTTGCCCGGACCCTTCGCTGGATCGCTCACGTCGTCCTCGGTCGCATGTCGGCCAGACACGATCGGATGCCTGTTCGCGATCTGCTGGCGTTCCTTGAACATGGCTGCGTCGTAGGCCATTCGCCCGTCCAGCCACTCCAGCGTCAGCGGCTGCATGTAGGTCGCGAAGCCTTCGTGAAGCCACATGTCGTCCCAATCGGCATTGGTCAGCTGATTGCCGAACCATTCGTGGCTGAACTCATGGTCGAACAGCCAGTCATAGCCTTCCGGCGCCGCCTTGTAGGCATTGCCGTAGGCGTTGATCGTCTGATGCTCCATGCCGAGGTGCGGAGTCTCGACGACGCCGACCTTCTCGGCACCCCAAGGGTAGGGGCCGATGGTCGCTTCGAAGAAGTCGACCGTGCGCTCCATCTCCGCGAGCAGCGCGGCGGCCTGGCGATCCTCGCCGGGCAGATACCAATATTGGATCGGGAAGCGGTTACCGAATCGGCTGAGGTGGTTCGACTGGGCGAGCCTGAACGGGCCGACATCGATGGCAACTGCGTAATTGTTGGGATGCGATGCCTGCCAGTTCCAGCGGGTGCGGCCGTCGGCGAGATGGTCGACACCGAGCAGGCGGCCGTTGGATGGCGCCGACAGCCCCTTCGGCACGATGATGTGCTGGGTGACCGTTCCGACCTCGACCTGGCTGTTGTCGAAGCACGGCCAGAACAGGTCGCAGCCCTCGCCTTCGACCGCGGTCGCCACCCAGGGTTCTCCGCCCGGCGCATGTGCCCAGACAAAGCCGCCATCCCAGGGCGCGTGGCTGGCGATGTGCGGACGTCCTTCGTAGGTGATCGCGAGCGTCAGTCGATCTCCGGCGCGCTTTGCGCGCGGCAGGCGCACGGCGACGAGGCCGCCATCATTGGCCCAGGCCGGCCGATCGAGGGTTCGTCCATCGGCCACGATCGCGCTGATCGGCAGTTCGGGATCGAGGTCGAACTGAAGGCGGTCGATAGGTGCCTTAACCAGAAAGGCAAGCACCGCGCGCGCGTTGATCCGCTGAGCGCTCGGCTGGACGTCGAACGTCAGGTCGGCCGTCTGGAATTCGACCGATCGCTGCTCCCGGGTGAGAGGCAATCCGCTCTGCGCGGTGCGCACCGCCAGCGGGCGTTCGCCGGCATGGCCGAGCCAGACGATGCCAAGGAGGACCAGCGCCAGGATCGACAGGATGGCCCATGGCTGCCAGTCGCGGCCGTGCTTCTCGGGTCGTTGCCCCTCCGCTGGGTTCAACCGCGCTCACCCTTGCCCGTGCTTACAGGCATCGGTGCGGGCGCAGTGCCGGTGCGGTCACTCGCGCTTTGGTCGCGGGTGGCGCGGAACTCGCTGTCGGGCGACCAGTTCGGCCACTCGCGCGAATTCGCTAGCCGCTCGCCGACCGCGTGGAGCATCTCTCCGTCCCGCGCGAGCCCGCTGAAGTCCCATTGCGGCGACCATTCGTCACTCGGTTGATGGTAATGGTGGGCGGTGTAGTCGGCGGAAAGCGCCTCGCCGCGGGCGGTGCCGCCGTTGACCATGTCGTTGCCGGATTCGAAACTGACCGCCGGCACGCCGACTTTGGCGAACGAGAAATGGTCGGAGCGATAGAAATGCCCGGCCTCCGGGTGCGGGTCGGCGGCGAACGCACGGCCTTCGCGCTTGCCCTCGGCGATCAGGTCGTCGAGCAGGTCGAGGCGGGCGCTCCCCGAGATGGAGAAGTTGCGCGTCGGGCCCCAGACGTTGAGCGCATCGGTGTTGAGAACGCCGACCGTCTTTCCGAGTGGATAGAGCGGATGGGTCGCGTAATAGTTGGAACCGAGCAGCCCCTTCTCCTCGCCCGTGACGGCGAGGAACACGATCGACCGCTGCGGCCGCGGGCCGTGCGCGAAAGCCCGCGCCTGCTCGACCAGCTGGGCGACGCCCGTCGCGTTGTCGACGGCGCCGTTGTAGATGGTGTCGCCGGTCGCGTCGGGCTTGCCGACGCCGAGGTGGTCCCAATGGGCGCTGTAGATCAGGGTCTCGTCGGGATGGCTGCTTCCGGGCAGGAGTCCGACGACATTGTGCGACGTGATCACCTGCGGGTTGGCGGCGTAGCTTGCGCTGAGCGTCGCCTTGAGTGGGATTGGGTGGAAGTCACGCCGCCGGGCCGCAGCCTTCGCCTGCTCGAAGTCGAGACCCGAGCGCCGGAACAGATCGACTGCAAGCGGCCGCTGGATCCACGATTCCATGCCGCTGTGAGCCGCCGCCGGATCCTGCCGGACGATGTCGAACTGTGCGTTGGTGTTGGAGTTCTGGACGACGTTCCACGGATAGGATGCCGGCGCCGTCTCATGGACGATGATCACGCCCGCTGCGCCGTGCCGCGCGGCTTCCTCGTACTTGTAGGTCCAGCGGCCGTAGTAGGTCATGGCCTTGCCGCCGAAATCACCTTCGCCGCCCTCGAAGTCGGGGTCGTTGATCAAGACGACGATGACCTTGCCGTGGACGTCCACGCCCTTGAAGTCGTCCCAGTTGCGCTCCGGCGCCGTCACGCCATAGCCGACGAACACCAGTGGCGCATTGGCGATGGTGACCTGCTTCGCGCCGTTTAGCGGCGCCAGGATGGCGATGTCCGGACCCTGCCGAAGCGGGACGACGGTGCCGTTTTCGTTCAGGCTGATCTGCGGCGTTCCGACGATCTCCGACTGCAGGAGCGGCACCGCCTGGAACCAGCTGCGCTGGCCGTTGACCATGTCGCCCCCGGGCTGCACTCCGGCTGCTGCGAACTGCTTCGCGATATAGTCGATGACCGTCGGCTCGATCGCCGCTGCGGTCCCGCGGCCCTGAAACCCGTCCGAAGCCAGGGCCTTGTCGATGTCAGACAGGCGCTCAGGGCTGAACTGCCCGGTTGGGGCGGCGACTGCGGCGCTGCCGACAAGGGCGAGGACGCTCGCGGAAATCCAGCGAAGTCGGTTCATGTTACTCTCCTCGGGTTGCGAGCCCGGCGTCCAGGGGCGCCGCGGCGGAAGCGGGTCAGCAGCCGACTAGTTAGTGGGCGAGGGCGATGGAAGCCCTTGTATGGCGTTTTGGTCTACTGTATTGCTCGAACAATACAGGAGAATGGCCGATGATCCGTTTCGCGCTTCTGCTTCTCGTGCCCGCCGTGTCGCTCGCCGCTTGCAACGTGTCGCGAGGCGACGGCGACGCCGAAAACGTCACGATGAAGGCCGACGCGAGCGGCAACGTCAGCTTCAACCTTCCGTTCGCGAAAGGGGACGTCAAGCTTCCCGAAGGCGCGATCCGGAGCAGCGATTTCGACATTGACGGCGTGAAGTTGATGCCAGGCGCGACGATGCACGGCTTTAACATGAATGCCGGCAATCACGGCGCGACAGTCCACCTCGCCTTTGAGGCGCCTGGTGCCCCCCAGCAGGTTCGCGCCTACTTCCTAGACCAGTTCAAGCAAAAGGGCGTCGAGGCCACCCAATCCGGCGACGCGATCAGCGGCAGGACGCGCGACGGCGATCAGTTCACCATCGACGTGCAGCCGGTCGGCCAGGGGTCCTCGGGGACGATCGCGATCCAGTCAAAGGACTAGTGCGCGGCGACCTCCGCGGCATAAGCTTCAAAGCCGTGGAGCGCGAACCTGATCGGCTTCATGTTCGCCGTGCATGAGCGATCAAGCACGCCATACGGATTGGCGAGAAACGCAGCTTCGACTTGAACGAGGCAGCCGTCGCTAAAGCTATGCCCGACGCCCGGAACCGTGATGATTGTCGAACGGGGCAGCAGTCGTGCAGCCGCCACGGTGTCGGAGTTGGTGACCGCGGTATCGAGAGCTGCGGAATAAAACAGGACTGGTATGTCGCTTTTGACAGGGCGCCACAGATTTCGCGGCGGCCCCGATATCTTCCAGGAATTGCACAAGCGATCCATCGCGTCGGTAGGCGTCGCCGCCAGGGCCAGGTAGGGATAACGCCGGGCCGCTGCTTCGTAATCGGGCTTCGTCGGGCGATTTCCCAGGGCACTGCAATAGAGGGTCGTTTGCGCGGCGACATCCGGATTGGCCATGTCGGGAATGCCAAAGTCGTCGCCCTTCGTCGCGTCGATCCATCTGGCCACGAGCGCGGCATCACCCTTCTCGGCCGTTTCAATCGCAAGCGGGACGAAAGTGAGTGATCCCGGGTCGGGCGCGAAGGCAGCCATCCCTAGCAAAGCCTGGTAGAGATCGACGGGCGTCAGACGGCGCGAACGGCCCATCAAGCGCTCGCGGCCGAGACGTTGCATTGCCCGGCCCAGTGACGCCGCCATTTCGGGGAACCGCGCACGGCAACTGGGCTCGCGATTGCATTCGCGCTGCATCGCCGCCAGTCCCCTGGCGAAGGTCGAAACCTGCTCCCGATTGCGAGAGTCCGGGGGAATGGCGACCCCGACGACCGCGGCGCGCAATCCCGCGGGGTGTCGTCCGATCAGATCGAGCGCGGGGAAGCTCCCGTAGGATGCGCCCCAGACCTCATAGCTCGAGTAGTTCATGGCCCGCGCGATGTCGCGCACATCCTGGGACGAGGTGGCGGCGTTCAAGGCGTCGAGATCCGTGCCGCGAGCTTCGATCTGCCGCCGGCATTCCCGTGATTGCACAAGGACCGACCGGAGGCGTGCTTTGATGGTCGAGCCCGTCGCCGGGGCGACGACGCATTTCGTATCGGGCTCCGACCGGCCCATTCCGCGATAATCGAAAAAGACGACGTCGCGCGTGGCGCGCACGAGTTCCGTGAACGGTGCGTTCTTCAGACTTGATGCCGTGATGTTGGCGGCCATCGGGCCATACCAGAGCCGGATGAGCGCAGTTTGGCCGCGCGTCGCGGAATTTTTGGCGGCGACCTTCACGACCCACAGCCGAAGCGTCGGGCTGTCGTTCACTTCGTGATGCGCCTTGACCGTCACCCATCCGCACGAGACGCCATTCACTGCGGGCCAGTCCGGAGCTTCGTCGGTGAACTGGCAGGGCGCCGAGTCGAACCTTGGTATTTGAAGCCGTTCTTCGGTGGTTGCGGCGCGGGTAACGCCGCCGACACCGAAAGCCGCAAGGCCAGCGAACCCGGCAATCCATCTCGCAAACAGCATCGGTCTCATCGAGGGCCCAGGCGTTTCCGGCTTGGACTTTAGACATCTCTGCTGATCCAGCAACGGACGGCGCACCCACAGCAAAAAGGCCGGGAGTCTCCTCCCGGCCTTCCGTCGTGTTGTGCGGGCTTATTCCGCGGCCGGGGCTGCGTCGTCGGCTTTGGGCTTGGCTGCCGCCTTAGGCTTCGGCTTGGCGCCGGCCTTCGCCTTGGCGGCCTTGGGCGCGGCGGGCGTCATTTCGAACGCGGGGGCATTGTCCTTGATGCGGACCTTGACCTCGCCGCCGTTGACCAGCTTGCCGAACAGCAACTCCTCGGCGAGCGGCTGCTTGA
>Ga0213875_10002676_pt1 | contig 10519 bp, 8 predicted proteins | sample BarmaccomBMRX_R8_FD_160105 | JGI IMG/M metagenome (GOLD analysis project Ga0213875, IMG submission 160105) | Root-associated microbial communities from Barbacenia macrantha in rupestrian grasslands, the National Park of Serra do Cipo, Brazil - RX_R8 | ecosystem: Host-associated > Plants > Roots... | reverse complement strand
CGAGCGCGATCGCTGCGATCGTAAACGCGATGCGGCGGCGCGGGTCGGCCGGGTGCGAGTCGGCATCCTCCCGGCCGGGCCAGTGCGGCAGATGGCTCAGGATGCCCTTCAGCAGCGCTCCGATCGGGCCGCCAAAGGGCAGCTCGCGGGCGCCGGCGATAATGCGGCCGACAACGCTCATGCCGTTCTTATACGGTCGGAAGCCGTCGAACGGCAAATATCGCGCGGTGCGTCGGGGCGCGTCCCTACCGGGTCGTTATCGTTGACCCAAATTCGAAGCGACGAGTTCTGATCGCTAACGCGCGGTTGCGACGATGAACAGGCGACGGAAGGGGAACAGGGTCCGGCCGTCGGGGCGTCGCGGGTAGGCGGCGTCGACCAGTTCGGTGTAGCAGGCCTCGAAGGCGCTGCGCTGCGACTCCTCGAGCGCTTCGAGCAGCGGGTGCAGCCAGGTCGATTTGGTCCATTCGGCGACCGGGTGCTCGCCCTCGAGCACCTGCAGGTATTCGGTCTCCCAGATGTCGAGAGAGGCCGCCGCCGGCGCGAGCAGATCGAAGTAGAAGTCCGGGCCGCCGACCGGGGCCGGGCGCAACAACGGCTCCAGCCGCTCGCGCCACGGCCCGCGCCGCGCCGCTTCGGCCATCGAGGTATGCGAGGGCGCGGCGAAATTGCGCGGCATCTGCACCGCCAAGGTGCCGCCCGGCGCCAACGCGGCGAGCAGGGCAGGGAACAGCCTCTGGTGGTCGCCGAGCCAATGAAGGGCGGCGTTCGAATAGATCACGTCGGCCGGCTGCGGCGGGTGCCAGCCCGCGAGATCGGCCTTTTCCCATCGAATGTGCGGCAGCTCGGCCTCCGCCTTGGCCAGCATCTCCGCCGAATCGTCGATGCCGACAATGCGCGCCTGCGGCCAGCGCGCGGCGAGCAGCCGCGTCACATTGCCGGCCCCGGCCCCGAGATCGTAGACGCTGGCCGGCGCCTCCGCGCCGATGCGGCCGAGCAGATCGATCGCCGGCCGCAGCCGCGGGCCGGCGAATTTGAGGTATTGCGCCGGGTGCCACGCCATCGCTGGCTCAGGCCGGGTCGAAGGCCGACACGCCGGTCCGCACCCGCCAGCGATGCCGCTTGATGCCGGCCCGCTCGACCCAGTCGCCGAGCTGCATCAGCATCTGGCTGCGCCGGGTCAGCGCGGCGGCGCTCCACGGGTCGCAGCCGGTCCACGGCACGAACGGGCTGCGCCGCCCATAGGCCCAGATCTCGACCCGCAGCGACGGCCCGAGGCTCGCGCCGCGGGCGTGAAAGCCGAAGGTGTCGGCGACCACCAGCGTATTGGCCGGAACCGCGAAGGCGCGCGGCTGCGGTAGGCCAAGCGCGGCAAGCTCGTCATGGCCGATGCGGAACGAGCCCTGGCGGATTTCGGCAATGCCGGAATCGCGCGCGGCAAGGCTCATCCGCCGCTCCCAATCGAGCCGCGCCGGGGTCAGGCGATGCGAGCCCGGGACGAAGGTGAAGGGCCCGGCATTGGCGGCCACATCTGTCAGGAACAGCCACGCCTTGACCGAGGGGTGGAAGGTGTCGGCGTGCAGCACGGTCTGCGGGTCGGCCGGGCCGTCGCAGGCATGCCGCAGGATGCTCTGCACCCGCACCATCGGCTCGGCGTCGCGGCTGCCGACATAGCGGATCAGCCCTCGCCATTCCGGCGACGCCAACACGCCGCGCAACGCCGGCAGGGCGGCGAGGGTCGCGCGGTCGGGCGCCATCTTGCGCAGGATCGTGTCGCCTTCGGTGCTCTCCCGCAGCGGCCCGCGATAGGCTTTGAGCTGGCCGACCAAGGCCGCGAATTCCGCCGCGGGCAAGAAATTCTCGCGCATGACGAAGCCGTCGCGCTCGAAGGCGGCACGGTCCGCCGCCGAGATCAGGCCCGCGAGCTTGCGCCGCCGTTCCGCGGCCAAGCGATGCGCCCACTGGACCCGCACCGTGTGGAGGCCCCATTCGTTCAGCGTTCGGCTGCCGATCAGCCCATTGCGTTCGAAGGATTTGGCACCGGTCGCGAGCTGCGCCGCCCATAGCGGCGCCATGACGCCGCGCAGCACGGGGGTCAGCACGGCCGCGCTCCGCGGCGGAGCCGGCGCGGGATCAGCAAACGGGCCGGCTCACCGGCTCGGGCTGGCGGCGGCGATTCGGGGGCCATCGGATCTGGCCGGAGCCGGCGTCGCGGATCGGGCGATGCCGCGCGCCGGCCGCGCATAAACGGCCTCTAGCCGTTCGATCGCCGAATCGACCGCGAGCTTCAGCCCGGCCTCGTTGAAAAAGCTGCCGGGGATCAGGCACCGTGCTGCGAGAACGCGGCGGAACGCGTCGAACAAGCGCGCTTCCGGCGGGATCGGGGCGTTCCAGAAATCGTCGAGCTCGCCTTGGTATGTCAGGCCGGGCATGTCGTAGATCGCGCGCCCCAGCGCGATCAGCGGGACGCCATGCGCCAGCGCGCGGCAGCCGACCGTGCTGTTGACGGTCACCACCGCGCGGCTGCGCGCGACGACGATCTCAAGATCGCCGCCATCGATCACGACGAGACGGTCGGCGACCCCGACATCGGCCGCGATGTGCCCGGCAAGCCGGCCCCAATCGACCAGCCCGCTATCGAGCGGATGCGTCTTGACCACCAGCCGCGTGTCGGCCGGCGCATGCCGCGCGAAGGAGGTAACGACCCGCTCCATCGCCGGCAGCATCGCCCGGAACGATGAGTGGGCGCGCACCTGGTAGTCGTCGTCGAGCTGCAGCGGAAAGAAAAAGAAGGCGGCCTTGCTGTCGAGCAGTTCGGCGATGGCGGCCGCGGCGCGGCGCTCGGCCTTGCGCTGCAATGCGAGGCGCCGCAGCCAGCCGGCATATTCGATCAGCTGGTGATAGGGGCGGTGCGTCGAGTAATGCGGGAACCGCCACATGCCAAGCATCGAGCGCGTCGTGTACAGGACGTCCTCGGCGGCGCGGCGGCGGAAGCTGCCGGGCACTGCCGGCGCTTCCTGCCAGGGCGGCAGATTTTCGGCCTGGTCGAGATACCAGCGCGGGTCGCGCGGCAGCGACGAGTAGCCGTTGACCCCGCCTTCCTCGAAGGTGATCCAGTACGGCCGCAAATAGCCTTCCTCGACGACATAAACGCGGATCGACCGGGCGAGCGCGACGCGAATCGCGGCCCGGTGCACCGGCCGGCAATCGCCGAACAGGATGATGTCGCTGATCCCCTTCTCGACCAGCAGATGGTCAAGAAAATCGGGCCAGTCATGCAGCCGCCCGCAATAGTCGATGGCGCCCGGCAGCCGCCAGAAGGCGCGGTCGCCGCCGTTGAAATTTACCCGATGCACGGCATGGCCGCGCCCGGCCAGCGCCGCGCCGAGACGCTCGAAAAAGCGCGTCGCGAGGCCCTGCAAAAAAAGAAAGCTGCGTTGTGCGGCGACCGGCGGGCGATCGCCCTGCACCTGCCTCGGCGCCTGCCTTGCCGGCGCGGAACCTACGGACACTACCCCGATACCCCCAACGACCCGAGGCGCGCGGCAACGGCGCTCAAGCGCCTGACGCGAGCATGGCTAATGTCGGCGCGCGTGCCGGGGAAGTCCATGAGTTTCTAACGCGGAATTCCGTCGCGCGTTGCGGTTGGCCGGGGCGCAGCCGCATTGCGCGGGCGCGGTCAGCGCCGCGCCGCCCGCGCGCGGGCTTCGTCGAGATCGGGCACGTTGCTGGCCGAGGCGGCGCCGAGCCGCGACGACTTTGTCACGGCCAGCGCGGCGACGGCGGCGTCGTTTTCGGTGATCTTCGCCATGATCGCCTCTTTGGCGCGTTCGAACACGCCGCGGTTGTTGGCGACGAAATCCTGCGATTTGCGCAGCCCGGCGAGGTAGCCGTTGATCTCCGGCACCACATAGCGCGCCACCATGTCCCAGCTGCGCATCGTGTTTTCCGGGTTCGCCCAATCGTGGACGAAGCCGACCACGGTGCCGAACCCGCCGCTGATCTCGAGCACCGATTTGATCCGCTTGACGAGATCGTCGGGGGTGCCGATCGTGGCCGCGGCCTCCTCCGAGAACGCCGTCTTTTCGAGCGCCTCGTCGCGATCCTTGAAGGCCGTCGCGCCCGGCCGCTGCAATGTCCCGACGATATATTCGTTGTGATGGCGGAAGAGGCCTTCGCGGGCCTCCGCGAGCGCCTTTTCCCGTGTTTCGGCGATGTGCCAGCTGAGCAGCACGCGCCAGTTCTTGCGATCGACCGTCTTGCGGTGCTTGGCCGCGGCGGCCTCGGCGAAGCCCCATTGCGTCGGCAGCGCGTTGAGCCCCTCATTCGACAGCGAGCCGATCGAGATGATGCCGATGCCATGCTTGCCGGCGAGGGTCATGCCGGAGGGGCTGATTTGCGAGGCGACGGCGAACGGCATCTCCTCCTGCAGCGGCAGAAGCTGCAAGGCTGCGTCCTGCAAGGCGAACCAGTCGCTCGTCGCGGTGACCCGCTCGCCGTTGAACAGGCGCCGGATGATCGCGATCGCCTCGTCCTGGCGGTCGCGCTGCGTCATCGGGTCGATCCCCAGCGTGTGCGCGTCCGAAGCGAGCGCTCCCGGACCGGAGCCGAAGATCGCCCGGCCGCCGGTCATGTGGTCGAGCTGCACCATGCGCTGCGCGACGTTGAAGGGGTGGTGATAGGGGAGCGAGATGACGCCGGTCGCGAGCTTGATCCGCTTGGTTCGTTCGCCCGCCGCGGCAAGAAACATCTCGGGCGAGGCGATCATCTCCCAGCCGCTCGAATGGTGCTCGCCGCACCAGAATTCGTCGTAGCCGAGCCGATCAAGATGCTCGACGAGGTCGAGGTCGCGGCGGAACTGCAACATCGGATGCTCGCCGATCGGGTGATGCGGGGCGAGAAAGGCGCCGAAATTCAGACGCGGCATAATCGGTTCTCCTCCGGAAAGCGGGTCAGTAATAGGCCGCCCCGCCATTCACATGGATGGTCTGGCCGGTAATGAACCCGCCATCGTCGCTGACGAGAAACAGGCAGGTGGCCGCGATCTCGTCGATGCGGCCGAGCCGCCCGAGCGGGATCCCGGCGGCGCTCGGCAGGTGCCCGCGATACCATTCGGGGTTGGCCCGCGCGGTGTCGATGTTGCCCGGCGAGACCACATTGACGCGAATGTTGGACGCCGCGAATTCGGAGGCGAGGCCGCGCGCCAGCCCGACCAGCCCCATTTTCGCGGCCGAGACGTGGGCGCGGCCGTTGCCGCCGACAAACGCCCCTTCGCCGGTGAAGAACAGGATGCGGCCGTAACGGTTTTCCACCATCGACGGGATGACCGCGCGCGTCAGATAAAGGGCCGCATCGAGAACCACCGATCTGACCGCCTCCCAATCCTGCGCGGTCACTTCGGTAAACGGCTTGTGCGGGCGGATGGCGGCATTGTTGATCAGGATGTCGACGCGGCCGAACTCGGACAAAGCCCGCGCCCCCAGCGCATCGACCTCGTCCTTTTGGGCGAGATCGGCAATGACGGCCAGCGCCTCGACCCCGAGATTGCGGGCTTCGCGGACGACCTCCTCCGCCTCGGCCCGGTTCGAGCGCGCGTTGACGACGATGTGGGCGCCTTCCGCGGCGAGCTTCAGCGCCGTGGCGCGGCCGATATTGCGGCCCGATCCCGTGACGAGGGCGACCTTTCCGTCGAGCTTACCCATCCCCAACCTCCTGACCCGCGTCGCTCCCTGAGGCGCCGCATCGGGCGCGGTTCAACCGGCTTGCTCGGCCAGCGCCGCTGCGCCTAGCCTCGATCTTATCCCGCTTTGGCCCGGCCGGCGGCAGGCAAATCGACGAGGGGCGCCATGCGAAGGGATGACGGTCAGCGGCAGATGCACCTCAACCTCTTCATCCACAGCCGCGGCCATCACGAGGCGTCGTGGCGGCACCCGGCTGCCTCGCCGCTGCCGCTGACCGACATCCGCTACTACCAGGATCTGGCGCAGCGGGCGGAAGCGGCATCGTTCGACTCGATCTTCCTCGCCGACCAGCTCGCGCTCGGCGAGGATGTGGCGCAGGCGGCGCGCACCTGGCTGGAGCCGATCACCGTGCTCGCGGCGGTCGCGGTCGCGACGCGGCGGATCGGGCTGATCGCCACCGCCTCGACCACCTATACCGAGCCGTTCAATCTGGCGCGCCAGTTCGCCTCGCTCGATCACATCAGCAACGGTCGCGTCGCCTGGAACATCGTGACCTCCTGGCTCGCCACGGCCGCGCGCAATTTCGGCGGCGCCGGCCAGCTCAGCCATGCCGACCGCTACGCCCGCGGCGAGGAGTTCATGGCCGTGGTCAAAGCCTTGTGGGACAGCTGGGCCGAGGATGCCGTGATCGACGACCGTGCCGGCGGACGGTATGCGCGCGCCGAGCGCATCCGGCCGATCGAGCATCGCGGCGATTTCTACCAGGTGGCCGGGCCGCTCAACATGCCGCGCTGCCCGCAAGGGCGGCCGGTATTGGTGCAGGCCGGGTCGTCCGATACCGGCCGCCGCTTCGCGGCGCGCCATGCCGATGCCGTGTTCACCGCCCATATGGAACAGGCGACGGCGCGCGACTTCTACGCCGATCTCAAGCGGCTGGCGCGCGCCGAAGGACGCGATCCCGACCAGGTGCTGATCCTGCCCGGCTTGAGCGCAATGATCGGCGCGACCGAAGCCGAAGCGCGGCGTCTCGCCGACGAGGTCAACGGGCTGAGCGACACAGAGGTAGGGCGCAAGCGGCTGTCGAACCGCTTCGGCGGGCACGATTTCTCGCATTTGCCGCTGGACCGGCCGCTTGCGCCGCAGGATTTCCCCGACCCCGGCACGGTCGAGGCGGCGCGCAGCCGCACCGAAGTCATCATCAACTACGTCAGGCGCGAGAAGGCGACGTTGCGCCAGCTGCTGGCCTATCTGGCCGGCGCCCGCGGCCATTTCACGTTTGCCGGCACGCCCGAGCAGGTGGCCGATCTGATGCAGGACTGGTTTACCGGCGGCGCCGCCGACGGCTTCAACATAATGCCGCCGCTGTTGCCGGCGCAGCTCGACCTGTTCAGCGCAGAGGTGATCCCCTTATTGCAGCGCCGCGCCATGTTCCGCACGGAATACCGGGGCACGACATTGCGCGAGCATTACGGCCTCGCCTGGCCACAGAGCGCCTTCGACGCTGAGAAGCAGCCGTTGCGCCACGCATGACGGTGCGCAACGGCGGCACCTCGCCGGCAACGCAAGCGCGGGCGGCGCGGTTTACCCCGCGCCAGCGCTCGAAGGGGCGTAGGCGGCTTCGTATTCGGCCTCGGTCGAGATTTCCTTGTTGGTGTAGTCCGGCAGCATCAGCGTGGATGCGATGCTGATGACCGCACATACGACCACGTAGAGGCCGATCGGCACCGTCGAGTGATAGCTGGCGAACAGCCAGGTCGAGATGAACGGCGCAGGACCGCCGGCGATGATCGAGGCGAGCTGGTAGCCCAGCGAGGCGCCGCTGTAGCGCAGCCGCGGCGTGAACGCCTCGGCGATCAGGGCCGCTTCCGGGCCGTACATCGTCATGACCGGGATGAAGGACAGCGCCACCGCGATGAAGATCATCAGCGGCACTTTGGTGTCGAGCATCGCGAAATAGAGGAAGGTGAAGGCGGCCACGAAGACGCAGCCGACGATGTACATGCGGCGCCGCCCGATCACGTCGGACAGCCAGCCGGCCACCGTCACCCAGCAGAAGCCGAGCGCCGTGCTGACCATCAGCCCGAACAGCAGCAGGTTGCGCGAGGCGCCGAGCACCGTCGTGCCGTAGCTGAACACGAAGGCGTTGAAGATGTAGCCGGGCGACTGCTCGGCCATGCGCAACAGCGCGGTCAGCGCGATTTCGCGCGGCTGGCGGCGGATCACCTCGATGATCGGCGCGCGCTCGACGCGGTTCTCGGCGAGGACGCGCTGGAACACCGGCGTCTCGAGGATGCCGAGGCGGATCCACAGCCCGATGCCGACCATGACGATGCTGAGCAGGAACGGGATGCGCCAGCCCCAGGCGATGAACTGGTCGCCGGACAATTCGCTGAACGCGAGGACGGCGATATTGGCCAGGCACAACCCGGCAGGCGCTCCGAATTGCGGCCAGGAGGCGATGAAGCCGCGGTTCTTGTTGGTGCGCGCCCATTCCATCGCGAGCAAGACCGAGCCGCCCCACTCGCCGCCGACGCCGATACCCTGGATCAAGCGCAACAACGTCAGGATCACGCCGCCCCAGATGCCGATCGAATCGTAGCCCGGCACGAGGCCGACGGCGGCCGTCGCGATGCCGGTCATCAGCAGGGTGACGATCAACGTCGCCTTGCGGCCGATGCGGTCGCCGTAATGGCCGAAGATCGCGGCCCCGATCGGCCGCGCCACGAAGCCGATGAAGAAGACGCCGAAGGCCTGCAAGCTGCTGACCATCGGGTCGCTGCCGGGGAAGTACAGCTTACCGAACACCAGCCCGGTGACGATGCTGTACATCAAAAAATCGTACCACTCGATCGTGGTGCCGACAGTGCTGGCGATCACGGCGCGGCGCAAATGGGCGCGGTGTTCGGCTTCCGAAAGCTGGGCAGAAAAGAGGCTGGTGGCAGCCATCGTATCACCTCCCTGCATACTCTTTTTTGGTTATCGGCGATCATATACCCGCGCGCTGCCCGAGCAAGACGCTCGATTCGGCGCCTGAATCAGAAGTTCGTTAGACGATCATTGTCGTCATTCCGGGGGCCGCCCCGGGTCCGCGCAGCGCGCGGCCCGAGGACAGGCTCCGCGGCAGCCCGGAACCCATATGTGGACGGCCCCCGCTGCACACGGGTTCAGCTGCGGAAGCGGGCGGAAAGCCGGTGTTCATAGGTTCCGGGCTCCCGCGCTTTCGCACGGGCCCCGGAATGACGCGGAAATTAATGATGCGGATGTCTGGTTCAGGACGCTAGTCGGCCGGCGGCTCCGACCAAGCGGTGGTTATCGCCCAGGCGTTTGCGGCTTCTATGATGATGTCGAACACGGGGTCTTTGATCTCGTAATAGGCGTCCTCATCGGCGGGGAAGCGTCGCGCGAGGCGCTGCTTGATCTGCCCGTAGGCGCCGGCGGCGACGGGATGGGCGCGCAGGTAATCGCGGCACAGAAGCGCATAACGCTGGTTGAAGCGCCCTTTCTCGCGGATGTGAAGGTTCGCGCTGCGACCCGTGCTCTTATAGAAGCGTTTCGACAATTCGGCTTCGGGCAGGGGTAGGCCGGGCGGGCAATGATCGATCGCCAGACCGGGGATGCGCTTGAAACCGTGTCGCGCGAAGGCCGCGTCATCGACCGCCGCCAGGCTGTGCACGGTCAGTTGCAGATCGATGATGTCCTTGGCGGGGAGGCCGGGCACTGCCGTGGACCCGATGTGGTGGATATAGGCGCCCTCGGGCGCGGCGCGCATTGCCGCCTCCTTCAGGTGCGCAAACTCCTCGGACCATTCTTCTCTCGGCGGCACGATGTCGATCGCCGGACGCATCGCTTTAATTCCCGGTTCGCCGCCGCACGCGCTCTTGCCGCGACGGACGCATGGCGCAACTCTGTCGCCCCCACAAGGAGACCCCCATGCCCGCATCCTACGAGACGCATCGCGCACAGCTGAAGGCGATCCTGTCGGCCTGGGGCATGCCGGAAGACAATGCCGACGCGACCGCCGACATCCTGGCCTGGGCGGATCTGCACGGGGTGGACAGCCACGGCATCTCGATGATCCCGGGCTACGACCGGCTGCGGCGCGAGGGCCGGGCCAACATGCGGGCGCAGCCGCGCATCGTGAAGGAAACCCCGGTCTCGGCCTTGGTCGATGGCGATGGCGGGCTCGGTCACGTGCCGGCGCGGTTCGGCATGCAGGTGGCGATCGACAAGGCCAAGCATTCCGGCATGGCAACCGTCGCGGTGCGCAATTCGGCGCATTTCGGCGCGACCGGCTATTACACGCTGATGGCGGCCGAGGCCGGGCTGATCGGCATGGCCTGCACCAGCGCCTCCAGCATCCAGGTCGCGCCGACCTTCGGCCGCGAGGCGAAGCTTGGCACCGATCCCTGGTCTTTCGCCGCGCCGAGCGCGGACGGCAAGCCCTTCCTGCTCGATATGGCGACGACGACGGTGGCGGCCGGGCGCATCCGCAACAAGGCCAATGAGGGCCTGCAATGCCCGCCCGGCTGGGTGCTCGACAGAGCGGGACTGCCCAGCACCGACCCGCTCGTCGCGCGCGAGAAGGGCGGCTTTCTGACCTCGCTCGGCGGGTCGCCCGAGAATTCGAGCTACAAGGGCTACGGGCTGGCGGCGATGGTCAACATCCTCGGCTCCTGCCTGTCCGGCGCGACGCTGATCACCGATCCGATGCATACGAAGAAGCCGCAGGGCAACGACATCGGCCACTGCTTTATCGCGCTCGACCCCGGCCTGTTTCGCGAGCGCGCCGAATTCGAGGCCGATGTGAGCCGGTTCTGCAACGATTTGCGCGCGACCTA
>Ga0213875_10002675_pt1 | contig 10519 bp, 9 predicted proteins | sample BarmaccomBMRX_R8_FD_160105 | JGI IMG/M metagenome (GOLD analysis project Ga0213875, IMG submission 160105) | Root-associated microbial communities from Barbacenia macrantha in rupestrian grasslands, the National Park of Serra do Cipo, Brazil - RX_R8 | ecosystem: Host-associated > Plants > Roots... | reverse complement strand
CATCCTGTGCTTTCCCGGGGGCCGCCCCCCGGACCCCCGGCAGGAAACCGCCAGGCATGTCCCAAGCCAAACCACTCACCCCGACAAGCGCACCGGCATCCTGTGCTTTCCCGGGGGCCGCCCCCCGGACCCCCGGCAGGAAACCGCCAGGCATGTCCCAAGCCAAACCACTCACCCCGACAAGCGCACCGGCATGATCAGGTACTTGTACGTCTCGTCGGACTCAGCGTCGATCGCCGGCTTGCCGCTGAGCAGCGCCGGCTTGGTGGCGGTGGTGAATGACAGCTGAGCCACTGGGGAGTCAATCGCGCTCAGGCCGTCAAGCAAGAACGTCGGATTGAACGCGATCGAGACGTCTTCGCCGTCCAACTGGGCATCGACACGTTCCACAGCCTGTGCATCATCGCTTGAGCCGGCTTCCAGGGTGAGGACGCCCGCCGTGAAACTGAGCCGGATCGGCGTATTGCGTTCGGCAACCAGCGCGACCCGCTTGACCGCCTCGACAAACGGCGCCGTCTCGATCACAGCGACCGAGGCGAACTCCGTCGGGAACAGCGTGCGGTACTTCGGCAGGTCACCTTCGAGGAGGCGGGTGGTCGTACGTCGTCCGGCGCCTTCGAAGCCGATCAGGCCCTCGCCGGCTCCCGAGCCGGCCAGCGCAAGCGCCACCGTGTCACCGCTGGTCAGCGACTTGGCGATGTCAAGCAGGGTTTTGGCGGGGACGAGTGCGACCGCCGACAGGTCGGGCGTCTCCGGTTTCCACAGGAATTCGCCTACGGCGAAGCGATAGCGGTCGGTGGCAGCCAGCGTGACCGTGTCGCCCTCGATCTCGATTCGTACGCCGGTGAGTACCGGCAGGGTGTCGTCGCGCCCGGCGGCGATCGCGACCTGGGAGACCGCGGCGGCGAAGACCTCGCCGGGCACGGTGCCGGAAGCTGTCGGCATCTGCGGCAGGGCCGGGTATTCCTCCACAGGCAGGGTGTGGAGTGTGAATCGCGAACTGCCACACACCACGGTGACCCGCACGCCGTCAGTGGAGATCTCCACAGGCCTGTTGGGAAGTGCACGGGAGATGTCGGCGAGCAGGCGGCCGGAGACGAGCACTGTGCCCTCCTCCTCGACCTCCGCTTCGACCGAGACCCGTGCCGAGACCTCGTAGTCGAAGGCGGACAGGCTCAGCCGACCCTCCTCGGCCTTCAGCAGCAGGCCGGCGAGTACGGGCGCCGGCGGGCGGGCTGGGAGGCTGCGAGCCGCCCAGGCCACTGCCTCCGCGAGTACGTCGCGTTCCACCCGGAACTTCACCGGAACCGCCTCCTGCTGTTGCTGGCCGTCTATGCCGGCTTTCTCGCGGCCGACTGCTTCTCGATCGTCTGTCGGAGAACAGTTTGACGCACGCCACTGACAACGGGTGCGGGTTGGGTCAAGTCGAGGCGCCGAGTGTCGGGCCGTGCGTCGCTCCGTTGTGCACAGGCCCAACTTCGATCTTGATTCCCCGGTATCTCTACGTAGTCGTAGTAATAGGGGGTGTGGATACCGTGGATAACTGGTTCCGGCGCAGGTCAGCAGCACTTTTTTGTCCACGGTGGCTGTGGGCAGAGCCCGTGGACAACCTCGGCCATCTGTGGATGACCGGAACTTGTGCACACCCGATGCACAGGAGACCCCCGGTTCTCCCCAGTGCTGTCCCCAGAAATACCCAGGTTCTCCCCAGCTCAACCAGTCCTCTTTGTGTGATGGCTTTCACTCCATCTGGCGATGGAGGCCATGAGGTTGCCGAACAGTGGACAGCTGTGTGGACAAGCTGTGCACAACTGCCCCTTGCCTGTGGACTGGCTGTGGACAGCTGCGAGCGGCGGCTGGAGAGCCTCGGTTGTCCACAGCCTGTGGAAAGTGGTTAATCACATTTCCCCACCCGGTTGACCTGCAATCATGGTCGTTCATCTGCCTTCCCTGTGGAGGAAGTTGGGAAAACCTAGTCGTCCCCAAGGTGTGGAAGGCCGGATCGACCCGATGCTGTGGAGTACCTGCGGTAGGGGCTAGAGGTTCGAACAACGGGAAAAGCTCCGGGAGTTGCACCACCGCGCCAGCGGCTGATGTCACTCCCGGAGCTTGTGTGTGATATGGCGGTGATCTGTCAGGTTTTGATGCGGTTGGTCAGCTCGGTGACCTGGTTGTAGATGGACCGGCGCTCGGCCATCAGCGCGCGGATCTTGCGGTCCGCATGCATCACCGTCGTGTGGTCCCGACCGCCGAAGAGCGCCCCGATCTTCGGTAGCGACAGGTCGGTCAGCTCTCGACACAAGTACATGGCGATCTGCCGGGCCGTGACGAGGACGCGGCTGCGCGACGAGCCGCACAGGTCGTCGACAGTCAGCCCGAAGTACGCGGCAGTCTCCGCCATGATCGAGTTTGCGCTGATCTCTGGCACCGCGTCCTCGCCACCTGGGATCAGGTCCTTCAACACGATCTCGGTGAGCTGCAGGTCGACCGGTTGCCGGTTGAGGCTCGCGAAGGCCGTCACCCGGATCAGTGCGCCTTCGAGCTCGCGGATATTGCGGGAGATGCGCGACGCGATGAATTCGAGCACCTCGGGTGGCGCATTGAGCTGCTCCTGCACCGCCTTCTTCCGCAGGATCGCGATCCGGGTTTCCAGCTCGGGCGGCTGGACGTCGGTGATCAGGCCCCACTCGAAGCGGTTGCGGAGGCGGTCCTCCAGCGTCACCAGCTGCTTGGGCGGCCGATCGGAGGAGAGCACGATCTGCTTGTTGGCGTTGTGCAGGGTGTTGAAGGTGTGGAAGAACTCCTCTTGCGTCGACTCCTTGCTCGCGAGGAACTGGATGTCGTCGACGAGCAGGATGTCCATGTCCCGGTAGCGCTTGCGGAAGGCGTCCTGCTTGCCGTCCCGGATGGAGTTGATGAACTCGTTGGTGAACTCCTCCGAGCTCACATAGCGCACACGCGTGCCCGGATACAGGCTGCGTGCGTAGTGCCCGATGGCGTGCAGCAGGTGCGTCTTGCCGAGGCCGGACTCACCGTAGATGAACAGGGGGTTGTAGGCCTTGGCAGGGGCCTCGGCGACGGCGACAGCCGCGGCATGCGCGAAGCGGTTGGACGCTCCGATGACGAAGGTGTCGAAGAGGTACTTCGGATTCAGCCGGGCAGTCGGCTCGCCGGGACCGGGTGATGGCGCGGGCTGCGCGGCGAGTGGGCGGGGGGCGCCGGGGGCGCCGGGGTGCCGACCACTGCCTGCGGAGCCGGGACCGCCCTGGCCCGGGCCAGGGCCCGGCTGGCCGCCGCGCTGAGGTGGCTGCGGGTACGTGGGCCGCTGCGGTGGGTAGTCCTGGTGGCTCGCTGGGAGATAGAGATCGCGTTCCCCGTACGAGGCGAGCCTCGGCTGCTGCCAGCCGCCGTGCCCATCCGTATTGTGTCCGCGATCCTGGCCCTGGGTTTGCCTCTGATTCTGGACGTGGTCATACGGGTCTGGGCCGACGGGGCGCTGCCAGCCGTCGGCGGTGTCCCGGCCGGAGGGGTAGTCGGGGTAGGCGCGGCGCATGGTCGGGCCGTTGGAGGCGGGTCCTCTGTTCGCCTCGCCGCGCCAGCGGCTCATGTCACCGTCGCCCGTTCCCAGGTTCCGCGGCTGGCTTGTGGTGCCGGAGGGGTGCCTCTCGAGCGGGGGCTCGGCCGCCCATTCCGCTTGCTCGCGCGGGTCGCTCGCCCGTTCTTGGTTCGCTTCTCCGCCCGTTCCCAGGTTCCGCGGCTGGCTTGTGGTGCCGGAGGAGTGTCTCTCGAGCGGGGGCTCGGCCGCCCATTCCGCTTGCTCGCCGCGCTGTTCCCCGTAGAAGGGCGTCTGGAGGAGGGAGGGCTGCGGGGCCGGGTGCTGCGGGGTGGGGACCTGCTCGGTGCCGGCATCGACGGTGATCGCGATGCGGATCGAGCGACCGAACTGCCGGCTGAGACCTTCGGTGATCAAGGGAAGCAGTCGGCCTTCGAGTACGCCCTTGGCGTATTCGTTGGGCACCGCGAGCAGTGCGGTGTCGGCGACGAGCGCGAGTGGTTGGGATGCTTTGAGCCACCGCTGATCCTTGGCCTCCACCCCTTGCCCCTCGGTGAGGAGCTGTTCGAGCACTCGTGGCCACACTGCGGCAAGATCGGCGGTTACATCAGCCACGGTGCACGCTCTCTCGCTCGGTGGGTAGGTTCGCTCGGGTGGTGGAGAGGGCACCGACGTATCCCACGTAGGCGTGGTTCTCGGGAACTGCAAGAAGAGGGCAGGGCCGGGGTCGGGTCGGAAGGTGCCAGAGTCCAGCAACGGTAGTAAGCACGGCCTACGTCGTTCAAATCGTTGTCCACAGGGGTGTGTGCAAATGTGACATGCGCGAGGACGGCGTGCTCGGCCGGGGTGGCCGGCGCGTTGGCGGCTGGACTCGGTTTGACCCGACGGCACAGCCACGCGTACCGTAACAAGGTCGAGTTGTCGATGGCGGTTGCCGCCTGTCTTCGAGGGCGCAGACCACCCGGTCGCCCGGCGTCATCGAAGAGCGGTGCACCTGAGGCGTATCGCGAGAGCTTCGTGGGCGCACGGTGACAGCCAAGCGACGCCCCACGCACGTCTCCCCCGAGACACCAAGCATTCCTGGAGCCCCCGAGTGAGCAAGCGCACCTTCCAGCCGAACAACCGCCGCCGCGCCAAGACGCACGGTTTCCGGCTGCGTATGCGCACCCGTGCAGGCCGTGCCATCCTCGCGGCGCGTCGCGGCAAGGGCCGCGCCCGCCTGTCCGCCTGAGCGCACAGGTCATGTAGTGCTGCCTGCCGAGAATCGGATGAGGCGGCGCCAGGACTTCGCGACCGCAGTACGACGAGGGCGCAGAGCTGGAAGCCCGCTTTTGGTCATACATTTGCGAGACAAGGTGTCCCTCCCGCCGGAGGCAGAAGGAGACACCAGGCACCCGCACGCTACGAGGGGGAGTGGTCCCCCGCCGCGTGCGGGTTTCGTCGTGAGCAAAGCCGTGGGCGGTGCCGTCCAGCGGAACCTGGTCAAGCGGCGGTTGCGGCATTTGGTGCGCGATCGGCTCTCACAGTTGCCCGAAGGTAGCCTGGTGGTCGTGCGAGCACTACCCGGCGCGGCGGGCGCGGATCACACACAGCTGGCCCGTGACCTGGACGTCGCGTTGAAGCGGCTCCTGGGAGGTGGCGCACGATGAAATATCCGCTGTTGTGGCTGATCAAGCTGTACCAGTGGACCGTCAGCCCGCTGCTCGGACCCGTATGCAAGTACTATCCTTCGTGTTCCCACTACGGGTATCAGGCCATCGCCGTGCACGGTGCGGTCAAAGGCATCGCCCTTACCGCTTGGCGCATTCTGCGGTGCAATCCGTGGTCTCTCGGCGGGGTCGACTACCCACCGTCGCGTAAGAGACCGCCGTGGCACGAACTGCTGCATACGGCGTGGCGCAACCGTCAGGGCGGTCACTCCGCCGACGAGGCCAGCGTGGCCGCCGACTCCCAGCCCCATGCCCAAGGAGCCTGATCTGTGTCAACGATCCTCAGTCCCCTCTATACCGCTGTTTCCTGGATCATTGTCCAGTTCCACTCGCTCTTCAGCCTGATCTTTGATCCGAACAGCGGCTGGGCGTGGGGTCTGTCTATCGTCTCGCTGGTGATCTTGATCCGGATCTGCCTGATCCCGCTCTTCGTGAAGCAGATCAAGGCGACGCGGAACATGCAGGTGCTCCAGCCGAAGATGAAGGCGATCCAGGAGCGCTACAAGAACGACAAACAGCGTCAGTCCGAAGAGATGATGAAGCTGTACAAGGAGTCGGGTACCAACCCGCTCTCCAGTTGCTTGCCCATCATCGCTCAGTCGCCGTTCTTCATGTCGCTGTACGGCGTGCTCCACAACATCGCCAGTGGCCACACGGTCGGTGTGATCGACGCCTCGCTGCTGGACAGTGCTCGCAAGGCCCACATCTTTGGTGCACCGCTGTCGGTGAAGTTCACCGACAGCGCGAGCAAGATCATGAGCCTGGGGGCCTCGACCACTGATGTCCGTGTGGTCACGGTCGCCATGATCGTGCTGATGTCGCTGTCGCAGTTCTACACGCAGCGCCAGCTGATGACAAAGAACGTTGACATGACGGTGAAGACGCCGTTCATGCAGCAGCAGAAGATGCTGCTGTACGTCTTCCCCGTCATGTTCGCGGCTTTCGGCATCAACTTCCCCGTTGGTGTTCTCGTTTACTGGCTTACCACCAACGTGTGGACGATGGGGCAGCAGATGTTCGTCATCCGCCGCAACCCGACCCCGGGCAGCCTCGCATACAAGGAGCGCCAGGAGCGCCTGCGGGCCAAGGGCAAGATCGTTGACGAGTCGGCGGCGAAGGGAAGGACCGCTGCTGTTGAGGGCGCTCAGGCGGCCAAGCGGCAGCAACCGAAGCGTCAGACCAAGGCTCAGCGGCAGTCGGCAGGAGGCCAGGGTGTGACGAAGAGCGAGGTCAAGGCGGAGCAGTCGTCGGATGAACCGCAGGGCGCGAAGCCATCATCTGGGTCCGCATCGGGGTCCGGTCGGTCGGCCGGAGTCGGGCAGGCCAGGGGCGGCCAGCGCAAGGGCCAGGGCCAGCAGCGGTCCAGGCATCCATCGAAGAAGTAGCAAAAACAGCGAAGCAACAGCGCTCGTAGTGCCGAGTGGCGCAGCGTACATCGATAGGAGTTCATCTGTGACGGAAGGCAATACCCCCGTCGTCGAGGGCGAGCACGCCCTGAGCCGCCTCGAGCAGGAAGGGGAGATCGCCGCCGACTACCTCGAGGGCCTGTTGGACATCGTTGACCTCGACGGTGACATCGACATGGATGTCGAGGGCGATCGCGCTGCCGTCTCGATCGTGAGCGAGGGGACTGGCCGTGATCTGCAGAAGTTGGTCGGCCGGGATGGTGAGGTGTTGGAGGCGCTGCAGGAGCTGACGCGTCTTGCAGTGCACCGTGAGACTGGTGAGCGTAGCCGCCTCATGCTGGACATTGCGGGGTTCCGGGCCCGCAAGCGCGAGGAGCTGACGGAGCTGGGCGTTAAAGCAGCCGAGGAAGCGAAGGGGACCGGTCAGCCGGTGAAGCTGCAGCCCATGACGCCGTTCGAGCGCAAGGTCGTTCACGACGCCGTGGCGGCGGCTGGACTGCGCAGCGAGTCCGAGGGCGAGGAGCCCCAGCGCCGGGTGGTCGTCCTGCCCGCGTGATGTGGTTCCGCTTGCGGAGAAGCGAACGGAATGCCCATCGCCGACAAGGTCGCAACTGAAGGGACGGTCCCGTGACGGAAGCGGCTGAGCTTCCCCCCGCGCCTGAGCAGGCGCGCGCGATCTTTGGTGATCGCTTCGCCGATGCGGTCCGGTACGCGGAGCTACTGGCTGATGCGGGGGTGCGCCGCGGGCTGATCGGGCCCAGGGAGGTGCCACGGCTCTGGGAGCGGCACCTGCTCAACTGTGCCGTCTTGTCCGACGTGGTACCGGGCGATGTCTCTGTGTGTGATGTGGGCTCGGGCGCTGGCCTGCCAGGTATCCCGCTTGCGTTGGCCAGGCCCGATTTGCGGATCACCCTTCTGGAGCCGCTGTTGCGCCGTACGACCTTCTTGGATGAGGTGGTCAGGTTGCTGGGGTTGGACAACGTGACAGTAGTGCGCGGCCGCGCCGAAGAGATGATCGGGCACCTCTCGCCCGTCGACGTAGTGACGGCGCGAGCCGTGGCGCCGCTCGACCGGCTGGCGGGTTGGGGTCTTCCTTTGCTGCGTCCGCACGGCGAGATGCTGGCGCTCAAGGGGGATACCGCTGAGGACGAACTCAAGGCCGCCCGGGCAGCACTGAGCAAACTGGGAGCGGTGGAGTCCTCCGTGGTGCAAGCGGGAGCCGGGTTGATGGATCCGCCGTCAACGGTGGTGCGAGTGCTCGTCGGGGAGAGCCCTGGCGGGATACGGGCGGCGACCCGGCGAGCAAAGGCGCGTGCCAACCGTCAGGCGCAGGGCAGTCGTCGGCGTCGTTGATTGCGGGAGCACCCCGCCACGTGCTCCATGTAAACGTTCAAAACGCCATATTTCGGAGTGTCGTTCGCTAACCGCGCGTCTACCTGTGCATCGTGTTTCACGTGAAACGTCGCTCTCTTTTGCCGGGAATCCTTAGTCGCGACCATGTAGTGGCCGAGAATCAGGCTCGCAAGCCCCTTCATGTGGTGGACGCATCCACAGATTCATCCACAGATTCATCCACAGGAGAGGGGGGGTCGCTGGTTCACGACCCCGAAGGCATGGCAGGCTCTGTGCATCGCGAGCCTGCAGTCGAGGAGAGTGAATCCTTGCGGTCCGACGTCAATGCCGCGGGGCCGATGGCCGATCCGGTTCCTGGCCCCCGTAGTGAATCGACAGAGAGAGATGTTTCACGTGAAACACTCCCTTCTATGCACGACACCCCGATCGGCCGAGCCGCCAAACTGGCGGTAGAGGCCCTTGGGCGGGCCGGTGAGGGACTCCCCCGCCCTGAACAAACCAGAGTCATGGTGGTCGCCAACCAGAAGGGTGGCGTGGGCAAGACGACTACAACGGTCAATCTCGCCGCTTCACTTGCCCTCCACGGAGGAAGAGTGCTGGTGGTGGACCTTGACCCTCAGGGCAATGCCTCCACCGCGCTCGGCATCGACCATCACTCCGAAGTGCCCTCTATCTATGACGTCTTGGTCGAGAGCAAGCCGCTCTCGGATGTCGTTCAGCCTGTACCGGATGTTGAGGGTCTCTTTTGTGCGCCGGCTACGATCGACCTGGCGGGCGCCGAGATCGAACTGGTCTCGCTCGTAGCCAGGGAGAGCCGTCTGCAGCGCGCCATCGAGGCGTACGAACAGCCGCTGGACTATATCCTCATCGACTGCCCGCCGTCGCTGGGCCTGCTGACGGTCAACGCCCTCGTTGCCGGTGCCGAGGTGCTTATCCCGATCCAATGCGAGTACTACGCTCTGGAGGGGCTGGGGCAGTTGCTGCGCAATGTGGACTTGGTGCGCGGTCATCTCAACCCGAAACTGCACGTCTCGACGATCTTGCTCACCATGTACGACGGCAGAACCCGGCTCGCCGCGCAGGTTGCCGAAGAAGTGCGCAGCCACTTCGGCAAGGAAGTGCTGCGCACCAGCATTCCGCGTTCGGTGCGCATCTCAGAGGCACCGAGTTACGGGCAGACGGTGCTCACATACGACCCGGGATCGAGTGGGGCGTTGTCCTATCTGGAGGCTGCGCGTGAGATGGCATTGCGCGGCCTCGAGGTCGACTGCGGATACCAGGGGCAGGAGTCCCATATGCCTCACCAGCACGGTAAGTACGAACAGCACAGCATGCCGGAGGGGATCAAGTGAGCGAACGACGCAGAGGCTTGGGCCGGGGGCTCGGAGCCCTGATCCCCACCGCGCCCACGGGCGAAGCGACATCAGCTGCTGGCACGGCGGGCAAGGCCGGTCCGCCGATCGGTACGGCCGCCACATCCCCCAGTACAGTACCTGTGCTCACTCCGGAGCGCGGGATCGCGGCCGCTAAGGTCGCAGGACTGATGGATGTCGGCGGCGTCGGCTCGGCTGCGGATATCCCCGTTTCACGGGAAATCAACGCGGTCCGGCCCGCCGATGCTTCCCAGGAGTTGACGGAAGATATCTCGGGGGTGCACTTCGCTGAGCTGCCTCTCGACTCGATCACTCCCAACCCGCGCCAGCCGCGTGAAGTGTTCGACCAGGATGCCCTGGCCGAGCTTGTTACCTCCATCAAGGAAGTCGGCCTTCTGCAGCCGGTCGTGGTCCGGCAGAGCGGTCCGTCCTCCTATGAGCTCATCATGGGTGAGCGCAGGTGGCGTGCGTGCCGTGAGGCAGGTCTGGAGCATATTCCGGCGATTGTCCGTGCCACGGACGATGAGAGGCTGCTCCTTGATGCTCTGTTGGAGAACTTGCACCGTGCTCAACTGAACCCGCTTGAGGAGGCGGCGGCGTACGACCAGTTGCTCCACGACTTCTCGTGCACTCACGAGGAACTCGCCGAGCGTATCGGACGCTCCCGCTCTCAAGTCTCCAATACACTGCGATTGCTGCGACTGTCCGCTTCCGTTCAGCGGCGGGTCGCAGCTGGTGTGCTCTCGGCGGGACATGCTCGTGCTCTCCTCGTGCTTGATGATGTCCAAGAGCAGGATCGGCTGGCCCAGCGGATCGTGGCCGAGGGGCTGTCGGTGCGGTCGGTCGAGGAGATCGTGGCCTTGATGGCGGCCGAACACGGCACCGTCAAGAAGCCCAAAGGACCGCGGGCTGGTAAGCGGGTGTCCCCCGCGCTCACAGATCTTGCCTCCCGGCTTTCCGATCGCCTCGAAACCCGAGTCAAGGTCGACCTCGGACAGCGCAAGGGAAAGATCGTCGTCGAGTTCGCCTCGATAGAGGATCTGGAGCGGATCCTGGGGACGATCGCCCCAGGCGAAGGCCGCGTGCTTCAGCAGGGGCTCACGTCGGAGTCAGACGACGATGCCG
>Ga0213875_10002674_pt1 | contig 10519 bp, 6 predicted proteins | sample BarmaccomBMRX_R8_FD_160105 | JGI IMG/M metagenome (GOLD analysis project Ga0213875, IMG submission 160105) | Root-associated microbial communities from Barbacenia macrantha in rupestrian grasslands, the National Park of Serra do Cipo, Brazil - RX_R8 | ecosystem: Host-associated > Plants > Roots... | reverse complement strand
CAGTTGCTGGCGATCATCGCGGTCGGTGCGGGGGCCGGGACCGCGCCGCCGGTCTCCCAGAAGAACACCGGGATGATGACGGGCCGCACGGACGGGTCGACCTGGCTCTGGTAGATGGCCGCCCCGGGCTTGGGTACCCGGAACCCGTCCGCCACTCCGGCCCACTTGACGTTGTCCGGGTCCTGGCTGAGCTCCGAGGCGTAGTCGAAACCGGCCCAGCCCAGCAGGCCGGAGTAGCTGGGGCTGGACCGCGCCTGGCTCTGCGCCTGCGCGTGCAGCGAGGCCTGCCGCGCCAGCAGCGCGGGGGAGGACGTCCAGGTGAACTGCTCCGGGTTGATCTCCTGCACCCCGACCGACTCGGTGATCAGGTAAGGCACGCCGGGCAGCGGCGGCCTGAGCTGCGCGTTGTGGGTTGCCCGGCTGACGGTGTAGTCGTTGTAGGCGTACACGTCCTCGTTCCAGCCATCGGTCCCGTAGAACGCCATCGCGCCGGAACTGGGCCGGGTCGCGTCGAGCTCGCGCGCCGCGGTTCTGGTCTGCTCCCACAAGGCCGGGAACCCGGTGGTCTCGTTCAGCCGGGTGCCCCAGATGATCACGGACGGGCGGCTGCGGTCCCTGACCACCATGTCGCGCACGTCCTGGACCACCAGGTCCTGCCAGGATGCGGTGGGGCTGACCGCGTGCCAGCCCGGTGCCTCCTGCCAGACCAGCAGCCCCAGCTCGTCACACGCGTTCAGGAAGTGCGGGGACTGGGGGTAGTGCGAGCAGCGCACCATGTTGCAGTTGAACTGCCGCTTGAGGATCTCGGCGTCCTTGCGCTGCACGCGGGCGGGCATCGCCATGCCGGCGTACGGGTACAGCTGGTGCCGGTTCAGCCCGAACAGCTGCAGGCGCTTGCCGTTGAGGTAGAAGCCATCGGGCCGGAAGTCGGCCTGCCGGAAGCCGATCTGCCTGCTCAGGGTGTGACTGCCCGCCCCGGGGATGCTCAGGGTGACCCGGACCGTGTACAGCCGCGGGCTGTCCGGTGACCACAGGCCGATCTGGCCGAAACCGGTCAGGCTCAGTTTGACCACGCTGGTCCCGGTCGCGCTGACCTGGACCTGCTGGGCCTGGGCGAACATCTGGGTCTCCCCGTCCAGCAGTTCCAGGAGCAGGCTGCCGTCCGTGCGGGTGCGCGCCGCCGAGTCGATGGTGGCCTCGATGTCGATCCGGGGCTGCGAGCCGAGCACGTTGGCCGGCGAGGCATACAGGTCGGACAGGAAGATCTGCGGGACAACCCGGATGGTGACGTCGCGGTAGATCCCGCCGGGCTGGAAGTAGTCGATGCTGTCCGGGCCGCCGCCGACGCCAACCGGCGGCACGGGCAGGCATCGCGCGTCGGCCACGACCGCGAGCAGGTTGTGGCCGGGCTTGACCCTCCCGGTGAGTTCGGCGGAGAACGGCAGGTAACCACCCTGGTGGCTGGCGGCCGGCTGGTCGTTCAGGAACACCGACGCGTTGACCATGACCCCGTCGAAATCGGCGAAGATCCGGTTACCCGGCTTGTGCAGATCGAGCAGCCTGCCGCCGCTGAAGTGCCGCCGGTAGATCCACAGCTGCTGCCAGGTCCGGCAGTCCCAGTTCTGCCAGGACAGCGACGTGACGGTGTGCGGCACCGAGACCGGGGCGAAGTCGCTGTCGTCGTAGAAGCCGCTCTCCGAGCCCGCCATGTACGGCCCGCCGAACAGCCAGTTCGTGTTCATCGACAGCGCCAGGGCGGCCGGCTCGTTACCTGGCTTCCCCGACCTCCCTACCAGCGTCGCCAGCGGCAGCGCGGCCACCCCAGCCCCGCCGAGCAAGCTAGCCTGCAAGATCGCCCGCCGCGAGATCCGCCGCCCGCGCTTCCCCGTGCCCCGCGCCCCGGCTCCAGCCCCCTTGCCCGCCGTACCTTTCTTGCCGGCCCTGTTCTCGGCACCTTTCCCTGCCGTCCCTGCAGCCTCACCAGGACGCAGCGCCGCGTTCGAGCCGCTGTCCTCACCAGCCTCTGTCCCACCGCGGCCACCTGACTCGGTGGCATCAGCCGTCTCGGCAGCACCGGAGGTTACAGCTTCGGCGGCTGCCAGCTTCCCGGCGAGGCCGCCGGCCGTCAGGGCATCGGTGATCAGTGCGTCGTCGAGCAGAACGTGCTTCTCGCTCGTGCTCTCGCCCAACGCCACGATCGCGATGTCCGGACTGGCCGCCTGGACGTCGCCGGGATCGCTGAGCAGGACCTCAGTCCGCGGCTCTGTGTCCCCGTCGTCGGCGGCGGGTGGGGATGGCACGCGAATAAAATACAGTGCCGCCCGGGTGCTGTGCATAAACGGTCGCGATGCGCGCAATTCCTCTACGCATTGCCTTCATCGGCAGAACGCTCCTACTTAGCATCGAGTGCCGCTCATTGTCCCAATGACCCTGAATTGGCGGGGTTATGCCACCTACCGAAACCCTAGTTTCATAGCGCCGGGACGCAGTGAAACCCGCAATTCATAGCGTTCCGGCACCCTTCCGCGAGCCGGGTGGCCACCTTCTGGCGCTGTCCTCTACTCGGACTGCACCGGCACGCGGCAGCAACGCCAGCTCAAGCGCCAGCAACTCCGGGCCAATGCCAGCTCGAGCGCCAGCAACTCCGGGCCAATGCCAGCTCGAGCGCCAGCGGCCCCGGGCCGCACCAGCGCCGCTCCTGCCGCACCTCCGGCCATCCCGCTGATCAAGCCAGGCCCATCGCAGCGCCTCGCCTATCCCACGTGCCGCATCCGTACTGTGAGTCACAAGGAAAAAGAAACCGTTCGCCCATCGGGAAACTCCGCAAGAAATCCCGCCCGAATCCCCCTGAATTTCGCGACCCGGCCCTGCATCCGAGTAACGCAACGGCATGAATGTGCATATTCAGTGCGTTTTAACGCCCTGAATATGTGGTTTCATAGCGTCGCGACAGGCGGAAAAGGGGCCGCGAGATCTTACGGTGTGATGTTCCTGAGGTTCAGAGAGCGCTGGCTTGCTATAGAGGTACCAGTGACTAACCGTCACGCACCCAGATACCGCGGCCATCCAAACTGTGCGGCAATCCAACGTCCTGGACGAGCCGATGCGGGCCAACCCCGGGACTCGATTGCGGAAGCGGTCGCCGAGGCTTCCCGCGATCCGCACTGCCGCAGCGCTGGCCGGTGAGCTGACCGCAGCCGTATGCGGCGAGCTGGCGCGGCTGCGTGGCGCGGCCCCGCGGAGCTGGAGTGACGCGGTGTGGGCCCAAAATGTCAGACCCTCGCGTTATCTTCGAACAGTCATCGAAAAGGGCTGGACATCCGAGCGAATTTAGGTTCGAATAGATGAGCCAACGCCGACCGGGACGGGGTGGGGAAGCGGCCCACCTGGCCGGGGCAGAGGAGGAGATGAAGAGCGATGGTGAACACAGTAGAGGCGCGGAAGGGCGGCCTTAGCGAGCTGGGTCCCCGGCACCCTGGGGTGGCGCCGACGGTGCTCAGCATGCTCCAGTCCGCACGGCGCGGGCTCGCGGAGGCGGCGGACGAGTCGTCCCCTGGGGCTCGGTATGTCACGGCTCACCTGGCGGCGCTGCGGGCCGCGGCTGCGGTGGTGGCGGCCCGGGGCGAGCCGCGGACCCGGCGGCGTAAGCCGCACAGCGTGTGGGAGCTGCTGCCGCAGGTCGAGCCGGCGCTCTCGGAGTGGGCGGCGTTCTTCGCGGCGGGGGCCGGGAAGCGGGCGGCTGCCGAGGCGGGACTGCCGCGGGCGGCGTCGGCGCGTGAAGCTGATGACCTGCTGCGCGACGCGGAAACCTTCCTATCGCTAGCGGAGACTGCCCTCGGCGTCGAGGTGCAGTCTCCGCTTCCGCTACGGCCGGCCGGTTAGAGGGTCAGAAGCCTTCCATCGCGCCGCGCGCGTCCGCGTCGAGCACGCCCCAGCTGATGAGTTCCTCGGTGAGGTCCGCCGGGGACTTGTCGTAGATCACCGCGAGGGAGCGCAGGTCCTCGTGCCGGACGGACAGCACCCGGCCGTTGTAGTCGCCACGCTGGCTCTGGATCGTCGCGACGTACCGGGCCAGCGGGCCGACCTTGTCCTTGGGCAGCTGGCTCATCCGCTCCAGGTCGATGACCAGCTTGGGCGTCGGCACGAGCGGCGTGGGGGCGGCGTCGCCCGGCAGCAGCTCGGAGACCGGGACTCCGTAGAACTCCGCGAGCTCAGCCAGCTTCTGCACGGTCACGGACCGGTCGCCGCGCTCGTAGGAACCGACGACGACGGCCTTCCACCGGCCACGGGATTTCTCTTCAACTCCGTGCAGCGAGAGTCCCTGCTGCGTGCGGATGGCACGCAGGCGCGCGCCGAGCGTCTTGGCGTACTCAGATGGCATTCTTTCCTCGGTTCCCCGGCCAGTCGTCGCTTACGGTAACGGTTACGCTCTGTGACGGTAGGCGGCGAGCGCTATAAGGTCAAGCCGAATGGCAAAAACTGGTTTAACTCGGCCGGTAACCGGCCAGCCCTTACGGATCGCTATGTACCCTCCGCCGGCAGCCGAGAACCCAGATGGGATCGGGTTTCCCGTTGTTGTGGGCGGGTTGTCCGCACATGACAAACTTTTAGCTTGTCATATCGCCCGGTATTGCATGTGATGTAAATCACACCAGAGTGGCCATACCCTAAAGCAGCCGGGGCAAGTGGTAACTCCCCGTATGATCATCAATGTAGACATCCTTTAAGGACCGTCCGGTGAGGCGGGGAAGGAGGTCCGTTCTGTGTGTGCAGCCAGCAGTTCGGTCGCTGGGCGTGATGGCAGCCTTGGGGTGCTGGACGCCGAGGAAATCAGGCGGGCGCTGTCCCGGATCGCCCACGAGATCCTGGAGCGAACGCGCGGCGGCGAACAGGTGATCTTGCTCGGGATCCCCACACGCGGGGTCCCGCTCGCGCAGCGCCTGGCCGCCCTCATCGCGGAATTCGAAGGACGCAAGGTCCCGTGCGGGTCGCTGGACGTGACCATGCACCGGGACGATCTGCGGCTCCATCCGGCCCGGGCCCTGCACCGCACCGAGCTGCCCCCGGACGGGGTGGACGGCAAGACGGTGGTGCTCGTCGACGACGTGCTCTATTCCGGCCGGACGGTGCGAGCCGCCCTGGACGCGCTGAACGATCTCGGCCGCCCCCGCTCGGTGCAGCTCGCGGTCCTGGTCGACCGCGGCCATCGCGAGCTCCCGATCCGCGCCGACTACGTCGGCAAGAACCTGCCCACGTCGCAGCGCGAGGTGGTGCACGTCCAGCTGACCGAGGTAGACGGACGGGACGGCGTGATGATCAGCGAGGAGGAAGGACAGTCGTGAAACGTCATCTGATCTCCGCCGCCGACCTGAGCCGGGCCGACGCCGTCCTGATCCTGGACACCGCGGAGGAACTGGCCGCCCTGGCCGACCGGCCGATCAAGAAGCTCCCCACGCTGCGCGGCCGGACCGTGGTCAACCTGTTTTACGAGGACTCCACCAGGACCAGGATCTCGTTCGAGGCCGCGGCCAAGCGGCTGTCCGCCGACGTGATCAACTTCTCGGCCAAGGGGTCGAGCGTGGCCAAGGGCGAGAGCCTGAAGGACACCGCGCTGACCCTGGAAGCCATGGGTGCGGACGCCGTCGTGATCCGGCACGGCGCCTCGGGCGCGGCGCACCGGCTGGCCAGCTGGGTGCACGGCAGCGTGCTGAACGCCGGGGACGGCACCCACGAGCATCCCACCCAGGCGCTGCTCGACGCGTTCACCATCCGGCGCAGGCTCCGCGGCGACGGCACGCCGGGCGCTCGCGGCGCCGGGCTCGACGGCCTGCGGGTGACCATCGTCGGCGACGTGCTGCACAGCCGGGTGGCCCGCTCGAACGTGCTGCTGCTGAGCACCCTCGGTGCCGAGGTGACGCTGGCCGCCCCGCCCACCCTGCTGCCGCTGGCCGTCGGCAGCTGGCCCTGCGCGGTCAGCTACGACCTGGACGCCGAGCTGCCCAAGAGTGACGTGGTGATGATGCTCCGCGTCCAGCAGGAACGGATGGGTGCGGCCTATTTCCCCAGTGTGCGGGAGTACAGCCGGCGGTACGGGCTGGACGCGGCGCGGATGGCGCGGCTGCCCGAGCATGCCATCGTCATGCATCCGGGCCCGATGAACCGGGGCGTGGAGATCGCGGCCGACGTGGCGGATTCGGTCCGCTCGACCATCGTGGAACAGGTAGCGAACGGAGTCACGACAAGAATGGCGGTCTTGTATCTGCTGCTCGGCGGCATGGAGTTCCCGGAGGTGGCGCAGTGACGGCGGCCGGCCCCGCGCGGGGCGGCGCGGCCAAGCCGCGCTGGCTGATCCGCGGTGCCACCATCGCCGGGTCCGGCGATGGCTTCCGGGTTGCCGACATCGCGATCAGTGGCGAGTCCGTGGCCGCCGTCGAAAGCGGGCTGGACCACGCCGGCGCCACGGTCCTCGACGCGGACGGGCTGGTCGCCCTGCCCGGCCTGGTCGACCTCCACACGCACCTGCGCGAGCCGGGCCGCGAGGACGCCGAGACGGTCGAGACCGGCACCGCCGCCGCGGCCCTCGGTGGTTACACCGCCGTGCACGCGATGGCCAACACCGACCCGGTCGCCGACACCGCCGGCGTGGTCGAGCAGGTCTGGCGGCTCGGCCAGATGGCCGGTCATTGCGACGTCCAGCCGGTGGGCGCGGTTACCGTCGGCCTGGCCGGCACCCGGCTGGCCGAGCTGGGCACCATGGCCGATTCGGCCGCGCGGGTCCGGGTGTTCTCCGACGACGGCCGCTGCGTGGCCGACCCGCTGCTGATGCGCCGCGCCCTGGAGTACGTCAAGGCCTTCGACGGGGTGATCGCGCAGCACGCGCAGGATCCGCGGCTCACCGAGGGTGCGCAGCTCAACGAGGGGGAGATGTCGGCCCGCCTCGGCCTGGCCGGGTGGCCAGCGGTGGCCGAGGAGGCCATCATCGCCCGGGACTGCCTGCTCGCCGCGCACGTCGGCTCCGCCCTGCACGTCTGCCACGTCTCCACCGCCGGGTCCGCGGAGATCATCCGCTGGGCCAAGGCCAAGGGATGGCAGGTCACCGCCGAGGTCACTCCGCACCACCTGCTGCTGACCGACGAGCTCGCGGCGGGCTACGACCCCGTGTTCAAGGTCAACCCGCCGCTGCGCACCGACGCCGACGTGACCGAGCTGCGCCGGGCGCTGGCCGACGGCACCATCGACTGCGTGGCCACCGACCACGCGCCGCACCCGGTGGAGGCCAAGGAAACCGAGTGGTCCGAGGCGGCGTTCGGGATGACCGGGCTTGAGACCGCGCTCCGCGTCGTGCAGCACGCCATGGTCGACACCGGCCTGCTGGACTGGGCCGGGGTGGCCGACCGGATGTCGGTCCAGCCGGCCCGGATCGGGCGCCTGCGCGGGCAGGGGGTGCCGCTCACGGCGGGCGCGCCGGCCAACATCACCCTGTACGACCCGGCGGCACCGGCCGAGCCGGTCATCGCCTCCGGCGCTTCCAAGAGCCGGAACTCGCCGTTCGCCGGCATGCACCTTCCCGGCCGGGTGGTCGCCACGTTCCTGCGCGGCACCCCGACCGTCCTCGACGGAAAGCTGGCCTTATCGAGATGACCCAGAACGACACGACGCCAGCCCTGCTCGTCCTGGAGGACGGCACCGCGCTGCACGGCTCGGCCTTCGGCGCGCACGGGGAGACGTTCGGCGAGATGGTCTTCAACACCGGCATGACCGGCTACCAGGAGACGCTGACCGACCCGTCCTACTGCCGCCAGATCGTCGCCATGACCGCGCCGCACATCGGCAACACCGGTGTCAATGACGAGGACCCCGAGTCCAGCCGGGTCTGGGTCAGCGGCTACGTGGTGCGTGAGCCGTCCCGGCTGCCCTCCAGCTGGCGCGCCACCCGCGACCTGGACACCTACCTGCGCGCCGAGGGCATCACCGGCATCGCTATCCGCGGTACCCGCCTGCTGACCAGGCAGGTCCGCGAGCAGGGGGCGATGCGGGCGGCGATCAGCACGGTGGAGACCGACCCGGCCCGGCTGCTGGAGCGCGTCCTGGCCAGCCCGCAGATGGCCGGCGCCGACCTCGCCCAGGTGGTGAGCACGCCCGGGCCCTACACCGTCCGCCCCGAAGGCCAGCCGCGGTACCGGGTGGTCGCGGTCGACCTGGGCATCAAGGCCTCCACTCCGCGCAGCCTGGCCGCGCGTGGCTGTGAGGTCGTGGTGGTCCCCGCGGCCTCCACGGCCCAGGAGATCCTGGCCGCCTCGCCCGACGGGGTGTTCTTCAGCAACGGCCCCGGCGATCCGGCCGCGGCCACCTACGCGGTCGAGGCGATGCGCGGCGTGCTCGACGCCGGGCTGCCCGTCTTCGGCATCTGCATGGGCAGCCAGATCCTCGCGCTGGCCCTGGGCCTGGGCACCTTCAAGCTCCGGTACGGTCACCGCGGCGTGAACCAGCCGGTGATGGATCTGGCCACCGGCCGGGTGTACATCACCAGCCACAACCACGGCTTCGCCGCCGCACTGCCAGGTCAGGAGGGCACAGACGTCTCCGCGCAGACGCCCAGCCCAGGTTCCGGGCACAGTTCCGCGGCGGGCCCCGCGGTCTGGTCCCACGTCCCGGAGCTGGCGCGGCAGCCGTTCGGCACCCCCTACGGGCCGGCCGCGGTGAGCTACGTCAACCTCAACGACGGTGTGGTCGAAGGCCTGCGGATGCTGGACCGCCCGGTGTTCAGCGTGCAGTATCACCCCGAAGCCGCGCCGGGGCCGCACGACGCCGCCGACCACTTCGACCAGTTCTGCGCCATGCTCGAGCGTGCCCGGTGAGGCGGTCCACGAGCGTAACGACCACAGGGGAGAGCCATGCCCAGGCGTGAGGGCCTGAAGTCCGTCCTGGTGATCGGGTCCGGGCCCATCGTCATCGGGCAGGGCTGCGAATTCGACTACTCGGGCACTCAGGCCTGCCGTGTGCTGAAGGCCGAGGGCATCCGGGTCAGCCTGGTCAACTCCAACCCGGCCACGATCATGACCGATCCGGAGTTCGCCGACGCCACCTACGTCGAGCCGATCACCACCGACACGCTGGAAAAGGTCATCGCCATCCAGCGGCCCGACGCCGTGCTCCCGACCCTGGGTGGCCAGACCGCGCTGAACGCGGCCGTGGCCCTGCACGACTCGGGCGTCTTGCGGCGGTACAACGTCGAGCTGATCGGCGCGAACATCGACGCCATCCGGGCGGGTGAGGACCGCGAGCGGTTCAAGGAGATCGTCATCGGCCTGGGCGCCGAGGTGCCGCGCAGCCTTATCTGCCGGGACCTGGACCAGTGCCTGGCGGCCGTGGCGGGCCAGCCGGGCGGCGAGCCAGGTCTGGGTTACCCGGTGGTGATCAGGCCCTCGTTCACCCTGGGCGGCCTCGGCTCCGGTATCGCCCACGACGAGCAGGACCTGCGGCGCATCGCCGGGGCGGGCCTGGACGCCAGCCCCACGCACGAGGTCCTGCTGGAGGAGAGCATCCTCGGCTGGAAGGAGTTCGAGCTCGAGCTGATGCGGGATCAGGCCGACAACGTCGTGGTTATCTGCTCGATCGAGAACATCGACCCGATGGGCGTGCACACCGGCGACTCGGTCACCGTAGCCCCGGCCATGACCCTGACCGACCGCGAGTACCAGCGGATGCGCGACACCGCCATCGCCATCATGCGCGCGGTGGGCGTGGACACCGGGGGCTGCAACATCCAGTTCGCGGTCGAGCCGCGCACCGGCCGGATGGTCGTGATCGAGATGAACCCGCGGGTGTCGCGGTCGTCCGCGCTGGCCTCCAAGGCCACCGGATTCCCGATCGCCAAGATCGCCGCCCGGCTGGCCATCGGCTACACGCTGGACGAGATCCCGAACGACATCACCGGCCAGACGCCCGCCTGCTTCGAGCCCGCGCTGGACTACGTCGTGGTCAAGGTGCCGCGGTTCGCGTTCGAGAAGTTCCCGGGCGCGGACCCCGCGCTCACCACCCACATGAAGAGCGTGGGCGAGGCCATGGCCATCGGCCGGAGCTTCCCTGAAGCACTGCAGAAGGCTCTTCGATCGCTGGAGAGCAAGCAGGGGCCGTTCGGCTTCGAAGGCCCTCCCGGCGATCCGGACGGGCTGCTTCGTGCGGCCGGCACCCCGCACGACGGGCGGCTCGCCACCATCCACCAGGCCCTGCGGGCCGGTGCCAGCGCGGCCGACGTCGCCCAGGTCACCGGCATCGACCCCTGGTTCATCGAGCAGATCCAGCACATCAACGAGATCGCCGGCCAGGTGGCCGCGGCCCCGGCCCTGGACGCGGAGACGCTGCTGGCCGCCAAGCAGGCCGGCTTCTCCGACGTGCAGATCGCTCACCTGCGTGGGACCACCGAGACGGTGATCCGTGAGATCCGCTGGGGCCTGGGGGTCCGCCCGGTCTACCACGCGGTCGACACCTGCGCCGCGGAGTTCGCCGCCCGTACCCC
>Ga0213875_10002673_pt1 | contig 10519 bp, 10 predicted proteins | sample BarmaccomBMRX_R8_FD_160105 | JGI IMG/M metagenome (GOLD analysis project Ga0213875, IMG submission 160105) | Root-associated microbial communities from Barbacenia macrantha in rupestrian grasslands, the National Park of Serra do Cipo, Brazil - RX_R8 | ecosystem: Host-associated > Plants > Roots... | reverse complement strand
GGCGGCACGGTCGGCGACATCGAGTCGCTGCCGTTCCTGGAGGCGATCCGGCAGTTCCCGGTCGACGTGGGCCGCCGGCGCTGCATGTTCATCCACCTCACGCTGGTGCCCTACATCAGCCACGCGGGCGAGCTCAAGACCAAGCCGACCCAGCACTCGGTCAACGAGCTGCGGCGCATCGGTATCGCGCCCGACATGGTCTTCTGCCGGTCGGAGTCGATGCTCGGCGCCGACATCCGCCGCAAGATCGCGCTGTTCGCCAGCCTCCCGGTCGAGGCCGTGGTGTCGGCCTACGACGTGCCCGACATCTACCAGGTACCGCTCGCGTTCCGCACCGAGGGGGTCGACGACTTCATCCTCTCCGAGCACTTCGGGATCGAGGCCCCCGAGCCGGACCTGAGCGGCTGGGAGGCGATCACGCGCCGCGCCAAGGAGGCGGCTCACACCGTCCGGATCGCGCTGGTGGGCAAGTACGTCCGGCTCGAGGACGCCTACCTGTCGGTGGTCGAGGCGCTGCGCCACGCCGGCATCCACCACGACGCCAAGGTCGAGATCGACTGGATCGACTCCGAGGAGGTCAGCAACCCGGCGGTGCTTGCCCGCCTGGAGCAGGCCGACGGCATCCTCATCCCGGGCGGGTTCGGCGGCCGCGGCATCGAGGGCAAGATCCGCGCCGCCCAGATCGCCCGCGAACGCAAGATCCCGTACCTCGGGATCTGCCTCGGGATGCAGCTCGCCGTGGCCGAGTTCGCCCGCCACGTGGCCGGGATGGAGGGCGCCAACTCGACCGAGTTCGACATGGAGACGCCGTTCCCGGTGATCGACCTGCTGCCCGAGCAAAAGGAGATCGCCGACATGGGCGGCACCATGCGCCTGGGCGCCGACCCGGTCAAGCTCCACGACGGCACCCGCATCCGGGAGCTCTACGACGAACCGGTCGTCTACGAGCGCCACCGCCATCGCTACGAGGTCAACAACCACCTGCGCAAGCGCCTGGAGACCGCCGGCCTCGTCTACTCGGGCACCTCGCCCGACGAGCGGCTCGTCGAGGCGATCGAGCTGTCGCGCGATGCGCACCCGTTCTACGTCGCCTCGCAATACCACCCGGAGTTCAAGTCGCGCCCCGAGCGTCCGGCGCCGCTGTTCTTCGAGTTCGTCGGGGCCGCGCTCGACCGGGCCGAGTCCGAGCGACCGGCGTCGCTCTCGGCCGCCGCGGCCTCCGCGTCGGCGTGAGGCGCGCCACCGACGCCGAGCGCGCTCGGCTGCACGAGACCTTCGCCGCGCTCTGCGCGACGCCGAGCCCGTCCGGTCACGAACGCGCGTGCGCCGACTGGGTGAGCGCCGAGCTGGCGCAGCTCGGGCTCGAGGTCACCGAGGATGGGAGCGGCCCGGCGGCCGGATCGGAGTGCGGCAACCTCCTCGCCCGCGTATCCGGGACGGGCGCGGCCTCGATCCTCCTCTGTGCCCATCTCGACACGGTGCCGCTCGCCGCCGCGGTGGAGCCGGTGGTCGTCGACGGGTTCTGGGAGAACGCCAACGAGGGCATCCTCGGCGCCGACAACAAGTCGGCGGTGGCGACGATCGTCGAGCTCGCCCGCCACTTCACCTCCGGACCGGCTCCGCCGGTCGGGCTCGACCTCCTGTTCACGGTCGGCGAGGAGGTCTCGCTCGCGGGCTCGCGCGAGTTCGACATCGCCGCGTTGCGCAGCGCATTCGGCTACGTCTTCGATCACGCCACGCCGATCGGCGAGGTCGTCACCGCATCGCCGACCCACTATCGGATCATCGCCGAGCTGCGCGGCCGCGCGGCGCACGCCGGGGTGCGGCCGGAGGCCGGGCGCAGCGCCGTCGTCGCCGCGGCGAACGCGATCGCGGCGATGCGCCTCGGGCGCCTCGATCCGGAGACGACCGCCAACGTCGGGACGATCGACGGCGGCTCGGCGATCAACGTCGTCCCCGAGCGCTGCCGCATCGTCGCCGAGGCCCGCGGCCTCGATCCGGCGCGCGCCTCGACGGTGACGACCGAGATGATCGACCACCTTCAGGATGCCGCCGACGCCGCCGAGTGCGACCTCGATCTGACCGTGGAGCGCATGTTCCTCGGCTATCGGACCAAGCCGCGCGCGCCGCAGCTCGCCGTCGCCGAGCGCGCGCTGCGCGCCTGCGGCTACGAGCCGCGGCCGATTCACTCCGGCGGAGCCTCGGACGCCAACTCGCTGCAGGCCGCCGGTTTTCCCTGCACGTGCCTGGCCGACGGGACCGAGCGCAACCACGAGCCCGGCGAGCGGATCAGCGTCGCGGCGCTCGAGGACCTGCTCGAGCTCGGTCTCGCGCTCGTCGACGAGGCCGCGGTCGAGCTGGTCACGGCCGGAGTGAACGACTCATGAGCAGCCGCTTTGACCGCGTGCACTCCGAGACGATCTGGCGCGGCAAGATCTTCTCCCTCGGCCGCGAGCGCTTTCGGCATCACGACGGCAAGGAGGTCGTCCGCGAGAAGGTCTGGCATCCCGGAGCGGTGGCGATGCTCGCCGTCGACGACGACCACGTGTGGCTGACCCGCCAACCGCGCGAGGTCGTCGGCGTCCCGGACTCGCTCGAGATCCCCGCGGGCAAGCTCGACGTCGAGGGCGAGGCGCCGCTCGCCGCCGCCCAGCGCGAGCTCGCCGAGGAGATCGGCATGCGCGCCGAGCGCTGGCGCGAGATCACGTCCTTCTACACGAGCGCCGGCTTCAGCGACGAGCGGATCATCTGCTACCTCGCCGAGGATCTCTCGCCGGCGCCCGAGACCGAGGTCGAGGAGGACGAGCGGATCGAGGTCGTCCGCTGGCCGCTGAGCCAGCTCGACGCCGCGATCGCCGCGTGCGAGGACGCCAAGAGCCTCATCGCCATGCTCTGGCTCGCGCGCGAGCGCGTCCGTAGGAGTTAGGCCTCGTCGCGACAGCGCCGGGGGACCCGCCGCCGGGGGTGGCCGCCCGGAGTGGCCGCCGCCGGGGGGTGGCCGCCGCCGGGGTGTGGCCGCCGCCGGGGTGTGGCCGCCGCCGGGGTGTGGCCGCCGCCGGGGTGTGGCCGCCGCCGAGGGGTGGCCGCCAATAAGCCGGTCGGGCACGACAGCGCGGCGGCCACCCTGTAACGCGGGGCGTGCAAGCGCAGGAGATCGGCTCGGCGCCCCGAACCGAAACGCGGGATGGCGACCGCCCAGATCTCCGCCGAGCAGCGACGGATGTCGGATCTCATGCTCGAGTTCCTCGACGCGCTCGAGCTCGAGCGGGGACTGTCGCGCAACACGCTTGAGGCGTATCGCTCGGATCTGCAGCAGTACGGGGCCTTCCTGGGGCGGCGCCACCGCGATCCGCTCCAGGCCAGCCAGGAGGACCTCGCCGCGTTCGTCTCCGAGCTGGCCGCCGGCCAGGAGGGCCGGCCGCCGATGGCCCCGACGACCCTGCAGCGCAAGATCGCCTGCCTGCGCTCGTTTCATCGCCACCTGCGTCGCGAGCAGATGATCGACCACGACCCGACCGCCCAGCTGCGCCCCCCGCGGTCGCGCGGACGCCTGCCCAGGGTGCTGAGCCGCGACGAGGTCAACCGCCTGCTCGAGCAGCCGCGCGGGACGTCGCCGGCGGCGTTGCGCGACCGGGCGTTGCTCGAGACGATGTACGCCTGCGGGCTGCGTGCCTCGGAGGCGATCGCGCTCGGCCTCAGCGAGCTCGACCTCGATGACGCCGTGCTGCGCGCGCGGGGCAAGGGCTCCAAGGAGCGCCTGGTTCCGATCGGCTCGACCGCCGTCTCCGCCCTGCGCGCCTACCTGCGCCGGGGTCGACCCGGGCTCGTCGGCCTGCGCGATGAGCCGCGCGTGTTCGTCAACCTGCGCGGTCAGGGCCTGTCGCGCCAGGGCCTGTACAAGATCGTTCAGGGCCACGCCCGGACCGCAGGCCTGGCCGATCGGATGAGCCCGCACACGCTCCGTCACACCTTCGCCACCCACCTGCTCGCCGGCGGCTGCGATCTGCGCTCGCTGCAGGAGATGCTCGGGCACGCCGACATCGGGACGACCCAGATCTACACCCACCTGTCGACCGAGCGGCTGCGCGATGTCTACTTCGAGGCGCACCCGCGCGCGCAACTCGCGCGCGACTCCGATTAGGGGCGCAAGGCGCGGGAGGGCGCAGGCGCGGGAGGCGCACAGGCGCGGGAGGCGCACAGGCGCGGGCGTCATCGACCGGACAGGGTAGGGTCAGCGCCGTGCCGGAGCTGCCCGAAGTCGAGACGATCCGCCGCCAGCTGGCCCCCCACCTGGAGGGCCGCACCTTGCGACGGGTCGAGATCCTCGACCCGCGCTGGACGCGGCCGAGCCCCCCGGCCCAGGTCGCCGCCGAGCTCCGCGGCCGGCAGGTGCTCCACGTCGCGCGGTACGGCAAGTATCTCGTCTGGGAGCTCGCCGGTGAGCGATATCTGCTCTCGCACCTGCGCATGACCGGCGCGCTGCTGTTCGACCCGCAGGTCGAGCCGCTCCACACGCGGGTGCGCTTCGAGCTCGACGGCGGACACCGGCTCGTGTATGTCGATCCGCGGCGGTTCGGCACCGGCCACGTCGTCCGTGGCGCCGACGCCCGCGATGCCTATCTGTACGAGCGGCTCGGGATCGAGCCGCTGACCCCCGAGTTCACCTCCGATCGTCTCCGCGAGCTGGCCCGCGGGCGCCGGGCGCCGATCAAGGCGTTCGTCCTGGACCAGAAACGGATCGCCGGGGTGGGCAACATCTACGCCGACGAGGCGCTGTTCGACGCCCGGATCCATCCCCTGCGCCCCGCGGGGTCGCTGCGGCGCCCTCAGCTCGAGGCGCTGCGCGCGGCGATCGAGCGGGCGCTTGAGTCGGGGATCGAGGCCAAGGGCGCGACGATCGACGACTTCCGGCACGTCGACGGCGCCCGCGGCTCCTTCCAGGATCGCTTCATGGTCCATCGGCGCGCGGGCGAGCCGTGCCCGCGCTGCGGCAACACGATCCGCAAGCTCGTCGTTGGCGGCCGAGGAACCTACGTCTGTGAGCGCTGCCAGAGGCGGCCGCGACCGCCGCGGGGTCAGGTGGCGAGCAGCCCCGAGAGACGACCAGCCCGGTCGGCGGCCATCAGCTCCTGAAATCCGCCGAGCGTCTCTCCGTCGATCACGATCTGCGGAAAGGTGACCATGCCGGTGCGCTCGGTCAGCTCCGCGCGGCCGTCCGGGTCCCGTGCCAGATTGATCTCCTGGTAGTCGATCTTGCGCTTGGCGAGCAGCGCCTTGGCGCTCCGGCAGAACGGGCAGGCCTCGGTGGTGTACATCGTGATGGACTTCATGACTTCACAAAGGATAGCGTCCCTTCGGGCGCTGGGCGCGTGATGCCGGGCCCGCTGAAGACCGAGGCGATCGTCCTGCGCTCGATCCGCTACGGCGAGGCCGATCGGATCCTGCACCTGTACACGCCGGAGCACGGGCGGCTGAGCGCGATCGCCAAGGGCGCGCGCCGGGCGCGCAGCCGCTTCGGCGGGCGCCTGGAGCCGTTCACGCACGTGCGCGCGATGCTCCACGAGGGGCGCAGTGACCTGCTGACGGTCACCGGCGTGGACACGATCGCCGTGCACGCGGCGCTGCGCGAGCAAGCGGCCACCCTCGACGCGGCGGCCCGGGCCTGCGATGCGGTGGCGCGGCTGTTCGAGACCACCGAGCCGCACCCCGAGGTCTTCCGGCTGCTCGCCAACCAGCTTGCGCTGCTCGCCGCCGACCCCCGCCACGCCCGGCCCGGAAGCTCGCTCGCATTCCGGCTCAAGCTGCTGCTCGCCGCCGGGATCGTCCCCGCGCTGGCGGCCTGCGCCGTCTGCGGCGACACCGAGCATCTGCAGGGATTCTCCGGCGCCGCGGGAGGCGTCGTGTGCTCGGCCTGCGAGGCGGGAGCGTTCGCGCTGGACGAGGACGCCTACCGGTTCATGGTCGACGCGCTCGGCTCCCCGCTCGCCCAGGCGCCCGACGGCGGTGCGCGGACGCTGCGCCAGGTGGAGCGGGCGATCGGCGAGACCGCCGAGCACCACGCCCAGGTGCGGCTGCGCCCCCTCGTCGCGGCCGGGGCACGGCCCGCCGCCGCGCCGGTCGTGACGGCATCGTGACGATTGCACGGGCGGGCCGGGAGCCGGTGTCAGAATCGATGACGTGTCGCTGTCGACGCGATCCGACCATCCCTCCGGCGCGGTGGCCGAGGCCTTCGCGGCCCGCGTGCGCGCTCGCGAGGAGGCTGACCATTCGCCGCTGGCCACCCGCTCCTATCCCGTCGATCGGGCCCGACCGGAGCCCGACTGCGGGCTGCGGACGCCGTTTCAGCGCGATCGCGATCGGATCGTGCACTGCAAGGCGTTCCGGCGCCTCATGCACAAGACCCAGGTGTTCGTCGCCCCCACGGGCGACCACTATCGCACGCGGCTGACCCACACGCTCGAGGTCACCCAGGTGTCCCGCACCGTGGCCCGGGCGCTCGCGCTCAACGAGGACCTGACCGAGGCGATCGGGCTTGGGCACGACCTCGGGCACACGCCGTTCGGCCACGTCGGCGAGGCGGCGCTCGACCGCTGCCTGAGCGAGCGCTTCGGCGGCCGGTTCCGCCATTACGAGCACTCGCTACGACTCGTCGACCGTCTTGAGCGCGACGGTCGCGGCCTGAACCTGACCGACCCCGTCCGCGATGGGATCGTCAGCCACTCGGGGCGCTCGAAGTCGCCGGCCACGCTCGAGGGCCGAATCGTGCGCCTCGTCGACCGGGTCGCGTACATCAACCACGACATCGACGATGCCGTGCGGGCCGGTGTGCTCGACGCCGCCGACCTTCCGGCCGAGCCGATCGAGGTGCTCGGCGACACCGGCCAGCGGCGCATCGACACACTCGTGCACGACCTCGTTGAGCAGTCCGACGCCGCCGGCGACATCGTCCAGGGAGAGACGGTCGGCGCGGCGATGGCGCAGCTGCGCGCGTTCATGTTCGAGCGCGTCTACCTCGGGCCGGTCGCCACGCGCGAGCATGCGAAGATCGAGACGGTGATCCGCTCGCTGTTCGCGCATTACTGCGCTCACCCCGTGGAGATTCCCGATCCGGTCGCCGACGCCGATCTGGCGACCGCCGTGACCGACTACCTCGCGGGGATGACCGACCGCTACTGCATCCGGGTCTTCGAGCAGCTCCAGGTCCCGGTCGCCTTCGCGCCGTGAGCCGCTACACCGCCGAATCGCGCGATCGCGTGTTCGACGCGGTGGACATGATCGCGCTTGTCAACAGCCGCACCGACCTGCGGCGCGCGGGGGTCAACAGCTACTTCGGACTCTGCCCGTTCCACGACGAGCGCACCGGCTCCTTCCACGTCCGGCCCGAGGAGAAGCACTACCACTGCTTCGGCTGCCAGAGCTCGGGGGATCCGTTCACGTTCGTGATGGAGACCGAGGGGCTGGACTTCAAGGGCGCGATGGAGATGCTCGCCGATCGCTTCGGGGTCACGCTTGAGACCGAGGGCGAGGACCCGCGTGCGGCGGCGCGCCGCCAGCAGCGGGAGCGGCTGTTCGCGCTGCTGCGGCGGGCCACCGAGTACTACTCGCGCTATCTGTGGGCGGCGCGCGAGGCCGCCGACGCGCGCGACTACCTGCGCGGACGCGGCCTGAGCGAAGAGACGCTGCGCGAGTTCCGCGTCGGCTACGCGCCGAGCGCCTGGGACCGGATCCTCACCGCCTCCCGCCGCGCCGGGTTCAGCGAGCAGGAGCTGCTCGAGGTCGGTCTCGCCCAGCGCTCGCGCTCGCGGCCGGGAAGCGTCTACGACCGCTTCCGGGGCCAGATCATGTTCCCCGCCGCCGATCGTCGAGGGCGGGTGCGCGGCTTCGGCGCGCGGCGCATGCGCGAGGACCAGCGCGTCGCCAAGTACGTCAACACCACCGACGGCACGCTCTATCACAAGCGCAACGTCCTGTTCGGGATCGATCTCGCCCGCCGCGAGGCCGCGCGGGTGGGGGGGATGCTGCTCGTCGAGGGCTACACCGACGTGCTCGCGCTGCACCAGGCCGGCATGCGCAACGTCGTCGGGATCATGGGCACCTCGCTGACCGAGGAGCAGGTGAACGAGCTCCAGCGGCTCGTCGGCGTCCTCGAGCTCTGCCTCGACGCCGACAGCGCCGGGCAGGAGGCGATGCTCCGCGCGGCCACCTTGACCGCGGGTCGCGACATCGAGCTGCGCGTCGTCGGCCTGCCCGAGGGCTCCGACCCGGCCGAGCTGGTCGCGCAGGAAGGGGTCGACCGCCTTCGCGAGCGGGTCCGGGCGTCGGTGCCATTCGTCTCCTTCAACGTCGACTGGATCCTCTCCCGCGCCGACACCTCGAGCGCCGAGGGTCGCGACCGCGCGCTCGTCGAGCTCGCGCCGATGATCCGCGCGCTCGGCGGCAGCATGCTCCACGACGAGCTCCTGCGCCGGATCGCCTCGCGGCTGGAGCTGAGCTTCGCGCAGGTCGCCCGTCTCGCCGCCGACGCCTCCGCGCCCGTCGCGGGCGCGCGATCGGGGTCGGCCGCCGGTCCGACCAACGGCCACGCGCCAGAGGCGGCGCCGGGCGCCGCGGCCGGCGCGGCGCAGCGCAGCGAGCGCCTGTTCCTCGCGCTCTGCATCGCCGTGCCGACGGCCGGCGAGGCCACGCTCGCGGACGTCGACCTCGAAGCGGTCCTGACCAGCGAGCCGCTGCGCGCCGCCGGGCGCCACCTCCGCGGCCGGACCGCCTCGCCGCTCGCCGACCTGCCGGGCGACGACGAGCTGCTCGCCCGCACGATCGCCGACCTCGTCGCCCGCGCCGGCCGAGTGCCCGATCCGAGCCCGGATCGCCTTCAGTACAACCGCCTCCGCCTCGAGCTCGACCGGCTCGAACGCGCGATCATGCGCGCTCGCGTCACCGGCGAGGGCTCGAGCGAGCTTGCTCGCGAGCGCAACGGCGTGCTCGAGGCCTACCACGCGGTCGGCGCACGGCTCGACACGACGATCTGAGCGCTCCGAGGCTGAGACCATCGCCTCCGGCGACTCCGGCACGGTCTGAGACCTGCTGGACCCAGCTGGATATCCGGATATTTCCAGCAGCTTTCCGTCCGGACCTCCTGCGAACGTACGTTCTATCGCGCGGCATCGAACGAGAGAGGAGAGCAAATGGATCGCGACTCACTGGCCCTGCTTGTCGCGCAGGGACTGAGCGCCGAGCGGATTGGCCAGCGCTTCGGGCGGCACCCATCGACGGTGTCCTACTGGATGCGCAAGTACGGCCTGGGAGCTCCTAACCGACACAAGCACGCCGCGCGGGGCGGCATCGACGAGGCACAGCTCCGCGCGCTCGTCGACGCCGGCCGGACGATGGCCCAGATCGCCGTCGAGACGGGGGTGAGCAGAACGACCGCGCGCCATTGGCTGCGGCGGTACGGGCTGCGGACGCACAATAGAGTCGGGCCACGCCTCGGGGACGCAGCCACGGTCGCAAAGGAGGCGGGGCGACACGAGCTCTGGACGTCATGCCTGCATCATGGCGAGACCGCCTATGTCCTCGAGGGGCGGGGCTACTACCGCTGCCGGCGTTGTCGCAGTGACCAGATCGCGCGACACCGCCGAGGCCTCAAAGGACTGCTCGTCGCCGAGGCTGGCGGCAGCTGCCGACTCTGCGGCTACGACACGTGTCTCGCTGCGCTTCACTTCCATCACGTCGACCCATCGCAGAAGTCGCTGGGGATCAGCGCGGTCGGGTTGAGCCTTTCGCTGACCGCGGTCCGGACGGAGATCAGCAAGTGCGTTCCGCTCTGCTCCAACTGCCACGCCGAGGTTGAAGCCGGCGTGCGTGTGCTTCCCTTACAGTGATCGCAGCTCCTTTCACGCAATACACTTCATTCCGGGGTAGCTCAATAGGCAGAGCATTCGGCTGTTAACCGAAGGGTTGTGGGTTCGAGTCCCACCCCCGGAGCTCTGGCTGGCGACCTCGCACTGGCTCGCGCGCCGTAATCCAGGCTCCCGGCCTGCTGCTGGCGCTGTTCGGCGTGAGCATCGGCTCGCTGGGCCTGGCATGAGCTCGGCCGCGCCGCGGCATGCCGCCGTGGGGCGCGTCCGGGACCCATCGGCATCGGAAACTACCCGGACGCACCCCCGACCGGCGGGTCACCGAACTGAAGCCGTGGGCGCGGGCCGCCGTCAGCGCCTGGGTCCTGACGGCGCTCACCGCCCTCGGTGCGATGGTGACGCTGATCGTCACCAATGCCTCCGCCGTGGTTGCGCAGGACTGGCGGTCGCTGGTCCTCCAGATCCGCGCCGTCTCGGCCGGACTCCGGGTCGGGAACGCCGTCTACACGATCAACGCCGCCGTCGACACGTTCATGCTGCCGCTCTAGATGTCTGATTCCGTTTTCACGGGTTCAGTGGTCGTAGTTGGTGAAGTGTCGGCCGGGCTTGTCGATGATCCCGTGTTCCCAGAGCAGCCAGCTGTGCCAGACCCCGGCCGCGAGCGC
>Ga0213875_10002672_pt1 | contig 10520 bp, 10 predicted proteins | sample BarmaccomBMRX_R8_FD_160105 | JGI IMG/M metagenome (GOLD analysis project Ga0213875, IMG submission 160105) | Root-associated microbial communities from Barbacenia macrantha in rupestrian grasslands, the National Park of Serra do Cipo, Brazil - RX_R8 | ecosystem: Host-associated > Plants > Roots... | reverse complement strand
TACACGAAGGCGCGCGCCGCCGCGCGCCAGGATCCGAACGTCGACTGGCCGGCGACGAAAGCGGAAAACGCCGATTTCAACCCCGAGGTCGACGGCTGCGAGACGTTCATCATGCGCGACCGCAGCGTGTGCGCGTGGAACTCCGCCTCGTTCACGTACGCCGCCCGCTCCGGCTAGGCTCCGCTCCCCGTGCAGCAGTCCGACGCGCAGGTCGAGCACGGCCTTCGCCTCGTCATCGTCGTCGCCGGCGTCAGCGTCGCGGCGGTGATGCAGTTCCTCGACTCGACGATCGTCAACGTCGCGCTCCCGATCATCGGCGGAAACCTCGGCGCGACGTTCGACGAGATCGGCTGGGTCGTCACGTCTTACTCGCTCGCGGCGATCGGCGTCATCCCGCTCACCGGCTGGCTCGCGCTCCGCTTCGGACGCAAGCGATACTTCGTGTTCTCGATCATCGGATTCACGCTGGCAAGCATGCTGTGCGGCCTCGCGACGTCGTTCGGCGGCCTCGTGGCCGCGCGCGTGCTGCAGGGACTCTTCGGCGGCGGGCTCGTCGCGACGTCGCAGGCGATTCTCGTCTCCGCGTTCCCGAAGGAGCGCGCGGCGGTCGCGCAAGGCATCTTCGCGATGATCGCGGTGCTGGGGCCCGGTCTCGGACCGACGATCGGCGGGTGGCTCACCGATGAGTTCAGCTGGCCGCTGATCTTCTTCATCAACCTGCCGCTCGGGATACTGTGCGTGATCGCGCTCGCGACGACGCTGCGCGAGTCGCCGACGCAGCGCCGCCCGGTCGACGTGCTCGGCATCCTGCTCCTGGTGAGCGGCCTCGCGTCGCTGCAGTACTTCCTGGAGCGCGGCGAGATCAAGCAGTGGTTCGACGACCCGGGCATCACGGTCGCGGCGGCATGGGCCGCGATTGCACTGGTGTGGTTCGTCGTGCACGCGTTGCGCACGCCCCACCCCGTGCTCGACCTGCGCACGCTGCGCCACCGCAACCTCGCCGTCGCCGCGATCGCGACGGTCGCGCTCGGCGCGAACCTCTTCGGCTCGCTGCTCCTTCTACCGCTCTACCTGCAGACGTCGCTCGGCTTCACCGCGCTCGCGGCTGGCTTCGTGCTCGTCGTGCGAACGATCCCGACGGCGCTGCTCGCACCGTTCGCGACGATCATCCTGCAGCGCGGCATCGTGTCCCCGCGCGTCGCGGCCGGCTTCGGCTTCGCGACGCTCGCCGCCGGGACGTACCTTCTGGCCGGCGGCGTCACGCCCGTCAGCGACGCGAGCAGCTTCACGCCCGGAATGATCGTCGTCGGCATCGCGTTCGCGTTTCTCTGGACGCCGCTCGGCGTCATCGCGCTGCGCTCGCTGCCGCCGCCGGAGATCGGCTACGGCGCGGCGATCTTCAACCTCTCCGCGCAAGTCGGCGGCAGCGTCAGCATCGCCGCCATCACGACGCTGCAGGACCGCCGCACGGCCTTCTGGTGGGACGCGCTCGCGTCGCGCGCGGTGCTGTCGAACCGCGAGCTCGCGCGCCTCATCGCGCGCCCCGACGCGCACGACGTCCCGTCACGGCTCCTCGCGACCATCGCATCGCAAGCCGCGGTCCTCTCGTTCCGCGACATGCTGCTGCTGCTCGCGGTGCCGCCGCTGCTGGCGATCGTGGCGATCGCCTTCGCGAAGCACGGCCGCCGCGAGACGGTTACTGCGCCGTCAGGCCACCGTCGATAACCATCTCGGCGCCCGTCACGAAGCGCGATTCGTCGGAGAGCAGGTACACGATCAGGTCCGCGATCTCGATCGCGTCGGCGGGGCGCCCGAGCGGCACTTGCGCGAGCAGCGCGTTGCGGATGTGCTCGGGGTCGCGGGCGCGCGCGACGGTGTCGCGGAACATCGGCGTGTCGACGAACGTGGGGTGCACCGAGTTGCACCGGATGCCGTAGCCGCGCCGCGCGCAATGCAGCGCGACCGACTTGGTGAGCATGCGGACCGCCCCTTTCGAGGAGTTGTACGCGATCACGTTGTGGCCGCCGACGATGCCGCTGACGGAAGACATGTTGACGATCGAGCCGCCGCGCTCTTTCATCGCGCGCACCGCGTGCCGGCAGCCGTAGAACACGCCGTCGACGTTGACGGCGTGCGTGCGCTTCCACGCGTCGTCCGAGATCGACTCGATGTCGCCGATCAGGAAGATGCCGGCACTGTTCACGACTCCGTCGAGCGCACGAAAACGCTGGCGCACGTCGTCGACCGCCGCCGCCCAGCTCGCGTCGTTCGTCACGTCGAGCCGCACGAAGTGCAGGCCCGGGGTTTCGCGCGCGGCACTCTCGCCCCGCGCGGCGTCGACGTCGCCGATCGCTACGTGCGCGCCGCACGCGAGCGCGCGCTGCGCCGTCGCGAGTCCGATGCCGCTCGCGCCGCCGCTGATCAGGATCGTCTTGCCGGCGAGCCGCCCCGTTGCCGGCACGCTCAGTTCACTTGCTCGGTCGGGCGCACGAGGAGCTCGTTGATCGCGACGTGCCGCGGCCGCGTGACGACGTACGCGATCGCGTCGGCGACCTCGGCTGCCTGAAGCGGGTTCGGGATCGCGCGGCTCTTCGCGAGCATCTCCTGAATCTCGGGGCGGTTGTGCGAGCGCAGCTCGGTGTCGACCATGCCCGGCTCGACGACCGACACGCGCACGAACTTCGCGGTGACCTCCTGTCGCAGCGCTTCCGTGAACGCGTTGACCGCGAACTTCGTCGCGTTGTACGCTCCCGCACCGGCGCGCGCGACGCGTCCGGCCACGGAGCTCACGTTCACGAGATCGGCGACCTGCCGCGGGCCGTTCACCGCGGCGCGTTGGAGGTGCGGCAGCGCGGCGTGCGCGCAGAACATGACGCCGCGCACGTTGACGTCGATCATCCGCATCCACTCGTTCGTGTCGGCGCCCGGGATCGGCCCGAGCAGCATCAAGCCCGCGTTGTTGATCACCACGTCGAGGCGCCCGAAGTGCTCGACGGCCCGGTCGACCGCGCCGCGCGCCGCATCTTCGCGCGTCACGTCGGCATCGATCGCGAACGCATCGCCGCCGCGCGCGCGGATCCGTTCGGCCAGCGACTCGAGGCGATCCGTACGCCGAGCGACGACCGCGACGGCTGCGCCGTGCGCCGCGAGCGCTTCCGCCGTCGCCTCGCCGATGCCGGAGCTCGCGCCCGTCACGAACGCGACGGTACCGGTGAGCGCCTCGCTCATCGCACGTCGTCCTGCGGTTCCGGGTCGCTCGCCAAGCGGCCGAACATGTACTGATCGCACAGGCTCCCGTCGCGAAGCCGCGCGTGCTCGCGGAAACAGCCTTCGCGCTGGAAGCCCGCCTTCTCCAGCACGCGCGCTGAAGCGACGTTGGGCGCGTACACGGCCGATTCGAGCCTGCGAAAGCCGCGGTCGTCGAACGCGTGGCGCGCCAGCGTGCGCGCGGCGTCGGTCGCGATGCCGCGGCCCCAGAACCGTCGGCCGAGCCAGTACCCGATCACACCGATGCCTTCTTCGTCCTCAACCAGGTCGACGATGCCCATGCCGCCGGCCGGCTCACCGTCGACCTCGATCAGGAAATGCGTCTCTACCGGCGCGGCGAGAACGCTGCTGATCCAGCGCTCGGCGTCCGCGAGCGTGTACGGCGAGGGAAACCGCGACGCGCGCATCCACCGCGCGACGAGCGGGTCGTCCGCGATGGCCTGCAAACCGGGTGCGTCGGCCGGCCGGTACGCCCGCAGACTGCAACGCGCGCCCCGCAGCATGCGTTCGGTTACGCCGGCACCGCGACCGCGCGGCGCGAGAGCGTCTCATCGAGGCCCTTCACCGCGTCGTACACGGACTCGATGTGCGGCGTCGGGGTCTCCGTGAGCCGCCCGAGCTCGACGACGGCACCGACGAGCGCTTCGATCTCGAGCGCGCGTCCCGCCTCGACGTCCTGCAGCATCGAGGTTTTGTGCTCGCCGACGCCTTCCGCGCCGGCGATGCGCTTTTCGATCGTATGACGGAACGTGACGCCGAGCTTCTCGCCGATCGACTGTGCCTCGCCCATCATCGACGCCGCGAGCGCGCGCGTGTGCGGATTGCGACAGATGCCCGCGAGCGTCTGCCGCGTCAGCGCGCTGATCGGGTTGAACGAGAGGTTGCCCCACAGCTTGAGCCAGATCTCGCCGCGGATATCGTCGAGCACGTACGACTTGAAGCCGGCGCGAACGAGCATCGCCTGCAGCGCCTCGATGCGCTCGGTGTGCGCGCCGTCCAGCTCGCCCACGGAGAAGCGGTTGCCCTCGACGACGTGGATCACGCCGGGCGCGATCACCTCGCCGGCCGGATAGACGATGCAACCGACGATGCGCTCGCGCTCGATCGCTTCGTCGATCAGACCCCCGGGATCGACCGCTTCGATGCGCCGTCCGTCATGCGGGCCGCCGTGCTTGAAGAAATACCACCACGGGATCCCGTTCTGCACCGTCATGACGATGGTCTGCGGCGTGAAGAGCGCGCGCATCTCCTGCGCGATCGCCGGGATCTGGTGCGCTTTGACGGCGACGATCACCAGGTCGTGCGTGCCGGCCGACCGCAGGTCGTCGGTCACGGTGATGCCGGTCGCGACGACGTCGCCGCCCTCGCCTTCGATGCGCAAGCCGCGACCGCGGATCGCGTCCGCGTGCGCGGCGTTCTTCTCGACGAACGTCACGGTTTCGCCCGCGAGCGCGAGGCGCGCGCCGAGCATGCCGCCGATCGCGCCGGCGCCGATGATGCAGATTCTCACGCGGAAAGTCCCCTACTCGAAGCGGTTGCGCAGCGTGCCGATGCCGTCGATGACGATCTCGATCGTGCTGCCGGGTTTCATGCGCCCGGCACCGATCGAGGTGCCGCACGCGATCACGTCGCCCGGCATCAGCGTCATGTCGCGCGAGATCAGGCTCACGAGCCGCGCCGGCTTGATGAGCATGTCGCTCGCGGGATAGTTCTGCCGTTCCTCGCCGTCGAGTACGGCGCGAATCGTCAGCGTGTCCGGATCGAGCCCCGTCGCGACGACCGGTCCGAACGGCCCGAACGTGTCGTAGCTCTTCGCGCGCGTCCACTGCGCGAACGACGCGTCCTTGTTGAGCACGTCGAATGCGGTGACGTCGTTGATGCACGTGTAGCCGAAGATCGCCGCGCGCGCCCCGTCCTCGTCGGCGCCCGAGCAGCGCGCGCCGATCACGATGCCGAGCTCGGCCTCGAAGATCACGCGCCCCTCGTAGAAGCGCGGCGTGCGGATCGTCTCTCCGTCGGCGATGTACGCGTTCGGCGCCTTGATGAAGTACAGCGGGTCCTCCGGCACCGCGAGGCTCAGCTTCTCGCCGAGCGCCTTGAAGTTGTTCCAGAGGCCGATGAACTTCGACGGCTCCGTCGGCGGCAGCAGCGTCACGTCGCCGAGCGCGACCGGTTCACCGGACGGCGAGCACCCGCCGAACATGTCGCCGTCGTACGGCGTGATGCGGTCGCCGTCGAGCGTTCCGAACGCCGCGCGGCCGCCGTGCCGGAAACGAATCCATCGCTGCGTGGACACCTGAACGCTCATGCCGCCGGATGCGCGCCCGCCGTACCGCTTCCCTGGCGGACGTGGGGGGCGCGGAGCGGGGCGGAGCGCCTTGAAACAAAACAGGGCGGCTCATGCCCATGCGGACCGGCGGCACGCTCATCGTGGACGCGCTCGTCGCCAACGGCGTCGAGACGGCGTATTGCGTGCCCGGCGAGAGCTACATCGCCGTGCTCGACGCGCTGCGCGACAGCGGCATTCGCGTGGTGTCGTGCCGTCACGAGGCGGCAGCCGCTCACATGGCCGACGCGACCGGCAAGCTCACGGGGCGGCCCGGCATCGCGTTCGTCACGCGCGCCCCGGGCGCGACGCACGCGAGCATCGGCGTGCACATCGCGCGGCAGGACTCCACGCCGATGATCCTGTTCGTTGGCCAAGTCGAGCGCGGCATGCAAGGCCGCGAGGCATTTCAGGAGATCGACTACGCCGCGGTGTTCGGCGGCCTCGCGAAGTGGGCGGCGCAGATCGACGACGCGCGGCGCATCCCCGAGCTGGTGTCGCGCGCCTTCCACGTCGCGATGTCCGGACGGCCCGGTCCCGTCGTGCTCGCGCTGCCCGAGGACGTCCTGCGAGACGAAGCGGACGTCGCCGACCTGGCGCGCGTCGAGCGCGTCGCCGCCCATCCGGGCGCCGGCGACCTGCTGCGCATGCGCGCGCTGCTCGAGCGCGCGCGCGCGCCGATGATGGTGCTGGGCGGCGGCGGTTGGGACGCCGACGCCGGCGCGACGATCGTGCGATTCGCCGAACGCAACGAGCTCCCGGCGGTGTGCTCTTTCCGCCGTCAGTCGCTGTTCGACAACCGCCACCCGTGCTACGCCGGCGACTTGAGCCTCGGCCCGAACCCGCCGCTCGTCGAGCGGATCAAGCGCGCGGATCTCGTGCTCGCGATCGGCGCGCGTCTGGGCGAGACGCCGACCGGCGGCTACACGCTGCTCGAAGCGCCGCGCTCCCGGCAGCGTCTCGTCCACGTGCACGCCGATCCGGACGAGCTCGGACGCGTCTACGAAGCCGACCTCGCGATCAACGCGGGCCCCGCCGAGTTCGCGCGCGCGGTCGACGCGCTCGAGCCGATCGCCGATCCGCCGTGGAAGGCGAACACAGCGTCCGCGCGTGCGGACTACGAGTCTGCGTTCGAGCCGGGGCCGCCGCGCGCGGCGCTCGATCTCGCGCACGTCGTGCGTCACCTCGACGCGACGCTGCCCGACGACGCGATCATCTGCAACGACGCGGGCAACTTCGCCGGATGGCTGCACCGCTATTACCGCTACAAGCGGTTCGGAACGCAGGTCGGACCCACGGCGGGCGCGATGGGCTACGGGCTTCCGGCCGCGATCGGCGCGAAGCTGCTGCACCCCGACCGCGTCGTGCTCGCGTTCGCGGGCGACGGCGGATTTCTGATGACGGGATCGGACCTCGCGACCGCGGTGCAGTACGGCGCGAACGTCGTCGCGATCGTCGTGAACAACGGGATGTACGGAACGATTCGCATGCACCAGGAGCGCGCGTATCCCGGCCGGGTCGTCGCGACCGACCTGCAGAACCCCGACTTCGTGGCGTACGCGCGTGCGTTCGGCGCGCACGCGGCGCTCGTCGAACGCACCGGCGACTTCGCGCCGGCGTTCGCGGAGGCGCTGGCCGCCGGCCGTCCGGCGCTGCTCGAGCTGCGCACCGACCCCGAGCTCATCACGCCGCGCACGACGCTGCGTGCGATTCGCGATGCCGCGCGATCCTGAGCGTCTGCGCAGCCGGCGCTGGTTCGCCGAAGGCGGGCTGCGCACGTTTGGACACCGTTCGCGGCTGCTGCAGATCGGATACGATCTCGGCGACTTCATGGACAAGCCCGTCGTCGGCATCGTCAACACGTGGTCCGACGCGAACCCCTGTCACGTGCACCTGCGCACGCGCGCCGACGAGGTGAAGCGCGGCGTGTGGCAGGCCGGCGGATTCCCGCTCGAGTTGCCCGCGATGAGTTTGTCGGAAAATCTCATGAAGCCGACGACGATGCTCTACCGCAACTTCCTCGCGATGGAGACCGAGGAGCTCATTCGCAGTCAGCCGATCGACGGCGTCGTGCTGCTCGGCGGCTGCGACAAGACGATACCCGCGCTGCTGATGGGCGCGATCTCGGCCGCCGTTCCCGCGATCGTCGTGCCGGCGGGTCCGATGTTGCGCGGCAACTGGCGCGGTGAGCCGCTCGGCTCCGGCACCGACACGTGGAAGTACTGGGACGAGAAGCGCGCCGGCACGATCACCGAGGACGACTGGCACGAGATCGAAGGTGGGATCGCGCGCTCGTTCGGGACGTGCATGACGATGGGCACCGCGGCGACGATGATGTCGATGGTCGAAGCGCTCGGCTTCATGCTTCCCGGCGCGTCGTCGATCCCCGCGGCGGACTCCGCGCACCCGCGCATGGCGACGGCGGCGGGTCGACGTATCGTCGAGATGATCCGGGAGGATCTCACGCCGGATCGCATCCTCTCCGCGGCGTCGGTCGACAACGCGATCGTCGCGCACACCGGGCTCGGCGGGTCGACGAACGCCGTCATCCATCTCGTCGCGATCGCGCGGCGCGCGGGGATCCCGCTCGCCATCGACCGCTTCGACGAGATCGCACGGCACGTTCCGGTCATCGCCGACGTGCGCCCGTCCGGCCGGCTGCTGATGGAAGACTTCTACTATGCGGGCGGGATGCGCGCGTTCTTGTCGCGGCTCGCGGAGCATCTCGACCTCTCGTGCACCACCGTGTCGGGGCGCACGCTCGGGGACGACATCGCCGGCGCTTGCGTTTGGAAGGATGACGTGATCCGCCGCCTCGACGATCCGGTCTCGCCGGAGGGCGGCATCGCCGTGCTGCGCGGCAACCTGGCACCCGACGGCGCCGTGATCAAGCCGACCGCCGCCGACGCGCGGCTGTTGCGCCATCGCGGACCCGCGCTGGCGTTCGAATCGTACGACGAGATGGCCGCCGCGGTCGACCGCGAGGATCTCGACGTGACACCCGACACGGTGATGGTGTTGAAGAACGCCGGACCGCACGGTGGGCCCGGGATGCCGGAATGGGGCATGCTGCCGATCCCGCTCAAGCTCGTGCGCGCCGGCGTGCGCGACATGGTTCGCATCTCCGACGCGCGCATGAGCGGCACGTCGTACGGCGCGTGCATCCTGCACGTCGCGCCCGAAGCGTTCGTCGGCGGACCGCTCGCCCTCGTGCGCACGGGCGACACGATCGAGGTCGACGTGCCGGCGCGGCGGCTGCACCTCGACGTCGACGACGCCGAGCTCGCGCGGCGCCGCGCCGCGTGGCAACGGCGGCCGCCGCGCGCCGCGCGCGGGTACGGCGCCATCTTCGCGCAGCACGTCTCGCAGGCGAACGACGGCTGCGACTTCGACGTGCTCGGCCCCGGGCCGCCGCTGCTCGAACCGGAGATTCACTAGAAGGCACGCCATGGCACTCGACACGCAGAACGCTTTCAGCCTCTTCACCTTCATCGCCGCGCCGGCGCTGCTGACGAACGCATCGTCGGTGCTCGTGCTGTCGACCTCAAACCGGTTCGCGCGCGCCGTCGATCGCGCGCGATCGCTCGAGACGCGGCGCGACGAGCCGCATCGCGACGCGTTGCTGGTGCGCGTCACGCGTCGCGCGCTGATGCTGAACCGCGCGCTCACGGCGTTCTACGTCGCGGTCGCATCGTTCGCGACCGGAACGTTCTCCGAATTGCTCGGCGGCGGCATCTCGACGCTCGTGCACGCGCGCGGCGAGATCGCGCCGATCATCACCGAGGTGGGCTTGCTCGTGGCGACGGTCGGCACGTTTGCGATCGCGGCCGGAGCGGGCTTTCTCGTCGCGGAGACGTGGGATGCGTACCGCGGCTTGCGTGAAGAGGCGCGCGACGTACTCCACGGAATGTCGCTCTGATGCTTCGTTCGCGTATCACGGCCGCCGCGGCGGCATTCGCACTCTGCACGACGCTCGCGAGCGCGCTTCCTGCAAGCGCGGCCGCGCCGCCGACGCTCCCGCTCGCCGACGCGCAAAGCGACGTCGGCTCGCTGCACGTCCTGCGGTTCGGGAAGGCGGGCGATCCGATCGTGCTGCTGCCCGGCTTGACGACCGGGCCGTGGGAGTGGGCCGACTTGATCCGCCGCCTGTCGCCGCGCTACACCGTGTACGCGATCGGCTTGCCCGGATTCGACGGCCGGCCGGCGGCGACGCCGCCGCTGTTCGACCGCTTCGCGCGCGACTTCTGGACGCTGCTCGACGTGCAGAAGATCGCGCGTCCGCTCGTCATCGGGCACAGCCTCGGCGGCACGCTGGCGATCGCGCTCGCCGAAGAGCATCCGGAACGCCTGCGCGGCGTCGTCGCGCTCGAAGGGTTGCCGATCATCCCCGGCATGGAGCGCATGACGGCCGAACAACGTCTGCAGACCGCGGCGCAAATGTCGGCGCCCATGGCGCTGGAGTCGCGCGACCAATTTCTCGCGTACGAGCAAACGTACATGCGCGGACCCTTCGGCGTGCTCGACGGCTCGCTCGCCGCACCGCTCGCCGAGTTCGAGGCGCGCAGCGACCCGGCGTCGGTCGCGCAGTGGCTGAAGGAAGACGTCGGCGGCGACCTGCGGCCCGGCTTGTCGCGCATCACGGTACCGCTGCTGGAGATCGTGCCGTACAACGGCCCCGACGTCGCCGGCTCGGCGAACCCGTACACCGAAGATCAGAAGGTCGCGTACTACCGCGCGCTGCTGAACGGCGCGCCGCGGCTGCAGCTCGTGCCCGTCTCGCCCGCGCGGCACTTCGCGATGTACGACCAGCCGGACCGCGTCTTCGCGATCATCGACGCGTTCTTGAACGCGACGCGCTGACGCACGCGCGCATGCGTTCGCGTCGCATCGCCGTCGCCGCCGCGCTGTCGGCGCTCATCGGCGCGTC
>Ga0213875_10002671_pt1 | contig 10520 bp, 9 predicted proteins | sample BarmaccomBMRX_R8_FD_160105 | JGI IMG/M metagenome (GOLD analysis project Ga0213875, IMG submission 160105) | Root-associated microbial communities from Barbacenia macrantha in rupestrian grasslands, the National Park of Serra do Cipo, Brazil - RX_R8 | ecosystem: Host-associated > Plants > Roots... | reverse complement strand
GGCAGACCGATTGCCAAACCTCGCCACCCAGCCACTCGATCTGGTTGCCGGCGCTTGCCGCGCTCGTCGGATGGGACGGCACGCGGACCTTGCCAAGCGTCTGGGTCAAATTCCGCCACAGAGTTAGCGAGCGGTCGGCGATCGCCTGCTTGAATGCCGTCATCTCGGGGCGGATCGATCGTCGCGGGAGTCGAGCGCCAATACCGGGTTTTGACGTGTTCGCAGCGCGACGAAATCTGGTCCTTCGCTGACGGATACATCGCGCGCCCTAGGCTTGGCGCGGTTGATAAGGCTGGAAACGCTTGTCTGTGACACCTGACCCTGACCCATGGCTGCGGGGCGGAAACTAGCATCGCCAGCGACCCGATTGCCAACGCACAAGCCGCGCGGCATGACGCGACCAGCCTGAGCAGCATGGTGGCTCAGACCAGCAGATCAGAGTAAAATAGCGCTGTCGCCTTTTGATCGCGTGATCGCGAGTCGCGCTGTCTCTTCTGCTTGGAGTTCACCCGGGCGGCGTGCGGCGGGGGATTTTAGGGTTCATGATGCACAGGTCGCGCGGTATGACCGTTTGTCGAGCATCACTTCTGCTGCTGTTCTGCGCCCTCCTGGCGTTTTTTCTGCCACGGCCGGCGCGGTGTGATGCCGCCCAGACGCCGTCGCCCGACGCTGCCACGATCACGATCGACGAGAGCCAATTGCCGATCATCTCGCTGTCGGCAAACCACGCGCGGGTCAGCGATGTGCTCACGCAGTTGAGTAACCAACTCGGGTTCGAGATCGAGCATCTGCCGATCGACAACAATCAGACGGTGACGACAAACCTGCACGGCGAGCTTGGCGACGTGCTGCGGAGTGACGCGCTGGGTCGTCTGAACTTCCTGCTGATCGGCGAAGGCACCCATCTCGAACGATTGGTTTTCATCGATCCCGAACCGCGCACGATGACGGCGATGGGAGGCGACGCGGCGGCGCCAGCAGGCACGCCGACGTCCAGCGCAATGCCGGCTGCGTCGCTGCCGCCAGCCGCTGCGACGAGCGCCGGCCCGACACCGATGGCGGCGGCCTTGGCGGCAACCTCTGGCAAGGTAAGCCGCCTCTTGCGCGCCCAGGTGGCGCTGGGCTCGACCCCATCAGCCTCCTCGACAGGTAGCGCCGTCGCCGCCTCTTCCTACCCATCGGCGGCGGCGACAGCCGCGGCTGCAACAGCGGGTGACACCGCGATGGGCAATGCGACCCGAATGGCATTGTCGAATGTGTCGTCACTATCCGCTGCCCTTCGATCGGTGTGCGTCGGGCCGGCCTGCAGCCGCTAAACCGGGCATGATCGCGGGCATCCGTGAACCGCGGCAGAGCGATACCGGCTTCACATTGCTCGAACTCCTCGTCGTATTGGCGATCATGGGATTTTCGCTCGCACTCATTGTCGGCACACGCATGCCCCTCAGCCGGCCGAACATCGATGCGACAGCGGCAGAGCTGGCGGCGCAGCTTCGCCTCGCGAGGTCAGGCGCAATCGTCGACAACCGTCGAACCAATTTTGTTCTCGATCTCGCGACACATCGCTATCAGGCCGGTCTCGGGCCCGCCCGGCCGCTGCCGCCGGCATTAGGGCTGCAACTGACGACGATCGCCGGAGAGCGCCAGAGCGCTGAGACCGGCGGTATCGGGTTCAACCCGGATGGCAGTTCGACGGGCGGCCGCATCATCCTCGACAATGGCGTGCGGCGCGTCGCCGTCGGCGTCGAGTGGTTGACTGGACGTGTCAGCGTCGCCGACATCCGGTAGCCATCGCCGGGTGGCTTTCGATAAATAAATGCTGCTGATCAGGTCGCAGATGTCGCCGCACGGTCACGAATCTTGCCGATCTTGCACGTATTGGCGCGGCGTGTGAGGTTAAGCGCTTGATCGGCAACATGATGCCAGGGCGCGTCGAGACTAAAACAAGATGATCGCGGCTTTCTTAACATGGTGGATGAGCCAGCTCGCCGAGCTTTTGCCGGCGGGTTTGCGCGCATCCAGCCAAAGGAGAGCCGACGCGATCCTGGTCCGTCCCGCCGGCGGCGGCGATACGGGCACGCTGCGTTTTTCCCTGCGCCGACAGGGCGAGGAACGCGAGCTGGTCGAATGCCGCGCGGACGATCCCGCGCTGAAGGCCTTTCCGGAAACCCGTGAATTCGGCGCCATACTGCGTCTGGCGCCGACCGAAATTCTGACGAAGGAGCTGTCGCTGCCGCTGGCGGCGCAGGCTGATCTCAGCCAGGTTCTGGCCTTTGAAATGGATCGGGAAACTCCGTTCACCGCGGAGGAAGTGTACTGGACCTACCACATCGCTTCGACCGACCGGCAACGCGGGCTCATGCATGTCGCCCTCTGGTTGGTACCCAAAAGCCATCTGGCGCCACTACTTGATCAGCTTGCGGGCGTCGGGATCGTGCCTCGCTGGGCGGAACTCGAGGGCGTTGGGGCAAATGTCATCCTGCTGCCGCTCGGGAACGAACGCCCGAGACTCGGTAACAGTGGGAGGTTAATCAAACCGCTAGCAATTGCGTGTGCCTGTCTTGCCTTCGCCGCCTGCGTCACGCCGCTGATCAAGCAGTCCGTACAGCTCGGCCAAGTCTCGCGGGAGCTGGAAACGAGCAAGGCGGCCATGTCGACAGCAGAACCTTTGCGGCACGAGATCGATGGTTATACCCGCAATGCCGGTGCCATGGACGATATGGCGCAAGCGACAGCGCGGCCTCTCGATGTCCTCGCGATGCTGACGCGACTGCTGCCCGATGACACCTATCTGACGGATATCGAGATACGCCAGCGCAAAGTGACCCTCAGCGGCAGGTCGGCCAGCGCCGCCAAGCTGATCGGATTGATCGCAGCCGACGCCCGTTTCCGCAATCCAACTTTTGCGGCGCCGGTTACCCGCCTTGCGGCGCAGAGGGTTGAAGTCTTCACGATCGTGACTGAACTGGGGAGACCGCCGTCATGACGCCGCCGCTTCCGACGGGCTGGCGCGGTCGAGGGTTGGCGATCGGGCTGCTGCTCGTTGTATTGGCCGTGCTTTATGCCGCGGTGATCGTGCCGCTGCTCGAACTTTACGCCGACCGCGAGGCCTTGATCGACCGGCAACATATGTTGGTCGAGAAGCAGACGGCGCTTGCCGCACAGCTCCCGGAACTGAAGACGCGCGCGGCCGAATTGCGCAACGCGGCAAAGGATGACAAGACCTTGCTGGACGGCGACAACGATGCAATCGCGGCGGCCGCTCTGCAGGGCAAAATCGAGGAGTTGGCCTCCGCCGGCGGCATCACGATCGGCAGCACCGAGAGCCTGCCCTCGCAACCCCAGGGGCCATTCCGCCGCATCGGCGTGCGGCTCGCGTTAAGCGCTCCCTACTCGGGGTTGATCAAGCTGCTGGCCGGTATCGAAGGGGTACGGCCACCCCTCATCGTCGACAATATACAGATTCATACCGTCACCCGGCAGGCCAGCCCGGCTAATGCCGAGATCACCGAAGCGTCGATCGAGATCTACGGCTTGCGGGGTGACACGACGACCGACCTCGCCGCCAAGCGATGATCGATGTGCGGACCCTCTGCCTGGCTGGCGCGTGTGCCCTGTTCGCGGGCGTGGTTTTGCTCGAGATGCAGGGCAGCACCCCGCCCAACGGCCCTGCTATTTCGGCCGCACCGCGGGTTCAACCCGCGCCCGTGCGTGGAAAACTGATGTCCGCCGATGCCGACACCCTGATATCGACGGCGTTGAACCGGCCCCTTTTCAGTCCTGGCCGGCGCCCGCCCGATGCCGGCCAGTCGGCGCGTCAATCCGACCTCACTGACAAACGCCTGGCGGGAATTATGGTCAACGAGGATCGTCGCGTCGCAATCTTTGCGGTGAATGGCTCCAAGTCGCTTATGGTTGGCGAGGGTGAGGAAATCAATGGCTGGCGGGTCGAGGCGATAACACCGTTGGAGGTCTCGCTGAGCGGCCCCGACGGCGTTCGGACGCTGCAGCCGAAACCCGATGCCAATTCGCGCCCCCTATCGCAATCAGCCAGCAATACGCGACCGCCGCAGGCCGCGCCGCCGCAACCACCGAGCAGCGCGACACTGGGCGCTACGGCCGAGCAGACGGCCCGTCGCAATCGGGATTAGCTTATGTCGATGAGTTGTTGGCGCAGGTTTACGGTTTGCGGGTACGGGGCACTCGGGCTTCTGGTGGGTTGCCAGAATGCGCCGCGGCTGGACCTCCCGTCGCTTGGACAAGGCACTTCGCTGCAACCGGCGGGGCGCAGCACGAGCAAGGTGGTAACCGCGCGCCCGAACCGGACGGTGTATCAGTCCACCGGGAGTGACGCCGGCGCCGGCGCCGCACCTGGCCGGTCAGCCGGCTCCAGCCCCCTCGTCGCGGAAGCGGGACCCGCCGATGTGACGCTGAATTTCGCCGATACCGATATCCGCGAGGTCACCCGCGTCATTCTCGGGACCACGCTGAAGCTGAATTACACGATTGATCCAAGTGTCCACGGAACCGCGACCCTGGATACCGGGAGGCCTCTTCCCCGCACCGCGCTATTGCCGACGCTTGAGACATTGCTCAATCAGAACGGCGCGACGCTGATCCGCAAGGACGGTCTGTATTCAGTGGTTCCCGTCGCCGCGGCTGGGGTCAGCAACGCGGTCACCTCCGGCACGTCGGGTGCCGGCGCCGAGGTCATCGTATTGCGATATGCCTCGGCCCGCGATCTGGCCAAGACCCTGCAACCCTATCTTGCCGATGGCAGCAAATTGACAGCGGATCCCGGCCGCAATGCGCTGATCATCAATGGCAGCCAGAGCGCCCGCCAGGCGATCGCCGGCCTCGTGCGCTCCTTTGATGTCGACACCCTGGCTGGTCAATCCTTCGCGCTGTTCCCCGCCAGCGAGGGCGATATCGCCCGAACCGCGGCCGCCTTGGAAAAGGCATTGCAGGCGGGCAGCGACGCGCCGCTCGCCGATCTGGTGCATATCGTCCCGTTGCCCCGCGCCAACGCGGTACTCGTGGCCTCGGCACAGCCGCGCTACCTCGCCGCCGCCCGGCGCTTTTTCAGCCTGCAGGCGCGCGCCGAGGATGCAAGTGCCCGGAGCTGGCACGTTTACTCCGTGCAAAATGGCCAGAGCTCCGATCTCGCCAATCTGTTGCAACGTGCCTTTACGCCCGGAAACGTCAGCGCCAGCCCACAAACCGGCAGTACGCCGCCCGGCGCGGACACGGCGACCCTCGCCAGCAGCGGCAGCCTGTCCAATACAGGCGGGCCGAATAGCGCCGGCGGTTCCCAGAACTCCGGGTTGCCCGGGCTTTCTGGAACGGCATCCAGCACCGTCGGCAGTTTTCAGAACAAACCCACCACAGCCGGGGCAACACCGGCGTCGGGGTCACAGCAACCGGCCGTGGAAGCGTTGTCGGGCGGCACATCCGGCGGCAACGAAGAGCGCATTCGTATTCTCGCGAACCAGCGCAACAATTCTCTGCTGATCTACGCGACACCCGGCGAGTACGCCATGGTGGAAGACATGCTGAGCAAGGTCGATATCACGCCCCTACAGGTGCTCATCGACGCCACCATCGCGGAAGTCGATCTGAACGGCGAGCTGCAGTACGGCACGCAGTTCTTCTTCAAGCTGGATCATGCCGCCGAAACACTAGGGGCCATCCCGGCGTTTCCTCCCAGTGCGCTCGCTCCGACTGGCCTCGTCGGCTTCGCGATCAGCAAGTCGCCGCATTTTATCCTGCAGGCTTTATCGGACGTCACCAAGGTTCGGGTTCTGTCCGCGCCACAGGTCTTTGTCATGGATAACGAGCCCGCCCGGCTCCAGGTGGGCCAGCAGGTGCCGATTTTGACCGGAACGGCGACAAGCACCCTCACCGCCGGAGCGCCGGTGGTTAACAGCATCGACTATCACGCGACCGGCGTGATCATGCAGGTGACACCGCATATCAACGCCAGCGGCATGGTGACCCTGGACGTGGCGCAGGAGGTCAGTGACGTGGCGCCGCCTGCTGCAAATACGGCGACGGGATCGCCGACCTTCAACGACCGTATCCTGCGCACGCGGGTGGCGGTGCAGAACGGCTCAACCGTCGCCCTGGCCGGGCTGATCCGGGACAATGCGCAGGACGACAATAACGGCATCCCCTTCCTCAAGGACGTGCCGCTGGTCAGCACCTTGCTGTCGAGCCAATCAGACTCCCGCGCGCGGACCGAGTTGCTGATCCTGATCACCCCGCATGTCGTTCAGGATCAGCGCGATGCCCGAAACCTGACCGAAGACCTGCGGAGTCACTTGTTCGACGCGGCCATCACCCCGAGCGAGTTGCAACGGCGTCCGGTTAACGGACGGTCCAACCCGAATGGATTGTGAGGCTTCCAAGGAAGCGGCCGCGGGTGGCGGCAAGATCAACTCGCATGCATCGGGATATCGGAATCCGGTGATCCGCTGCGAGCGCGCTGACGCTCCACGGCGATAAACCGCACGTCGCGGTAAATGGCAGTCGGACACCGGCTGTCTTTATCAACTCCCGGTCGACGGGCCGGGAGCAGTGAGCGGCAGTAACGACAGTGAAGCTGGGTGGACCGCCCGTCAGTGGTCATAGAGAACAAGGTTGCCCAGTTCTCGCGCCATTTTCTTACTTGACTTGCCGGAGAAAAAGCCCGCGCCACCAATATGTCGGTGATGCGGAGCCATATGCTCGTTTAGACGGTTCCGATTGTCGGTTTGTCATCGCGTGGCGGCACATTGCCGGTGGGTCCGGCGTCGCCGTCATGCGAGTCACCGGGACGCCCGAATGCAAACCGGCCGCTAATGATAGCGGCCTACTAACGGGTGATGTCTTCGTCGCAGCATGTCGCGATGGCAACGATCGCTATCCCCCGTATTCCTGTTCGCTTGGCGATACGGGGGATGTGCAGTTCCTAAGGTGAGCTGACCATCGCAGTGGCAGCACAATCGCCGGGCGCCGCGGTGCCTGCGGTCGGCGTAGCCTGGCAAGGCGGTCCCAGATAAGGGAACGTCGTCAGATAAACTTTGGCCGCCTGCTGCGGACCCGTCCCATCGGTGAACGAGCTGTTACCTGAGATCAGCTGAATTTCGATATCGAGCACCCGATCTTGCAGACGGCGGCCGTTGGGAAAACCATCCGGTTTGCTCAAATCGATTTTCAGAGTGTCCGGCACGCCGACGGAGGCAAGGATTGCGACATTCGCTGGTGGCGTGTTGAACGCACTCAGTGTTTTCAGGATGGTCGGGGCGAAATCACGCGCGTCATTTTGCGGTATCCCTGCGTTGAAGGCATCCTTCAATCCGGTGGGGATCAGCGCCGTATTGATGGCCGGGTTTCCCATACGATCAATCTGGGTCAGCTGGGCGCGCGAACTGCCGGCTGTAAATGTCGTACCCCACATCCCGAATTTCTGTGCCGAACCAACGACCATTGCGGTCGGAAGTTCGATGACGATGGCATTTACGTTAAAGCCAGCAAACGCGTTGTTTCCGGTAAAGTTAGGGGTGAGACCGGCCGCGAAGCGATTAAACCCAACGAGATCGAAAACGAACGGGTCCTCGCGGGGGCCGGCATATATCTGAATGCCGCCGGGGGAACTGGTTACGATCGGCGTCGGCGGCGTCGGCGAAGTCGTGCTACCCATCGTCACTGGGCCAGTCACGGTAACGCCGTGCGGCAGATAGGCCGTGAAGGTCTGCTGCTGCTTGCCGCTGGCATCCGTCGTCGTCGGCGAAAACGTAAAGTCGATCGAACTGGTAGGAACCGCGGTGGTGTTCGTATGCAGATTGAAGCGATACAGCGCGTTCGAGTTGTAATGATATGACGATGCGAATTTTGGGTCCGACAGGGGGTGGGTCGTCATGACGAGCACCAGCTTCGTGGCGTCTGCTGGATCGCGGAACATGAAGACATCATTGATGTCAGTCGTGATGTCCTCATCAACGGACGGCGAATCCCGGTGATCGGCGGCGAGCGCGGGCGGGGCGCCTGAGAGAAGAGCCACGGCCGAAATCGCGAGAGCAATATTGCGCATCAGAAAGAACGGACGCTTCTCGTCCTGAGCGCCAGATCCATTCGGTTTACGGGTCATTGGCATTCCCCTTAATTCGTCCGGACAGCGACGCTCGTCGCCCCGTATGCAACGTTGTTGGCATCGACGAACCGGACGAAGATGCGCGATGTTCCCGGCGAAAACGGAATGGCGCCGGTCGGAGTCACAAAGACCGAGTAGGTCAGTGTGCCGTTAGTCGCGAACGTCGCCGGCGCCGTCGAGTTGAGGGTGCTGCTGCACGCGCCGTTATTGCTGGCGTTGGACTGACAGATCGTCAGCGTGAGCGGCAACGGCACGCCCTGCGTATCGACAAGAGCCGTCAGCGAGCCGGCCGCCCCGATATCAATCGCGGCAACCGCAAAGGCACCAGCCCCATTAACCGGAACCGTCAGGATCCCGTCATTCGTGGCAGTCGCGCTGATCGGGATGATGTCGGGCGTCGGAGTGGTCGAGAAGGTCAGGACAGGAAGGTCCAGACCCGCGACGATCGCCGCCGGAGAAGTCCCTGTGCACTGAAAGAGCAGCGGCTGCGAGCTGGTCTGCAGGGCGTTGGCATCGTTGAACGTCAGGACCAGAGATTGCGAGCCATTCGCCGCCAGCCCGAAAGGCTGGTTGGCGGAGCCGGTCGGCTGGTTGCTGGCGTTCGTCGTCTGATAGGCGACCGTCAGCCCGGTAGGCGCGGACGCGAACGACACCTGGCAGCCGGTCAGCGCGGTGCTCTTCGAATTGAGCACGGTCGCGAAAACCGATGAGGTATTGCCGACGCCGACAGAGCGGCTCAGCGGCAGGATCGCCGCAACAAGGGCCGAACTGGCTGGAGTCTTCGCGCCGGCAAACACACCGAGCGAGGCCGGCTTGCCCGGGACCGAAACGGAAGCCGTGACGGTGGTGCTCGACGCACTGATGATCGCCAGCGTTCTGACGCCCGGGTTCACGACGTAGATCTGGGTCCCGTCCGGGCTGAGGCTTACGCCATAGGGAGCGCCACCCAACGTCACCGTCGATGGCGAGCCGCCAGCAACAGGCGCAACCGACAGGTTGCCGTCCTGCATGTTGGCGACATACACCCTGGTGCTGTCAGCCGAGCTGGCGATGCCGAAGGGATGGGCGCCGACCGCGATCGTGGACGTGACCGAGTTGCTGGAGACCGCGATCGCCGACACTGTGTTGTCTAACGTGTTCGTCACGTACACGGTCGAGCCGTCGGGCGAAGCGGCGACGCCGCTCGGCGAGGCGCCGACCGGAACGGTCGCTGAAACGGTGTTATTAGCCCCCGAGATCGCCGAGACGGTGTTGTCGAAGCTGTTGGCGACATAAACCGCAGCGCCGTTGGGCGTCACGGCGACACCGAAGGGCGACAACCCGACCGGCACGGTCGCGACGACCTTGGCGGTCGCTACCGATATAACTGAAACGGTATTGTCGAGCGTATTAGCAACATAAGCGGTCGCGCCATTCGGCGCGACGGCGATGCCGCTCGGCTGCTTGCCGACGGCTACCGTCGCCGAGACCACGCCGCTCGCGGCGTCAATAATCGACACGGTATTGCTGCCGGAGTTGGCGACCAGCACGGTCGAGCCGTCCGTCGTCACAGCAACCCCAAGGGGTGCGCTGCCGGTCGGGATTGTCGCCGTCAGCGCCAGAGCAGCGCCATTGACAACCGACAGGACCGAACTGTCTTGGCTGGCAACGTAGATTCCCTGGGCGCGGGATTCAGCCGCGACCCCGCAAATACTCAATGTGGCCAGTAGCAGGGAAACCCGCCACGATGCAGCCGTCTTGAGACGCTTCATACGATCACCTCGTCTCGTCATGTTCTTGGATTGTTAAATTTTTTTCATGTCGGTGCAACTGACGCTTTCGGTTATCCGCCAACTCGGAAACCCCTTAGTTCCGCCCACGTCTTCTCTGAACCGGAAGTCTCCGTCGCCGGGAGCGGCCGGGCGTGACTAACAAGTTGATAAACGAGGCCATCTGGCGCCCCAAATGGGGTGGCATGCTAGCGCGGTTGAAGCGACAGGATATCAAGCCCGAACAGCCGATCGATCAACCATACCCCTGCCAAGGCGGCCGCTCCGAGCGAGATGACAGGCACGACGAGGACGCGGTAGGCGAACTCTTTACGCAGGGCGAAGGCCGTCGGTATCACCAGCGCCGCGAGGGCGAGCTGACCACCCTCGACACCCAGGTTGAAACACGCCAGCGCCAGCGCGAGATCGGCGGGGTGCAATCGCATCGGACCAAGCGCGCTGGCGAATGAAAGCCCATGAACGAGGCCGAAGAAAAACGCCACCTGCCAGCGCAGGCGCGGCAGAATCGAGCGAAGATTATCGAGTCCGGCCAGGATGATGGTCAGCGCGACCGCCGGTTCGACCAGCCGGGCGGGCACGTTGATCACCCCAAGCACGGCCGGTATCAGAACGGTCGCGTG
>Ga0213875_10002670_pt1 | contig 10521 bp, 13 predicted proteins | sample BarmaccomBMRX_R8_FD_160105 | JGI IMG/M metagenome (GOLD analysis project Ga0213875, IMG submission 160105) | Root-associated microbial communities from Barbacenia macrantha in rupestrian grasslands, the National Park of Serra do Cipo, Brazil - RX_R8 | ecosystem: Host-associated > Plants > Roots... | reverse complement strand
ATGCGTGCCGAGTTAGAGGCGCGTAGCTCTTATAATGTGGTCGGGGTCGAGTTGCCTGAAGGCGAGGGCGATGCCAAATATGAAAACGCCGCGCACCTGCTGCAACAATGGAAATCCGATGGAGTGCTGGTGCGTGATGATCCGGCCTTTTACATCTACGAGCAGGAATTCGCGGTGCCTGGCAGCGGGGAGACCAAGCAACGGCGCGGTATTTTAGGCGCATTAACTTTGGAAGAGTTCGGCCAGGGTGTGCAGCCGCATGAACATACTTTAAGCGGCCCCAAAGAAGATCGGCTCAAGCTTTTACGCGCCACGCGCACTAACACATCACCCATTTTCGGCTTATTTGCCGATGACGATGGCTGGGTGGAGTCTGTTTTCACCGCCGTCTGTGTGGAGCGTCCCATTGCCGAAGCCCGCGATGCTGAAGGCATTACTCATCGCTTGTGGCGGCTCACCGATGATGAATCGGTCAATGCCATTGTCGCCGCTTTAGAAGACGAACCGATTCTGATTGCGGACGGACACCATCGCTATGAAACGGCCTTGAACTACCGCAATGAACAGCGTGCGGCCAGGCACGAGTGGAGCGGAGGGGAAGCCGCCAACGCCGTTCTTATGATGTGCGTTTCCACCAATGATAACGGCCTCATCGTGCTGCCAACGCACCGCGTCGTCAAAGGTATTCAGGATGCCGACCTGACGCGGCTTCTGGAAAGCTTGAAAGCATATTTCGACATCGAAACTTTGGATCAAGGTGAAGTTGCTGCGCAAGCCGCTGAACTGACACAGCGCATCAACCAGAGTGCAGGCGACCCGGCTCGACTGGGGATGCAACTCAACTATGCCGACGGTCATGGCGCAAGTTACCTGCTGACCCTCCGTCCTGGCGGTGGGCATTTAGCCGACATGGATGCTCAGCGCAGCAGTGCTTACAATGCCTTAGACGTGACCATTCTGCACACGCTAATTTTGGATAAGCAATTGGGCATTGGCCCTGAAGCCCTGGCCGCGGGCGGACGCGTTGCCTACACCATTGATGCAGCAGAAGCCATGAAACCCATTTCAGGCGAGGCCACGGCTGCCTTTTTATTGCGCCCAACACCCGTGCAACAGGTGCGTGAAGTGGCTGCCGCTGGCGACAAAATGCCGCAAAAATCAACTTATTTCTATCCTAAATTAGTAACTGGCATGGTATTGCGTCCACTGGATTAGGCAAGGTAAAATTACAAAGCAAAATAGGGTTCAGCCAAATTCAAAGATTGCCTCTTGCTTTTAAATTTGACTGACCCTCAAGGACGCCTATGCAACACTTACATATTGCTATTGCCATCGTGTGGCGTGATGGCAAGGTTCTGGTGACCAAGCGACCCGATGATGCCGATCATCTGCCAGGGTTGTGGGAGTTTCCGGGCGGCAAATGTGACGATGGCGAATTGCCTTCAGCCTGTGCGATGCGTGAAGTACAAGAAGAAGTCGGCATTGCCGTTAAAATAGTGGGCGAGCACGAGCCTGTCATTCATACCTATCCTGAACGCCGCATTACTCTGCATTCCTTTGACTGCGCTATTACGCAGGGTGAACCACAACCACTCCAGGCAGCCGATTTACGCTGGCTCGCACCCCACGAACTCAGTGACCACGACTTCCCGGCGGCCAATGCTCAATTACTGCAAAAGATAACTGGAATCGGCGCGGTGTAGCAACTTAGAGGATTTTTCAGCCTCAGTCACCTTCTATAGATTGAATACAATCTGGCGTATCAAAACCGGGCGAATTGACCAATTTAGCCACGGGATGTGCGCGCATTGCCTCATCGTCATAAGGCCGGAGCAAACTGACTAATTCTGGCACATCGTTTTCGTTAGTATCCAGCCATATCGCTTCATCTTCCGGGCGAAGGATAGCTGGCATTCGGTCGTGGATGGAAGCCATTAATTGATTGGGGCTGGTGGTGATGATGGTGCAGGTGCGAATGGGCGAGCCATCCGGTGAATGCCACTCTTCCCATAGTCCAGCAAAACCGAAAATCTTATCGTCATGGAGGCCAATCAAAGTTGGCTGACGTGGGCCAGACTTGGCTTTTGGCCTCTTACCGTCTGACTCGTTACTGTTCCCATTGCCATTGGCTGCGGCTTTGGCATCCAGCTTTTTCCACTCGTAGAAGCCATCGGCGGGAATAATGCAACGGCGGCGCGTTAGGGCACTTTTATAGGCTGGCTTATCTGCCAGCGATTCGGCCCGTGCATTAATCATCTGCTGGCCGATTTTTGGGTCTTTCGCCCAGAAGGGAATGAGACCCCACTGATAGCCTTCCAGCAGGCGTGCCCCGGTTTCTTTCTCCTGCCGCACAATCGCTAAGGGCTGTGATGGCGCGATATTAAAGCGCGGGGTTGGGGAAAATTCTATCTGCTGCACTTGAAAACGGTCAGCGATCTCTTCGGTCGTGTGATGTAAGGTAAAACGTCCGCACATAGTGTCCTCCACTTTATCTTGAACTTACGGCTATTTGATTAAGTTATAATATCAATATACCTTCTTACTGCAATTTAGAAGCCTTTATGGATTGTAATCACCTGTAACGGAGGCATTTATGCCAGCAGAATTCCCGTCCCCAGAAGATACCGCACAAGTCATCACTACTCGTCCCAAACGGAGTAAAAGCAGCACCCGAAGGCGAGTGGCGATAGGGTTAGCCGCTATGCTGTTGGTGTGTGCTTTGGCAGTTTTGCAAGCACGGACGATTTGGTTTCTCTACTGGCAGCATATCGCACCGCGCCATGCTCATGCACTCCATCCCCGCACCCGCACCGCTGCACGCATTGTGGCCGGGGCCAAATCGCAGGTGGGGACACATTATAATGCCGCTTATACAGTTATCTCCTATCCCAACGGCGATGTGCCCCGCGATCATGGTGCCTGCACGGATGTGGTGGTGCGGGCACTGCGTCATGCGGGTTACGACTTGCAGCAGCTTATCCATGAAGATATTACGAGTGACTTCAACGCCTATCCCCACAAATGGGGCTTAGATCATCCTGATGCCAACATTGACCACCGGCGTGTCCCGAATCAAATGTGCTTCTTTCAGCGGCACGGCGTCAGTTTGACTACTGTAGTCTCCCCTTATACCTTGAAGCAGTGGCAACCCGGCGATTTCGTCTACTGGAGCATTGGTGGCAAGACTCTGCACACAGGTGTCATTTCGGATAGCTGCAATAACGCTGGGGTGCCTTTTGTAATCCACAATGGCTATATCTGCGTGGAGCAAGACTGCCTGACCAACTGGAAGATTATTGGGCATTTCCGCTATCCAGGCACCAAAGGCAATGGCAAGCCTGTCCTGGTGCAGCCTCAGCACCACACGACACAAACGGCAAAGCTGGGCTTGCACTCAATGGTGGTCGCTGCATGACAAGCCATTCCTCTGCGCGGGGCCGTATCAGTGCGGTCTTCCTGCTAATCTTTCTGGTCACTGCCTTTTCTTATCTCAAGCAACGCTTTGTGGGTAATACACCGCTGCGCCCCGTAGTTTCAGCGGTTTTTCGGCCCGTCAAAATAGATACGCCCAGCAACTTAGCAACCTGGCCGTGGCCCAAAGCGAAGCGAGACACGCCGCATCGGGGAGTCACGCACTGGATAACCCGCGATGGAGATGCCACTGTAGTCGAGTTTTTCGATTTCGACTTTGGCACCAATCCTAATTTGCGCTTTGAAATTTTCGACCAGGATGAGATAGATCAGACTCCTTTTGATAATAAGGTGGATTTCTGGGCCTTGGGAGTGGGCCAAGCCGTGCGCCACTTAAACACCCAGTTTGCAGCAGCGCATGAAGGTAAAGTATTGGCCGCCTGGAATGGTTTATTCTTTGGCTATGACCGCAAGTCCCATAATCGCTACGCCTTTCATGTGGCTCCGGTAGTCCTGCGTGGCAAGGTCTATTACCCCGGCAAGAATCATCGCTGGACTTTTGGCGTTAAATATCAGCACGGCCACCCAGTTTTCAAGACGTTCTTTCTGCCTGACCCTCAAACAATGGCCAGGGAATTCGATTATGCAGCGGGCAGCGCGCAGTGTCTTATCAAAGATGGTAAGCCGTTAAAAGTGCAGCCTTTTCCTCCACCCGGCGCTACGCCGGTGCCCCAGCCAATCAAATCTACTGCCGAGGAAGCAGGTTATATTCCTGACTTCGACCACATGAAGTCATGCCGGGCTTCTCTGGGTTGGAGCAAAGATAATCGTCACCTTTATCTGCTCTTTGTCAAAGAATCCGATAGTGAAAGTGGCAGCATTCAGGCGTTGCATTATGGAATGCCGATGGGTGGTGGCTGGATGGTCTCAGATGTGCAGCACTTCTGGCAAGCGTTCGGAGTGCCCAACGCCATCAACAGTGATGCCGGTGATGCGGCTCAACTGGCTTGCCTGCGCGCCGATGGAAAATACGACCTCGTGCCGCCGCGACTGGCCTCCAGTGTGATGCGGATGACATTCACACCGGAGTTCAAAGGCGCACCCGCAGGCGGGGCCATGATGTATCTTTATGTGCGCGATAGTCACGGCTAAGCCACACTCTGGAACGGTTCCATCACCCCTTTTATTGACAAGTGCGCGCGAACCGGACTATAATGAGCCAACTCTACATCTGAGACTTTCAACATTTGGTATCATATTCCTTGCCAATCAATAAAATGGTGTTAATGCCAGATGTTTATGAGCAGCTTATCGCCTCACGCTGATAAAGGAACTAAATCATGGCTGTGACGGCTCATCAAATCGCCGCTTATCGATTTCACTTTTACGGGCATAGCCAATCGGCTGATGATACAGACCGCAAGGCTGAGATTTTTCTCATTAGCACCGAGAATTCTGCGCAGGGGCCTCTCGTGGGACGTTTAATGTTCTATGAGCCAGAGGTCGCAGCGACCAAGCAAGACCGGATAGACGAGAATGGGCGCACTGAAGCGCACTTGTCTATCGTGGCCTTAGATGCGGTGCTCAATGTGCTGCGCAACGAGAAGCCATTAACCATTATGTACGATGACCAATGCCAGTTAGCATGGTTGGCCAGTTCACAAGAGCCAGTGGGCGAGGGTGAATATAAGTAGGCCAGCGAATAAATTCGCGGCAGAGGAACCTGCGGCTGGGCGTCCGCCTGCGCGGGCGCTACAAGGATTAAAGTTTAAATAATGGAGCTTACAGTCCGCGCAGGCGGACTGCTGGCTTTAGCCCTCCTGCCGTGAATTTATTCGCTGGCAGTAAGTTAAACGAAGGAGTATAGAACCCTTATGGCGGGTGTCGAGCTACGCAATCTCAATAAAGTCTTTACAGACGCGCAAACGAAAAAAGAAGTCCATGCGGTGAAGAACCTGAACCTGGAAATCCGCGATGGCGAGTTTCTGGTGCTGGTCGGGCCGTCGGGCTGCGGCAAAACGACAGCCTTGCGCATGATAGCCGGGTTGGAAGAAGCCAGTTCGGGAGAAATTCGTATTGGCGACCGCCTGGTCAACGATGTGCCACCCCGCGACCGCAACATTGCGATGGTGTTCCAGAACTACGCGCTTTATCCGCACATGAGCGTCTATGACAACCTCGCTTTTGGCCTGCGCCTGCGTATGTTGCCCAACTTCTTCCAGCAACTCACGAAGATGGACGAAACGCGCAAGATTAAAGGCGAGATTGACCAACGCATCCGCGAAGCCGCGGAATTGCTCGATATTAATGCCCTGTTAGATCGCAAGCCTAAAGCCTTATCTGGCGGTCAACGCCAGCGCGTCGCTCTGGGCCGGGCTATTGTGCGCCACCCCGAAGTCTTTTTAATGGACGAACCGCTTTCCAACTTAGATGCCAAACTGCGCGTGCAGACCCGCGCCGAGCTTATCAAGCTGCACCGTCGCCTGGGCGTAACGACTGTTTACGTGACGCACGATCAGGTGGAGGCTATGACAATGGGCCAGCGCATCGTGGTGATGAAAGATGGCATCCTCCAACAGTGCGATACGCCACTCAAGCTGTACCATACTCCCGCTAATATGTTCGTTGCTGGCTTCCTGGGCACGCCTTCAATGAACTTCATAGACGCCCAGGTTGCCAAGAATGGATCACGTCCGCTGATAGATACCGGAACCTTCCAGGTGCATTTGCCGGAAGAACGGGCGCAGGCACTGCAAGAGTATGTCGGCAAATCGGTGGTGCTAGGCATCCGGCCCGAAGACATCCACGACAAAACCTTGACACCCCCCTCGGCTGTAGATAAGGATAACGTGGTACGTGCTAACGTAGACGTTATCGAGCCGATGGGAGCCGTTTCCATTGTCTATCTCACTTCGGGCAGCCAGACCCTTCTCGCCAGTGTAGACGCCGAGACCAAAGCCAAAGAAGGCGCACCGTTGGATATTGTGATTGATTCCGCTGCGGCCCATGTTTTCAATAAGGAAACTGAACAGGCGATAGTCTAACGTTGCCGAGGGAGTGAATTATATTGGGTGAGGTTGGGTGGTAATGGCTGAGGATACAAATGCCCTGTACAACATGATCCTGAAAAATCAGGAACGCTTGCTGATTAGCCAGAAGCAGATCAGGAATGGCCAAAAGCAAGTCAACGCCCAGCAGGAAAAGTTGGATGTTGAGGTGTTGGCTAATCAGCAGATGATCCTCAATAATCAGGAAGAAGTGCAAGCCGTCCTGCGTGAAATCAGAGTCCACCAGAAACAACTGAAGAGCAGTCAAGATCGTCTGGATGTTTTCTTCTCCACCCTCGATACTATTATTGCTAACCAAGATCGCATTCAGGCTAATCAGCAAATTATCATTGATAACCAGATGAAGATCATGGACAAATTCAATATGTTTGCGAAGTGAAGGAGCGGAGATTATGCGCAAATTTACCCATGCAGTGTTACTGTTGCTGACAACCACAGCCTGCATAATCCCCGTCAGTTCAGCCCCAGTTAGCCCTAAGTCACAGCCTAAGCCACAACCAACTATGCCTCGACAAAATAAGCCCACTCAGCCAGACATCATAGAAGTTGTATCTTCTGGCAACAAGGTCAAATTGGCTGATTACTTAATGCCAGAACACCCTTCGGTCTTCCTGTTTTTCAAAGCCAGCAGTACCCTCGAACGCTCTTTTGTAACGAAGTTGCAGCAGGATATTCATGGCACAGTCGGCTTTTTCGGAGTGCAGCTAAAAACCGGTAATGAGCCAGTCGCCAAACAATATGATATTCAAGAAACGCCGACCGCCATTATTTATGACCGGCGCGGGCGCATGGTGGGACGTAGTAGCGATGCCGATGAAATTGCGACCCTTGTGCAACAAGCAGCGCGGGTGATGCGGATTGACTGGGCTGAAGAGGGTGATCCACGCCTGGATGCAGCGCGGGAAATGATGGGCGGGCAAAAGCAGATTCCCGGCATCTTGCGCACTATGACCTTGCAGCCGGAATATCTGCAAGGCTTTATCATGCTCTCGATGAAGGCACAGTTTACCGATGGCTTTCTGGATCGCCGCACCAAGGAAATGATCGCCACCTATGTTTCGGCCCTGAACAAATGTAAATACTGACTGGGTTCGCACGCGCATAACTTGCAGTTGCAAGGTCAAAACTCCCAGGATGTGGATGCCGTCGCCACCCTTAACCTTAAGCAGTCTAAAATTAGCCCCAAAGAGCAGGCCCTGCTCGATTACGTCAAGGTGCTGACCCTCGAACCATACAAGGTGCATGATGGAAATGTAGAAAAGCTGCGCCTGGTTGGATGGAAGGATGAGCAGATTTTTGAAGCGTCCTTCATTACTTCTCTTTTTGCCTTTACCAATCGCATGGCCGATTCTTACGGCCTCGATTACCCAACTGGCGGCTGGATGCCACCCAACTTGCGCTTGCCAGAGCCAGGGAGCAACACCCCACCTTCAACAACAGCCACCTCAACACCACAATCAGAACCAAACGAACATTAAGAGCCGCTAACAAATTAAAGTTATGCGCGAGCAGAGGAGTATGTCATGCTCAGCGCAGCGTTAGCGGAGTCGAAGCATCTGGTGCTAGTGTCCATAGCGGAGTAGCTAAACCCATTACCCTACGCCCCCGCAGAGTAGATGCTTCGCTCTGCTCAGCATGACAAACTATCCTGCTTACCTTTTTATTTATTTTGTCAAACCCTCTAAGTTGCTGGCGATGTTTAAGATTTCGCAGGACAGGGTATAATGAAGGTGTAGCCCAACGCAGTTCTGATGAGAAGGATCAGCTTTCTCGTTAAGCGAATCTTCCGACACTGCATGGCACATCAACCAACAGGCGTTCTTCTCGCCCCCGTCAGACCGCTGCTCCAAGGAGCAGTCCGCAGGTTGCAGTTGCAATCTGTTGAGGCGTTAGCCTTTACAATTTGGAATGACAGAATGCACTACAGGTATTGCTCTTGCGTAAAGCGCAGCAATCTCTTACTGCCAACTCCTCATTTCATTACCCGGCTAACGACCTATTTTAGATTCACCAAGTGTCACACCAGCACAAACTTCATACCTTAGCTCATCACGGTGGCACGCTACTGCCTGGCAAAGCATGTCTGCCAATGGTGAGAACCGTGCAGCGCGGCCACTTTTCTGAAACGCTGCATGATTATGCTGTCACCTCTGGGGGACGGGGTTGGAACCACAGTTCCTCCATCAAGGGGTACACGGCACAGCTTGAAGTCAGCCGGGGGATGCTTGGCTGCCGTAAGCTCCATTGCTGATGGAGTCATTCCATTTAAAAGGGCACTCTGATGACGAACGACGAAGTCTTAGCAAACCAGCAAAACATTCTCGACAACCAGGCTGCTATTCTCAAGAACCAGGAGCAGATTGAAGCCAATCAAGCCAAGTTAGAGAAGTTGTTAGCGAACCAGCAAACCATCATTGACAACCAGACCAAGATTCAGACGAATCAGGACAAGTTAGACGAACTGCTGAATAACCAGGAAACGATTCAAGCCAATCAGCAGAAGATTCTCGACAACCAGGAGCGCATTTTGGGCAAGTAATAGCCCGCTCGGAGCAATATTACTATGGCATGGATTAAAACAATTCCCATTGCAGAAGCCGATGAGCGTTTGCAGCAATTACTGGCGGCGCAGCAACAACTTTATCCGCAGGAATACGGCGCACCAGTAGCCAGCGTGGATGCTCCGGCGAAGCGTGACTTGCCGGGCATTGTGGCCTCGCACACCTTACTGCCCGACGCGCTCTACCACGCGTTTTCAACCTTCGGCGTGCTGATGTCGCCCGATCTGCCGCTCGAACGTCGGCAGCACGAAATGATTGCCACGATGGTATCGGTCACTAACCGTTGCCATTACTGAATTGAGTCCCACGCAGAGTTTCTGCGTCGCGTGACATTAGACGATGATTTGATTGTGGCCCTGCGCCGTGACTACAAGACGGCACCCATTACCGATCCAGAGCGGGTCATGCTCGATTACGTGGTGAAGCTGACCAAAGATGCGACACAGGTTTCGCGTCACGATCATGAGGTGCTGCATGGCGTAGGCTATGATGACAAAGCTATTTTGCAAATTACGCTCATCGCGTCCTGGTTTAACTACATTAACCGTGTGGCCGACGCACTGGGCATAGGACGTGATGATTATGATTGACAAGGAGATAAGGAATGAAAGATAATACACACCCGTCGGAGAGACTTGGCAGAGCGCGACGAGGCAACACGCCAGGATTTACGCTTATTGAACTTTTAGTGGTTATTGCCATTATAGGAATTCTGGCAGCGATTCTCTTCCCCGTCTTTTCGCGGGCACGGGAAGCGGCCAAGCGCACAACCTGTGTCTCAAACGTTAAGCAGTTGGGCACGGCCATGTTGATGTATGTTTCAGATAACGACCACCACTTCCCGCCACGCCCGGCTGATCCTCCGGCGGGGGGCAGCTACCCATGCAAACCCTGCCGTACCGATGGGGGCCTCTGGAAGACGCAGGTGCAGCCCTACATTAAAAATACCCAGATTTTCGTGTGCCCCAGTGATGTAGGTGTTCCGGCTTCTTTCGCGGCTGACCCCTTCAATACCACAACGCCGCAACCAGAATCTATAGCACAACTCTATGGCAGCAGTTACTGCGTGAACGTGGTTGTGGAAAGATTAAAGCACGAAGCGGCTATTCAACTGCCCGCTGAGACTTACATGGGCGCAGAAATCTTCCCCTGGCACCCGGCTAATGGCGCGACTTACGTGGCCGCTAAAAGTGATGCACAGGTGCGAGTCGCTTATTACTGTGACGGCCATGCGAAGATTGCTTCGGAAAAAGGGATCGCCGCGCAGTGCGTACCAGTCCCATCGCTGCCCACGGATACTGGATATGTATCCGTGCCATAACGGAGAGAAAAGATGCGTCTCTTAATGCGTTTAACATCGGCTGTTTTGATTCTCTTTGTTTCGATTATGCTCGTGGGGTGTTCGCAGCAGCAAAGCACTCTCTTAGGTAAACAAACTGGCAGGAAAACACAGCACTCCATCGCCGAAAGATCGGAAGAGC
>Ga0213875_10002669_pt1 | contig 10525 bp, 10 predicted proteins | sample BarmaccomBMRX_R8_FD_160105 | JGI IMG/M metagenome (GOLD analysis project Ga0213875, IMG submission 160105) | Root-associated microbial communities from Barbacenia macrantha in rupestrian grasslands, the National Park of Serra do Cipo, Brazil - RX_R8 | ecosystem: Host-associated > Plants > Roots... | reverse complement strand
ATCGACCAGCGGCCCTGGGTTTTTCAGGTAGCTCGAGCGGATCGCGGCGGCCGACCAGAAGGCCAAAGCGCCGACCGTGCCGGTGGGGTTGTAGCCGGCATTTTGCGGAAACGCGGCGGCGCCCTGCACAAACAGGTTCGGCACGTCCCAGCTTTGCATGTAGCGATTGAGTGCGCTCTCCTTTGGGGTGACGCCCATAATGGCGCCGCCGCAGAGATGCGAGGTCTGGTATTGCGTGACGTCGTAGGGGCCTTTGCGCGGCTTCTTGTCCACCTGCCGGGCACCCATCGCCTTGATGATCTCGGCATAGCGGTCGGTCAGAAACGCGCTCATCTTGAGCTCGTTTTCCGGAAAATCCATCGTCATGCGCAGCAAGGGGCGGCCGAACCGGTCCTTGTAGGTCGGGTCGAGATCGAGATGGTTGCTGCGGTAACTCTGGCAGGAGCCGTGCACGCCGGTGCCGGCATAAACCGTGCTCAGGTAGTTGTCGCGCACCGCCTGCTTCCACTTGGCGCCCCAGGCGGGTGTGCCTTCCGGCAGCGCCTTCAGCATGTCGATCGGCCGCCCGCCGGTCTGCACCTGCCCCATATAGCCGCCGCCGATAAAGCCGTGCGGGCCGTGATCGAAATTGTCGCCGTTGAACTCATCGATGCACATGCCGATGGCACCGGAGGCGACAAACGGGTTGAAGTTGAACTTGTCCTTGTCGAAGAAGCCGATCGCGGTCGAGATCGTCTGGTGGGAAAAATTGCGGCCGATCTGCCCATCGCCGGTGCTCGGGTCATAGATTTTGCCGATACCGGACAGCATCAGCAACTGCACACTGAACAGCTGAAACGCACACAGGATGACGAGATCTGCCGGCTGCTCCCATTCGACACCCGAGGTGTCGACAAAGGTGACACCGGTGGCGCGCTTGCCGGAGCGATCGAGATTGATACGCGTCACCTCGCATTCGCTGCGGGCGGTGAAGTTCGGAAAGCGCAGCAGCGCCGGCAATATCGTTGTTTGCGGGCTCGCTTTTGAATAATTGGCACAGCCGAACCACTCGCAGAAACCGCAATAGGTGCACGGCCCCATGCGCACCCCAAGCGGATTGGTGTAGGCCTGCGACAGGTTACCTGACGGCTGCGGGAACGGTTTGTAGCCCATTTCCGCCGCGGCCTTGGCGAACAGCGTGTGACTGAAGGGCTGTCGCTGCGCCGGTGTCGGGTAAGGCCGCGAACGCGCCCCCTCAAATGGATTGCCGCCCGGTTGGATCGCACCTTTCAGATTGCCGGCGGTGCCGGAGGTGCCGCACAGATACTCGAACTGGTCATAATGCGGTTCCAGCTCGTCAAAGGTGACACCCCAATCCTGGATCGTCATGTCGGCGGGGATAAAGCCGGCGCCATAGCGTTGTGTCACATGCGACTTCAAGGTGAAGTCGGTCGGCAGAAAGCGCCACGTCTCGGCGTTCCAATGCACACCGCCGCCGCCGACACCGTTGCCCAGCATAAAGGCGCCCCAGTCGCGCACCGGCAGCGCTGTCTGGTCCTTGTTGTTGCGGAAGGTCAGGGAGGTCTGGGCCGGGCGCAGAAACAGATCGTGGCGAACCCGGTAGCGCAGTTCGTCCTGCACATAGGACAACGGGAAATCGGTCGGCGTATCGCGCCACGGGCCGCGCTCGATCGCAACGATGTCGAGCCCCTCCTGCGCCAGCTCATGGGCGAGGATCGAGCCGGTCCAGCCGAGCCCTATGATCACCACATCGCGATGCGGCAGCTTGCGCGCCACGGCCGTCAGCCCTTCCAGCGCGGATGGCTGGCGATGCCGACCGGCGGCAACGGAAAGCGCTCGTTATGCCGCTCCACCCAGTCGCGGTAATCGTATCGCGCACCGGGGAAGCCGATCATCTTCCAGGCGCACATATCCTTGTTGCCGCCATAGAGCGGGTCGGCGAAGAATCCTTCCTGCGTATCCTTCAACAGCTGCTTGAAAAAGCTGCCCGGCTCATCGTCGAGATCGATCTTGCCATTCTCGAGATCCCCGACAACCGCATCCTTCTGCGCGTCACTGAGCGTGGCAAAGCCAGCGCCGTTAAAGGCGGTGCGGCAATGCTTGTCGAGCGCGGCCAGGGCCTGCCGGTAGTGCGATGCCGGTGTCGCCGGCGATTGCGGCCCCTGTTGCTTTGTGCCGTCATGAAACGGACCCGCCGTGTAGAGCCCCTCCGAGCGGCCATACGGGCCGGCAAGTTGGCGGTCGATAAAGACCGCGCAGCCAGCCTCTCGGCCGCCCGGCGTTTCCGGATCGGGCGGGATCAACCGGTCGACCAGCGCCTCGACCGCCTCGGCCTCCGCCGGGCTGAAATAGGCCCAGCCGCCCGGCCTAACCGCTTCGGGGGGTGCGGTGTGATGCGGCATCCACGGCAGCGCGCCTTCGATAACCGCGGCTGAGGCGCCGGATGGCGCGGTTGCGGTGACGACCGCGATCGACCCCATCAGCTGCCGACGGTTCAGATGCGCCATCGCCATTCCTCCCGAGCGGCGAACGCGACGCCCTTCCCTTCGTTCCTGGATGCTGGCCCGGATACCGCCCCTCTCACTGGGTCACCCGTAATTTGACTGTTTAATTAAAATCAATGACCCTGCGGGTCATTATCGTTGATGACGCCAATTCAGCACCTGAATTCATAAGAAATAAATCATAAATAGAGAAAACTTGGAATCAATTTCAACGGGGCTTTAGAGGGCGTGTTCCAATTTAACATTGTCATTTATTTTTATACTGCTCAGAGAACCACACGAAAAACCAAAGGTTTATTCCGGCAATGATAGATGCCGGAGTGCCTCATGCCCTCTCAGTCATTCACGCCATCACCGGTCTCAGTCACGCGCAGCGACTGGGACGGTCTGTCCGCACCGAGTCTGCCGGAGGTATTTCGCTCGATACCGGTCCCAAGCGGCGCCCGGTTCTGGCGCAAGATCGGCGCCTTTACCGGTCCTGGCTACCTGATCGCCGTCGGTTACATCGATCCCGGCAATTGGGCGACCGACTTGGCCGGGGGCGCCAGGTACGGATATGCGCTGCTGTCGGTCATCATCCTGTCGAGCCTGCTCGCGGTGTTTCTGCAGACACTGTCGCTGCGGCTCGGCATCGCCACCGGACGCGATCTCGCCCAGCTTTCGCGTGAGCGGTTCTCTATCCCGGTCGCGACCGGGCTGTGGATCGGCTGTGAACTGGCCATCATCGCCTGCGATCTCGCCGAGGTGATCGGCGCCGCCGTGGCGCTGCAATTGCTGTTCGGCCTGCCGCTGATCGCCGGCGTGTGCCTCACGGCGGCCGATGTGTTTCTGGTGCTGTGGCTGCAGAGCCGCGGCTTTCGCTACATCGAGGCGCTCGTCATGGCGCTGCTTTGCGCAATCGCCGCGTGCTTTGCGATGGAAATGGTCATCGCCAGCCCCGATCTGGCCGGGATTTCCGCCGCGATCCTGCCGTCACGGCAGATCGTTGCCGACCCCGGGATGCTGTATCTGGCGATCGGCATCCTGGGCGCGACCGTGATGCCGCACAATCTCTACCTGCACAGCTCGATCGCCCAGACCCGCAACTACGCGGTCGATCAGCGCGGCAAACGCGAGGCGATCCGCTTTGCGACGATCGACTCGACGACTGCGCTGATCGCGGCGTTGTTTATCAACGCTGCGATCCTGATCCTCGCCACCGCGTTCAACCGCGCCGGCTACACCGATGTCAGCGAGATCCAGGACGCCTATCGCCTGCTGACCCCGGTGCTGGGCGGCGGATTGGCGAGCCTGCTATTCGGCCTGGCCTTGCTGGCGGCGGGGCAGAACTCGTCGGTCACCGGCACCCTGGCCGGGCAGATCGTCATGGAAGGCTTTATGCGGCGGTCGCTGTCGCCGGGGCTGCGGCGACTGGTGACGCGCGGCCTGGCGATCCTTCCCGCGGTGGTCGTCATTGGCATTTGCGGCGAGAGCAGCGCCGGGCGGCTGCTGATTCTCAGCCAGGTCGTGCTCAGCCTGCAACTGAGCTTCGCAGTGGTGCCGCTGCTGATGTTCACCGGCGACGCCCGGCTGATGGGCAGCTTTGCAAACCGCCGCTGTGTCCGCCTGATCGGCTGGGTCTGCGCCGTGGCGATCGCCGGCGCGAATGCCTGGCTCGTCTGGACCACGCTCGCCTGAACTTCCGCACACCTCGAACCGAACCTGAAGGAGGCTCGTCATGGTCAAACGTGATGTCGCGATCAACATCCTGCGCGAAACCCTGTCCCGCCGGCACCTTGTCGGCGCCGGAACGGCGGTTGCAACGGCGGCGGCCCTGGCGCCCACCACCGTGTTCGGCCAGTCGCGACAAACCATCATGACAGGCGAGGCAAACAGCAGCGCCGCCGATATGGGACCCGAAAACAACGCGATGAAGTCGATCAACGCCGACGGCTTCATGCCGCCGCCGACCGATCACGGGAGCGTGCCGCAATTCTGGCACTCGTTTTCGGCGGTGCACCGGCGCGTACAGGATGGCGGCTGGGCGCGGCAGGTCAATGTCGAGGATTTCCCGATCTCGACCGAGATCGCCGGAGTCAACATGAAGCTCAACGCCGGCGGCATCCGGGAACTGCATTGGCACGCGGCAAATGAGTGGTCGCTGATGCTGTCGGGGAATTGCCGGCTGACCGCAATCGACCTCGACGGCAAATCCTATGTCGCCGACGTGGCACAGGGCGATTTGTGGTATTTCCCCACCGGCATTCCCCACTCATTGCAGGGCCTTGGCCCAGAAGGGTGCGAGTTTCTGCTGGTCTTCGACGACGGAAGGTTCTCCGAAGACAATACGACGCTGATCTCGGATTGGGCGATCCACACCCCACCAGAGGTATTGGCGAAAAACTGGAACGCGCCGCAAAGCGCCCTCGAACCGCTGCGATCGATACCGCGCGAAGGCAAATACATCTTCCAGGCGCCGGTGCCGGGATCGCTGGCGAGCGATCAGCAGGCCGCGGCCAATGGACGGCCGGCGACACCGATCAAGTTCCAGTTCGCGATGCAGGGCATGCCGCCCACTAAGTCCGGCCGCAACGGCGAGGTGCGCATCGTCGATTCAACCAACTTCCCGATCTCGACAAATATCGCAATGGCGCATGTTCGGCTGAAACCCGGCGGGCTGCGAGAGCTGCACTGGCACCCCAACGCGGATGAATGGCAGTACTACCTGCAAGGCAGCGGCCGGATGACCCTCTTCCACAACAAGTCCGAGGCTAGCACCGCCGATTTCAACCCGGGCGATGTCGGATACGTGCCGAAGACGCTCGGCCACTACATCGAAAACACGGGAACCGACGATCTCGTCTTCCTGGAGATGTTCAAGGCGCCGAAATACGAGGATCTCTCCCTCAATGACTGGATGACCCACATCCCCCCGGAGCTGGTGATGCAGCACCTCGGGATTTCAGCGGAAACACTGGGAAATATTCCAAAGGCGAATTTGGCAGTACTGCCCGCCTGACCCGAGCGATCAGCACTCTCGCACAACCGCGGGTCTGCTATGCGCGCAATTCGTCAGGTTTGGTCGGTTTCTCGTTTGCATCGACAACCGCCTCGACCAGCGCCGCGCGCGGTGAAGCCAATGCAGCCTGAACCGCCGGTCGCACCTCTTCCGGCCGCTCGCAACGAAAACCATCGGCGCCGCACGCCTTGGCGAAGGCCACAAAATCTATCGGCGAGAGCTCGCAACCGTAATTCTGGTAGCCGATCTCGCGCTGCTCGAACATGACTTCGGCCAGCGCGTTATTCTTAAGCACGATGACCTTGATCGGCAGATTATGCGCGACGGCGGTGGTCAATTCCGCCATCAGCATTGCGAAGCCGCCGTCGCCGACGATCGCCACTGACTGCCGGCCATAGGCGAGTTGCCCGGCGATCGCATAGGACATTCCCGGCGCCATCGAGGCAAGCATACCGGTGCCGGTGATCCGCTGGTTTGCCCGCAACCGCAGGCAGCGCGCCGAGAAATGTGTGTTGGCGCCGCAATCCAGCGAAATGACCGCGTCATCCGCGATCAGGTCGCTCACAGCGCGGATTACCATCTGCGGCCGCAACGGCGATCGGGCCGTAGTTTCGACCGCATCGAGCAGAGCGTTCCACTCGCCCATCCGGTGTTGTGCCTCGGTAAGGAAGCCGCGGTCGCCTTTCCGTTGCAGGAGCGGGAGCAATGCCTGCAGTGTCGCCCTGACATCGCCCATCAGGCCCACCTCAACTGGATATCGCAGCCCCAGCCGGTCGGGCTTTAGATCGACCTGCACTCCGCGCGCTTGGCCCGGCTTCGGGTAGTATTCCTCCCAGGGCATCGTCGAGCCGAGGATGAGGACAGTATCGCATGTCTTCATGGCCCATGACGACGGCGAGGTCCCGAGATCACCGATGCCGCCGGTGGTAAAGGGGGAGTCGTCGGGCAATACCGCCTTGCCGAGGAGGGCTTTCGCCACCGGCGCGGCCAGCGTATCCGCGAGCCGGGACACCTCATCGCGTGCCGAGAGCGCTCCTTGTCCTACCAGCACCGCGATCCGCGTGCCGGCGTTCAGAACGTCGGCAGCGGCCTTCAGCTCACCCGCGGAAGGCGTGATTATCGGGGGCTCCCATGACGAGGAGGTTCGCGCGCCTGGATTTCGCATCGACCGCTTGTCGACCGAAAGCGGCATCATCTGTACATCCTTGGCGATCGTGAGGTGGGCGACGCCGCGGTCGCCCAGCGCCGCACGACAGGCACGGTTTGCGACCATGATCGCGTGCTCTGGCCCGGTGACTTCGACATTATAGAGCGCCACCTCCTGCATCAGACGCACGGTGTCGAGGTCTTGCTGAAAGCGGACGCCGATCAGATCATGAAAGGTGAGACCAGTTAGCGCCACCACCGGCGCCCCGTCGAAGTAAGCGTCGTAGAGGCCATTTAACAAATGCACCGCGCCGGGACCGGTGGTGCCGACGCAGACGCCGAGCCGACCGGTATGCTTTGCCATCCCGCACGCCATGAAAGCAGCGGCTTCCTCGTGCCGCACGCCGATATAGGCAACGCGGTCGCGCCGTTTACGGAGCGCCTCAATGAGCGGGTTGATGCCGTCCCCAACGACGCCAAAGACATGGGTCGCGCCCCACTGGATCAGCGTCTCGACGATAATGTCGGAGGTGTTGAAGTCGTCGCCGAATTGTGGCGCGGGTTGCGTCGTTATATCGGCCGTGGTTTCCGACGGCCCCGCCGCCTGTGCGCCGCCCGCTACACCCGCCAGCGTTGCGCCTGCTGCTGCCAGTTGAATAAAGCCTCGGCGGTGCAGCCTGTCTGGCATCCCATACTCCTGCGTTCGCCGGCGCTTCACGGCATGCGACGCGCCTCGCGGTATCGCCTCGGAGACAAACGTACCGACATCGCTATCGTTTGCATAAATGGCGCCTTGGCGCCCTGCAGCCCGCGACGGCGCCCACTGCCTCAAGATCGACTATGCGGAGGAGAAACCGGCAGCGGGCTTCGGCAGTGATGGCGCGGAGACGGTTGCTGTCAAGGCCGTGTCCAAAACGCACGAAGACCCGGCGGTCGGTAATGCGGCAGCAGCCTTCGCCGCGGCGCCGGTCATACCACCGGAGCGTCTGCGATGTCGTCGCCATGGCGTGTGAGCAGATCCGCGAACGTTTGGCGAAGTGGCTGCGGCCGCCGCGTCAAGCGGTCCTTTGGCCGGCAAGGACGCCGCAAGCCTGACGCCCTTCGGGGACATGCTGACGGCGCCGGACGGACAGGCCGAGAAGCTGGATGACGCGGTTGCTCGCCCCGCCAACGGCGCCATCGAGACTTATGCCGAGAACATTCCTTCAGATCGGTATTGATGTAGCGGGCAAACCGACGATCGATCTCGGTCGCGTCGCGCGATACAGAGGTGATCTTCGTTCCCGAGGAAGACAGCGCCGTCAACCTACTCGGCATCAAGGGTCTCGGCGAACTCAGCAATGTCGGCACCAACGCCGCGGTGGCCAACGCCGTCTACCATGCGACCGGTGTGCGGGTGCGCAAACTTCCGATCCGCCTTGAAAAGCTCCTCGACGCCCCAATGCTCGAAATCTGAGGCGATGTTGTATCGGCATTTGGACAATCGTTCCCGATATCCGCTATCGGCGCTCTACTGCCGCTGGCGGTGTCCCGCCGGGTGACCGGTTTCGCCAGAAAGCTGCCGCGTGCTCGAAATGGAAACCAGCAGTCCGTCTTACGCTGACAATGCATTTGCCGTCACCGAAAGCGACGGACAGTTGGCGGCTGTCGGCGAGTGCCCCAAACCCAGCCGGCCGGCGCGTCTGCGGCAAGCGCTACTCGGGCCGCTCGCGAACATCTACGGCGTTTCTAACAAGGTGCTGGCGATGGCGTTGGCCGAGCTGTTGCTCAGTGGCGACGCCAAGCGGCCGGCGTGGATCGAAGCCGGCACGGTGATGATTGCGATCGACACGCTGGTGCACAACTTCCTACACCGCACCGGCATCCTGCGCGATCTTGCTGCCGAGCACGCTTATGGCTCCCGCTGCTACGCGCCGAACGGCTGCGCCCCGATCATCGAACGAATCGCCAACAAGATCGACGCCCGGCGCTTTAATCCGGCTTACCCCGCCGTCTTTCCGCGGTTCGTGCAGCACGCTATCTGGCGGTTCTGCGCCCAGACGAGTTTCAACCGCTGCAACGGTAACCGCATCGATGATCGCGCCGCGTGCGAGCAGCTTGATTGCCCAGTGTTCACGCGCCGCGCTCGCGTGCCGATGAAACCGGCGTAAACATAAGGCGCCCAGAAATCATTTGCATATCGTTGTGTTCTCTATATGTGCACGATGCGGCGGCGTGTGAGTGCCGGCCGTAACGACCGCAACTGCTTTGCTTCCGGAGTTCTGAACGAGCGAAAAAGTATCCGATACTGGTGGTGCTCGGCACCGATGTAGAGGGAAAATGGCATGCCTCTCGGTTCGACGACAGCGAACTAGCATTGGTCCGCCGTGCCGCCGATCTGATGGGGTATTACGTGGTGCGTGTGCAGACCGACAACGCCGAGCTGCACGCGCTCGCCGAAGCGCTGCCGGTCGGCAAGATCTTCGCCAGCGGCAAGGCCTTCGTGCCGTTCGTCGCCGGTCCGGTGTTCCAGAAGCTGGCACCGCTGAGTGAAGGCGGCGAGCCGATCAACACCGAGCGGGCCGCAGCCGAAGGCCCAAGTGCCAAGATGAACCAGCCCGACGCCACCACCACGGCCGACGCGCTATAGTCGAAGATCGAGATCGGCACGATGGTGCTAGCTGACCGGCCCGAGCTGTACGGTCCGGGCTGGTGGCAATGTGTCGTGGTGGCAGTTGATGGCGACGATTTCACATTGCGGTGGGCCGATGATCCGAGCGAACGGCCGTTTCGGACATCGCGCCGCACCGTCGGCTTGCGGCATCCCAGCAGCTTCGAGAGCCCCGCGAGCTGATCCGCTCCATTGAGGCCAATACGGTGACGTAAACCACCGCCGATCTGATTTCCGGCACCGCCGGACAGCAACAAACCAAGAACCATCGCGGCCCCTGTGCGAGGTCCAAGGGCGTCGTGCGCTTACGCGTGCGGCGCCCTTGTCATTTCACCATCACCAATCCAGAGGATGTTTCATGCAGCCCTAGCGCATGCGCGTCGACCGCATCGTCGATTTCGGCACCGTCATCAGCCTGGTCGGCATCGACACCGAAACCACCGAACTGGTCACGATCCATGTCGATCACCGACCGTTCGCTTGCTTCTGGCAGGCTTGGTTCGATGCCGGCAAGCCGCCACCGGTCGAGTACGAGGCCGACCGGCTGCTGCTGCGGCTCACGATGCAGCCGGCCGGCGAGGGCTCTTGTCCGCTGATCGAACTCGATGGCCACGATGCGCCGCCGGCAACGCTCGACCAGGCGGCCCAGGATATCGGCCAATGAGCGAGCGCTCGCCTCCCAAGACCGCCCGCATCCGCGAGTTGAACGATCAGCTCCGGCGCGAGCATGCCGGCGGCCGCATCGTCATCACCGCTGGGGTGAACGCGCTCGGCACCGAAGAGATGTGCTGCGTGCTGGCGGCCATCTCCGCGTTCGACAACTTCAGCGAGGACAACGATCCGTTGGACGAGCACGATTGCGCTGTGCTCACCGTCAGCGGCCGGCCTATCATCTTCAAGTTCGATTATTTCGACCGGCAACTTGTCTACCATTCTCCCGATGCCAGCGATCCGGCGGTCACGATGCGCGTGCTGACCGTCATGCTGGCCGAAGAATATTGAGCGGCGGCAATGGCTGGCAAACAGGCCAAGACCTTGACGCGCTCGCAAGTCGCCGCCGCGCTGCGCCACGTCCGCCGCAATCGCTACCCGCAGCGTGATCGGGTGATGATCCTGCTGTCGGTGAAAGCCGGTTTGCGCGCCGGCGAGATCGCCAAGCTAACCTGGCCGATGCTGCTGACCGCCGATGGCCGGCTCGCCGACAGCATCGAGCTGCACGACCGCGCC
>Ga0213875_10002668_pt1 | contig 10530 bp, 9 predicted proteins | sample BarmaccomBMRX_R8_FD_160105 | JGI IMG/M metagenome (GOLD analysis project Ga0213875, IMG submission 160105) | Root-associated microbial communities from Barbacenia macrantha in rupestrian grasslands, the National Park of Serra do Cipo, Brazil - RX_R8 | ecosystem: Host-associated > Plants > Roots... | reverse complement strand
CTCGGCCGACCTGACCGGCTCGAACCTGACCTTCGCCCGCGGCATGGGCACCGTGGCGCCCGGCTGCTACGCCGGCCGCTACATCCACTACGGCATCCGCGAGCACGGCATGGCCGCGGCGCTGAACGGCATCGCCCTGCATGGCGGGCTGATCCCCTACGCCGGCACGTTCTTCGCGTTCACCGACTACATGCGCCCCGCGCTGCGGCTCGCCGCGCTGATGCGCCAGCGGGTGATCCACGTGCTGACGCATGACAGCATCGGGCTCGGCGAGGACGGGCCGACGCACCAGCCGGTCGAGCACCTCGCCGGACTTCGGGCGATGCCGAACCTGCACGTGTTCCGTCCGGCCGACGCGCTGGAGACGGCGGAGTGCTGGGAGCTGGCGATCCGCCGCACCGACGGGCCGAGCCTGATCGTGCTGAGCCGCCAGCCGCTGCCGGCGCTGCGCAGCGACGCCGCGGAGAACCGCTCCGCCCGCGGCGGCTACGTGCTGGCCGAGGCCGACGGGCCGCGCCGCGCCACGCTGATCGCCAGCGGCTCGGAGGTGAGCATCGCCGTCACCGCGCGCGAGCGGCTGGCCGCCGACGGCATCGCCGTCGCCGTCGTCTCGCTGCCGTGCTGGGAGCTGTTCGCGCTGCAGAACGACGCCTGGCGCGTGGGCGTGCTCGGGGGTGTTCCGCGCATCGGCGTGGAGGCGGCGTGCGGCTTCGGCTGGGAACGCTGGCTCGGCGACGGCGGCACGTTCATCGGCATGAGCGGCTTCGGTGCCTCGGCACCCGGCGAGGAACTCTACCGGCATTTCGGCCTGACGCCGGATGCCGTCGTGACGGCCGTGCGCAAGCGGCTAGTGCCCGATCGCACGGAAGCCTGATTCACCTCGAATCAGGCTTCCGTGCGTGAATCGGTCACGTAAACGAAGTGCGACGTGCCAGCTTTCCATGAAAGCTGGCACTGGGCTGAACCAGGAGGACGACAGGACATGGCCGTGAAGGTCGCCATCAACGGTTTTGGCCGCATCGGCCGCCTCGTGCTGCGCGCCATCGTCGAGAGCGGGCGCGAGGACGTTCTTCCCGTGCTGATCAACGACCTCGGCAGCGTCGAGGCCAACGCCCACCTGTTCCGGTACGACAGCGTGCACGGGCGCTTTCCCGGCACCGTCGAGATCGCCGGCGACGCCATCACCATCCGCCATGCGGGGCGCAGCTACGGCCCGATCCGGGTCACCGCCGAGCGTGATCCGACGAAAGTGCCGCTCGCCGGCGTGGACGTGGCGATGGAGTGCACCGGGCTGTTCACGAAGAAGGAGGCCGCGGCGCAGCTCATCGCCGCCGGGGCGCGGAAAGTGCTGGTCTCGGCGCCGGCCGACGGCGTGGACGCGACGATCGTCTATGGCGTCAACCACAAGACGCTGACTCCGGGGATGACGGTGATCTCCAACGCCTCCTGCACGACCAACTGCCTGGCACCGATGGCGAAAGTGCTGCACGAGAATTTCGGCATCCTGCGCGGCTACATGGTGACGATCCACGCCTATACCGGCGACCAGCGCACCGTCGACACGCTGCACAAGGACCTGCATCGCGCCCGCGCGGCCGCGGTCTCGGCCATTCCGACAACGACCGGCGCGGCCCGCGCGGTCGGGCTGGTGATGCCGGAGCTGAAAGGCAAGCTCGACGGCACCGCGATCCGCGTGCCGACGCCTAACGTCTCCCTGGTGTCGCTCGACGTCAACCTCGCCAAGCCGGCGAGCGTCGCGCAGATCAACGCGGTGATGAAGGAGGCGGCGGACGGCGAGCTGAAGGGCGTGCTCGACTACAGTACCGAGAAGCTGGTCAGCACCGACTTCAACCACGTGCCGGCGTCCTGCAGCTTCGATGCGACGCAGACAGCGGTGGTGGACGGGCAGCTCGCGCGCGTCATGGGCTGGTACGACAACGAGTGGGGTTTTTCCAACCGCATGGCGGACACCGCGGCGCTGTTCGGCAGCCTCTGAGGCGGTACGATGCGCGTGCGCACCCTGGACGACGTGGATGTCGGGGGTCAGCGGGTGCTGCTGCGCGTCGATCTCAACGTGCCGCTGCGCGACGGACGGGTCGCCGACGCCACACGCATCGAGCGGCTCACGCCGACCATGCGCGAGCTGATCGACCGTCGGGCGCGCATCATCCTGTGCAGCCATCTCGGCCGGCCGAAGGGCAAGCGCCAGAAGGAGCTGTCGCTGGCGCCGCTCGCCGCCGCGCTCGGCGAGACGCTGGGCCGCCGGATCCGCTTCGTCGAGGACTGCACCGGCGTCGCGGCCCAGCAGGCGGCCGAGCTGCTCGCCGAGGGCGACGTGCTGCTGCTCGAGAACACGCGCTTCCATGCCGCCGAGGAGAAGAACGACCCGGAATTCGCGCGCGAGCTGGCGCGGCTTGCGCATCTCTATGTCAACGACGCCTTCTCCGCGGCGCACCGCGCGCACGCCAGCACCGAGGGGGTGGCGAAGCTGCTGCCGGCCTACGCCGGGCGGCTGATGCAGCAGGAGCTGGCGGCGCTCGACGCGGCGCTCGGCGATGCCGTGCGTCCGCTGATGGCGATCGTCGGCGGCGCAAAAGTCTCGACCAAGCTCGAGCTGCTCGGCAACCTGCTCTCGAAGGTGGACGTGCTGGTGATCGGCGGCGCGATGGCCAACACCTTCCTCGCCGCCCAGGGTGTGGCCGTCGGGCGTTCGCTGCAGGAGCCGGAGCTGCACGAAACCGCCCGCGCCATTTTGGCCCGTGCGCGCGGCGCGGGCTGCGAGATCATGCTGCCGGCCGACGCCGTCACCGCGACCGCGCTCTCTCCCGACGCAGCGACCAGGACGGTTCCCGTCGCCGAAGTGCCGGATGACGCGATGATCCTCGACGTCGGGCCGGCCTCCGTGCGGGCGCTCACCGCGCGGATCGGCGAGGTGCGGACGCTCGTCTGGAACGGCCCGCTCGGCGCCTTCGAGACGCCGCCCTTCGACGATGCGACGGTGGCGCTGGCGCTCGCCGTCGCCGAGGCGACCCAGGCCGGGACGCTGCGCAGCGTCGCCGGCGGGGGCGACACCATCGCCGCACTCCGCCAGGCCGGCGCGATCGACCGGCTGAGCTACGTCTCGACCGCCGGCGGCGCCTTTCTCGAGTGGCTCGAGGGCAAGACGCTGCCGGGGGTCGCAGCGCTGGCGGACTGACGCCAGCGCCCGCCGGTCAGGACTGCACGCCCTCGATCAGCTTGCCGAACAGCTGCCAGCTCTTGCCGCTCCATTTCATCAGCTGCATCTGCCGGATCGGGTGATAGTTGGTGGCACTGGTGTTGAGCTTGATCCCCGGCAGCAGGATCGGTACCTCGAAGTCGTGCAGGCTCGCCGCCTGCTTCATGATGTTTTCGCGGGAAAAATCCTCACCGCACTGCTTCAGCACCTGCATCAAGGTCAGCGAGACGCCATAGCCGAAGAGGAAGTCGTTGTCGGTCAGGTCGGCGTCCGGCATGTTCTGCTTCATGAAAGCCCGCCACTGGTTCATGCCGGCGTCGTCCTTCCAGGTCGGATCGGTCGGGTCCTTCCGGTAATCGGCGCTGATCAGACCGATCGCCTTCTCCGGACCGGCCGGCTGCAGCACCGCGCCCACGGAAACCGACACGTTCGTCATGATGTGCATCGGCTTCCAGCCGATATCCGCCACCTTCCGGATGGTTTGCGCCGCGAATTTCGGCGTCGCCGCAGTGATCAGCACATCCGCGCCCGCGGATTGCAACGTCACCACCTGGCTGTCGACGGTCGGGTCGGTGACTTCGTAGGACACGCTCTTCACGATGGTGGTGTCGAACTTGCCGCCGAGCACGTCCTTCACGCCGGCGACGTAGTCCTTCCCGAAATCGTCGTTCTGATAGAGCATGCCGACCTTGGCGTCCGGCTTCTGATCCAGGATGTATTTGGTGTAGATCTGCGCCTCCGTGCGGTAGCTGGGCTGCCAGCCCATGGTCCACGGGAACTCCTTGTAGTTGCCCCACTTGTCGGCGCCGGTCGCGACGAAAAGCTGCGGCACCTTCTTCTGGTTCATGTAGCGCTGCACGGCCGACTGGGTCGGCGTACCGAGGCCGTTGAAGATGAACGCGACCTCCTCCTGCTCCACCAGCCGGCGCGTCTGCTCGACGGTGCGCGGCGGGCTGTAGCCGTCATCGAGGGTGATGTAGTTGATCTTGCGGCCGGCGATGCCGCCCTGCCCGTTGATCATCTTGAAGAAGGCGGTCTCGGCGTGGCCGATCGCGCCGTAGGCCGAGGCCGGCCCGCTATAGGCGATGGTGTTGCCGATCTTGATTTCGGTCGCGGTGACACCCGGCGCCTGCTGCGCCGATGCCCGGCGCGACGCGCCGAGTGCGGCGAGCGCCGCGCCGCCCAGAAGCACGGACCTGCGTTGCATGGATTGAACCTCCCTCAGTTTTGCATCAGTCAAAGCCGGCACGCCGTGCCAGCCGCGCGGCCAGCCCGGCGATGCCGTCCGGCATCAGGTACAGGAACGCGATCAGGATCACGCCATAGACCGCGCCCGGCGCCGCCTTGGAGACCTGATCGGCGATGTTCGGGACGAACACGATGAAGGCGGCTCCGCAGACTGCACCGCCGAGCGAGGCGACGCCGCCGACGATCAGGCCGACGAACAGCGTGATCGACAGCTGGAAGGAGAAGCTGTCCGGGGCGACGAACTCGACGGCGATTGCACCGAGCGCTCCGGCGACGCCGGTCAGCATCGCACTCACCGCGAAGATGCGCGTCTTGAACCGGGCGAGCGGCACGCCCATCGCCTCCGCGGCGACGGGATGGTCGCGGATCGCCAGTATCGCCCGACCTATGCGGCCGCGCAGCAGGTTCCAGACCAGCAGGAAAGCCAGCGCGGCGACGCCGAGGGTGAACAGATACAGCCACTGGTCCGGGCTCAGCTTCAGGCCGGCGGGCGGGTCCGGCTTGCTGATCACGATGCCCTGCACGCCGCCGGTCCAGCCCTCCAGCCCGCGGTATTTCAGGATTTGCGGCACGGCCACCGCCAGCGCGAAGGTGGTGAGCGCGAGATAGAGCCCGCCGAGTCGCAGCGCCGGCAGGCCGACCGCGTATCCCACGCCCGCGCAGACCAGCGCCGCCGCCGGCAGCGTCGCCCAGTACGGCACGTCGTAGTCCGCCATCAGGATCGCGCCGACATAGGCGCCGAGCGCATAGAATGCGCCGTGCCCGAGCGAGATCTGGCCGTTATAGCCGGTCACGACGTTCAGTCCGAGCAGCGCGATGGCGTAGATGCCGACCGTCGTGAGCTGGAACAGCCGGTAGTCGCTGAGCAGGAAGGCCGGCAGGACCGCGGCGGCGGCGCCGAGCGCCAGCAGCACGGCCCGCCACCCCGGCCGGGCGCGCGCGGACGTCGCGGCGAGCGAAGAACTGACGCTCATACCCGGCTCGCCACCGCGCGGCCCAGCAGGCCGGCCGGCCGCACCACCAGAACGGCGACGATGATCAGCAGCGCGAGCGTCAGCTTCAGCTCGGTGCCGACCAGATAGGCGCCGCCGATGTTCTCGATCACGCCGACCGCAAAGCCGCCGAGCACCGCGCCGGCCGGGTTGGTGATGCCGCCGAGCAGCGCGCCGGCGAAGGCGTAGATCAGCACGCCCAGCATCATGTTCGGGTCGAGGAAGACGACCGGCGCCACCATCATGCCGGCGACCGCGCCGATCGCGGCCGCGAGGCCCCAGCCGAGGGCCAGCATCCAGCCGACGCGTATCCCGACCAGCCGGCTGGAGACCGGATTGAACGCCGCCGCCCGCATCGCCAGGCCGAGCCGCGTGTGGCGGAAAAACAGATAGACGGCGCCGAGCACGAGCAATGTCACGCCGGTCGAGCCCAGTTCGTGCGGCGATATGAAGCCGCCGAGCAGCGGCCGGCCGCCCTCGAACGGGCTCGGGAAGCTCTTGATCGTGTACGACCAGATCCAGCCGGTCACGCTGTTGAAGACGAGCAGCAGGCCAACGAACACGCCCACTGAAGCGAGCGCCGGCGCCTGCTCCATCGGCCGCATGATCACGCGCTGGATCAGCAGCCCGAGCACGAAGGAGACCACGACGGTGGCCACGAACGCGAGCCAGTACGGAACTCCGGCCTCGATCAGCGTCAGCGCGATGTAGGTCGAGAACGTCGCCATCTCGCCCTGGGCGAAGTTCACGTGGTGCGTCGCCTGGTAGATCATCACCAGCGCCAGCGACAGGCTGGCGTAGATGCCGCCGGTCGCCAGGCCCGAGAGCAGCTGATGCAGCAGGGCGTCCATCGCCGCGCCTGCGCTAATAGCCGAGATATGAGCGGCGCACGGAGGCGTCCCGGCCGATCTCGCCAGCCAGGCCGGCGGCGACGATGCGGCCGGTCTCCAGCAGGCAGGCGTGATCGGCGACCGCCAGCGCGAGCCCGACATTCTGCTCGACCAGCAGGATGGCGACGCCCTCGTCGCGGTTGATCCGGGCGACGATGCCGAACAGCTCCTGCACGACCAGCGGCGCGAGTCCGAAGGACGGCTCGTCCAGCAGCAGCAGCTTCGGCCGCAGCAGCAGCGCGCGGGCAATCGCCAGCATCTGCTGCTCGCCGCCGGAGAGCGTGCCGGCCTGCTGGCGCAGCCGCTCGCGAAGCCGGGGAAAATAGCCGAAGATGCGCTCGAGGTCCGCGGCGATGCCGGCGCCGCGCCGCATGTAGGCGCCGAGACGCAGATTCTCCTCGACCGTCAGTTCGAGGAATGTGCCGCGCCCGTCCGGCACGTGGGCGATGCCGCGGCGTGCGATCTCCTCCGTCGCCCGCCCCTCGATGCGCTCGCCGGCGAAGCGGATCTGCCCGGATGTCCGGATCATGCCGCAGAGCGCGCGCAGGGTGGTGGTCTTGCCCGCCCCGTTGGCGCCGAGCAGCGCGGTCACCCCGCCAGCCTGGACGGCGAAGCCGATGCCATGGAGTACCTTCGTCTGCCCGTAGCCGGCCTCGAGATCGACAGCCTCAAGCACGGGCGCTTCAACCACGGGCGCTTCAACCAGGGGCGCTTTAAGCAGGGACGACATGGCCGACCCCGCCCGGGCCTGCGCCTGGATCGGCGCCGAGATAGGCGCGGACCACCTCCGGATCGGCCTGCACTTCCTCCGGCGTGCCGTCCGCGATCTTGCGGCCGAATTCGAGCGCCACGACCCGCTCCGAGACGCGCATCACCAGGCCCATGTGATGCTCGACCAGCAGCATGCCGAGCGCGAAGTGGCGGCGGATTTCCTGCAGCAACCGCGCAAGGTCCGCGACCTCCTCGTGGTTGAGACCGCCGGCGGGTTCGTCGAGCAGCAGCAGCTTCGGCCCGCCGATCAGCGCGCGTGCCAGTTCGACGCGCTTGCGCGTGCCGAACGCAAGCCGGGCCACCGGCACACGCGCCACCTCCTCCAGGCCGAGCAGCGCCAGCAGCATCGCCAGCTTCTGCCGCGCCTCCGCTTCCTCGCGCCGCACCGGCGGCAGCCGGAGCGCATGGGCGAGGAAGCCGGAGCGGCCAAGCGCGTGCGCGCCGACCAGCACGTTATCGCTGACCGACATGGTCGGGAACAGCGCGACATTCTGGAAGGTCCGGCCGATGCCGAGGGCCGCGCGCCGGTGGCGCGGCAGAGGCGGCAGCGAGTGCCCGTCGAACGCGATGTCGCCGCGCCCCAGCCGGTAGATGCCGCTGATGCAGTTGAACAGCGTCGTCTTGCCGGAGCCGTTCGGCCCGATCAGCCCGCAGATCTGGCCGTGCGCGACCTCGAAGGAGACGCCGTCGAGTGCCAGGATCCCGCCGAAGCGCACGACGACATCCCTGACCTGCAACAGCTTCGCGATGGAGGGCAGCGGCGCACCGGCGGTGATGGGTTCGCGCACCGAAGCTGCGACGAGCGCACCTTCCACGACTCCCCCCTGTCCGCCCGCACCGTTCTGTCCAGGCGATTGGCCAGGGTTGAGCGGGTCGCGCGACTGTGCCGAAGCCGGCGTTCGGGCGTCAAGCGGCGTCGCACCGGACAGCGATCCGCACGCGGCAGCGAACCGGGGGCGTCTGGCCCGGCCTCGTCAACATCGCCTAGGGTTGAGGCGTGCTCCCGCCAACACTCGATCGCGTGCTGGACACGCGACGCCCCCGTGTGCTGCTCGCGCTGTTCTGCCTGCTGCTCTGGCTGCCCGGCTTCTTCACGCTGCCGCCGTCCGACCGCGACGAATCCCGGTTCGCGCAGGCCACCCGGCAGATGCTGCAGAGCGGCGACTACGTGGACATCCGCAACGGCGCGTCGGCGCGCAACCAGAAGCCGATCGGCATCTACTGGCTGCAGGCGCCGTTCGCCGCGGCGGCGCGGGCGACCGGTGTCGCACACGCCAATCCGATCTGGCCCTATCGCATTCCCTCGCTGCTGGGCGGCCTGCTCGGCGTGCTCGCGACCTTCGACTTCGGCCAGCGCCTGGTCGGCCGCCGGGCGGCGCTGCTGGGCGCCGCCATGCTCGGCGGCTCGGTGCTGCTGGCGGTCGAGACGCACATCGCCAAAACCGACGCGGCGTTGCTTGCGGCGACCACGGCGGCGATGGGCCTGCTCGCCGGCGCCTATCTGCGCCCCGGCGGGTTCGGCACGCGTGACGCCGCGCTGTTCTGGCTGGCGGTCGGGGCCGGCGTCCTCATCAAGGGGCCGATCACGCCGATGGTGGCGGCCCTGGCGGCGCTGTCGCTCGCCGTCACGGACCGGCGCGCGGCGTGGCTGGGGGCGCTGCGCCCCGGCTGGGGCGTGCCGCTGATGCTGGCGTCAGTGCTGCCCTGGTTCGTCGCCATCACGGTTGCGACGCACGGCCGGTTCCTCGCGCAATCCGTCGGCGGCGACCTCGGCGGCAAGCTCGCGGGCGGCGCGGAATCGCACGGGGCGCCGCCCGGCTATCACCTGCTGCTGCTGTCGGTCACGCTGTTCCCGTCGGGCCTGTTCGTGCTGCGCGCGCTGCCCGCCTCCTGGCGCATGCGGCGAGAGCCCGGCATTCGATTCCTGATCGCCTGGGCGCTGCCCTCCTGGCTGGTGTTCGAGGCGGTGCCGACCAAGCTGCCGCACTACATCCTGCCGCTGCTGCCGCCGCTCTGCCTGCTGGCGGCGCGCTGGGTGCTCGACCCCGCGCGAATTCCGGCGCCGCGCTGGCTGACGGCCGCCTCGACGGCGCTGTTCGCCGCCGCCGCCGCGGTGATCGGCCTCGCGGCCGCGGCGTTGCCGGCGGTGGTGGAGGCCGGGCTCCGTCCCGCCGACCTGCTGGGCGTCCCGGCGCTCGCGGCGGCGGCGCTGCTGGCCTGGCTGGTGCTGCGTGCATTGCCCGACATGGCGCGGGCGAGTGCCACGGGGCTGCTGGCCATCCCGCTTGTGCTGTGGTCGGTGCTCGGTCTCGAGCTGCCCGCCATGACCGGCCTGTGGATCGCCCCGCGCGCCGCCGCGGAGCTGGCCGCGCACTGGCCCGGCGGCCGACCGCCGGAGGCCGCGTTCGGCGCACTCGGCTACGCCGAGCCGAGCCTCGTGTTCCTGTGCGGCACCGGCACTCAGCTGCTCGGCACGCCGCCCGAGGCTGCACGCTTTCTCGCCGGCGGTCCGGACCGCGTGCTGCTGGTCGATGCGCGCGAAATCCCGGCTTTCAAGCAAGAGGCGACGCGCCTCGGCGTGACGCCGCACGCGTTCGCGGAGTTGCGGGGCTACAACTACTCGCGCGGCCATCCGGTCGCGCTGGCGCTGTTCGACGCCGCACCGCCGAATTGACGGGGTCTGGGGCCATGGGCCCCAGCGGGTCCAGGGCCGAGCCCTGGCCTGGCCTTCGTTCAGAACGCCGCGGCGCCGACGCTCCAGGCGAGCAGGCGCGGTGCGAGCAGCAGCGCCGCGGTGCCGAAATTCACGCCGACGACCAGCACGCCCGCCCGCAGCGGCGGCAGCGCGAGCCCGTGACGCGCGACGAACCAATGCAGCGACAGCCCGTAGCAGACCAGGGCGGCCACCGCGATCATCGCCGCCGAGCGGTCCGACAGCCCGAGCCCGGTGAGCATCGCGAGCAGCAGAACCAGGCCGGTCGCGGCGATCGGGATCGCCCATTGGCACCAGTTGAACGCGGTCGCATAGCGCAGCCATTCGGCCTCGCGGCTCCAGGCAGCGGCGAGGGCGTGCGACAGCACCGCGGGCGCGAGCAGCGCGCAGGCGGCCGCAAACAGGTCGAGCGCCGCCCGCATCGCCTGCCCCTCGGCCAGCAGCAGCAGGCCGCCGACCAGCGGGAACGCCAGCAACGGCGCGAGGCTCGCCAGAAAGGACTGCGCGGTCGCGCCGAACTGGCGCAACCCCGTCCGGTCGAATCGCGCCAGCAGCAGGATGCCGAGCACGACGTTCGCGGTCTCGCGCCGGGGCGGCCGGCCGCTCACGGAACGGCCATGAAGTCCGCGAGCACGCGGCCATAGACCCGCGCCAGCGCACGCAGCTCGGCCACCGGCACGCGCTCGTCCGCCTGGTGCA
>Ga0213875_10002667_pt1 | contig 10530 bp, 7 predicted proteins | sample BarmaccomBMRX_R8_FD_160105 | JGI IMG/M metagenome (GOLD analysis project Ga0213875, IMG submission 160105) | Root-associated microbial communities from Barbacenia macrantha in rupestrian grasslands, the National Park of Serra do Cipo, Brazil - RX_R8 | ecosystem: Host-associated > Plants > Roots... | reverse complement strand
GTTGATCGATTCCAGGCTGGAGCGGGGAAAGACCTCGGCAATGTCGGTCAGCCGATTGACCGGAGCGGCCGGCAACGAACTCAAGGATGCCGGGGTCGTACCGGCCCCGATCCCCCCGGCTCCTGTCGTCACCGGTATGCCCATCAGGTCCGGGACCGAGGCGACCTGATGCAGCGGCACCTGTACCGCGACGGTGTAGTTGATCCCGGTATCGGGGGTCAGGAAATAGGAGGGCGCGACCAGCGCGCTCGACGACAGCGAGGTCAGCAGGTCGTTGGCGACGTCGCGCTCCGTCAGGCCCAGCCGCGCCGCCCGCACCCGGTCGACATCGACCTGGAGGGCCGGGTAATCGAGGACCTGCAGGATGTGGCCGTCGACCACCCCGGGGATCTTTCCCATCCCCGCCAGCAGCCGCTGCCCGAGGGCGTAGGCGCGGTCGAAATTGGTGTCCTGGATCTGGATGTCGATCGGCGCCGACAGCCCGAAATTCAGAATCTGACTGACGATGTCGGCGGTCTGGAAATAGATCACGCAGCCTGGGAATGCCGGCGGCAATTGCTTGCGGATCTCGCGGATGAAGTCGTTGCTGGGACGATGCGGCGAATTCAATGAAATCAGGATCTCGGCATCCATGCCGGCGACGTTGTCGGATTGCACAAAGGCGAGATTGTACGATACCGGCACCCCGATCATGTCGTTGATCGTACGCAGCTGGTCGGGCGGGATGATCTCGCGGATCTTCTGCTCGGCGGCGAGTACCAGCTTTTCGGTCTCTTCGATCCGCAGGCCGGAGGGGGCGCGGAAATGCAGCTTGATGATGCCGACATCGGCCGTGGGGAAGAAGTCCTCGCCGATGACGAGCCCGAGCCCGACGCTGATTGCGAGCAGCAGCACGCTACAGCACAACACGAACGCGCGGCGCCGCAGGACGGCATCGAGCGCGCTGCCGTAAACCCCCTGAAACCGGGCGAAGCCGCGCTCGAACATTGATGGCCGCCTGGTGCCGCCGCCATGGCCTGCGCTGCCGGCCAGCAGGAAGCGGGTAAGGCACGGCACGACCGTGAACGACAGAAAATACGACGCCACCATCGCGATCACGACGGTGACGCCGAGCGGGATGAACAGATATCGCGACGGTCCGTAAAGCAGCGCGACCGGCGAGAACACGATGCAGATCGCCAGGGTGGCAACGGTCAGCGGCTGGATCACCTCGCGCGTGCCGTCGAGGATTGCGACCGTCAGGCGCTTGCCGAGCTCCTGGTTGCGATGGATGTTCTCGACCGTGACCGTGGCGTTGTCGACGAGCATGCCGATGGCCAGCGCCAGCCCGCCCAGCGTCATCAGGTTGATCGTGTTGCCGGTCAGGTTGAGCCCGATGATGGCGGCGAGAATCGAGAGCGGGATCGAGGTCGAGACGATCAGCGTGTTTCGCCAGCTGCCGAGAAAGACCAGGATCATGACCGAGACCAGCACGGAGGACAGCACCGCCTCGTGCAGCACGTTCTGGATCGCGGCGCGCACGAACACCGACTGGTCGAAATCAAGCTTCAATTCGAGCCCGTTTGGCGCCGCTGCCTGGATCTCGGGCATGATGTCGCGGGTGGCATCGACGACGGCCAGGGTCGAGGCGTCGGCGTGCTTCAGGATCGTCAGGTAACTTGCACGCTCGCCATTGACGTGCACGACGTTGGTCTGCGTCGCATAGGAGTCTGCGACCTGGGCGACATCGCCGAGCAGCACCGGCACACCGCCCTTGACGCCGATCGGCATCAGCTTGAAGCGGTCCACCACCGAGGGGCTGGAATTCAGCGCCACGTTGTACTCGCGGTCGCCGATGCGCGCCGTCCCCGCCGGGACGATCACGTTCGAGGTCTGCAAGGCGCTGACGACATCGGTCGGCGACAGGCCCTTGGCGCTCAGCCGTGCCGGATCGACATCGACATTGATCTGGCGCTGCTTGCCGCCGAACGGCGCCGGGCTCGACAGCCCGGGGATCGTGAACAGCCTGATGCGGATGAAATTGAGCCCGTAATCGAAGATCTGCTGTTCGCTGAGATTTTTGCTCGACAATGTCATCTGCACGACGGGCACATTCGCCGCATTGAACTGGATCACGTTGGGCGGCGTCATGCCGGGCGGCGCAATCCGCAGGATCGTGCTGTTGACCGAGGAGATCTGCGCGATGGCGCCGCCGACATCGGTACCGGGCTGGAAGTAGACCTTGAGCATGCCGATGCCCGGGATCGACTCGGATTCGATCCGCGAGATGCCGTTGACCGTCGTCGAATAGGCGCGTTCGCTGATCACGACGACGCGCCGCTCCATATCCTGGGCCGCCAAGCCGGGGTAGTTCCAGACCACCAGCACGACCGGGATGTCGATGACCGGGAAGATGTCGACGATCATCCGGGTGTAGGACAGCACCCCCATCAGCACGATCAGCATGCCAAGCACCGCCGTCGTGTAGGGGCGGCGCAGCGCCAGATAGACCAATCGTATCATGCTCGCATGTCCCGCCAGGTCGGCTGTTCGAATGCTCGGCCGCCGCGTGCGGGTTGGCAAGGGCGCCGGCGATGATTGCCGCGGCGGCGCTTTGCCGCGCCTTCCCGCGACGGCCTCGGCGGAGTACCTTCCCGGCCCGTGCCGCCGCGAGACTTCTCCCACAAGCACTGGTCATGAAACTTTACGGCTATTTCCGCTCCTCCGCCGCGTTCCGCGTGCGCATCGCCTTGAACCTGAAGGGCCTGCGTTATGAACACGGCTTTATCCACCTGCGCCGCAACGACCAGGCGCGGTCCGAGTACCGCGCCGTCAACCCGCAAGGCCTGGTGCCCGCATTGGTCGAAGACGCCCACACCCTGATTCAATCGCTGGCGATCATCGAATATCTCGACGAAACCCATCCCGAGCCGCCGCTGCTGCCGAGTGCCCCGGCGGACCGGGCGCGGGTGCGCGCGCTTGCCGAGATCGTCGCCTGCGATGTGCACCCGCTCAACAATCTGCGGGTGCTGCGCTATCTGCATCGCCCGCTCGGCCACGATGAGGTCGCGGTCGAAGCCTGGTACAATCACTGGATCGCGGCCGGGTTCGAGGCGCTGGAACGGCTGCTTGCGGACGACCCGCGGACCGGCGCCTTCTGTCATGGTGATCGGCCGGGCCTGGCCGACATCGCCCTGGCGCCGCAGGTCGTCAACGCCGAACGCTACCGGCTCGACCTTTCGTCATACCCGACGATTACCAGGATCTTCGATACGTGCATGGGACTGGAAGCCTTCGCCGCCGCGCATCCGGACCGGCAGCCGGATCGCGAAGCGTGAAGGCAGGCACCGCCGTTCTTCTGCTCGGGCTTGTTTCCGGCTGCGCGGCCTTGCCGCCGGGCGCCGCCGGGCCGGGTGATCCTCCCGATCTTAGCCTGCTGCAGCAGGCGATGAAGCAGGTCGAGACGAGCTATGTCGCGCCGGTTACGTCAAATCAGCTGGTCACCGGCGCTCTCAAGGGCATGCTCGACCGGCTCGATCCGCACTCGGACTATATGGACGAGCGTGAATATCGCGAGCTGATGACCGTAACCAGCGGGGAATTCGCCGGAGTCGGCATCGAGCTGTCGGTCGAGGAAGGGGTGCCGCAGGTGATTTCGGCGATCGACGGCACCCCGGCTTCGCGGGCCGGGATCGAGCCGGGCGACCGCATCGTCAAGGCCGATGGCCAGCCCACCGTCGGCATGGATCTCGAGGACATCGTCAAGCGCCTGCGCGGCCCGGCCGGCACCCGGGTGGTGCTGACCGTCGCGCGCAGCAACAGGCCGCCTTTCGAGGTGCCGATCACGCGCGCGGTCATCCACGTCGACTCGGTCAAGTATGACCTGGAGCCGAACGGGATCGGCTATGTGCGCATCAGCACCTTCGGCGAGACCACGGCAACCGAGCTGCGCAACGCCGTCGCCGATCTGCGCCGCCGCGCCGGCGGCCGTTTCAGCGGCTTCATTCTCGACCTACGCAACGACGCCGGCGGACTGCTCGACGCCGCGGTCGATGTCGCGGACGATTTCCTCGATTCCGGCACCGTGGTCACGACGCGGGGGCGCGAGAGCGAGGAGAACCAGGTCTACGTCGCACCGGCGAAGGGCGATTTGATCCGCGGTACACCGGTCGTGGTGCTGATCAACGGTGCCTCGGCCTCGGCCGCCGAGATCGTCGCGGGCGCGCTGCAGGACAACCGCCGCGGCGTCGTAATGGGCACCCGCAGCTTCGGCAAAGGCTCGGTGCAGAGCATCATCCCGCTCGAAGGTGGGCATGGCGCGCTGCGGCTGACGACGGCGCTGTACTACACCCCGTCCGGCCGCTCGATCCAAGGCCGCGGCATCACCCCCGAAATCGTCTTGAACCTGCCAAAGGACGAGCAGGTCGCGAACGCGATCATCACCTACGAAAGCGACCTGTTCGGCTCGTTGAAGAATGGCGGCGTGCTCGATACCGGCGCCGCCGCGAAACCGGAGCCGCCGCCTTCTCCCAGCGCCGACCATCCGATCAACCCCAAGATTCTCGGCACCCCTCAGGATACCCAGCTCCGGGCGGCGATCGATTATTTGCAGTCGCACCGCACGGCCGCGGTTCGCTGACGCCGGAGGCGCCGCCAATGGCGCGGCGCAGGCCCGAAGCCGCCCCGTTTGGTGTCCCCCGGCTTGCGGTGCAGTCCGGGAAGGAAATATCCTTGGCGGGCTGCCGCGGCGCATCGACCGCGGACGAGGAGGAGCGCGGCGATGGATACGATCGAGGCGAGCCCGCGGGTGCAGATGGAAGATACCGTAAAGGGCTTGCCGAGCCTGCCGCAGCGGCTGCACCACCACGCCTATGTCGTGCGCGACCACGAGGCCAACCGGCACTTCATCGAGGACCTGCTCGGCCTGCCGCTGGTCGCGACCTGGTGCGAGAAGTCGACCGATCCCGAGGGGCGCGACCTCGAATTCTGCCACACCTTCTTCGGCCTCGCCGACGGCAGCGCGCTGGCGTTTTTCCAGTTTGCCGATCCGGCGATGTACGAGCGAACCCAGGCCAAGGTGCCGGCCGAGATCGGGCGCTACGACCACATTGCCCTGAAGGTCGATGACGCGACCTACGAGGCACTGAAGCGCCGGCTCGATGCCGCCGCCGAACCCTTCCGCGAGACCAATCACGGCTATTGCAAATCGATCTACACGAATTCGCCGGATGGGCTGATTGTCGAGTTCACGTCAGACCCGCCCGATGTCGCCGAAATCGATGCGCTGCGCCGGGCCGATGCTCATGCCGAACTGCGCCGCTGGCTCGCCGGCGACCGCCATGTCAACAACGAGCTGCGGCACCGCGAGGGCTGAGGAGATCGGGCTTCCGCACCTTGCAATGGCAATAAAGCCCCAATCCCGGAGTAGGTTGCCCGCGTCATTCCGGGGCGCTGCGCAGCAGCGAGCCCGGAACCCATGCACACCGGCCTCTCGGTCCCCGGCACGGCGCCGTCGCACCTGGATGGCGCCGGCCCGTGTTCTTAGGTTCCGGGCTCGGCCCTGCGGGCCGCCCCGGAATGACCGAGATAATAATTGAGCGACCGGGTAAGAGATGGCCTGTTACGTGTACGTTCTCGCAAGCCGTAAGCACGGGACGCTTTACCTTGGCGTGACAAACGACCTTCTACGCCGGGTTTCGGAGCACAAGGACAAAGTTGTCCCGGGCTTTACTGCCCAGTACGGCGTGAAGCGGCTGGTTTGGTTCGAAGGGTACGACGCTCCAAGTGATGCGATCGCGGCGGAAAAGGCCATCAAGAAATGGCGACGGGATTGGAAGATTCGCTTGATCGAAGAGCACAACCCGGATTGGCAAGACCTTTACCCCGCGCTGTCCACCGGGTCATTCCGGGGCGCCACATCGCGGCGAGCCCGGAACCCATGAACACCGGCTCTCTGTCTCGCCGCGGCATCGCGCCATCTGGAAGCGGGTCCGTGTTCTTGGGTTCCGGGCTCGGCCTTGCGGGCCGCCCCGGAATGACCGGGTAGGATCCGTTCCACCATCGGCTTTACTGCAATAACGGACGGACCAACTGGCTGCAGGGTTTCGGTTGATTCAATCAGATGACGGCTCCGGCAGGCCAGGTTAATACACGGATAGAACGGGATCGTGGTGGCATCATAACCTCGGGGCCGGTGAACAAGCGGAGAGGGGACATGAAAGTCGGATTTATCGGGCTCGGCATGATGGGCAAGGGCATGGCGGCCAATTTGCAGAAGGCCGGCCATGAGCTGACGGTGCACGACCTGAACCGCGCCGCCGCAGAACCGTTTCTGCGCAACGGCGCGCAATGGGCCAACAGTCCGCGCGAGGTCGCCGCCGCCTCCGAGGTGATCTTCACCTCCTTGCCGGTGCCGGCCGATGTCGAGAAGGTCGCGCTCGGCCCCGGTGGGCTCGTCGAAGGCATGCGCCCGGATACGGCGTTTTTCGACATGTCGACCAATTCGGTCGCGATGGTGCGCAAGATCCACGCCGCCTTCGCCGAGAAGAATTTGTACATGCTGGATTCGCCGGTCAGCGGCGGCCCCGGCGGCGCCGCCAGCGGCAAGATGGCGATCTGGGTCGGCGGCGACGAGCAGATCTTCAACCGCCACAAGACCGTGCTCGACGCGATGGGCGACCAGGCCCGCTATATCGGGCCGATCGGCGCCGGCTCGATCGCCAAGCTGGTGCACAACTGCACCAGTGCCGTGTTGAACGTCGCGCTGGCCGAAGTCCTCACGATGGGCATCAAGGCCGGCGTCGAACCCCTTGATCTTTGGGAAGCTGTGCGCCAGGGCGCGACCGGGCGGGTGCGCACTTTCGACCGCGTCGGCAAGTTTCTGTCCGGCACCTACGACCCGGCCGATTTCGCGTTGCGCCTGTTGCACAAGGATGTGTCCTTGGCGGTCGGGCTCGGCCGCGAGGTCGGGGTGCCGATGCGCCTTGCCAATCTCGCGCTGGAGGAACTGACCGAGGCGCTGAACCGCGGCTGGAGCCAGCGCGACAGCCGCGTCGGCATGCTGTTGCAGCAGGAGCGCTCCGGCATCGAACCACTGGCGGTCGATCCCCAAAAGATCGCCGCCGTCCTCGAGGCGGACAAGCAGACATGAGCGGCATCGCCCCCTATCGGGTCGAGGCCTACAACGCCTCGAAGGACAGCGACAACAAGATCCATGACGATGCCGTCGCGCGCCGCTTCGGCTTCAAGGGCGGGCTGGTGCCGGGGGTCGATGTCTACGGCTATCTGACCCATATGCCGGTAGCGAGATGGGGCCGGGCCTGGCTCGAACACGGCACCGCCGAATGCCGCTTCTTCAAGCCGGTCTATGACGGCGACACCGCGACGATAACGGCCGAAGAGACCGCGGACGGGCTTGACCTGACGCTCGAAAGCCACGGCGAGGTATGCGCGACCGGGCATGCCGGACTGTCGGGCGCCGCACCGCCGCCGGCGCTCGCCGAGTTCATCGAGGAAGCGCCGCGGCCACAGCGGCCGCCGGCCAGCGAGACCTCGCTGATCCCCGGCGCCTGGCTCGGCATGGAGCCATTCCCGGCAACGCCGGAATACGCTGCCGGGGTCCTGCGCGACGTGCGCGAGACCGCGCCGCTTTACGCCGAAGAGGGCCTGGTACACCCGGCGACGATCCTGCGGACCTGCAACTGGGTGTTGATGCACAATGTCGTGCTCGGGCCGTGGATGCATGTCGGCAGCACCGTGCACAACTTCGCGGCGGTGCCGGTCGGCGCCGTATTGACCGTTCGCGCCAGGATCACCGGCAATTACGAGCGCAAGGGGCACCGCTTCGTCGATCTCGATGCGCTGGTGCTGGCCGATGGCAAGCCGGCCGCACGCGTCGCCCATATCTCGATTTATCAGCCCCGCCAAGTTGCCGCCGCATGAGTACGCCTCGGTTCCAGTTCGGGCTCGTCGTCCGCGGGCAATACCCCGAAGGCGACGACATTGCCCGCCGCTTCGAGGAGACGGTCGCGTTTGCCCGCCGCGCCGACGCGCTCGGCTATGATTCGCTGACCAAGACGGCGCATTACAGCGCCTACCCGTTCCAGATGTTCCAGCAGGTACCGCTGCTGGCGCGCTTCACGGCCGAGGCGCCGCGCTTGCGGCTCAACGCCGGGGTCGTGCTGCTCTCCTTGCTGACCCCGCTGACGGTCGCCGAAGAGTTCGCCACCCTCGACGTGATGTCCGGCGGCAAGATCATCCTCGGCGCCGGGCTCGGCTACCGCGATGTCGAGTTCAAGGCGTTCGGCGTGCCGCGCGGCGAGCGGGTGCGGCGCATGGAAGACAATCTCGTCGCGATCCGCCGGTTGTGGACCGAAGACAAGGTCACGATGACGGCCGGGCATTTCGAGCTCGACGAGGCCTCCTGCCTGCCGAAGCCGCTGCAGCAGCCGCATCCGCCGATCTGGATCGGCGCCAATGTCGATCGCGCGATCGTGCGGGCGGCGCGGCTCGGCGATTGCTGGTACATCAACCCGCATGTCTCGATCGCGGTGGTCGAGCGCCAGATGGAGGTGTACCGCCGCGCCCTCGATGCCGCCGGCAAGCCGTTCCCGGACGAACTTCCTGCGCGCCGCGAACTGTTCGTCGCGCGCACCCGCGAGGAGGCATTGCGCCTGTGCGAGCCCTTTTTGCGGGCCAAGTACAAGGCCTATCACGAATGGGGCCAGGAGATGCCTGATGACGACAGCGGGCTTGGCCAAGGCTTCGCGAGCCTCGTCGGCGACCGCTTTCTGATCGGCTCACCCGATGAAGTCGCCGGGCAGATCCTGGCACTGCACCGCCGCACCGGGATCAACCATCTGGTCATGAGCACGGAATGGGCCGGCATGCCGCCGGCGCTCGCCGCCGAAACGGTCGAGCTGATCGCGACCGAGCTCATCCCGCGCGTGCGCCAGGGGCTCTAGTCCATTGTTCTAAACCGGAAGTCGGCGCACCATCCCCGCTCCCTCTTGGCCGTCATACCGGCGGAAGCCGGTGTCCATCGCGGAGATGGGTCCCGGCTTTTCGCCGGGACGACGCGATGGAAAGATGATCGCGAACTTCGGAATCGGGGCCCGGCCATCCACGAAAATCCCCGGGACAAGCCAGGACAATCCCGGGATGACGGGGAGAATGGTGCAACCTCAACGAAACTTGCTCGCAGACTGACGCTGTGGATCACTGGGCCGCCATCGGCTCGGTAACGGCGATGGCGTCACCTTCTATGTGCGTCGCCGGCAACCTCACGGTCACGGTAACGCCATGGCCCTTCTCGCTCTCGATGTGCAGCGACCCTCCATGCAGTTCGGCCAGCCGTTGCGCCAGCGGCAGCCCGAGCCCGGTGCCTTCATGCCTGCGAGCGTGAGTCGAATCCACTTGCCCAAACGGTTCCAGCGCAATCGCGACTTCCTCCGGTGTCATGCCCGGCCCGGTATCGCGCACTTCGAAAACGAGGTCTCCTGGCGTGCCGCGGCGCGCCGCTACGGTGACCGACCCGCCGGGCTCGGTGAACTTGATTGCGTTGGACAAGAGGTTCAGCAGGATCTGCTTGAGGCGGGTGGGATCGGCGACCAAAAATGGCAAATGCGCCTCGATCTCGGTCGACAGCCGCAGATCCCCGGCTGTTGCACGATCTCTCATCAGAGCGACGCACGTGTCGATGATGCAATGCGGATCTACGCCATCTTCGTGGCGGAGCTCGAACCGTCCGGAGTCGACATGCGCCAGATCGAGAATATCGTTGATCACGTGGAGTAAGTGCTGCCCGCTCTGATGAACGAGAGCGGCATATTCCTTCTGTTTGGGATGCAGGTGCCCGACCAGGCCCAGCACCAGCATTTCCGAAAAGCCGATAATCGCATTGAGCGGGGTACGCAATTCGTGGCTGACATTCGCCAGAAATTGCGATTTCGCCAAATTGGCGGCTTCCGCGGCTTCTTTCGCCTCGCGCAGATCGCCCTCCGCACGCACCTGCCTGGTGATGTCGCGAGCGGTCCCGCGATATCCGAGAAACTGGCCAGCCGAATCGAAAAAAGGGTCGCCCCCGACCGAGGCCGTAGCGTCGGGGGGTCCGCCGGTCTTGCGCGTGTATCTGAAATCGCGGAACGGCTCGTGACGGTTCAATAGCGCCTGGTGCTCTTCCCATTTGGCCGGATCGTCCTCCGGCCGCTTGGCGAAGTCGATGCGGGTACGACCGATGCACACCTCAGGTTCGCCACCATGAGCATAGATCCCGTCGGATATGTATGTGAAGCGATGCTGGCGATCGGTTTCCCAGAACCAGTCGGACGATGTCAGAGCGAAGCCGCGAAACCGCGCCTCGCTCTGCGCCAGCTCAAGGGATCTTTGTTCGAGCCGGCGAAACTGCACCGCGAGGGCGCGAAACAGGAACGTGAACCCGACGATCGCGCCCAATGCGCAAACTGCGATAAGCATCGATTGCCGGCGCCATGGCGCGAGAGCTTCCTGCTCGGAAGTGCCGACGGTGACCGCGAGAGGATATCCCCGCGCCGG
>Ga0213875_10002666_pt1 | contig 10531 bp, 9 predicted proteins | sample BarmaccomBMRX_R8_FD_160105 | JGI IMG/M metagenome (GOLD analysis project Ga0213875, IMG submission 160105) | Root-associated microbial communities from Barbacenia macrantha in rupestrian grasslands, the National Park of Serra do Cipo, Brazil - RX_R8 | ecosystem: Host-associated > Plants > Roots... | reverse complement strand
ATTTGGTGCTGACCACAATCTCCGGCGCCGGGTTCCGGGGCGCGGAGAGCTGGACGCTGCGCAGCGAGCGGCGGGCGTGAACGAGTTGTCCTTCATCGCCGATACCATGCGGCAGTTGCTGACCGGCGTGCCGCTGACCTTGGAGCTCACGCTCATCTCGGTCGGCGTCGGCGGCGCTCTCGCGATCATCTTGTCCGTGCTACGCGCATCATTCACGCCTTTCGCCTGGTTCGTGCGCCTTTACGTTTTCGCGTTGCGCGGCACGCCCCTGCTGCTGCAGATGTTCCTCATCTACTACGGCCTCGGCCAGTTCGATGCGGTGCAGAGGAGCTTTCTTTGGCCGTTCCTGCGCCAGCCCTATTGGTGTGCCATTCTGGCGCTGTCACTCAACACCGCTGCCTATGGCTCCGAGATCATCCGCGGCGGCTTGCAATCGGTTCCGGCCGGCAGCATCGAGTCCGCGAGAGTTTGTGGCATGTCCGGCCTTCTTCTCTATCGGCGCGTGATCTTGCCTTTGGCGTTGCGCCAGGCCTTGCCGGCCTATGGCAGCGAGGTGATCGCGATGGTGAAGTCCACCTCGCTCGCGAGCATCGTGACCCTGATGGAAATCAGCGGCATCGCTTACGCCATCATTTCCGAGACCTACCGGGCGCTGGAAGTCTTTCTCTGCGCCGGCCTGATCTATCTCGCCATCAACTTCGTCCTGACACGGGCAGTTGCCGGCCTCGAGATCTGGCTGAGCCCTCATTTGCGACCCGCGACGTCGTGACGTCGGCGATCGTCATCCGCGATCTCCACAAGAGCTTCGGCTCGCTGGAGGTGCTCAAGGGAGTTTCCCTCGACGCGGCCGAGGGCGAGGTCATCTCGATCATCGGCGCAAGCGGCTCGGGCAAAAGCACGCTTTTGCGGTGCATCCCGCTACTTGAGGTTCCCGATTCAGGCGAGATCATCATCGGGGGCGAAGCTTTGCGAATGCGCCGGCGCCACGGCCGGCCCGAACCCGCCGACAGCTCCCAGGTCAATCGCGTTCGAGGCTCGCTCGGCTTCGTTTTCCAAAGCTTCAACCTATGGCCGCACATGACCGTGCTGCAGAACCTGATCGAGGCGCCGGTGCATGTGCAGAAGCGCTCGCGCGCGGAATGTGTCGCAGAAGCGGAGGCGCTCCTGAAGAAGGTCGGGATGGCCGAAAAGCGCGATGCGTATCCGGCACATCTCTCGGGGGGGCAGCAACAGCGTGCGGCGATTGCTCGAGCGCTGGCGATGCGTCCACGGGCGCTCCTGTTCGATGAGCCGACCTCGTCTCTGGATCCGGAGCTTGTCGGCGAGGTGCTCCAAGTCATCGCGGGTTTGGCGGCCGAAGGGCGCACCATGCTCATCGTGACCCATGAAATGTCCTTCGCCGCCGAGGTCTCTAGCCGGGCTATTTTTCTGCATGCGGGTCGAATCGAGGAGGAAGGTCCCCCGAAGCAGGTCTTCGGCGACCCTCTTACGGAGCGCTGTCGCTCTTTCGTCGCGCGTCACCTCAATCGTTGAATCTGATGCTGCCATTGTGGTGCTTACGCTGTCGCCTGCTGCGGCCGTTCGGCTTTACTGCCGATCGCGCTTGCGTCTCGCGACATCTCTGACGGCGAAGAAGATTACACGCCGCTCATATGTGGGGGGCCTGTCTCTGGAATCTGCGCGGTGAGAATGGCGCCAGTTGCGCTGGTTCTTCGCCGCTCGTGATCCAGTCGGTGAGGTATTTCGAAAAGCCGAGCGAGATCGCAAAGCCGTGGCCCGACCAGGCGAAGGCATAGAGCAAATTGCCGATGTTGGCCGGGCGCCCGATGATCGGAATATGGTCGATGGAGCAAGTGTCGATGCGCGATCCGTCGACCTTGAGGAAGGCGGAGCGGTCGAGGAAGGGAAAGGTCGCGACGGCGTCGCTGATATTGAGCGCGCTCGCCGTGAGCGAGCCGTGAAGTCGCCCTTCCTCGCCGTGGTCGAGGCCCCACCCTCCCGAGATCATCACGGTGTCGTCGGGAAGCTGCTTCACGGAAAGCTTGCGGAATCTGTGCCCGATCAGATGATTTATCTTTCTCTTTTCGGGGTTGGTGACGAACAGCATCTGCGGGATGATGGTCCAGACGGGCAGTGTTTCGTGAGGCTCGAGGAAGGGCCGCAGCAACCGCGGAATGCCGCTATTTGCCAGGAGCACGAGCTCGTCACCGACCGTAATCCTCTCGCCGTCCGAGAGCTTCACAGCGATGGCCCTGCCGTTCTCGCTGACGATTTCGTCGATCTTGGCGTCGGTCCTGATTTTCGCGCTGCTCTTCTCGGCGGCGCTCGCGAGCTGGCGCGTCGCGAAGCTGTGGTCGGCGACGCCGTCATCCGGGCAATAGATCGCGCCCTGCACGCCAGGCGACAGCTCCGGCTCGATCGACAAAGCTTCGTCGCGCGTCAAAAGTCGCGTTGGCACACCAAGCCGTTGTTGGACAGCTGCACGTGCCTCGAGCTCGTCGATCACTTCGCTACGACGTTGGCCGTAAGGGATATCGAAAACATGCAGGCCTCCGATAGGGCGATAGCCGAGGCCGCCGTCGAGATCGGTTTGAAGCCGGGCCCAGCGCCGCTGCGCCAACGCGACGATCGGCAATTCTCGAATGTCGCGGTTTGAGGCTCTGACGCCACGTTCACCTGCGCCACCCGACGCGCCTGCGGCGATCTCACCGGCTTCGAGCAACGTCACTTTGCAGCCAGAAGTCGCGAGATCGTAGGCGAGGCTCGCACCATAGATGCCGCCCCCGACAATCACGACGTCCTTGCCGCGTCGAGCAGCACTCATCAGCCATCTCCCTCGTCTGATTGTCTGGAACCCGTTTCACGGGTCCGCCCTCGATGAAGCCAGCGGCGCATATTTCGCGACCCGCATATCGGGTGAGGAATTCGCGCCCAGTGCTTCGAAGCGATAGCTCACTCAGTTGAAGAATCGAGCAGGGCGGAAGTTCTCGAGCTCCGGCCGCGCCCGATTGTGCATGATTTCGTCCGTCACTGCCTCAGCGAGGTAGGGGGAGAGCGTGACGCCGCTGTGGGTAACGACGAAGTAATATCCTTTGATGCGCGGCGCTGGACCGATGGCCGAGAGACCGTCCTGCGGGATGGCGCGCGCGGTGATGCGGGCGGCCTCCGGCTTCACGCCCCTGAGCGTCGGCATCAGCTCGGCAGCATGCCGCATGATGGCGAGTGCCTGCGGCATGTCCGGACGTGGCGTCATCTCGAGCGTCGTCTCGCCATCGGTGTCGTTGTTGTGCAGCATTAGCCGGCCCGCGCCGTCAGGTCGAAAATTGACGAATGGGCTATGGACCAGATGCGTCACCGTGGTCGCGACCGGGGGCGTGAACACGATGAAACCGGTCGTGGGAGCAAGCGGCAGCCGCAGTCCCGGGTCCTGCGCCACGCGGTCGGCCCAGCGGCCTGCGCAGTTGATCACGATATCGGCTTCGTGAAGTGCGCCGTCCTTGGTCCTCGCGCCACGCACCGCACCATTTCGGGTCTCGAGATCGGCAACCTTGGCACCTTCTTCGAGCTTGGCTCCACGCTTGATCGCCTCGCGAATCATGACGGCGGCGTAGATCACCGGATCTACATATCCTTCCTGCGGGCAGAATGTGATGGGAGCATCGCCCAGCTTGCCGAGGTCGATGTCAGGCTCGAGCTCACCGAGCTCTTTGCGGGTGATCCAATCGATCGCGTAATCCCAGGACTTCAACCGTTCGACATTCCTCGCCTGGTGCTCGCGATCCTCGGTCGTCTCGCCGCACCACTCGATGCTGCCGCACGGGTGGAACCATCGCCAACCCTGGAACTCCTCGGCCAGCGCGACATGGGCCTTCATGCCGCGGACGTTGAGATCGTGATACTCGCGTGGCTCCTTGCCGTGCGAATTCGTCCAGGCGAAACTCGTCGCCGAAGTGCCGCCACCAACCCGGTCAGCTTCCAGGATCGTGACGTCAGCGCCCACTTCGGCCAACCGGTAGGCGACACCTGCTCCGATGACGCCGGCTCCGATCACGATTACCTTCATCAGCTCTCTCCCCGAGACGCTTGAATATTTTGGCGGACCACGTCGCCCCGTTCCGTATTCCGGTCGCGCTCAGGCCAACATGTGGTCGAACGCCGCGAGGAAGCTCCGCAGATACGCTCCAAGGGAGGGACTGAGATAACCGCCTTCCTGCACCAGCAAGGTTGGATAGCCGAGTGCACGCAGCCTGCGTCCCGCTTCGGCAAAGCCCGCCTCCGTGATCACGAAGGTTTTGCAGGGATCATTTTCCGCGGCATCGAAGCCTTGCGAGACGACAAGCGCGCCCGGTGCGAACTGGCGGATGCGAGCGATCGCAATGTCGAGCGCCTCGAGCCACGCCCGATCATCCGTCGCCCAGGGCAGGGGCAAGTTGAGATTCAAGCCCTTGCCCATGCCTTCGCCGATCTCGTCGGCATGGCCTGCGTAGTAAGGGGCTGACAACCGAGGATCGACGTGGATCGAGGTCACGAGCACATCGGCCCGTGTCCAGAAGATGAACTGCGTCCCATTGCAATGATGCACATCGAAATCGATAATCGCGACCGTGCCGAAACGCTTCGCCAGTTCTTCGGCCGCAATGGCTGCATTATTGAGGAAGCAGACGCCGCTCATCAGGTCCGGATAGGCGTGATGGCCCGGGGGGCGGCACATCGCATAGATCGGTTTGTCAGGGGAGGTGACGCGCTCCGCCCCGTGAATCGCGACTTGCGCGCTCGCAAAAATCGCGGGCCAAGTCCCCTCGGTGATGGGGCACGAGGTCGAGTTCGAATACCAGCCGAGCTCGCCCAAGAGTTCGGTCGGCTTGCGGAACATCCGGTGCGTCGGGTGCACATTGGGAATGGCAACGGGACCGTACTCGGGCTGTTCCTTCCATCGAGCGTAAACCGTTTTGAGGAACTCGACATAGGCTGGATCGTGCACCGCGAGGATGGCCTCAGGACGGTTCAGCGGGGCCGTCGCGACCTCATGTCCGTCCCGGGTCACGATGTCGAGAAAGATGCGATAGCGCTCGGCGCGATCCGGCTGGGCAATGAATTTGCCCGTGCGGAAAACCTCTTCGGGATCGTGGAGAGTCTGATCGGGGTGGTGAATGACCAACATTGTCGCGGGCCTATCGCTTCGGAAAGTGGAAGCGTGTCACTCGAGCGGCTTGCCGCGCGTCTCCGGCGTCAGGAAAACATGAGTGGCGACCGCGATGGCGCAGATGAGCATGATATAGAGCGCGACATAAAGCGGCCCTCCGGCTTGATGCAGCCAGGTCGTCACGACGGGCGCGGTTCCACCGAAGATCGCAGCGCTGACCGCATAGGGAATCCCGATGCCTGAGGCTCGTACTCGGGTGGGGAAGAGTTCCGCGAAGACGGTGCCGATCACGCCGTTGTTGAGAGCGATGAAAAGTGCGCCGACCACCGCCACGAGCGCGAAAGTCTCAAAGGAGAGATTGGGGACCGCGAGCATCTTCAGGAGCGGATAACTGAAGAGAAGAAAACAGGCCGCCGAACCGATCAAGAAGGGCCTGCGACCCCACCGGTCCGATAAATGGGCAAAAGTCGGCACCCCGATGCAGTATGCGACGCTCGCGAGGATGCTGCCGGTGAATCCCGATGCTCGATCGAGACCGCCCACGAGATTTGCATAGGTCGGGAGGAAGATCATCCACAGGTAATATTGGAAGCCGCCGAGCTGGATGACGAAGACGATGAAAACCTGGCGCGGAAATTGGGCGATGGAGGCGACGATCGACGCGACGCTGACGTGGCTCTGGGCTTCCTCCTGGTTGCGGAAAGCCGAGGTCTCCGCGATGCCGAAGCGCAGATAGAGGCCGTACAGTGAGAGGAGGGCGCCGACGACGAACGGCATCCGCCATCCAAAAGCGGTGAGTTGCTCCGCCGAAAAGATCTTTGTGGTGAGGCTTGCGATCCCGGTCGCGGCGAGCACCGCGACGCCGATGGAGATCTGTTGTGGGGAACCGTCCAGGGCGCGGCGCTCCGTCGCGCCATGCTCGTTGAGGAAGCTCGCCGCGATCTGATATTCGCCTCCTGCCGAAAAGCCTTGCAAGAGACGCGCTGCCGTGATGAGCAACGGCGCCACGACGCCGATTTGCGCATAGGTGGGGCACAGGGCGATCGCCAAGCTGCCGATGCCCGTCATGATGATCGTGGCCGCGAGCAGTGCGCGACGCCCATATTTGTCGGCGAGCGGGGAAAGCACAAAGGCGCCGATGGGGCGGCCCAGGAAGCCGAGCGCGAAGGCGAGGAAGCTTGCGATCAGCGACGCTGTCGGATCGCTTGCGGGAAACATCTGGGCCGCGAAAATGGCGGCGAGAAAACCGTAGATCGACCAGTCGTACCATTCGATGAAGTGGCCAATCGCTCCGCCGAGAAGCGTGCGCCTGCGGTCGGACCGCGCGACCGTCGCTGCCGATGCGTAACTCATTGTGTCGCTGCTCCCTCAGTTCCGGTCGTCCGAAGGACGAAGCTCGCAACTGATTGGTGAAAGTCGCACTTCGACGATCCGGTCATGCGATATCGAGAAATCTCATCTCTTGTCCTGGACATCGCAAGCAACGAGCTTGGGATATGGCCAAGAGATAGATACCAAAGCAAAAGCCGCGTTTGTAGCTTCAACCAAAGCCCTGATCGAAGCGCGGTTCGGGGGCGATCTGCACAGGGACCTCAGGGCGTCTCAGCGGCCCTGCAAGCTGCTGGTTGGTTATTTCTTTCTCCTGCCGGAAACGCCCGATTTTTCACGTGCACAAAAACAGTCCCGCCGCAGAAGTGCCGCGGCGGGACTGTTTTGGTCCAATCGGATCTGCGTTCGGTTTCAGCCCTCACCCTTCAGGTGCTTGTTGCACTCGCTGTAATAACCGCCGCCCTTCATGATCCATTTCATGCTGCCATTACCGCCCGTCGATTTGTTGGCGTTGTATTGATCAAGGCAGGTGTGCATCCGTTGCTTCCCCGCGGATTCGCTGGAATATTTCGGCGATATGGCCGTCGGGAACACGGGAGCTCCAGCCGAACTCGTCGAGGCGCCGGGGACGATCTTCTTCAACGGGTTGGCGATCTGGCCCGAAGGCGGCGAAGATGCCGAAGGTGTGGGTCGGGGCGTCGAAGCCGCAGGCGCCGCCGATGGGGCGGCAGCGGTGGATGCATCTCCCGCACATTGGGTCTTCTGGAAATCGTTCCACTTCATTCCGTTGAGGGTGCCGGCATCTTTCGCCGCCTTGTATTTTGCGCTGCATTCACTGCGTGAAAGGGCCTCGGCGGGGCTGAACGAGAAAAGACTCAAAGACAGCGCGCCGGCTGCAATTGCAGCCACCGTCCAGTGCTTTGTCATCACGGCAAACCTCCCAATCTCTTTGATGATCCCACAGGATGAACGCGCTGCACTCTCGAAGCGTTGCAAGAACGCATGGCAGATCATCCATGTTAAAGGTTAAGTCAGTTAAGCGTTCAGCGCCAGTGCTGAAAATATCTCAACTAAATGCGTTCCTCCATATACGTAAGTGTCTGTTTTTCGAGAGATTCACCGGTCGATTACAACGCCACTTCTCAGAAACCCCGATAAGCACGGGTGCTTTTGTGCTTAGTCGGTGCGGCCTTGCCGCACATGGTTGCCGGCCCGTTCACACGCCACATCCAGGCTGCACCAGTCTAAATTGGGGGCGTCCCATGAGCCGTGCAGTCATACTTATTGCGCTTGGTCTCTCTCTGGCGGCCTGCAATGCATTCGATAATGGGCGGTCCGCGATCGCAGATGTTTGGGGGAAGGTCAGTCTGTGCGGACGCTGCTGATTGCGGACATGAAGCGAAGCAGCCGTCGCAACTGAACTCACCGCCGGCATTGACCGGCTCGATGGCCGTTCTGGGTTCTTCGCGATTCCCGTCCCGTGGGGCGGCTTCGATTGCAAGGCCCACGGTCGACAGCAGTCGCCAAGCTTTCCGCGGCAATTTGGGAACTTTCGCCAGTCTCGCCCTGCCATGCTGGCTGGGAGGTCTGCGCCACTTTCTTCCATCGATCCTTTGGGACGGCTCTGGGCGGGAGGCGGGACGCGTCCCGCCCAGAGCGAACGCGGGGACGCCAGTACTCGGAGCTCAACGCTCCGTTTTTTCGGCTTTCTTTCCGCCGACCTTCTGCTCGAGCTGACTAGCCGGACCGGTCCCGATGTCGATCCGGCGCGGTTTCATTTCCTCGGGGATCTCACGCATGAGGCTGATCACCAACAAGCCGTCCTTGAGATCTGCGCCCTGCACCCTGACGAAATCGGCCAAGTCGAATTGGCGCTGGAACGAGCGTGCCGCGATGCCGCGGTGCAAGTAGTTCTTTTCTTCGCGCTCCTTGATCTCTCCGCGAACGGTAAGCTTGTTCTGCTCGCTCACGATCTCGATATCATTTTTCCCGAAGCCGGCGACCGCCATCACGATGCGGTATTCATCCTCGCTGCACTTGTCGATGTTGTAGGGCGGATAAGAGGCTGTGCTTTCATCCAGTTGCAAGGCCTGGTTCAGAAGCAAGGGAAGACGATCGAAACCGATCGAGCTCCTGAAAAGGGGCGTGAAGTCATAGGTTGTCATAGCTATCCTCCTTGAAGCGATACCTACGAGCTTGTTTCGGGATCCCCCACGAAGGGCAGGATCCAATTGGTCGAGCTAGGAAGGCCGGCAACTCGGTTCAAGACCCGGATTGGCACTTCGAAATCGGGAGTGCTAAAATTTTGATCCTTTTCTCTTGATGGGGAATCGGCTTCGTCCTATTTCGGCTTAAAGGCTCGTGGTTGCCCTTCGACGGATTGGGTTCGGACATTCGTATCTGAAATTGCGGCCCGCTCGATCAGCCTTCGATCAGGATGGTCACGCCTTCTCCGACAAGAGAGGTCGTCGGGGGTAAGGCATGTCCGGCCCAGCTCTGTGAAGTCGCATCGCCGTTCAAGATTCTTGAAGACGGGAGATTTGCGATGAATTTTCGTCCACTTCACGATCGGGTCGTCGTTCGCCGCCTCGAGAGCGAGGAGCGGACCGAAGGCGGCATCACCATTCCCGATGCCGCGAAGGAGAAGCCGCAAGAAGGACGAGATTGTTGCTGTGGGGCCTGGAGGGCGAGACAAGGGCGGTAAGCTGACCCCGCTCGACGTTCATGGGGGAGACCGCGTGGTGTTTGCAAAATGGTCCGGCACCGAAATCAAGCTCGCCGGCCAGGAGCTCCTGATCATGAAGGAGGCAGACGTGATGGGTATTCTCGATGGGGCGGAGCGCAAGCAGAAGGCCGCCTGAAGAAACTGGAGGAAATTTCGCATCAAGGAGTGGCAAGATGGCTAGCAAGGAAGTTAGGTTTTCCACCGACGCTCGCGAGCGGATGCTCCGCGGTATCGAGATCCTCGCCGATGCGGTGCGTGTGACATTGGGCCCAAAGGGCCGCAACGTCGTGCTCGACAAGTCCTTCGGCGCACCGCGGGTCACCAAGGATGGCGTCACGGTGGCCAAGGAGATCGAGCTCGAGGACAAATTCGAGAACATGGGCGCGCAGATGGTGCGCGAAGTCGCGACCAAGACGAGCGATCAGGCAGGTGATGGCACGACGACCGCGACCGTGCTGGCCCAAGCGATCGTCAAGGAAGGTGCGAAGTCGGTTGCGGCCGGCATGAATCCCATGGACCTCAAGCGCGGCATCGACATGGCTGTCGAGGCGATCGTCGCCGATCTCAAGAAGAATGCCCGCAAGATCACGAAGAATGACGAGATTGCCCAGGTCGCGACCGTCTCGGCGAATGGCGATCCCGAGATTGGCAAGTTTCTCGCCGAGGCGATGCAGAAGGTCGGCAATGAGGGGGTGATCACAGTAGAGGAGGCAAAAAGCCTCGCGACCGAACTCGAAGTGGTCGAGGGCATGCAATTCGATAGGGGGTATATCTCGCCGTATTTCGTGACCGATGCAGAAAGGATGCGCGCGGAATTCGAGGACCCCTATGTGCTCATCCACGAGAAGAAACTTTCCTCGCTGCAGAACCTGCTTCCCTTGCTCGAATCGGTGGTTCAATCGGGCAAGCCCTTGGTTGTCATCGCCGAAGATGTGGAAGGCGAAGCGCTGGCGACGCTCGTCGTCAACAAGTTGCGAGGCGGCCTGAAGGTCGCGGCCGTCAAGGCTCCCGGCTTCGGCGATCGGCGCAAGGCGATGCTTGAAGATATCGCCGTGCTCACCGGCGGCACGGCGATCAGTGAGGATCTCGGCATCAAGCTCGAGAATGTGACGCTTCCAATGCTTGGCCGCGCCAAGAAGATCGCCATCGAAAAGGAGAACACCACCATTGTCGACGGAGCGGGCTCGAAGAAGGACATTCAGGCGCGCATCCAACAGATCAAGACGCAGATCGAGGAGACCACCTCCGACTACGATCGCGAAAAGCTGCAAGAGCGGCTCGCAAAGCTTTCGGGTGGGGTGGCGGTCATCAGGGTTGGCGGTGCGACCGAGGTC
>Ga0213875_10002664_pt1 | contig 10538 bp, 11 predicted proteins | sample BarmaccomBMRX_R8_FD_160105 | JGI IMG/M metagenome (GOLD analysis project Ga0213875, IMG submission 160105) | Root-associated microbial communities from Barbacenia macrantha in rupestrian grasslands, the National Park of Serra do Cipo, Brazil - RX_R8 | ecosystem: Host-associated > Plants > Roots... | reverse complement strand
TCCGTGGTCGACGTTGCTAGAGCAACGCCGACCTTCGACGGCCTGTTTATGTTCCCTCGCGCAGCCAGTACGGCAGCGTCCAATTCGGAATCACTCATCTAGGCGGCGCCCCGGGATCCGACGTACCCTGCGGCGATGGGCATCCACCTCCTCCCGTTCCTCGGGGTCGCCGCCGTCGTCATCGTGGCGCCCGGTCCCGACACCGCGGTCGTGACCAAGAACGGGTTGCTCCACGGCCGCCGGCTCGGGCTGGCGACCGCGTTCGGGGTCAACTGCGGCCTGCTCGTGTGGACCGTCGCCACCGCCTCGGGCCTCGCGGCCCTCGTGCGCGCCTCGGAGGTCGCGTTCACGGTGCTGAAGTTCGTCGGCGCCGCCTATCTCATCTGGCTCGGCATCCAAGCGCTGCGGGCCCGGCGCACTGCGACCGCCGCCCCTGGCGGCGCGGGTGGTGGCGCGACCCGTCCGATCTCCGCCGGCCGCGGCTTTCGCCAGGGCCTCGCGAGCAACCTCTCCAATCCGAAGATCGCGCTCATGTTCACGAGCCTGCTGCCGCAGTTCGTCTCCCCGGGGACGCCGGTCCTGCGGCCGTTCCTCGTGCTCGGTGGCGTGTTCGTGGCGATGACCCTCCTCTGGCTCTGCGGGTACGCGGTCGTCGCCGCGCGCGCCGCCCGGCTGCTGCAGCGCCCCCGCGTCGCCCGGGCGATCGACGGTGTGACGGGCGTCGTGCTGATCGGCTTCGGGCTGCGCCTGGCCACCGAGCGCCGTTAGGCGACCCACTGTCCAGGCCGCCCCGGCGGCGAGCCTGGACGCCGATCGCGTCAGAGCGGAAGCGGTGACGCGGCGAGAACCCGGCACCGAGGCCAAGGTCGCGCCGGCACGTCAGATCCTCACGAAGCCGCACCGCGTTCGACGGCTGAGTGACCTACCAGAGGTGTTCTCGCCTCCCGGCCGGGCTGCGCGCATGCTCGAAGGGTGGACTGCGGCGGGTCGCCCGCTATAGGCTGGCCCACCTCAGCGATCCCGAGAGTCGAAGGAGAGGGCCAGATGGCAGAAAGCGTGTACCGCGTCACCGAAGTGATCGGCGTCAGCGATCAGGGCTGGGAGGCGGCGGCCCGCAGCGCGGTCGAGACCGCGGCGAAGACCGTCCGCGGCATCCGCATCGCGGAGGTCACCCGCCAGGACGTGACGATCGAGAACGGCGCGATCGTCAACTACCGCGTCCGCCTCGACATCTCGTTCAAGTTCGAGGGCGGCGGCTGACCGCTGGGCAGACGTCCGGGCGGCGCTCGCGACGTCGAGCGCGCCTCGGCGTCTACCGCGGAGTCACGACGTTGGGCGGCGACGTCACGACCCTGAGCGCTTGTGCTGATGCGCTGGCGCGCGCTCTATCTTGACGGAGCAGCCCGCGTGCCTGTGGGAGGACGCGTTGTCGGGACGGGTGTGGAAGCGACCGCCTCCTGCTCCGACCGAACGCCGCCCCCGGCGACTACAGATCGATCACGACCTTCGTCTTCTCCCCGGCGCGCAGCGCGTCGAAGACGCCGAGCAGATCATCGAGGGGCGCGTGCTCGACCCAGCCGTCGGTGGTGTAGAGCCCTTGGTCCATCGCGGCGATCACCGCCTGGAAATCGGCGTCGTCGTAGATGATCGAGCCGACGATCTCGGTCTCCTGGAGCAGCAGCGAGGTCGGGTTGAAGCCCGCCAGATCGGATTCGTGGATGCCGACGACGACCACCTTGCCGCGCGGCGCCAGCGCGCCGACGCTGTCGGCGATCGCCCCGCTCGCCCCGGCGGCGTCGAACGCCGTGTGCGCCCCGACGCCCGCGCTCACCTCCATGGCCAATTCGATCAGGTCGGTTTCCCGCGGATCGATCACGTGCGGAGCGCCGAGCGCTTTCATCGCCGCGCGACGCTTGGGCCCGGGCTCGCTCACGATCACGTCGGTGATTCCCCTGGCCTGCAGCGCGAACCACAGGCCGATCCCGATCGGCCCGGCGCCGGCGATGATCGTCGTGTCGCCGGGGGCCAGGTCGCTGCGCGCCACGGCGTGCAGCGACACCGCCATCGGCTCGACGGTCGCGCCGAGGTCCATCGCCACCCCGCCCAGCGAGTGGACCATGTCGGACTTCACCACCGTGTAGTCAGCCAGCCCGCCGCCGGGTCCGGAGAGGCCGTGGAAGGCGAGCTGGCGGCAGATGTTGGTGAGACCGAGCTTGCACGCCGGGCACTGCCCGCAGAAGTAGTTGGGACGGATCGCCACCGGGTCGCCGGCCGCAAAGCCGTCGACCCCGTCGCCGGCGTCGGCGATCGTGCCCGCGAACTCGTGGCCGAGCACGACCGGGATCTGGGCGCCGGTGAGCGGATGCGGGTCCACCGGGGTGAACGTCGGCCGCGAGAAATACTCATGCAGATCCGAGCCGCAGACCCCGTTGTGGGCGACCTTGATCTTCACCTCGCCGGGGCCGGGATCGGGCTCGGGCAGGTCCTCGATCTGGATGTCCATCGGTCCGTGGTAGACGGCGGCGCGCATCGTGTGCCTCTCCTTCGCTTGAGTCAGCCGCTCATGCCCCCGTCGACCGACAGCGTGTGTGACGTGACCATCGCCGCCGCGTCGGAGGAGAGGTAGAGGACGGCCTGGGCGATCTCCTCGGGCGTCGTGTGGCGCCCGAGCGGGATCATCTCGTCGAACAGCTCCGCGGCGTCCTGCTGGCTCTTGCCCGTCGCGGTCATCTCGATGTCGTCCTGAAACGGCGTCGAGGTCGGCCCCGGGTGCAGAGTGTTGACGCGGATCCGGCGGGGGGCGAGCTCCTTGGCGGCCGAGCGCATCAGTCCCACCTGGCCGTGCTTGGCGGCGACATAGGCCGACAGGTCGCCAAAGCCGACCAAGCCGACGACGCTCGAGGTGATCGTGACGCTGCCGCCGTCGTTCATCAGCGGCGTGCCGTGCTTGAGGATGTGGAACGCGCCGAGCATGTGGACGCTGATCGTGCGCAGGAACACGTCGGAGGGGTAGTCGGGGAGCTTGGCCACCGCGCCTGAGATCCCGGCGTTGGAGAACAGCACGTCGTAGTGCCCGAAGCGCTCGCCACCCCGCGCGAACGCGGCCTTGACCGCCGCCTCGTCGGTGACGTCGGCGACCGAAGCGAGCGCGTGGTCGGCGCCGAGCTCGTCCACGGCGGCATCGAGCTTGTCGGCCTCGATCCCGACGAGATGTACGAGCGCGCCCTCGGCGACGAACAGCCGGGCGGTGGCCAGTCCGATTCCGCTCTCGCCGCCCGTGATCAACGCGACCTTGTCCGTGAGCAATGCCATGTCCGTGTCGGGTAACCTCGCGGGCCTGCACGCCGCCGTCAAGAACGGCCAGTGCGTCGCATCATCTGCGATCGCATCAGTTCGTGGCGTGCCGCAGCGACACCCTGGAGCTCGCCCCCGGGAAGCTCTTGAGACGATTCAGGGCCGACGGGAGTGCGGCATGGTGGCGCCGGTTCTCCGCATGTCGCAGTGTCGGTTGGCCGGCGGGCTGAGGATCAGGCCCGCGGCGAACAGCGACGCGACCCATAGCACGATCCCCGCGGCGAGGTCGGCGGGGGCGAAGGTGGCGGCGTGGTTAGCGACCCCAGCCATCAGGCTGATTGAGGTCAGGATCAGCATGGCGACCGCGCCGCCGCGTGCCCACCCGTGCCCGTGATCGTTCGCGCCAGCCAGCATGATCCAGATGACGGCGGCGATCGGTGCTCCGATCAGTACCGAGGTCCTGTGGGCGCTGACCAGTGATGCGTATGCGCAGAGGTGAACCGAGGGTCGTGGCGAGCGATCGCGCGGTGCAGCGCGCCACGACTGAAGAGCACCGTCGCGCCTGCGCCGAGTTCAAGCGCGGCGGCGAGCACCATCATTCGCACGCCCCAGAACGCCGCCGGCTGCGAGCGCGGCGCGTGGGGACGCAGGCGTATACGCAACGCGTTGACGATCAGGTTCACGGACTCGGCAAGGCCAGGACGCCCGCGGCCATTTCGAGCGCAGGCCAGCAGAACGCTGACCATCTCGTCCTCGTGCTCGACACGGAACGATCGCGGATAGCAGGCCAAGAGGCGTCGGTAGCGACGCTCCAAAAGCGATCGGTCGCTCATGTCGTCAACACCCCGGAGGTCGGATCGAGCCGCTTCATCGCGGCCAGCGCGTTGGCTTGCAGACGAGCGGCTTCCTTCGCGAGGCGTTCGCGGCCGCTCGGCGTCAGCCGGTAGTAGCGGCGCAGGCGACTGTCGACGATCTCCTCGCAATCGACCTCGACCAGACCATCGCCGCGCAGCCGGTCAAGCGCCGTGTAGAGCGTCCCGGCCCGGAGTCTCACCCGCCCCTGCGAGATTCCGGCGACGTCCGTGATGATCCCGTACCCGTGCTGACTGCCCGACGCCAACGCGGTGAGGATCATGAAGGTCGCTTCCTGCATCGTGCGTATGCTCATAGCGTCAGGATATACAGATGAACGATATAAGTCAACCCACCGACATAGAAGTGGTCGACAGAGCCGGCATGAACGGCTCGAGCGGGCGAACCGTTTCTGGCGTGATTGCGGTGCGGCCATCGAGAGCGAGCCTCGGTGGGTTTGACGTGCCCGTGCGTCAGATCACGTTCGACCCGGGCTGTGGAGGCGCGCGTCTTGAGCCGCGAGCAGCCGCGTTTGATGCCCAATGTTGATGCCCAATCGCGTCGACGACCACGATCACGACCGAACGCACAAAAAAACCCCGCGAGGCGGGGCGTTCGTCGCAAGCGGCTGAAGGGACTCGAACCCTCGACCTTCTGCATGGCAAGCAGACGCTCTAGCCAACTGAGCTACAGCCGCGTGACGGCGCAGTATACGGCCGGTCCAGAGGCGACGACCGGAATCGAACCGGTGTAGACGGCTTTGCAGGCCGCTGCGTAGCCACTCCGCCACGTCGCCGGGGAACCAGAAGGGTAACCCGCCGGCTATCCGACGGTGCACGCGCCATCGGGTCGCGCGCCCGGGAGGCGGCTCAGCAGGCCGGCGAGGACCTCGATCTCCTCGGGGCTGAAGTGCTCGAGGAAGAGGCGGCGGATGCTGCGCGCGTGCGAACGGCCGGCCTCGCGCAGGCGCTCATAACCGGCGTCGGTCAGCTGGGCGTAGGAGACGCGGGCGTCCTCGGGGCAGGAGACGCGCTGGACCGCGCCGGCGCCGACGAGACCGTCGACGAGGCGGGTGATGCCCGAGCGGGTCAGCATCGTGCGCTCGGCCAGCGCGGACATCGGCAGCCGGCGCCCCTCGGCCTGGGCGAGATAGAGCAGCACCTCGTAGTCTCGGGTGGTGATGCCGTGCTCGGCCATCAGCTCGGCGTCGAGCACGCGGACGATCGAGGCATGGCTCTGCAGGTAGCTGCGCCAGGCTTCGAGCGCCGTGCCGTCCAGGGGGGAGGCCGCGGTGGCCGCGAGAGGCGGGAAGGTGGCCACCTCCACGAGTGTAGTTGACGGATCAACGGTTGACGCCGGTCACGGCGGCCGCCCTAGACTTCGGCGGACGATGCGGCTCAGGCGCGCGCTGACCCTCGTCCCGTGCGTGGTCGTACTCGCCGCCTGCGGAGGCTCGGGACACCACCGCTCGACGACCTCGACGAGCGCGCCGCCGCCGCCGCGCCCGCCGACGACGGCGCGGCTCGCCGTCGCACCGGCGACCCCGCGGCCCACGTCGACGGTCCGCTTCGACTTTGTGGCGCCCCGGAGCACCGGCATCGGCGCGGGCGGCGACATCTCCTACCTGCTGTCGATCGTCGGGCCCCAGCGCGGCGGATGCGTCAGCGCGCACTCGGCCGGCCCGCCGCGCGCGCTCGCGGGTCGGCGGACGACCGTCGCCCTGGGTCCGGCGCAGCTCGGTGGGCCCTGGTGCGCGGGCGAGTGGACCGCGCGCGTGTTCGAGCTCGAGCGCGCGGCCTGCGAGCAGGGACAGATCTGCCCTCAGTACGTGCGGGTGGTCGGGATCGTGGCCCGCGCGAACTTCCGCGTCGCCGGCGGGTGAGTCCGGTCAGCCCGTGGGCGCGGCGAGCACGAGCGACGCGGCGAGATCGCGGTCCTCAGCGACCGCCTCCGTGGGCGCTTGCGCGAACAGCTGGGTGAAGGCGGCCACCACGTCGGGGTCGAACTGCGCGCCGGCGCAGCGCGTCAGCTCCGCCATGGCCTCCACGTGGGTCGCGGGCTCGCGGTAGGGGCGGGGACCGACCATGGCGTCGTAGGCATCGCAGACGCTGATCACGCGGGCGGCGAGGGGGATCTGATCGCCGGCGAGAGCATCGGGATAGCCGCCGCCGTCAAAGTGCTCGTGGGTGGAGCGGACGATCGTCGCGACCGGGCCCAGCGACGGGGCGGCGGCGAGGATGCGCTCGCCGATCGCCGTGTGCCGGCGCATGAACTCGAGCTCGGTGGAGTCGAGCGGGCCGGGCTTGGTCAGGATCGAGTCGGGGATCGCGACCTTGCCGATGTCGTGCAGATCGGCGGCGTAGGCGATCTCCTGCAGGACGCGGGGCGGGAGTCCGAGCTCGGCACCGACGCGGGCGGCGGCCGCGGCGACGCCGCTGACGTGGTCGCCCAGGTCGCTGTGTCGTTCGGTCAACGCGGCCAGGAGCACATCGCGCGACTGGCGAGCGGCGGTCGGCCGGCGGCCGTGCTTGTCCACGTACATGCGGCGGTCGCAGATGCCGAGCGCCGTGGAGACCTCGCGCGTCTCGGCGGGGATGCGGACGACGCCGCTGGAGGCCGAGATCGCGAAGCCCTCGCCGTGCTCGCCGAAGCACCGCGTCCACTCCGACACGAGCGCCCCGACCTCCTGTCCCTCGGAGATCGCGGCGAGCACGCAGAACTCGTCTCCGCCGAGCCGGAAGCCGCGCGCTCGTGGGCCGAGCGTGACCTGCAGGCGGCCGGCCAGGCGCTTGAGCAGGGCGTCGCCGGCGGGATGGCCGAAGCGGTCGTTGTACTCCTTGAAGCCGTCGAGGTCGAAGATCGCCAGGAGGTGGTCGGTCCCCATGGCGATCGTCGCCGTGAGCTCGGCCATCAGGCTGCGGCGGTTGCCCAGCTCGGTCAGCGGATCGGTGAAGCTGATGCGCTCGAGCTCGAGCTGGGCCGCGCGCATGCGCAAGCGGACCCGCTCGTTGAACCCCCAGGCGGTCACCCCGGCGACTCCGGCAAGCGCGACGAAGAGCGCGTGCAGGCCCGCGTACAGCCACGGGTGCCGCCACTCCCGAGGGTCGCCGAACACCGCGCGCGGATCGATCGTGCCCATCACGCCGTGGTGGATGAGCACGAACGCGACCGCGACCAGGAACGGCACCCAGTCCTCGTAGAGCGTCAGTACGACCACGACGACGAAGAAGCTGAAGTGCATCTCGATCATGCCGCCCGAGACGTCGACCAGGGTCGCGCAGCCGGTCAACAGGCCCATCGATGCCGCCAGGGCCCGCCACTTGTGGGTCGTGCCGCCCCAGCCCGCGATGATCGCGAAGGCGACCATCGACACGAACTCGGCCGCGTAGCGGAGCGCGCCCGTCCCGCGAGCGAGCAGTGCGTAGGCGCCGACCGCCGCGATCATCGCCCACAGCAGGCTGACAACGACGCGGTGGCGCACCTGCCACTCGTTCTCGGGCAGGGAGCCGCCGTGGGGCAGCGCTCGGAAGCGGTGCAGCGTGCCGCGCCGGGGGACGGCGTCGCCGGGGCCGTTCACGCCAGCGGCCTCGCGCGCAGCGTCCAGGTCGAGGCGCGGTGCGCATCGGCGAGGTGGTGCAGGGGACAGAACAGAACCAGCTCCGCCGGCGGGGACGCGCCCGCGACGTGATAGCCGAGCATCAGCAGATGCGGCCCCAGCGACAGCAGGGTCGCCAGGCCGAGGACCGTGGGGGCGATCACCCGCGAGGAGCTCACTGGTCGCGAGTATCGACCGCGCCCCCACGCAGCTTGAGCGGCGTCGCCAGCCCGCCGCGCACATGGACGATGCTGGGCTCGAACCAGCGACCTCCGCCTTGTCGAGGCGGCGCTCTCCCAGCTGAGCTAATCGTCCGTCGGGCCCGTAAATGTAGCGCGATAGGCGACGCGGCCGCGGGCATGAGAATCGATCGCGCGCTTGCGCTTCCGCGTCGGCAGGCCGCCCCGCGCCCGCGCACGCCCCCGGCGGCTGAGCGCCGATCCGCGGCGGCGGCCGATACTACGATCCCCCCGATGGAGTTCGAGCTGCCCGACGGGACGATCCTGCACCTGGCCGACGCCGCCACCGGCGCCGATGCCGCCGCGGCGATCGGCCCCGGCCTGGCGCGTGCCGCGCTGGCGGTTCGGATCGACGGCGAGCTGCGCGACCTCTCGCGCCCGCTGCCCGCCGGCAACGATCACCGACCCCGGCTGGAGATGCTGACCGAGCGCGGCGGTGACGACGCGCTCGCGCTCGTGCGCCACGACGCGGCCCACGTGCTCGCGGCGGCGGTGCTCGACACCTACCCGGGCGTCAAGATCGCGATCGGGCCCGCGATCGAGAACGGCTTCTACTACGACTTCGAGTTCCCCGCGGGAACGGTCGTCAACGACGACGACTTCCCCCTGCTCGAGGCGGCGATGGCGCGCCACATCGCCGCCGACGAGCGGTTCACCCGCGAGGACGTCCCGGTGCGCGAGGCGCTCGCACGCTTCCGCGCCGAGGACCAGCCCTACAAGGTCGAGCTGATCGAGGACCTCATCGCCAACCAAGGGGCGCGGACCGTGTCGCTGTACACCAACGGTCCGTTCACCGACCTCTGCCGCGGCCCGCACGCGCCCTCGACGAGGCGGATCAAGGCATTCAAGCTGCAGTCGGTGGCGGGCTCGTACTGGCGCGGGGACTCGAGCCGGACGATGCTCACGCGCGTGTATGGCACTGCGTTCTTCTCGGCCGGCGACTTGAAGGCGTTCGAGGAGCTGCTCGAGCGCGCCCGGGCCAACGACCATCGCCGGCTGGGCCCCCAGCTCGGACTGTTCGGCTTCTCAGAGACGGCCCCGGGCTCGGCCTTCTGGTATCCGGCGGGCACGGAGGTCTACAACGCGCTCGTCGAGCTCAGTCGCGAGATGGGCGGCGAGCGCGGCTACACCGAAGTCAAGACGCCGATCCTCTACGACCGCTCGCTGTGGGAGACGTCGGGCCATTGGCAGAAGTACCGCGAGCACATGTTCACCACCGAGTCCGAGGATCGGGCGATGGCGGTCAAGCCGATGAACTGCCCCGGTCACTGTCAGCTGTACGCGATGCGGCCGCACTCGTATCGCGATCTCCCGGTGCGTTACGCCGAACCGGGGCCGCTGCATCGCAACGAGCCGTCCGGAACGTTGCACGGCCTGCTGCGGGTGCGTCATTTCACCCAGGACGACAACCACGTGTTCTGCACCGAGGATCAGATCCAGGACGAGGTCGCGCGAGCGCTGCGGTATGCGTTCGACGTCTACGACGTGTTCGGCTTCGAGACCTCGCTCGAGCTCTCGACTCGCCCTGAGAACCGCATCGGCTCCGAGGCGCTGTGGGACCGCAGTGAGGCCGCGCTGCGCGCGGCGCTCGACAGCCAGAGCCTCGCCTACAGAGTCAACGAAGGCGACGGCGCGTTCTACGGCCCGAAGATCGACATGCATGTGACCGACGCGCTGGGCCGCTCGTGGCAGCTCGGTACCTGCCAGCTCGACTACAACTTTCCCGAGCGCTTCGAGCTGACCTACACCGGCGCCGACAACGCCGAGCACCGGCCCGTCATGCTCCACATCGCGCTGATGGGCTCCTATGAGCGATTCATCGGCATCCTGCTCGAGCACACGGGCGGTGGCCTGCCGGTGTGGCTGGCGCCGGTGCAGGCGATCGTGCTCACGATCGCCGATCGGCACGCGGTCTACGGCGGGCTCGCGCGCGATCGCCTCCGCGAGGCGGGCCTGCGCGCCGAGCTCGACGACCGCGACGAGTCGGTCGGGCGCAAGATCCGCGACGCCGAGCTGCGCAAGATTCCCTACATGCTGATCGTCGGCGACCGTGAAGCGCAGCGCGACGAGGTCAGCGTCCGCGCGCACGGCGAGGGCGACCTCGGCGCCACGCCGCTCCGGGAGTTCGTGGAACGCCTGGCGCAAGCCGCGCGAACGCGCGCGGCCCGGTAGTTCCGCCGCTATACTTCAGCGTGTTGAGCCATCTGAACTGCACCCGGCGCGGCACCGCTTGAACCAACCAGCCGCGCCAACCGAATAGTGCCGGTCCCCCGCAGATTCGACCGGCGCCCGCCAGAGCGGGATCTCACCCGGACCAATGACCGCATCCGCGTGCCCGAGGTCCGGCTCGTTGGAGAAGATGGGAAGCAGATCGGCGTCGTGAAGACCACGGAGGCGCTCGCCTACGCGCAGGAACGCGATCTCGATCTCGTCGAGGTCGCTCCCGACGCACGTCCGCCGGTCTGCCGGGTGCTCGACTACTCCAAGTACAAGTACGAGCAGGCCCAGAAGCAGAAGGCGGCCCGCAAGCATCAGCAGCAGATCACGATCCGCGAGAT
>Ga0213875_10002663_pt1 | contig 10539 bp, 9 predicted proteins | sample BarmaccomBMRX_R8_FD_160105 | JGI IMG/M metagenome (GOLD analysis project Ga0213875, IMG submission 160105) | Root-associated microbial communities from Barbacenia macrantha in rupestrian grasslands, the National Park of Serra do Cipo, Brazil - RX_R8 | ecosystem: Host-associated > Plants > Roots... | reverse complement strand
ACTGCCGCTCACCCAAATGCGGCCGCATCACCGCGAACTTCGCCGCCAGCCCCGCCACCACCCCCGGATCCGCACTCATAACACAATCCTGGGCCCCCCTCACGTCAAGTAAAAACCCGACGCGTCCATACGGCACCTACGCTTCCGCGATCATGAGGTGCGATACTGATGTGACACCAGCGCTGTGTCGTCTGATGCTGGCTTGGCGCCGCTCTCTGTCCGCGACTCAGGTCGCCGACAAAGGGAAGGTCGCCGCCGAGGAACTTCGTCGCGTCGCGTACGGCTGACGCCTCCGGCCGGCACCAATGACGCATTGGGTCCCCAGGAGGGATCCAATGACGCATTGGGTCCATGACTGGCGTGACTGCATGACTGACGTGACTCTCGTCCGCACGCCCACTTGATAGCGCCGACAGGTGGGTTGCGTCGAAGCGCTTCACTTGTCAGAAGGAGGCTGGCACGGCGTTACGGCACGCGCAAGGGTGATGGGCCGCAAGCACCGGCCGGGCTGGTGGGTCGAAGCGCTTCGTCAGCCGGTGCCCGGGTGGATGGGCAGGCTGGCGCAATCGCGCAGGAAGAGCGGGATCCGGTCCAGGGGCGCCGCGACGAGCACCGTGCTGTCGGCCGCCGCGGGCTCGCCGGACCACGCGTCCGCCCACTCGGCTCCGGCGGGCAGGTACACCTCGCGGTGCCGCGCGCCGTAGCTGGCGACCGGCGCTACCAGCAAGTCCGGCCCGAACATGTACGCGTCGTCGGCTTCCCAGGCCAGCGGGTCGGCCGGGAAGTCGACGAAGAGCGGCCGCATCGGCGGCATCCCGGTCTCGTGTGCCGCCCGCATCTGCTCCATGATGTAGGGCCGCAGCCGCTCCCGCAGGAACATGACCGCCGTGATGCACGCGTATGCCTCGTCGCCGAACGACCACGGCTCGTTCGGGCCGCCCGTCTGGCTGAGCCCGAACGGCATTCTCGGCTCCCGGTTCCCGTGCAGCCGGAAAATCGGGCAGAAAGCCCCGAACTGAAACCACCGGACGATGAGCTCGCGGTATTCCGGGTCGCCGGGATCGCCGCCGTGGAACCCGCCGATGTCCATCGTCCACCACGGGATGCCGCTGATCGCGACGTTCAGCCCGGCCCGGATCTGCGCGCGCATGCTGGCGAAGGTGGCCGGTATGTCGCCGGACCACAGTGCCGCGCCGTAGCGCTGGCTGCCTGACCATGCCGAACGGACGAGGGCAACCGTCTCGGCGCGGCCTTCGGCCGCCATGCCCTCGTAAAAGGCGCGGGCGTGCTCGCGGGGGTACATGTTCCCCACTTCCAGCCCCGGCCCCGCGTGATACCGCAGGTTGCCCTGGAACGCCGGCCGCAGCTCGGGCTCACAGGCGTCGAGCCACCACACGTCGATGCCGTATGGCCGCAGGTAGTTGTCCCGTACCCGGCTCCAGACGAATTCTCTGGCCCCGGGGTTGGTGGCGTCGTAGAAGGCCACGTCCACCGGGACGCTGATGCCCTTGTCCGGCCAGGTCGCCTGCGCGAGCGGGCCGAATTCGGTGCCTATGAGCAGGCCGCGGTCCCGCATCTGGGGATAGTTCTCACTCGCCGGCGACACCGACGGCCAGACCGAGACCATGAGCTTCACGCCCATCTCGGCGAGCTCGGCGGTCAGGGCGGCCGGGTCCGGCCATTCGGCGGGGTCGAACTTCCAGTCGCCCAGGTGCGTCCAGTGAAAATAGTCGGTGACGATCACCGCGAGCGGCAGGCCGCGCTTGGAGTACTCGCGGGCCACCTCCAGCAGCTCGTCCTGGTTGCGGTAGCGCAGTTTGGACTGCCAGAACCCGGCGGCCCATTCCGGCAGCACCGGGACGTGCCCGGTGACGTCCGCGTACCTGGCGAGGATCTGGCCCGGCGTGCCTGCCGTGATCCAGTAGTCGATCTGCCGGGCGCTGTCGGCCGCCCACCGGGTGCCGTTCGCCGCGAGCTCCACCCGGCCGATCGCCGGGCTGTTCCACAGCAGGCCGTAACCCCGGCTGGACAGCAGGAACGGGATCGTGACCTCGCCGTTGCGCTGCACCAGATCGATGACCGTGCCCTTCTGGTCGAGCAGCCCGTGCGCGTGCTGGCCGAGCCCGTACAGGCGCTCACCTTCGTAGCCGCGGAAGTACTGCTCGAGCCGGTGGTAGCCGTTGCCGCCGGGGGTGAACAGCCGCGGTCCCGGCCACCAGAAGTGAATCGGCTGCTCGGCGAGCAGCTCGGACCCGGTGTCCGTCCTGGTGAACCTGAGAACGGCCTGCCCGTGTGCGTCACCGGTGGTGAGCTCGGCGGTGAGCCGCCCGTTGACCAGCCGGGCCGCGTTCTCGCCGGCCTCCGCCACGGCGGGCGTGAACGGCGGCGGCGCCTCCGCCAGCGCTCCCGGCAGGCCGTCGAGAACCGGGCCCAGGCAGCTGCGCACCCGGATCGCGTCGGGTCCCCAGGGCTCGGCGCGCAGCGTCTCCTGCCGCGCGCTCCACTCGATGCCCGACCCGATCGCGCGGATCTCACTCACAGTGCGCTCACCGGCTGTTCCTCCGTCCCGGGGGCCTGGGCCGTGCTCCCGCGGACGGTCAGTCCCGGCGGGATGAGCACGACCTCGCCGGAGTCACCGTCGTTCATCCGCCGCATCAGCAGGTCGACCGCGCGGGTGCCGAGCTCCTGCGCCGGCATGTTCACCGAGGTCAGCCTCGGCGATGTCTGCTCGGCTAGCTGATCGGGGCACAGCGCGACGATGGAGACGTGTTCCGGCACCGTGCGCCCGGCCATCCGCAGCAGGGACATCAGCGGCGGGATGATCGCCTCGTTCTGCACGATGAGCGCCGTGGTGTGCGGCCGTTCCTCGAGTATCCGGGCCAGCACGCCGGCCGCCGCCTCGTAACTGCCTTCGCAGGGCCGGTGCACCAGGTCCACACCGCGGGCGGCGGCGGCCGCCCTGATCCCGCGCAGCGTGCGCTCGGCGAAGCCGACGTGCCGCCGGTAGATGCCCTCGGCCTCGCCGATGAACGCCACCGTGCGGTGCCCGAGCCGGGTCAGGTGCTCCACGCAGAGCCTGCCCGCTTCGGCGAAATCGAGGTCCACGCAGTCCAGCCCGGCCGGATCGGCGGGGACGCCGATCAGCACCGCGTCGATCCCGGCCTTCCTGACCGCGTCGATTCGGCCGTCCTCCATGCCGATGTCGGTCAGGATGATCGCGTCGGCGCGCGAACTGGACGCGACGCGCCTGATGCCGTCCGATCCCTCGTCGTTGGTGAGCAGCAGCACGTCGTAGCCGAACTGGCGGGCCGTCGTCACCACGCCGATGGCGATCTGCATCATCACCGGCACGTACAGGTCGCCGCGCAGCGGCACGATGAGCGCGAGCACGTTCGCGCGGCTGCTGGCCAGCGCTCGCGCGCCGGCGTGCGGATGGTAGTTGAGCAGCTCAATGGACCGCTGGACCCTGCGCCTGGTCGCTTCCGACACCGATCGCTTGCCGCTGAGTACGTAGGAGACCGTGCTGGCCGCAACGCCGGCGTGACGGGCCACGTCAGCAAGAGTCGCCATGCTGTCCCTCCTGAGCCTCGCCGCCGCTTCCCGCCCGGTCTCGAAGCGCTTCGATTGGCCTTCCCCGGCACGTTCCCGTGACGATACGGTATCACTACGCCGGCCGGCTCCCGCGCCTCCGAAAAGCGAATCGAAGCGCTTCACTCGCCGGGCCCGCACCGCGATCGCGGTCGCGGGCGGCATCGCGGTGGGCTGAAGTCCCTGGTGGACGCTTGCTGGCTCCTAAGCCTGGGCGGGCGGGATAACGACCACCATCGTGAGCAGGACCGTCTCCGTGCCGTCGTTCGCGTAGCGGTGCGGGCGGCCGCCGGGGAAGCGGGCGGCGTGCCCGGCGCCCACCTGGTGCCGCTCGCCGCCGACGGTCAGCGTGAGCGTGCCCCTCTCGACCCAGACCATCTCCCGGGTTCCCGGCGTGTGCGCCTCGCCGCCGAACGTCTCGCCCGGCCGCAGTTCCCACCGCCACAGCTCGGCAGCCCACGGCGGGTCGGTGGTCGCCAGGATGGTGCCGGCGCCGCCCGCCGCGCCGCGCCACAGCACCCGGCCGGCGGCCGGGCTGATGATCTGCACGGCCGGCTCGCCGCCGACCTCGACCAGACGGGTGACCGGCACGCCGAACGCGTCGCCGATTCGCGCCAGCGTGGCCAGGTTGGGGTTGGAACGGCCCTGCTCGAGCGCCACAAGGACGCCCTTGCTCACGCCGGAGCGCAGGGCGAGCTGATCGAGCGACCAGCCGCGCTCGGTGCGCAGCGCCTGCAGGGTGCGCGCCACCGCGCTGGACAGGTCGGGTACGTCCGGCATTGATCGGTTTCCCAGCCTCGGCGTCGGTCGTTATAATGGACCGTATAGTTTATTATTCCGACCGGTCCCGGAGGTCCCGGAATTGGTGACGATCCTCGCACTTGCCGCCGCCGCGCTCTACGGTTCGGCCGACTTCCTCGGCGGCGTGGCGTCGCGGCGGGCGTCCGCGTTCGCGGTGCTGGCGGTCACCGTGCCCGCCGGCGCGGCCGTCATGGTGGCCGCGGGGCTGGTCACCGGCGGCTGGGGCGCGGTGGCGACGCCATCGGCGGCGGGCTGGGCCGCGGCCGCGGGGGCCTGCGGCGCGCTCGGGCTGGTCGCGTTCTACGCCGCGTTCGCGGCCGCCCCGATGAGCGTCGTCGCGCCGGTCGCCGCGCTCATCTCGACGGTGCTGCCGGTCGGGATCGCGGTCGCGGAGGGCGAGCGGCCCACGCCGGGGGTCGCCGCGGGGGCGGTCATCTGCATCGCCGCGGTGGTCCTGGTCAGCCTCGGGCAGCGGCCGGACGACGGCGCCGGCGGCGGCCCGGGCCATGGCCTGCGCGGCGTCGGCTACGCGGTCTGCGCGGGCGCGGCGTTCGGGTTGTTCTTCCTGTTCCTGAAGAACGCGGGCGCGTCGGGCGTGATCTGGCCGGTGGCCATCGCGCGGCTCGCTGGCGCGGTCGTGGCGTTCGCCTGCTGCGCGGTCACCAGGATCAGGCCGCTCGGCTGGGGCCGCGGGCGGGCGTCGCGCGCGGTGTTCGGCATCGCGCTGGCGTCGGGCGCGGTGGACGCGGCCGCCAACGTCTGCTACGTGCTGGCCACCCGGGCCGGCCTGTTCGGCGTGGTGGTGGTGATCACGTCGCTGTACCCGGGCATGACCGTGCTGCTGGCAAGGGTGGTGCTGGGCGAGCGGATGCGCTGGGTCCAGCGGGCCGGCCTGGCGCTCGCGGCCGCGGGGCTGATCCTGGTGACGGCCTGACCGCCTGACCGCCTGGCCGGGCGGGCGGGCGCCGCGGGCCCGTGCCCCCGGCGTCCCGCGGCGTCAGTCCTCGTCGCCCTGGTCCTTGAAGATCAGCCCGCACACCTCGAGGTACAGCTGCTCGGGGTAGGGCAGGTGGTCGACGCGCCGCAGCGCCTGATCCTGGCCGGCGGACTCGACGATGAACTCGCCGTACCCCAGCAGCCGGCCCATCGTCGACCGCTGGAAGCTCATGTCCGTCACCTTGGTCAGCGGCATCATGTTCACCTTGCGGGTGACGATGCCGGTGGCGAGCACGAGGCGCTGGGAGGTCACGACGAAGTAGTCATCGAGCCACTGCCAGATCTTCACCGCGAGCCGGATCGCGAGGAGGGCCCACAGCACCCAGATGCCCATGATCACGGTGCCGTTGCTGTGCGCGACGGTGGTCACCAGGCCAGCGACCGCCAGCCCGCCCAGGGTCTCGGCGACGGGGCGGATCAGCACCGCCGGGTGGAAGCGGACCGTGATGACCTGGCGCTCGTGAGGCAGCAGGTACTTGTTGACGGCGGCCGGTACCGTGTCGCTGGCCGGCACGACCCTAATGCCCACGTTGCCCTCGAATCGAGCTAAATCGAAGTGAAGAAAGTCGAGATCCCGTGCGCTGCCGACGACAGGAAGGTCCCGATGTTGTGTACCACGTGCGCCGCGCTGGCGGGCTGCACGATAACCCACCATATGATCAAGGCGATCGCTGCCCATTGAAGGATTTGCTTCAGGTTCACGGCCGCCTCCCGGGAAGCGCAGACCTCTCCACGATGCGTTTTCCTTAATGCTAGCCCGTATCGGTGACCCGGCCAACGATGCCCGGGGTCGCGCCTGTCCTGTCGGCAGCAGTATGCCCCAAACTCGACGTGCTACGCGCCTCTGCGTGCCGCCCCGGGGGACGGCACGCCGGAGCGGCACAGCACGGATCTGCTAATTCGGGGGCGGGGAAGAGCTTGATCTGACAACATTCCCACGTGCACGGCATGCTGGTGAGATGGCGCTGGTGAGATGGCGATGCCCGAGGTGAGCGACACCGACTTCGCTGTCGTCGTCTACCGGGAGGACGACGCGTGGGAGGCCGAGGTGCTGCCCGCCGCCGTCACCGCGGACCTGAACGGGTTCATTCACGTGCTCCGGCAGCAGCCGAGCATCGGCGGCACCATCGGGCTCGCCGGCGTCGGCGACGACTTCTTCGTCGCGGTTCGCGTCATCGGGGCGCAGATCTCGGTCCTGCTGTCCGATCTCACGGCGGCGCTGGACTATCCGCTGGCCCGGCAGGTGCTCGCGTTCCTCGACATCCCGGTGCCGGAAGACGAGGACATCGACCAGGTGCTGCCCGTGGGCGACCTGTCGATCTTCGCCGACCTCGGGCTGGACGAGATGGAACTGGCCGCCATAGCCAGCGACCTGGACCTGTACCCGGACGAGGCGCTCGCCAGCATCGCGGGCAGGCTCGGGTTCGGCCAGGCGATGGAGCGGTCACTCGACATCGCGCTGGGACCTTGACCACCGGGTACGCCGCGTCCTTCGAGCCCGCGATGCGGGCCGCGCTCGCCGAGGCGGAAGCGGCCGCGCACGCCGCTGCCGCGGGCCCCGGCGTCCCGGGCGTCCCGGACATCCCCGACGTTCCCGTCGGGGCGGTCGTCCTCGGCGAGCGCTACGAGATCCTGGCCCGGGCGCACAACCGGCGGGAGGCCGGCCACGACCCGACGGCGCACGCCGAGATCCTGGCGCTGCGTGAGGCCGGCCGCCTGGTGGGCAGCTGGCGGCTGACGGGGCTGACCCTGGTCGTCACCCTCGAGCCGTGCACGATGTGCGCGGGCGCCGTGACGGCCGCGCGGCTGGCCCGGCTGGTGTACGGGGCCGGCGACCCGAGGGCCGGCGCCGTCGGCTCGCTCTGGGACGTGGTCCGCGATCCGCGCCTCGGCCACCGGCCGGAGGTGATCGGCGGGGTGCTCGCGGCCGAGAGCGGCGAGCTGCTCCGCCGCTTCTTCTCGGAACGCAGATAGGCCGCGGAACGTTCTTGGTAATGAACGTCAGGTATGCTCACCCGCGGTGGAGTCGCCTAGTGGCCGAGGGCGCACGCCTCGAAAGCGTGTGAGGGGGCAACCCCTCCGTGGGTTCAAATCCCACCTCCACCGCTCGGATGGGAGGCGAGCACCATCTGCGTGCCGCGAGGCGGCGGCAGTGCCAGACAGGCCGACTCCAGCGAGGAGAGCGAGTGCTAGAACCGCAGTCAACCGCGTTCTTCGTGCTGCTGATGGTGATCTTCGGCGGGCTGCTCGTCTGGGTCGTCATGGCCAAGCAGGTGGTGTTCCGGGTGCTCGCCGCCTGCCTGGCGTTCATTCCCGCCATGGTCTTCGGAATAGCCGCGGTGAACAAGTACTACGACTACTACCAGACCTGGAGCGCGGCGTTCAATGACGTCACCGGTCAGGGCGGGGCCGGTATTTCCAAGCTCCCAGCGGGGCTGGGCGGCAACGCCGGCGCGGAGATCAGCATACAGTCGACCACCGAGGACGAGCAGTTCGGGCACCTCTTCCAGACGACCATCACCGGGCCGGTCAGTCACCTCACCCGCACGGTGATCGTGTACCTGCCGCCGCAGTACTTCCAGCCGGCCTACAAGCACTACAAGTTCCCGGCGATCGAGCTGCTGCACGGCTCTCCGGGCCAGCCGGTCACGTGGGTCAACGTGCTCGGCCTGGTCCCCACCTACCAGAGCCTGCTGGCCCGCAACGAGGCCGCCCCGGCGGTGCTGGTCATGCCCGACACCAACGGCGGCCTGCAGTACGGGCTGCAGTGCCTCAACGACCCGCACGGGCTCCAGGACATGACGTTCGTGGCCCGCGAGGTCCCGCAATGGGTCTACACGAACCTCCGCGTCCAGTCGCTGGGCAGGGACTGGGGTGTCGCGGGTTACTCGGAAGGCGGCTACTGCGCCGCCAACATCGGCCTGCAGAACCCGAACAGGTTCTCGTTCGTGGGCTCGATGAGCGGTTACTTCGCGCCGCTGAAGAGCAAGGTGCCGGAGAACGGAAGGCCGGGCGGCAGGCCGCACATCGTCAACGTGTTCGCCGGGGACCCGCCCCTGCAGCTCCTCAACACGCCCATCAGGTACATCCAGCACATCTCGCCCGCGGTCGAGATTCCGCAGTTCTTCCTCGCGGCCGGCCAGGCCGATCCCGGCGACGTCCAGGCGCTGGCCAACTTCCAGCAACTGGTGCAGCTCAGGCAGCCGGGCACGCAGTATTTCATCCTCAAGGGTGCCGGGCACCAGGCGAGGGTCTGGCGCGCGGCGCTCACCCCGATGCTGCGCTGGATGACCCCGCTGCTTCAGCAGAACGCGATGCTGCCGCCGCCTACGCAGTCCCGCCTGCCGGGCAAGAAAGTTGTGCGGACCCACGGGCGAAAGATTCCCCTCCAGCCGCACGGCACCGTGCCGCCGCCGCGGAAGCCCTGACCCCCGGGGCCGCGGAAGCCGTAACCGGCGCCTGAAGGCCCTTCGCCGCCGGGGACGCGGTGTGCTGGCGGAGGATGCGAGATTCGAACTCGCGAGGGGTTGCCCCCAACACGCTTTCCAAGCGTGCGCCCTAGGCCACTAGGCGAATCCTCCGCGGGGAAGCTTACCGGAGGGTGTCGCCTGCAGCATCCGGTCCCCGGGCTGACTACACTTGCCCGAGACCCCCCGCGCGGCGTTTATCCCGCCAACCCCCCCAGGGCCGGAAGGCAGCAAGGGTACGCGGGCTCTGACGGGTGCGCGGGGGGTCCCTTCCCGTCCCGGGGTTGTCCCGTCCCGGTGCGGACGGGGCACGGGCTGACGAGGCCGGCGAGGATGGGGTCATGGCAGCAGCGCCTTCGGAAGACCGCGAGCACGACGGGCGGCCGACGACAGGCCTTGCCCTGTACCGGAAGTACCGCCCCGCCACGTTCGCCGAAGTCAAGGGGCAGGACCACGTGACCGCCCCGCTCCGCCAGGCGCTGGGCAGCGGCAGGATCAATCACGCCTACCTGTTCAGCGGCCCGCGCGGCTGCGGCAAGACGTCGAGCGCGCGGATCCTTGCCCGGTCGCTGAACTGCGTGAACGGCCCCACCCCCGATCCGTGCGGGGTCTGTGAGTCGTGCGTGGCGCTCGCGCCGTCCGGGCCGGGCAGCATCGACGTGATCGAGATCGACGCGGCCTCGCACGGCGGCGTCGACGACGCGCGGGACCTGCGCGAGCGGGCGTTCTACGCGCCGGTCGCCGGGCGTTTCAAGATCTACATCATCGACGAGGCGCACATGGTGACCCAGCAGGGTTTCAACGCCCTGCTGAAGCTCGTGGAGGAGCCGCCGCCGCACCTCAAGTTCATCTTCGCCACAACCGAGCCGGAAAAGGTCATCCCGACCATCCGGTCCCGTACGCACCACTACCCGTTCCGGCTGGTGCCCCCGTCGGTGCTGCGCGAGCTGCTGGAGGAGATTCTCGCCAGCGAGGGCGTGCCGTTCGACCCGGCCGTGCTGCCGCTGGTGGTGCGGGCCGGGGCGGGCTCCGCCAGGGACTCGCTGTCGATCCTCGACCAGCTGCTGGCCGGGTCGGACGAGGCGGGCCTGCGCTACGACCGCGCGGTCGCGCTGCTCGGTTACACCGACGCGAGCCTGCTCGACGAGGTGGTGGACGCGTTCGCCGCGGCGAACGGCGCGGCCGTGTTCCACGCGGTGAACAGGGTGATCGAGGGTGGCCACGAGCCGCGCAGGTTCGCCACGGACCTGCTGGACCGGTTCCGTGACCTGATCGTGCTCGAATCGGTGCCCGACGCGATCGAGACCGGCCTGCTCGACATCCCGCCGGACCGGGCTGAGGTGATGTCGGCGCAGGCCGCGCGGTTCGGCCAGGCATCGCTCACCCGCGCCGCGGAGATCGTCAGCACCGGCCTGGACCAGATGCGCGGCGCGACCTCGCCGCGGCTGCTGCTCGAGCTGATGTGCGCGCAGGTCCTGCTGCCGGCCGCCGGCACCGGCGAGCGGTCCCTGCTGGCCCGGCTGGAGAGGCTGGAGGCCGGGGTCCCGCACACGGCGGCCGGCTCCGCGCCGGCTCCCGCCGATTCGGGGATCACCGAACGAGCGGCTGGTTCCCCCGCAGGCACCCCGGCGCCCCGAGACCCCCCGTCCCGTCCCGCCCTGTCCTCTCCCGCCCTGTCCTCTCCCGC
>Ga0213875_10002662_pt1 | contig 10540 bp, 9 predicted proteins | sample BarmaccomBMRX_R8_FD_160105 | JGI IMG/M metagenome (GOLD analysis project Ga0213875, IMG submission 160105) | Root-associated microbial communities from Barbacenia macrantha in rupestrian grasslands, the National Park of Serra do Cipo, Brazil - RX_R8 | ecosystem: Host-associated > Plants > Roots... | reverse complement strand
AACTTACCGCCCGCTTTCCCAAGCATATTCATGCGGTGACACCACAAGGTTTTGTGCTCAAGGTGGTCTGCTTCCTGCTGGCATTCTCCATTGAGTGTCTACTTCGGTAGCAAGTTGAATTAAAATAGCCATCTACATCAAATGAAGGCATAGCCTATACCTCCTGCATTTTGCCTGTTGCGCTTTGACTGGCTTTAATGGAAATAACCACCTCAGATGGAGGCAGGTGCCTTTAAGCGCGTCGGACGATAAGCCAAATATAAACTACCGAGCAGCAAAACGACAGAGCCAATGGCCATGAGTGCGCCCCAGAACCAGTAGGGTAGGAGCAAGTTTTGGGCGATCTGGCTGGAATCGGAGAGCATGACTTGTCCACCAATGATGCCCTGTGACATAAACAGGTAATCAAGCTGGTGAAAGGTGCTGATACACGCCTGGACGCCCAAAAGCTGAATGGTAAATTCTTGCGTCCAACGCGGTGCGCGCAACCCGATGGCCATAATTAATAGGCCCATTAAAGGAATCGAAATAAAGCCGAAAAGTGACCGCACCCAGATTAAGGTGGCAAGTAGCATGGCTGCTCCCAGCAATAACAAGCTGATGTGCGCCGTTTTGAAACGGCGTGAGGCGAGAATAAAAGCGGCTCCGGCAATCGGTGGCCCCATTGGGCCTGCGGCGGCAACTAGGGCATCCTTAATGCGCCCTAAGAGAAAATCCCCGGCTGGTGAAGTGTGATAGGCGACCCCCGAACCATCAGGATAGATAAGTAACCTGTCAAACTGTGCTCCCATCAAGAGGGCCATGAGGCCATGCCCCATTTCATGAAACCAGGTCGCCAGAATCGTGAACGGGTAGGCGATGTAGTTGCCAAATGGCAATTGCCACGCGGCAATCGTCACCATACCCGCTAAGACTAACCAGATGGGTTGAATGTGATCCGATACTTCATCTGTGGCGGTGGCGGATGGAGCAAAGGCGGGCGGCAAGGTAGAAGGCAAAGAATTAATGTCATTGTCCCAGGAGCGGCTCATAGCAGCACCTCTTAAACGTGGCTGACTAAATTTGACTGTCTCACTGCTGATTATACTGCAACAGGAGTCGTGGCTCTAAGCTGTGACTCTAAGCTTTAGCGGGAAGACGGGCAGCCGGGAAAGCAAGAAAGTAAATTGGGCTGTGCCCCTACTCACGGACGACACCATAAAGGGTTCCGATTGATAACAACTGCGTTCTTAAGTATAATTAACAAAGTTGACAGCGATAAAATTCGCTACAAGTTGCGCCCGTGGCCCAGTGGATAAGGCGTCGGCCTCCGGAGCCGAAGATCGCACGTTCGAATCGTGCCGGGCGCATTTGATTGACGATTGTAGATTGACGATTGTGGATTGGGCAAAGCCACTGCCTTAAACGACGGTCGAAAGCAAACTTCCGCTTCTACCCTTTAGTGACTGTAAATTCGTCAATCTACAATCGTCAATTGCTTGCCCTCGTAGCTCAATGGATAGAGCAGATCTCTCCTAAGGATAAGATAGGGGTTCGATTCCCTTCGGGGGCATTTGATTGACGATTGGGCAAAGCCACGGGCATGAATGATGATGAGAAGTGGATGCGCGAAGCTCTCCGCGAAGCGCGTCAATGCCTCCGTAACACAGAAGCACCATACTCACCACTTACCCCTCCGCCTCTCGATTCGCCGCACTCAGATATTCGTCAAGCGTCAAGCGTCAATCGTCAATCAAATAATCCGCAATCCGCAATCCGCAATCCGCAATCCGATGTTCCTGTCGGTGCCGTGTGCGTCTGGCAGGGCGAAATCATTGGGCGAGGCCATAATCGTCGCGAGGTAGAGCGCGACCCGACGGCCCATGCCGAAGTGCTGGCCCTGCAAGCGGCGGCGACGCATCTGGGAGATTGGCACCTCACCGGGGTTATGCTGTACGTGACTTTAGAGCCGTGTGTGATGTGCGCTGGGGCTATTTGGCTGGCGCGGGTGGAACAAGTGGTCTTTGGGGCGTGGGATGAGCGGGCCGGGGCTTGTGGCTCTGTGTTTGATATTGTGCGCGACCCACGTCTGAATCATCGGCCTCAGTTGCGCGGCGGAGTGCTGGCCGACGAGTGCGCTGCATTGCTCAAAGAATTCTTTGCCACGCAGCGTAAACCACCCACCACGACGTGATAATATTAAAGTGGATAATGCCATTGCGTTAGCTGTTTATGGAGAATTTATATGCAGAACTTTCCATCCTCACCCTCAACTTCATCGCCCCTAGTGACACCTTCTTCTGATGAGAAATTGATGGCCGTATTTGCCCATCTTTCCCTGCTGGTGCCGCACGCGGGCATTATCGCGCCGTTGTTTATCTGGTTGCTGAACCAGGGCAAAGCTCCATACGCTTGCTATCAAGCCAAACAAGCGTTGTTCTTTCACCTGTTCGTCATCGTAGCCACCTGGGTCATCGGCATCATCAGCTTCCTGATCGCGGTGCTAACGCTGGGCTTTGGCCTCATAGTGCTGATCCCGCTGCTGGGCGCACTGAGCTTAATCCCTATGGTGTGTGGCATCATTGGCGCGATCCATGCCTATGAAGGCCGCGATTTTCGCTATCCCATTATTGGTGACTTAGTGCAACCGTAGGGTCGCTATTGGGAGTGTGGTTAATAGTAGGTCAAAGGCTGTATAGTGCCGGGCGACTTGAGTCGCCTGGCATAAACTAACAGCTTAATCTTTAATACATATCTGCCGCGCCGTGACCACTACCAATCACCGCGATAGCATCCATCTCAACGGCGGCTTCTTTGGGTAAACGCGAGACCTCAACGGTGGCGCGGGCCGGGGGCAAAGATTGACTATGCTCGCCTGCGGGAAAGAAAATCGCAAAGATGCGATTGACCTCATCAAAGTGATCCAGATCGGTGACATAGATTGTAATCTTAACTACATCTTCTATGGTGGCTCCGGCCTCTTCCAAAATGCCCTGAATGTTCAATAAGACACGTTCAGTTTGTGCTCCAATACCACCTGCAATCATGGCGCGTGTGCTGGGGTCGAGCGGTAATTGGCCTGACACATAAATGGTATCGCCCACTTTAACGCCCTGGGCATAGGGGCCTAAAGCGGGTGGGGCGTCGGGAGTTGCGATAACTTCTTTATAAACTTTCATCGGTGTTCCTTTAATGATGTTGCTCTGCGGTGGGCCGGACACTCTTGTCTGGCCCACAAAGCCTAAACTCTATCCATTATTTTTGATCCACTGCTTTGCTATTGACACTGAATTGCCACTAAAGACTATTTAATACGAAAGTCAAACGGCAAGTGCCCTCTGCTCTAAAGCGCGTTTAGCAACGATATAATCATCCATTTTATCAACATCGAAGGCAATGGCGGCATCCTGCATTTCTACCGCTCCGGCATTGCAGCCCACCAGTTCCGCCATTTTTGCTTCGGCGTCACGCACCGAGAGGCGGCGACTGGCGGCTTTAAGCAGAAAATTAAAGCCTAAGAGCTTGGCCATCGCCAGGGGATTCTTGCGCGCTTTATAGAACTTCTCAAACACTATGGCCATCTGGTCTACAATGGCCCCGGAGACAATAACCGCATTGCCCGCCGTATAATCGTCCTCGGTGAGGTGAGCGTAAGTGCGCTTGCCAGTCGGGAAGGCCGCTTCGCATACCTTACGGCGGGCTACGGCATAGGCTGCCTCTAAATTGCGCCGCTTAAATTCCGCCAGCAATTCGTGGTAAGTCCCGGCTGTCACGAGCGGAATATCACAGGTCGTCACCACCGCTAAGGGCATTCCTAAAGCTTTCATGGCGGCTTGGGCATTGCCAATCATGCTGCCACTATCGGCCACTAAGACCATATCAGGGAATCTGGTAGCGATAAGCTCACGGGTGGCCTCACTGCCAACCACAGCGATACGCTCAATATCAGGTGTCGCCTGCACCGCATCCACTACATACGTTACCATTGGGTGCCCGTTAATCTCAATCAAGGCACGGTCACGGCAGTTGGTAGCAGCGGCCAAATCCGGTGGAGTTTCGCCTCCCGCTAAAATAATAGCATCCATTAGTTTGACCTAACCCCCCGTCCCCCTTCCCGTGTCGGGAAGGGGGTGTCAGAGGATGACTTTTCTCTTGACCTATAAACAATGTTGCTCAACAATAAATTCAAAAGGTGATTTTTCTTCAAGCTATTAAAAGCTGGCCTTTCACAAAATATTTATCCTCTGACTCCCCCTTCCCGTGTCGGGAAGGTTGGGTGCCCAAACGACAGCATATTGATGCTGTTGTTTGGGCTGGAGGCTGGGGTTTAGGTCAAACCCCAAATCCCGGAAATGCCGGGGGCAGTGGATTGGCACTGGGCAATGACGGAGCAGGTGCTGAGGCCGCCGCAGGTGGGGGAGTGGTCGGTTGTCCTGTATTGGCTCCCTGATTCGGCAGCGACTGAGCATCAGATTGACCCTTAAGACTCGCAAAATTCATGACCCCCAAGTTCATGGTTTCCAGGGCCGAACTGGGCACAATAATTAAGCTGCCTTTATCCTTCATGCCTTCATACAACATATTCATGGCGCGCAGGTGCAAAGCGGTGGGGCTGGTCTCATACATCGCAGCGGCTTCCATGAATTTAGCCGCAATCTGAGTTTCGCTTTCTCCAAGGATAATCCGGGCCTGCCGTTCGCGTTCGGCCTGCGCCTGACGACTCATGGCATCTTGCAAGGCAGCGGGAATCTTAACATCACGGATTTCGACACTTTCCACGCGCACGCCCCACGGTGCGGTGCGTTGGTCAATGATTTCACGCAATACGGCATCAATCCTTTCCCGCCCGGAAAGAATATCGGCGAGGGTGGAGCGACCAATGACATCACGCAAGGCTGTCTGCGCAGCCCAGCCGACAGCCTGGTCGTAAGCGGCGACTTCGAGAGCGGCTTTTTCGGGATCCGTTACGCGCCAGAACAAAACCGCATCCACATCCACCGGCACGGTGTCGGCTGTGATGGTTTGCTCCGCTTTGAAAGTGGAGGTAATCGTACGCAAGTCTATAACGCTGCTCACCGTTTGGACGAGGGGCGTAATCAGAAACAAGCCCGGCCCTCGAATGCCCGCGAACTTGCCGAAGGACAAGACGATAGCGCGTTGCCATTGGGCCACCATGCGAATAGCAGAGGAGGCTAACCAGGCTGCTAAAAAGCCGAAGCACCAGACAATGACCGCAGCGAAACTGGAGCCAGTTGCCGCCCCCGCGCCCGCGCCTAAAATCCCGGCCAGGACGCAGATTATCACAAAGACAAAAAACTTTAACCCGGCATCTACTTGCATCGCAGCACCTCCGCTTAGATTTCAACACCTTTGGATGTTCAACACAAAGGACACAAAGAAGTCACAAAGAGCACAAAAAAGAGTTGAGGATGGAGAATTGAGGATTGAGGATAGTATAGAGACACGTTGTTGTTACGATCCTCTATTCTCCATCCTCGATCTTCTATCCTCTATCTTCAACTTTGCGTCCTCTGTGCCATCTTTGTGCCCTTTGTGTTGAATTCACTAAAAGTTAAGCGCGTGCCCATTCTGGCGAGTCTTTTAAGCGATAGAGCATTTCTCCGGCTTTCGGCACATAGAGAATACCCTCCGCTTCACGGTTCTCGAAGTCCTGAACGTGAATGGTGGCCGGGTCACGGTAGCCTAAATTAATGGCGTGGCACTCCTCTGGCGAAATCTGCGTGGCTAAAGTCACTCGCACGCGCGGCTTTTCGATGCCATTCTCGAAGGTGCCCACCCCGCGCACATGCGCTGAATGCGCCAGAATGCCCCACGGCTCATGCTGGAAGTTAATCCACTGGTTGAGGAAATAATCGCGGGTATGATAACCGATACGCTTGATAATTTCGCCATGCGATACCGATATTTCCCGGATATGGGGCGCGTAAATAATAAGTTCCCCACCATCGGCTACCACTGGCTCTAATTTATACATGCACTTGCCACCCACCCACAGGTCATCATACATCGGCGGCGCGCAGGACAGCACCGTGTGAAACGGTTTATCTTTGTAAGTAATATGGAGCTTGTCGCTGAGGTTGGTGGCTTGCGACCAAGCGTCTTCGGGCGTCCCGGCATAGAGTCCGGCTAACTGTGCATCTTGTACCACCATACAAAAAGCGAGTTTTGGCACAGTCACCATTGCCCCTGCGCGGTCAACCACGCGACGCACTGGCGTCCACTTGTTGCCGATAATGCGCGGATTGCTAATGACTGCTCCCAGCCAATGGAAGAAGTTGAGCAACTCCGCGCCACCAATGCCGGGGAACAGATATTTATTGCCGCCTGAAAAGCCAACCACCTCATGCGGGAAGACTGGCCCCACAATAATTAATTGATCGTAGTCAAATATGTGGCGATTGACATCCACCCGCACATCCATTTCAAAGCGGCCATCGGAGAGCCGCCCAATTTCGGCGGCGGGAATGGTGCCGAGGGTTTGCAGCGATTCCGGTTTGTCCCAGGTGTGATTCAAAAACTGCACTTTAGCGTATTTACTGCCACGCTCCTGCGCACTAATTTCTAAACGCTGATTGATAGCCTCTTCACTCATCGGCGGATGGGTGCCGAGCGCAATCATCACATCTAAATTCTTGGCTTCCTCCCCGATGATGTCATAGATGGTGCGGAACATCAGGCCAACCGGTGCTGTGCGCGTGCCATCCGGCACAATGAGCAGCACCTTCTTGCCCTCCAGTTGTAAAGGACACAATAATTGCGCCGCAATATCGCGCACTGCTGCCTCGGTAAGATAACGGTCAATATAACCTACGCCGAAAGGGGTCTGGGAATTAATCATGGTAAGCCTATTAGAACATTACTGAGAAAATCTTACATCAAGCGTCAATATCTGTCGTTGGTTGAATAATGTCAGCAGCGTGAGGTGGTAAGCCCTTATAACGATTAACATAAGCTGTTTCAACTTGAGTGGAGAACTTCTCAAGGCGCAACGGCGAATTCGGATGTGGTGAATTTGAAACCAGGGAACCATCTTCAGGATTCCATAAGACCAATGATATAACTTCCGCCATGTAGACGGGGTCTTCAACACTCACCCGGCGAGCTAGTCGCTCCAGCGTTTCAATAAGAGCTGACCTTTGAGGTTCTCCAATGGCTGGCTCTGGGCAAATGACCATAAATGCCACGACTGCATGAGGAAAGCGACTGTGAACGGTAGTAGCTTCCGTGGCTAAGTCATTCACCATATTCTGCCAGTTCTTGCGGATGCTGGATGCGTCATTTAGAGTTTTGCTATCGAAGGCGAAGCGCACCCCGTCAGGGCGATAGCCAACATCGAAATTCTGCGGGCGCACGCCTCCAATAATCCTGACGGGGCCAACTTCAACACAATCAGCCTGAGTTGCTGTAAGGGCGTTTGGACTGGGCACAACAATAGGGATGCTGCCAAGCATTGTTGATAATGCCTCACCTACCGCGCTATCGAAGATTTTGCCCAGGGCACCAGAAGAGTAGGGAGGTGTGCGGCCAATGCTGCCACCGCGCTGCTTCCATTCAGCGCCAAAAGGGGCTAATAGCTCCTGGTTTATTACTATCGAAGGCATTGAAGATAGCTTTGCCATAGCGTGTGCTGGTGCCTATTATTTTAGGATATGGTTTTAATCTTTCTTCCTAAACGTCTATTTGAGAGCTTGCGCCATATATCCCTAAACATTCTTGCCTCTCGTTGATTAAAGCCTAATCGCTGCTGAAGCAGTGTCTTATCTGTAATGTCGAGAATCTTCGTAATCTCGTTAGCTCGCTCTAAGCTGTCTATCTCAGCTAGATCAAGTTTGAGATCGTGGAAAAAAGGTAATGGCAAATGATCTGCTTCGTTAGGCTCCAGTTCAAGCACGCCGCCGCCATAGCTACGGCCCATCACTTCTGAGAAAGCAAAGGTCAGCGAATTCAGGAACGAAAGGGTAATCTGATCGGCATACTGAGGTTGGTGGTAGCGCACGCGATGAATAGTATCGGTAGAAGTAGCGCCTGTGCAGTTGAAGACCAATTTAGGGTAAGCATGAATTTGCCGAAACAGAAAAGCGTTAGGCACCCATCGGGACGGAACGATATACCAGAGTTTACGGATTCCACATTTGTAACCTTGATGCACTGCGGTCGCTTCGCCTGAACGGACATAATCCTTACTAGCTTTTGGTAATTGGTTAAAAGGAACTTCTGGGAGATTCAGCAAGTGACAGGAGACACCATCGGCACAGTTGCGCTGCCAGTCTGCATTGGAATAGGTTAGACCGGGAAGTTGAGATGTTCGCCCCACCAAAGGCAGTGTGTGATTCTGTAGTTTATGCTGAAGCACTTGTGCTTCATTGAGCACGAAAAAGGTATTATTCCCTGTTACGACCCCGACATCTACATCACCTATTTCCCCAAAACGCTTGAGGTCAGGATGCTTTTTGGCTTCTCTTAAAAGGCCAATCTCTGCCTCATCTAAATAGTATTGTGTCCACTTCTCTGCCGCATGATCTATTGCTTTTAGATGATGGCGCTCGCGCAACTGCACTTCATAACCAGCAAGGTCACTGGCATCATCCAGTTCAATCACATCAATGCCGCTCTCAATGGCCGGAGATTTTTCGGCTAAAAGAAGGACAACTTCCTGTTGAATCCCTGCAAACACCAAGCGCCGGAAAGTAACAAGGGTGATAGCTCCAAAATGTCGAGCTAAAAATGCCCGTGTTTCTGCTGCGTAATTAACCTGTAATAACTCCGCAGGAATGACCATCGCCAATCGGCCATGCTCTTTTAAACGCAGACTGGCCGCTATCAAGAATGCAACCCAGGAGTTCGTTAATTTGGTGGGCTTGAGAGAGGCTGTCTGCATAATCCGAAAAGCGCGCACCCGTTGCTCTTCGGGAAAAGTGTGATAGCGCAGGAAAGGAGGATTCCCAATAACTGCATCAAAGCGTTTATTGATAATTCCCCATTCTTGATTATCAAAAGCAAAGAAATCCCCCACGCAGATAGAGCCATTGCAAAACACGTTGAGCTGTTCTAATTTGCATCGCGCTAAGTTTGCTTCGGAAGCATATAGTTCCACGCCATGCAGTTGATGGCCCACATTTTCGGCAAGTGTGCCTATCTCTAACAGCTTTTGAGCGGCTGCGAACAGGATTTCTCCATCACCACAACTTGGCTCTAATACCTCATCGGATGTATCCCGGATGGCCCACGAAGCTAAAAACTGGGCAATCGGTTGAGGCGTATAATAGCCTCCCCGCAGTTTTTGATCAAGAGCTTCAGTTGTTGCTTGCATATTGGTGCTTATGATGACTACGAGTTGATTTGCTGCGAACCCATGCGATTTGTCCACCTGTCATTAAGTATGGCACATGCCTAACGCCTGCATGTGGTGTTTGGAGTGGCTTTTAATTATCTCATAGTGGAGGTCTTCATGGTTTTCGAGAAGCCAGTAAATGCGGTCTCGGAAGCGCCAGCCACCGCGCTCGTTTTTATCGGTTAACACTGAGCCAAAGGTAACGTGTAGCATCTGGCGGCCTGTGTTATTATCGAGAATAGATTCCAGTTCGCCATTAGCCATTCTTTCATAATCCGGCAAATCATGGAGGTCTGACACGACATGATAGGTGGCTCGGTCAATGGGAAATCTCTCTGCCGCAAACTCACAGATTTTGCGGAATAGCTTCGGTTCAACCCGCGCTATGACACGTAGGGCTTCGAGATACCAGGTGCCTGCTGTTTTCTCATGCACCAGACCGCCACAAACTTTACCAATAATCGGAAAAATGGAAAATTTATCACTGCCGGAATGAATGCTGATTTTGTAAGGGCCGAGGTGCCGCGCAATGGTGATATGATCGCGCAGACGCGCTTCAAACTCTCCTAAGTTACCGATGTAATCAATGCCCTTCTGGAATTCGCCCACAAAGCGAAGTGCGAGGCTTTGCACCTGCACACCACGCAGCTTTAACTCATGAGCGATAAAGAAGTGCTCTTCCACGGACGTGGGAGTAGCCGTCTCGTCTACGGACATTTCTAAGTCATAATTGCCAGTGCCCTTTAAGTTATCAAGAAGCTGCGCCAGTTGGTCTGTGTGGGCTACAGCGCGGCCATATTTTAGCGCGGCTTGTAGCAACGTTACGCGGGAGAAAGATACCTGTAGGGGACTGCTATTATCATCGCTCAGAGGCACTTCAAAAGTTCGATCTAAATAGCGGGTGGCGAATTCTGCACTTCCTTTGAAGGCGGCAAAACGGGTTTCTAATTCCTCGCTGTTATAGGAAAGCACTTTATCATCAACGAATTCCGACGGGTCTATGGTAAAGAAGGTGAACCCGGCCTCGACCAATTGCCGCACATCTCCTTCCGTTTTCAGGTGGTCGGCATCGGCCCCCCAAGGCTCCTGATAATTCTCCTGAAATGCACCCCAAGTCGCGGCATCCAATACCTGGTCGGGGGTGCGCTGGGTGCGCGTCATCTCACGAATGGATTGTTGGGCGAGAATCAGTGTCGCGCCGCATTCCCG
>Ga0213875_10002661_pt1 | contig 10549 bp, 7 predicted proteins | sample BarmaccomBMRX_R8_FD_160105 | JGI IMG/M metagenome (GOLD analysis project Ga0213875, IMG submission 160105) | Root-associated microbial communities from Barbacenia macrantha in rupestrian grasslands, the National Park of Serra do Cipo, Brazil - RX_R8 | ecosystem: Host-associated > Plants > Roots... | reverse complement strand
ACTTCAGGGCGAAGGTGTGCCTTGTGTCCGCAGAGGCCGTGTGCGGTGGACGGATGTTGCGATTGAGCTGGGCCGGGACGAAGGCCGGGATTCGCGACGTAGATCGTCTGGAGTGTTGCATTGGACGGATCTTCTTGTGATGGAGATCACTCTGGCCTCGTGGATGTCCTTGAGTCGGCTTCCGCCGTGGCCCCGGCGACGTCAGACACGATGGGCCCATGCTCGTCATCATCTGTGGCCTGCCAGCGACGGGAAAAACGACTCTGGCACGAGCCCTCGCTCGGCGGATCGACGCCGTCCACCTGCGCGTGGACACCATCGAGCAGGCAATCGTCCGTTCCGGGCTGGCTGCCCAGCCTCTTGGCCCGGTCGGATACGTCGTCGCATACGCCTTGGCCGAGGAGCATTTGCGGCAGGGGCTCACAGTGATCGCCGAGTCCGTCAGCCCTATCGCCGTCACCCGCGATGCTTGGCGGGACGTCGCCGGGCGAGCCGGTGTCCCCGTGGTCGAGGCCGAGATTGTCTGCTCCGATGCCATCGAGCATCGCCGCCGGGCCGAGCATCGCATCGTCGACATCCCGGACCTCGCCTTGCCGAGCTGGGACGCCATTGTCAATCGTGAGTACGAGCCCTGGCACCGAGAGCGCCTTGTGGTGGATACCGCAGGTCGCGATGTCGCCGTGTGCGTCGCCGACCTCTGGCGCGCGTTCAACCGTGCCGTCCGGCAGGAAGCCCCGTCACCCACCCCATGACCGTTTCCGGCCTGCATCTCTTTGAGGGTGTTCAACTGCAGGTGCCGATCACAGTGGTGCGAGCGGCAGGTAGTCGTGTGACGGACGCTCGTGCGGTGGCGGCTTCGCGGAGTCGGACGATCTCCTCGTGCTGGGCGGCGAGCTGGGCCAGGGCCTGGTTGCGGAAGTCGGTGAGATCGTTGGTCGTCTGTTCCGACTGGGTAAGTCGTTCCCGGAGCTTGGCGTTCTCTGCCTTGAGCCGGGCGATCTGGGCCTCGCGAGGATCGGGGATCTCGCCGGCCTCGCGCATGGCGTTCAGTCGTCGTTCGAACTCGACACGGAGGTGAGAGTAGGGGCGGGTGCCGTAGAACGCGGTGCGGTCCACCGCCGCTTCGTTGGCGAGGGTCTTGATGTCGCACTTCCCGCCGGGCGGGATCTCGCCGCGAAGGAGCCGGTCCATGGCGGCCCGGATGCGGTTCTCGTTTTCGGTCCGCTGGGCTGCGGAGATTCTCATGCGGACTCCTCGTCCTTGGTGTTGGCGGCGTCGATCTCGGCGACGACGCGGAGGGCTCGGTCGTAGTCGGCCTGGAGCCGGGTGCGTTCGGTCTTGCGTGTGGTGCCGAGCTGGCCGAGGAAGATCTCGGTGCGTTCGGTGTGCTCGGCCCAGACAGGCCGGTGGCAGGGGTGATGGGTGGCCTGCGGACAGCGGGCGGAGTCACACATCCCGACCAGCGGACGGTCGGCCGTCGGGGTGCCGGCCAGCTTGAGGCAGAGTGCCCGGGACGGGTCGGTGAACCAGCAGTAGTTCGCCGGTCCGAGGTGCAGGACGTTGGCGCGTTTGGTCAGGAGGTTGAGGACGTCTCGGTCGTTGCGCTGGGTTTTCGGGGCCGTGGCCGAGGCGGCATTGAGCTGGGTGTCGATGCCGGCGAAGAACTCGGTGAGGCTGCGGGCGCCGGGACCGGCGGGCAGAACGCCGTCCTGGTAGTTTCGGAACTCTTCCAGTACCAGCTGGAGATTGCGCTCGCTCTCGTGCTTGTTGACCTCAGCCAACAGCTCGGCCTGGGCCCCGCCAGGGCGCGAGGCATAGCCCTCCGTTGTGGCCACGGCGATATGTTTCATGTGGATCTTGGTGGCCAGGACGCCGCCGGGCCGGTAGGCCATTTCCAGGGACAAAGTCCTCCGCAGCATCCGCAAGTTGACTGGTCCCTCGGGGATCGTCGCCAGGCCAAGTCGTTGGCCGGCTTCGGAGTTGGCCCAGTTCTTGAACCACTTGAAGCGGACGTTGAAGGAGAACCTGCCGATCAGCAGGGCTCCTTCTGCCGGGGCGTCGTGCAGTTGCTCGAGGAGCTCGATCGCGCGATAGACCGGCTCGATGACGACCCACTCGTCGGCGGTGCCGCCCAGCGGCTGCCCTTTGACGATCTTGCTGGCGATCCGGTAGCGCGGAAGGCCCGGGACGGACTCTTCGGGCGGTCGTCGGCAGCCGATGCGCAATTCCATCAGCTCACTCGCGCGCATGCCTGAGACGGCGGCAGCGGTAATGATCGCGGCAGTGCGGACGATGCCGACCAGGGCGACGGCCTGGAGTCGGGATAGTGGCAGGGTCCAGGGCACTGACGATGTTCCGTCGACTGCGCGGGCCGGGTCCGCGTCGCGGCCGAACGGTCTCTCGACGCCGACCCGTGCGTGGACAGCTTCCAACGCCGGCCTCATGGTGGGCAGCCACGGGTGGCAGAACTGGCTCAGCCCGGCCCGGCGGGCGAGGGTGCCCATGGCCACCGGGAGAAGAGGATCGTCCTCGGCCCAGCCCTTTTCCAGGCGTTTCGCGATGTAATGGTCCTCCAACATGGGCAGGGCTGTGCACGTTCGCGTGTACTCGGCGAGGATTTCGTTGAGTTCTCGGACCGGGACGCGGTTCTTGGGGCCGACGCGCCGGAGTCCTTGGGCTCGCCGTGCCGAGTGAAGGTCGGATTCGCGGATCTTGTGTGCCAGGTCGACGGCGTGCGGGCCCAGTGTGGACATCAGATAGAGCGAGGCCGCGAGCATCGGCTGCATGATGTCGTCCGCGACCGGTTGGGTCTTATTCTCATCTCGGCCGCTGGGCATCTCGGCGACGGCGGAGGCGGTGGCGCCGCCCCAGGGCCGCAGCTCGGCGGAAACGCGGTCGGCGGTGAACAGGTCGCGGTAGTTCACCAGGTCGACAACGACCTGGGCGGCGGATCTCCTGGTCGCGTGGCTGTTCTCGCCGATCACGGCTCCGTCCTCATCGAGCACGTAGCGGCGGTGGGCCAGGTATGCCTCGCAGTCCCGGGTGGTGATCTGTTGCAGGCCGCCGGCCGCCCGTTCGCCCAACCAGTTGAAGAAGCGGACGAGTTCGTCGAGACGGCCGCGGCAACTGGTGACATGGAGCGGGTTGCGGAAGGCGCGGGGCAGGATGGCGACCGTCCGGTGACGGGGTGCGAGCATCGCCAGGACCAGTTCCTTGGCCACCAGTCGCCAACGCGAGTCCTTGATCAGGGTGAAGTCGAAGCGCCTCAGCGAGGGGCTCAACTGGGTCGGCAAGCCTATGACGTGGGTGAAGTCCCAGATGTCGTCCTCGAACGCGGGGCGAGCGGCGTTGTCCGGAAGGGCCAGGCCAGCTTCGTCGCAGACATCGGCGCCCGCAAAGACGGCAGAGTGTCCGTCAAAGGCGGGTGCGAGAGCGGTGTTCATGCGGTCATCTCCTCGGGTCGCAGGGGAAGTTCGTCGTCCCGGTCGGTGACGTGTGCGGCGGCCGAGGTGACCACGGCCGGATCGAAGCGGTCCAGGACCTGCTGGATGCGGGCGGCGTAGGGGCCGAAGACCGCCATGAAGTGGGCGGCGGGCATCTGCTGCCACTGCCGGGAGAAGAACGCCTTCAGCCGCAGCAGGCTGACTGCATGCCGTGGTGCGAACACCGCCAGGGGACACAACAGGCAGACCCAGGGGCGGGCCGGACAGGGCTTGCCCTTCGGGCCGTGAAGTCCGGACAGCTGATCGCCGCATGCGGCGGTGAACACATCCCGCTGTCCGCTCACGAGTTCGGCGATCACCTCGTCGTCGAGAGCAAGGTCCGCCACGAGCTGCGGATAGCCTTCGGCTAGGACGGCGGCCTCTTCCTCGGTGATCACCGTCGGCGGATGCGACCTGCGCAGCAGGTCATGCTGGGCATCTTCAATCACGGCCTCGACCGCCCGTTGCTGGGCGGGGGTCGCGGCCGTCAGATAGTGGTCGCCCTCGACAGCGGGGGTGTGGTTCGGGTCGATGGTGGCCCGGCCGCTGCCGGTCCACGAGCTCTTATCCCGCATCGCCTCGTGCGTGGTGCGGATCCGGGACCGGTGGATCTTCAAGGGTTGCCCGTCGTCTCCGACCTGCTGGTGCCGCTTCACCCACCGCTGGATGGCGACGCGGTCGAACTGCCTCACCCGGCGGTCACCGCCAGCCCGGCTCAGCCCCAACCACAGTTTGCGGCCCTCGTCCGGCGGAACGAAGCTCCGCAGCAGCGTGGAGTGGGCCAGCCACTGCTCCAGCAGGCGCACGGCCCTGCGCGGCAGATTCAGGCTCTCGGCCGCGGTGCGGCCCTTGATGTAGGAAAGCAGGATCGTGGAGTCCCCGGCCCAGTCGACGTCCTGCGTGACCAGGTCCTCGATGCCGTCGGGGACGATGCCAGAGTAGATGCCGAACAACAGCCGGTAGGCGATGAGCACCTCCAAGTGCGGGAACAGAGCCTGCGTCGCGTCATGGAAGCCGCCGCGGCGGTGAACGAGAGCGGCCGAGATGCCGACGTTGCGGCCGAACGTGGAGATGTTCACCGGCCCGATGGTGGCCAGCAGCCAGCGAAGATTTCGGGGAGTCCATCCGCCCTCGGCGGGGTGTTGGCCGTGAGCAACAGCGGTCAGGGCCTTCCGGTGGGCCGTGTACGACTCCTCGACGAGTCGTCGGCAGAGGTCTCCCAGCCGCTGCCACTCGGTCTCGGAGTAGGGAGGCAGGGTGTGGTGGTTCGGCTGAACGTTGAAGTTCCGTCCGGCCGCGAGCTCCAGCACGCCGTCCCTCAGCGAGCCGCCGGCCTGACCGAACGCCTCGATCATCGCGCGGGTGCATGCCTCCCGGCCGCCCGAGCATCCCATCAAATACTCGGCCAGCCTGCCCCGTCTGAGCTGGTCGAGGCCGCCTGTGACGCCCTGCGCGGCCAGGGTCCGCACCATGCCCCGGATCGCCTGGGCGTAATGGTTGACCGTACCCGCGGAATCCGCAGTGCCGTGCGGGTGGATCAGGTCCACCAGGCCGGTGGCCAACTGCCGGGCCAGCAACGGGTTCGGCAGGCCGTCCAGCGAGAACGCCGCACGGCTTCCGTCGCTGAACACGCAGGTTATTCCCTGGGGTTGGTCGATCAGCATGGTCGGCATCAAGCAGCCCCGTCCTCGATGTCGTCGTCGAACTCGGCGGCGGCTTCCTGATCGGCACTCGCGTCGTCGGTCAGTCCGGCTGCGGCACCGGCGCCTTCGTATGCCTCCCGGAAGATGCGCGTTGTGTCCAAGCGCCGGAGGTATTTTTCCGTGGTGAGGACGGTGGAATGTCCTAGAAGATCACGAAGTACCAGCAGCGGGTCGGCCTTGCTGAGGTAGAAGACCAGGGCGGCGTCGGCATCGGTGTCCCGCACGAGCTTCGCGGCCTGCCGGTAGTGCCCGGTGACCAGGTATTCCAAAGTCCTCATCGAGAAGGTGTGACGGCATCGGTGGGGCCAGACGTGCGGGAATCGGGGCTCGAACCGGGCCCGGATCCGGTCGGATGTGCGCTCGAAAACCGTGGCCCAGGCAGTGAACGGGCCACCGCCGTTCTTCACCGCCAGCAGGCACGAGCCTCCGTCCGGGGCGACCAAGCGACGCCGCTCGGCTGGCGTCAGCGACTCCCAGGGCCGCCGGACCCCGTTGATCAGCCCTCCCCAGGGACCGGGCTCGGTCACCATCAGCGGTTCGCCCCACCGCCGTGGCGGCCGCCAGAGTGAGCCGTCCGTCGTGGCGGCCCGGTCCAGCTCGACATAGTCGTGCAGCCCGGCCAGGGCCTCGTAGGAGATCCACGTGGTGCGGAACTTCTTGCCCTTGGTGATCCCGGCCGGCACCGGGAACGGGATCGGGACCGCTGTGGGCTCCGGCGGCAGGGCGGGGATCTCCCAGGGAAGCAGGTAGGTGAACTCCTGCAGCCGCAGCCCCGTGACCAGCGCGAGATCGCCGACGGCCCCGTTGCGGGCCAGTTCCCGCCCGTGGAAGCCGGTGTCCTGCGAGCCGTCCGGTGCCAGTCCGCGCAGTCCGTTGCGGAACAGCTCGGTGAAGTCCGGCTCCAGGTACTTGATCGTCACGTGCGGCTTCGGGGTGCGGCGGACCGCCAAGTTCACCTTCACCTCCCGGCCGGTCCCGGCGAACAGGGCCCGCGCGGCGCGGTAGGTGAAGGGCTCGGCCTTCGCATACTCCTCGTGCATTGCCCACCGGTAGAACAGCGACAGGATGCTCATGTGCTGACCCCACGTCGTCGCCGCGAACCGGACCTTCAGCGGGCCCGCGGCTCGGTGCTCGGCGTACCGGCTCAGGCCCGCCTTCAACCGTTCCCGCGAGTCGAACAGCCCCACCCCGTGCACGGCCAGGAACTCCATCCACTCTTTGACCGCCCGCGCGTAGTTCTCCCATGAGCTCGGAGCGGGCGCCCCGCTGGCCGGGAGCTCGCGCAACCACCGGTTCACGACCGCTGTCGCACGCGGCACGGCCGGACCGTCCTCGAAGCGTAGGTCGTCGTCGACGAGCACGGGCATTCCCTCGGGGATCAACGGCCGATGCTCGATGTCCCAGGACTCCCAGCCCTGGGACGAGAAGAAAATCAGGATCATGGGTGGCGACAGTAGGAACACCACACGCCTCAGCGCAAAGCACAAACTCCCTGGCCAACGGCACAGGAGGAGGTAATCACCACACGAAAACTAAGCAGAGACAAAATGTCGGCACATGTGGGGCGTCATCCACAGCGGACATTCGCGCCGCACCTGCTCGCGCTCCGCCTCGTTCAGCCGTCGCTCCGGATCAGCCTTCCGCAGCCATGCCTCGGCGATCCGCCGGTTCGCCGCATCGAAGGTGTCCTCCCAGCTGTGCGGCTTCTTCGGCAGTCCGTTCACCGACAACCACACCCACAGCGGTTCGAGACCATGCGATGTACGGCGGAAGAGCAGGCGCCGGTCGTCCGGCGAGAGATCGTCCAGGGCCACCGGCTGGGAGCCGTGCGCCGAAGCGAGGTACACCTGCCGGGTGCGAGGGTTGTGGCTGGTGACGATACGTACCCCGTGCAGCCGCTCGTAGCGCCCCTGCTGCTGCGCGCGGCGGATGACCTCCGTCCGGGACCCCTCCAGCGGATCCAGGTACCCTTCGACAGACTGCAGCACCCGCCGGGGAATCCAGTACGTACGCCCGTCTCTCCCGCCCTTGATGCACTTTGCCGCGAGCCACGCCGTCCCCATCCGCTCGCTGCCCGAGGCGGGAAGCTCGACGTCGAGGATGCTCGCCCACTCGCGCAGCCGCAGCCCGGTCCCGTACAGGCCGTCGACGAAGGCCGCGTCCCGGTCCTCGTTGAAGCCTGCGCGGTGGCCTGGACGACGCAGTCCGTCGAAGCCGTAGCCACGCAGGCCGATGTCGCGCCACTGCTCCAGGGCGTCCCGCAGCAGCCACTTCACCTGACGGCTTGTGGACCCCGCCGGACGCAGCGGGTCCCGGCGGCCCCGGCTGTACGCCTGTCGCGTCGGCGCCTCGTCGCCGACGCGCACGGTCGCGACCGGATTCGTGATGCCGAACCGCGAATTCGCCCAGGCATAGAAGCTGTTGAGCCCTGCCCGGTCGGTGTCGAAGGAAGTGGCCTTCACCCGTTCTTCGTTGCGTGAGTCGGTGATGCGCCAGTCCTTGAACGCCTCGACGTCACGCATGGTGGCCCGGTCCCATGTCGTGCTGATGGCGTCGAGGAAATCCAGCCACACCACGAGCGTGTAGGCGTAACGCCGCCAGGTTCCCGGCTGAGACGTCGCCATACGGCCTTCACGGAAGAAGAGGTTAATCCGGGTATCCGGTCGCCCCGACGGCGACAGGATGACGGGGGTGCCGTGGCGGGCGCCATTGAGGGCGGCCCTGGTGTGCAGGTTGCCGAGGTCGGGGAGCCGGGGATCTTCGGTGACAGGTGGCGGGGTGGTGAAGTCGTAGAAGTCGACGGTCCAGCGTTCCAGTACGTTCACGTGCGCAGCTCCGGGGAATGAAGCGTAACGAACCGACAGCACAGAATAGCCTAGAGAACCGGCGGTCGGATTGAGACGGGCGAAGCCGCGCAGGCTGCTGCCGTACGGGAGTTGTCGGAAGAGACCGGGCTGACGGCGCGCGTGGAGGACGCCCACATCGTCACGATCCTCCACGACGACCGGGGCGACGTGCGCCGGGTCACCGCCGTGGTCCGCGTAACCACCTGGGACGGGCAGCCCGAACTGCGCGAGCCGCACCGGTTCTCACGCTGGGAATGGCACGACCTGCACACCCTGGCCAGCCTCGGGAAGATCTTCGCGCCGTCCGCACAGACCCTGGCCGCGGTGTGGCCCGGGGTGCTGCCCGGGCTGCCGCCCGTTCATTCCTACCCGTGCGCCAGCACGATCCCGCCCGTAGCGGGTGAACCGGCCGAGGCCGTGCGGCTGCGCGCGAAGATGGCGGACACCGTGATCAGCAAGGGCTGGGCGCCCTCCCCGCGGGTGCAGGCCGCGCTGCGTGCGGTGTCCCGGCACCGGTTCGTCCCTGAGGCCCCGCTGGAGACGGCCTACCATGACGACCTCGCAGTGGTCACGGTCCGGGAGTCCGCTGAGACCGCGCTGAGCTCGGTCTCGGCGGCCTGGTTGCAGGCCGACATGATCGAGCAACTCCGGCTGGAGCCGGGGATGACCGTGCTGGAAGTCGGGTCGGGCGGGTACAACGCGGAGCTCCTCGCGCACGTCCTCGGGGACCGCGGCCGGGTCATCACCGTGGATGTCGACCGGTTCGTGGTGCACCGAACACGGCGGCTGTGCGCGGAAGCCGGCAGCGGCCGTGTCATGGCCGTCCTCGGCGACGGGGGCCTCGGCGCCCCCGTCCATGTCCCGGCGGACGGGTTCGACGGCGTGATGATCACCCATAATGCAGTGGACATCGCCCCGGCTTGGCGGGAGCAACTCGCCCAAGGGGCGCGGTTGGTGGTGCCGCTGGAGATGGGCGGCTACACCCGCTCGATCACCCTGGTCAGGCGCGGCGATGTGCTGCATGCTGAGCACTGGACGTACTGCGGTTTCGTGCGTGACCGCGGTGCCGCTGCCCGCACCGCTCCGGCCGTCCGCTTGGCTGACGGGGACGTCACGGTGCGGTGGGAGGACGGGGCTCCCGGCGACACTGCCGGGCTCGAGGAGGCTCTGCGCGGTCCCCGGCACGAGATCAGCACCGGTCTCGTCGTCCCCGGCATGTTCAACTTCGAGACGCTGCAGGTCTACGCCGCGACCACACTGCCCGGGTTTTGCCGGCTGGCCGCCCTGGAAGGGTCCAAGCTCGTAGCGCAGCAAGACGCGCCCGCGATGCTGGCCGACGGCTCTCTCGCCTACCTCACCCACATCAAGATCAAGGACGGTCCGGCGCCCGCCGACCGCCGCTACGAGTTCTTCATCCACGCCTACGGCCCGGCCGCCGCCGAGCTGGCCGAGCGCTTCGCCGCGTGCGTGCACAGCTGGGACCGGGACGTGCGCGAGTCCGGTTACCCGCCGATGAGCGTCCACCCGGCCGGAACGCCCGATGACCAGTTGCCGGCCGGTGACGTGCTCGACAAGCCCTCCGCGCGGCTGGTCTTCCAGTGGCCGGGCCGCACCCCCTCCACAGGTGAAGACCTGAGCGTCGCCTCGCCCGTCCAGGAGGCCGTGTGATGCCACGAGTGGACGTCGTCCTGTTGACCATGAACGACCGCCCCGCAGAGGAAGCACTCGCGCAGAAGACACTGCTGGACCAGGCCGAGGTCGAGGTGCGGGTCGTTGTGGTGGGCAACGGGCGCGTCCCGCAGGTCGTGCCGCCCGGGGCGCTCACCGTGGCCCTGCCGGAGAACATCGGCATCCCCGGCGGGCGCAACGCCGGTGCCGACGCGCTGCGGCGGGCCGGCAGCCCGGCGGAGTACCTGTTCTTCCTGGACAACGACGCCTGCCTGCCGCGCCCCGATGTCCTGGCCCGGCTTATCGCCGCTGCCGAGGAGCACCCTGACGCCGCCTACGTCCAGCCCCGGTTGACCGGCCCGGACGATACGACCACGCCGCGCCGCTGGGTGCCCCGCCTCAGGGCGAGTGATCCTGGGCGGCCGGGGACCATCACCACCATGACAGAGGGTGTCGTCCTCATCCGCCGCAGCGTCTTCGACCAGGTCGGCGGGTGGGAGTGCAGTCTCTTCCTCTACCACGAGTTAACTTGCCTCGACTGGGCGTATCGGTGCTGGTCAGCGGGATACAGCGGCTGGTACGCGGCCGACATCCGCATGCACCATCCCGTCACCAGCCCGACGCGGCACCGCCTCTTTTGGCGGCTCGCCGCCCGCAACCGGATCGCGGTCGCCTACCGCAACCTGCCCGGCCCGCTGATCCCCCTGTATCTGACCGTCTGGACCGTCATCACCCTGGCGCGCGCTCTGCGCGGCGGCGGAGTTGGCGAATCCCTGGGCGGCATGCGCGAGGGCCGGGCCCGCCGCAGCGAGCAGCAGCGCAGACCCATGAGCTGGCGCACCGTATGGCG